>Ga0224513_10000680_pt1 | contig 13316 bp, 15 predicted proteins | sample SF_May12_sed_USG_5_FD_169109 | JGI IMG/M metagenome (GOLD analysis project Ga0224513, IMG submission 169109) | Sediment microbial communities from San Francisco Bay, California, United States - SF_May12_sed_USGS_21 | ecosystem: Environmental > Aquatic > Marine > Sediment | place: USA... | reverse complement strand
ATCAACCGAGGTTGCCCAGACGATCAACCAGACCCTGGCGCACCGGGATGGCCCGATTGGGACCCTGATTGCCGAGACCGGCGGGCAGAACGCCATGTTCGTCGACAGTTCGGCACTGCCTGAGCAGGTCGTGCACGACAGCATCTTCTCGGCCTTCAATAGTGCCGGTCAGCGCTGTTCGGCCCTGCGCCTGCTGTGTGTGCAGGAGGAGATCGAGCCGCGTACGCTGGACCTGCTCAAGGGCTACATGGAAGAGCTCACGATTGGTGATCCGCGGCACCTCGCGACGGATGTTGGGCCCTGTATCGACGATCCTTCCAGGCAGATACTGGCGGCGCATGTCGAGCGCATGGGCAAAGAGCAAAAAATCGTACATCGCTGCACGCTGCCTGCCGCTACCGAGGCTGGCACGTTCTTTGCCCCGACGCTGGTCGAAATTGACGACATCGGCGCCCTGACGGAGGAGCAGTTTGGTCCCGTGCTGCACGTGGTCAAATTCAAGAGCAGAGACCTCGATAAGATGGTGGCAGCTGTGAACGGCACCGGGTTCGGGCTGACGATGGGACTGCACAGCCGTATCGATTCACGTGTGGCAGGGCTTGCTGCGGATTGCGCAGCGGGGAATTTGTACGTCAACCGCAACATGATTGGCGCCGTCGTTGGCGTGCAGCCGTTTGGCGGACGAGGTTTGTCGGGCACCGGGCCGAAGGCCGGTGGGCCGAACTACGTGCAACGCTTTGGCACTGAATTCACGTTGAGTAACAACATCTCGGCTGTCGGTGGCAATGCGAGCCTGCTGACCTTAGGCTCTGACTAATGGCCGCGGTAAGTATTTTCGATATTTTCAAGATAGGCATCGGCCCGTCCAGTTCCCACACGGTGGGGCCCATGAAAGCGGCGCGGGCGTTTGCCGCCAGTCTGCCCGATCATGATGTCGTGAAGATTCATGTGACCCTGTTTGGATCGCTGGCGTGGACCGGGAAAGGTCATGGGACCGACACAGCGATTTTCCTGGGCCTGGCCGGCTACGAGCCAGAGACGATCGATCCTGACAAGGTGGAAGAGGTCCTCGACAGTATTCGTAAGGAAGACAGGATCCAGATCGATTTCAACTACGAACGAGAACTTAGCCGCCACACAAATGGCATGTCCTTTATCGCCCTCGATGCGGCGGGAGATCCTCTTCACGCCGAAGACTGGTATTCGCTCGGTGGCGGGTTTGTCGCTCGCGGTGACGAACCAGAAGCATCGGCCGACAGGGTCGAGCCCCCTTATACGTACACAACGAGTGAGTCGTTGCTACGGTTGGCGGATGAGAACAAGCTGACCATTGCAGAGCTAATGCGAGAGAACGAATCGACCTGGTGTGAAGCGGGAGAGATCGATGCGCGGATCGATGCGATCTGGGACGCGATGAACGCGTGCGTCGAGCGCGGCATGCACACGGAGGGCGTTCTGCCGGGCAAGATGGCTGTTCTGCGCAGGGCCGCGAAACTCTGTACGAGCCTGGGAAAACGGGATACGCGACAACCGCTCGATGCGATGGAGTGGGTGAATGTGTACGCCATCGCCGTTAACGAGGAGAATGCCGCGGGTGGTCGGGTCGTTACCTCTCCGACAAACGGCGCCGCCGGCATTATTCCTGCTGTGTTGCGCTTCTACGTGGATTTCATTCCCGAGGCGGACCAGGACGGTATCCGCCGCTTTCTGCTCACAGCCGGCGCAATCGGGATCCTGTATAAGGTCAATGCATCGATATCGGGCGCGGAAATGGGTTGCCAGGGTGAAGTCGGGGTAGCCTGCTCAATGGCCGCTGGCGGCCTTGCTGCAACGCTTGGCGGTTCGAACGATCACGTGGAGGAAGCCGCAGAGATTGGTATGGAACACAACCTCGGGCTGACCTGCGATCCTATTGGTGGCCTGGTACAAATCCCCTGCATCGAGCGCAATGCCATGGGTGCGGTCAAGGCGATCAACGCGGCGAAGCTCGCTATGCACGGTGACGGCACCCACAAAGTCACGCTCGACCAGGTCATCGAGACCATGCGCCAGACCGGTGAGGACATGTCCACGCATTACAAGGAAACCGCGCAGGGCGGCCTCGCCGTTAACGTCCCGGAGTGCTAGGAGGGCCTCAGTGCGATTTCTTCGGCCAGTCGTGAACGAGAAGCCTGGCTCGAGGTTGCGTATGGAGGCTCCAGTTATCCTGGTCGATTTCGACGGATACGACACCAGCCGTTGGCAGGTTGTGGGTCAGTCCCGGCACCAGGAAGTTGGTGAAATCGGTCAATCCCGGATTGTGGCCTACGATCATGAGGTTATTAAAGCCGTTATCCTGCGCAACGACGGTGTCGAGGATCTCGTCGAGCGAGGCGAGGTACAGCGCATCCTCGCGTTGCAGGAATTCAACGGGGTAGTTTATTTCGCGAGCCACGATCCTGGCCGTCGTCCACGCTCGAGTTGCGGGACTCGAGATAATTAAAGACGGGCGGATGCCGTGATCCAGGATGCGCCGGCCCATAATTGGCGCGTCGCGCTCGCCACGCTTGTTCAGAGGGCGTTTACGGTCCGGCAGGCTGGTGTCTTTCCAGCTGGACTTTGCGTGGCGGACAATTGTGATTATTTTCAAATGTCTATCGCCTTAACCTAGAATCTACATTAAACCTGTTTGCAGGCGCGCTTCCTCAGTCATCATGCCTACATTCCACGGAGGATCAAACACTAGCTCGACACTTACGTCGGATACAGTAGGGATAATAGCTATTTTTTCACGCGCATCCTGTACGAGTACGTCTCCCATGCCGCAACCGGGGGCAGTTAGCGTCATGTCGACATTGACCGATCGCTCGCCGTTGCCGAGCGACGATACTTCACAGCGGTAAATCAGGCCAAGGTTCACAATGTCGACCGGAATCTCCGGGTCGTAGCAGGTTTTCAACTGTTCCCAGATGATGGTTTCGATATCTTGATCTGTCGCGTTTTTCGGAATCGCAGGGGGCGGAACGGGTTCCTTGCCCAGCGCATCGGCATCCGAACCCGAAATCCTGAACAGGTTGCCTTCGACATAGATCGTGAAACTGCCGCCGAGCGCCTGGGTTATGAACCCTTCGGTGCCTTCGTTCAACGTTACTACTTCACCCACGGGAATGATGACCGCGTTGACGTCACGCGTCAGCGTGACGGGTTCGTTCGTGTGACCAAACATCGTGCAATCTACTCCGTTGAGGCTGGCGCCGATTCGTTATGCAGCGCTGCATGAAGGGCTTGCCATGCAAGCGTCGCGCATTTCACACGGGACGGAAATCGTCGCACGCCATCCAGTGCTCCGAGCTTTTCCAGGTCTATGCCTGACAACTCGGTGTTATTGCCTGTGGTGAGCCTGTTGGTGACTTCTTCACAGCAGGTATCGGCTGTGTCGACATTCAGCCCCGTAACTGTCTCGGTCATCAATGAGGCCGAGGCGACCGAAATCGCGCAGCCGGATCCCTCGAAGCAGGTGGACTCGATGCTGCCATCCGTGCCGACACATACATAGATCTTCAATTTGTCACCGCACAGCGGGTTGATGCCATCCGCTGTATGCGTCGCGTTTTCGAGTTTTCCGAAATGACGCGGATTTCGCGAATGATCGATAATCAGTTCGCGATACAGGTCCTGCACTTCGGCCTCGTCGCGAGTCACGCAAAGACCTCCCGGGCCTTGCCGAGCGCGATTACCAGGCGATCGATATCGTCCCGGTTGTTATAGAGTGCCACTGACGCGCGCGACGTGCCGGAAATGCCGAATCGTTGCATGGCGGGCATCGCGCAGTGATGACCTGTACGTATCGCGACACCCTGATGGTCGAGAATAGTTCCGAGGTCATGTGAGTGGATATCACCAAGCAGGAAGGACTGTACGCTGGCTTTGTCGCGGGCTTCGCCTATCAGGCGAATACCCTCGATTTTTTTCAATTCACCAACCATGTAGTCGTGAATTTCCTGCTCATAGGCGGCAATGCGCGGCATGCCGATGGCCTGGAGATAGTCAATCGCAGCGCCGAGTCCAATTACGCCTGCGATATTCGGTGTGCCGGCCTCGAACTTGTAGGGCAGTTCGTTGTAGATCGTCTTGTCGAATGTGACTTCAAGGATCATATCGCCACCACCTTGCCACGGCGGCATGGCCTCGAGCAGGGCCTCGCGTCCGTACAACACGCCGGTGCCCGTTGGCCCGAACATCTTGTGTCCGGAAAAAGCGTAGAAGTCGCAGCCGAGCTCCTGCACGTCGATATCTAGATGTGGCACGCCCTGGGCGCCGTCCACAACCACGGGAATGCCACGTGCTCTTGCGTGCTCAACGACTTCGCGTACCGGGCATATGGTGCCCAAGGCATTCGACACATGCGCCATGCCAATGAGAAAAGTCTTTTCGTCGATAAGATCCAGCATCGCATCGAGCTCGATCTCGCCCAGGTCATTAATCGGGGCAACGACCAGTTCCGCGCCGGTCTGCTCGCACACCAGCTGCCATGGAACGATATTGGCGTGGTGTTCGAGGTGAGTGACGATAATTTTGTCACCGGGTTGCAGGCGAGGGCGGCAAAAGCTCTGGGCAATCAGGTTGATGGATTCGGTTGTACCGCTGGTGAGTACAATTTCATTTCTGGAATTGGCGTTAATGAAATCGACTATCTTGTCACGTGCTCCTTCGTACGCTTCGGTGGCACGATGGCTCAACGTGTATACGCCCCGATGAACGTTGGCATGGTCCTCGCGCTGGTACCTGGCTACCGCATCGATAACTGATGCAGGCTGCTGCGCCGACGCAGCGCTATCCAGGTACGCTAGTGGCCGGCCGTGCACAGATTGCGCCAGCACTGGAAAATCGCTACGCCAGTCTGCTGCTGTAGCTACTTCTGCCACCGCACTCATTCTGAAAAGTCCTCGTCGGATTGGATCAATGTTGCAAGCCGCGCTTCAACCAGCGCCGTGATCTTCTCCCTGGCAACTTCCACCGGCGCCCGGCCAACAAGACCGGCCGCGAACGCATGCGTCATAATCTGCGCTGCGTGTTGCTTGTCCAGACCCCGGGACCGCAAGTAAAAAAGGGCCGTTTCATCGAGCTGGCCGACTGTCGTGCCATGGCTGCATTTGACATCGTCCGTGTAAATCTCGAGTTCGGGCTTGGCGTCGATCTCGGCTTTGTCAGACAACAAAAGATTGTGGTTAGCCTGGTCGGCATCGGTGCCATCCGCGCCTTCATGCACAATAGCCTTGCCGTTCCAGATGCAACGGCATTTGCCGTTCAGGATACCGCGGTACTCCTGCCTGGACGTTGCCGGCCCAACCCTGTGATCTACGCGGGTGTGATTGTCGATGTGCTGGCCATCTCCCGCGAGATAAAGACCATCAAAAGAAACGTCGGCGCCCGGGTTCGAGATGTCTATGATCATGTCATTGCGAATCAGCCCGCCGCCCAGGTCGAATCCCGATGATTGGAATCGTGCGTCGCGGCCCACGTTGACCATGGTGCGCCCCGTTTGCACGTGCGTACGTGCGCGATCCTGAATACGCACATGTCTAACGGACGCGTTGTCGCCGACATCGATCGTAACGATTGTGTTGGCATACTGGTCAGCCGAGCCGGACGAGGTGTGGTACTCAATAATTTTGCCGGCGGAATGGGAGGCAAACTCGACGTGGATAAAAGCCTGTGAAACAGATGCTTCGTCCGCATGATCAATGATCAGCAGACCAAGCGGTTTTTCCAGCTCAGCATTGACGCGGATACGCAGCCCGTCAATCAGCAATGCGGCATTGAGCTCCGCGAGCGAACCTTCCATCGCGGGTGGTTTCTTAACTTTCTCTACCGCCACACCCACAGGCTTAGTCAAAATCGTTAGCTCGCCGTTGGCGATGACGAACCAGTTTGCGTCGATGTCGCTCGTAATTCGTTCGATGTCATCGGCAAGCACGGCCGCAGGCACAGCGGCGCCCGCACCGAGCCAGCGCTCCGAAATTTCTCGTGCACGGGAAAGGTCCGTGTATTTCCAGTCCTCGTCTCGCGGCGTCGGTAGTCGCTGGACGATGGCCTGAAGTGCGTCTGTTGGGAGGCGTGTCATGCGCTGGCAGCTTCGCGTAGCCAGTCGTAGCCCTTTTCTTCGAGCTCGAATGCGAGCGTCTTGTCGCCCGATTTGACGATTCGCCCCTCGGACAGAACGTGTACGAAGTCAGGCTCGATATAGTCAAGCAGGCGCTGATAGTGAGTTACCAGCACGATCGCGCGATCAGGACTGCGCAGTGCGTTGACGCCAGTTGCCACGGCTTTTAGAGCATCGATGTCCAGCCCGGAGTCCGTCTCGTCGAGTATTGCAAGTTCGGGCTCAAGCATCGCCATTTGCAGGATTTCGTTGCGTTTCTTTTCACCACCCGAGAAACCTTCGTTCACTCCGCGATTCAAAAACTTGGGGTCCATGCCGAGGCTGGCCATTTTCTCGCGCGCCATCTTCAGGAACTCGAAGGCGTCAATTTCGCCGAGCCCCTGGTGCTTGCGCTTCGCGTTGAGTGCAGCCTTGAGCAGGTAGGCATTGTTGACGCCCGGGATCTCGACGGGATACTGGAAGCCAAGAAATATTCCCTCGCGGGCGCGTTCTTCCGGTTCGAGTTCGAGTAGATCGTTGCCTTTGAAAGTGACTGAACCATCCGTCACCTCGTAGTCCTGGTGCCCGGCAACCACCTGCGCGAGCGTGCTCTTGCCGGAACCATTAGGACCCATTATGGCGTGTACTTCGCCTGCATTGACCGATAGCGAAAGGCCTCGGAGGATTTCAGTGTCGCCGATGCGACTTCTGAGATTTTTTATTTCGAGCATATTGCTGATTCCTGTTCGAGCTGGAAGGCCCTGCTATCCGACAGCGCCTTCGAGGCTGACGTTGAGGAGCGCCTGCGCCTCGACGGCAAATTCCATCGGGAGTTCCTTGAAAACTTCCTTGCAGAAGCCGTTAACGATCATATTGACCGCATCTTCTTCGGAGATGCCGCGCTGCCGACAGTAGAACAGCTGATTGGCGGATATCTTGGACGTCGTCGCCTCGTGTTCGATCTTTGCCGACGGATTCTTGATTTCCATGTAAGGAAACGTATGAGCACCGCAGTCCTTGCCGATCAGCAGCGAGTCGCACTGTGTGTGATTACGTGCACCCACAGCCTGGGGCATCACGCGTACGAGGCCGCGATAGGACTGTTGGGCTCTTCCCGCAGAAATGCCTTTGGAGACGATTGTCGAACGCGTGTTACGCCCGATATGAATCATCTTTGTGCCCGTATCGGCTTGTTGCAGGTTGTTGGTGACGGCAACCGAGTAGAATTCGCCGACTGAATTCTCGCCACGGAGAATACAGCTGGGGTATTTCCAGGTGATTGCGGAGCCGGTCTCTACCTGCGTCCAGGATATCTTTGAATTGGCCCCACGGCAGTCGCCACGTTTAGTGACAAAGTTGTATATGCCGCCAACGCCGTTTTCATCACCCGGGTACCAGTTCTGTACCGTGGAATACTTGATTTCAGCATCGTCCAGGGTGACGAGTTCGACAATTGCGGCGTGCAGCTGGTTTTCGTCGCGCATCGGCGCTGTGCAGCCTTCGAGGTAACTGACGTAGCTGCCTTCGTCGGCGACGATAAGTGTGCGCTCGAATTGCCCCGTATTTGCAGCGTTGATACGGAAGTAAGTCGACAGTTCCATCGGGCAACGCACGCCTTTCGGAATGTAGACGAATGATCCGTCGCTGAATACCGCCGAATTTAGCGCGGCAAAATAATTATCACGGCGAGGCACTACCGTGCCAAGGTATTTTCTTACCAGTTCCGGATGCTCGATGACGGCCTCCGAGAAAGAGCAAAAGATTACGCCTGCATCGGCGAGTTTGCCCTTGAATGTTGTCGCGACGGAGACACTGTCAAATACGGCATCCACAGCGACTCCCGCCAGTCGCGCGCGTTCGTGCAGCGGAATGCCCAGCTTGTCGTAGGTTTCGAGAAGCTTCGGGTCGACTTCATCAAGACTCTTTGGCCGGTCGTCATCAGACTTCGGGGCCGCGTAATAGGAGATCTCGTCGTAGTTGATCTTCGGGTAGTGAATATGAGCCCACTCCGGTTCTTCCATTTCCAGCCATTGCCGATAGGCCTGCAGGCGCCACTCGAGTAGCCACTCAGGCTCTTTCTTGCGCGCTGATATCGCCCGCACGACGTCTTCGTCGAGGCCGGGCGGAAGGCTCTCCGTCGCGATATCGGTGACAAAGCCGTGTTCGTATCGACGGTTAACCAGGCTTTCCAGGTTTTCGGATTCAGTTGCCATGTTTCTCTACTGTTATTGGGAGGCCGGCAAATCGAAACGTCGGCACAGAACCGGTTGCGCATGTGAGGTCATTAAGCGTGACATCCTGAAGGGCTCTGCGGATCGCCACATTGACGCGCTGCCAGGCCCCGCCAACGCTACACACTCCCTCATGCTCGCAATCACCATCACTGGAGCTGCACTCGGTGATGGATACGGGGCCCTCGAGCGCATCGATGACGTCAGCGGCACTGATGTCCTGCGGGCGGCGTGACAACCGATAGCCACCGTTGGTGCCGCGGGTCGAGGTCACGAGCTCGGCACGAGCGAGCGATTTTAGTAACTTACTCACGGTAGGGGTGGCTATGCCGGTAGCCTCGGCTACCTCAGCCGCACTGCAAACGGTCGCCTGGTTCGTGGCAAGGTGGCCAAGCAGAACCGTCCCGTAGTCGGTAAGTTTGCTGATTCTGAGCACTGTATACGCAGCCTCGGTCAAATAGGGGACTATTTTAGTCCTATTTATTCCCGCAGGCCAACCTTCTGGCAGATTTCTTCCAGATTGGTATATCTTTTTTGTTATTCTACGCGGCCACGGACGGACCTGAATTCAAGCGCTTTGACCGATCACACTGAAAACCTGATTGAAGTACGTGACCTGACGTTCTCGCGAGGCCATCGGAAGATCTTTGATCATCTGAACCTGACCATCAAGCGGGGTGAGGTTACGGCGTTGATGGGCCCCAGCGGAACGGGTAAGACGACGCTGCTGAGGCTCATTACGCGCCAGCTGATTCCGGAGCAGGGCGCAATTTACATTGAAGGTATCGATATTGCGACGCTGAGCCAGGCGGAGCTGTACCTGTTGCGGCAGCGTTTCGGCATGTTGTTCCAGAATGGCGCGCTGCTCACGGACCTGAGTGTTTTCGAGAACGTCGCATTTCCCCTGTTGGAGCACACGAAACTCAGTCGCAGACTGATTAGTCATATCGTATTGACCAAGTTGCATGCTGTCGGTCTGCGCGGTGCGGCGGACATGATGCCCGCAGAGCTTTCGGGAGGTATGGCACGCCGGGTGGCTTTGGCACGGGCGATGGTCATGGACCCGGATATTCTTATCTACGACGAGCCATTCGTCGGCCTCGACCCCATTTCGCTCGGCGTTATCGTGCGCCTCGTGCGCCGCATGAACGACGCGCTCGGGATAACAAGCATTGTCGTAAGCCATGATGTTGAGGAAATAGCCACTGTCGCTGACCGCAGTTTCCTGATTGCCGATGGCAAGGTTGCGGCTTCCGGAAGCCCGGATGAGTTGCGCACGGCGAATTCGGAACTTGTCAGACAGTTCATGCACGGCATGGCCGATGGTCCCGTTGCATTTCATTACGCGGCTCCCGACTACGAAGAGCAATTACTGGGAAGAGAAAACGAGTGAGGCGATCGATTCAGGACATCTATGAGAACGGCTCCGAATTTCTTCGGACATTCGGCGCATTTCAGCTGTTTTTCCTGCGCATCTTGCGGTACTCGCCCGGCATTCTTTTTAGTCGTTTCGATCTTGTGGTTAAGCAGGTCTACAACACCGGTGCGCTCTCGCTGGTCATCATCATGGTATGTGGGTTTTTTGTCGGGGCCGTTCTAGCCTTGCAGGCCTACTCGAATATGTCGATGTTCAACGCGGAAGACTGGACAGGTGTTGCGGCGGCGTTCGCCCTCGTCAAGGAGCTTGGACCGGTCTTGACTGCCATACTGTTTGCGGGGCGTGCGGGTACCGCTCTGACTTCTGAAATCGGGCTGATGAAGGCAACCGATCAGCTCTCCGCAATGGAAATGATGGCCGTGAATCCAGTGCGCCGTGTGCTGGTGCCGCGCTTTCTCGGTGGCGTCATCGCGATGCCCCTGCTCGCGGCGATATTCAGCGGGATCGGTCTATTCGGCGCGCATCTGGTTGGTGTGGAGCTGTTTCAGGTTGATGTCGGTTCTTTCTGGCAACAGATTCAGCTGACGCTGGAGATGGATGACGTCAATGAAGGCATCATCAAGAGCTGTGTATTCGGCGTTGCGGCGAGCCTGATTGCTGTTTGGGAAGGATATAATGCGGTTCCGACAGCGGAAGGCGTCGGTCGCGCGACAACTCGCACGGTTGTTATCACAGCCATCGCGATACTGGTTTTTGATTTTATGATTACAGCAGCGCTGATTTGAGGAAATAGAATGCGGCAAACTCGTTCAGTAGAAATCGGTACCGGGCTTTTCGTCCTGCTAGGCATGAGTGCGTTATTTTTCCTGACGACGCAAACGACCGGTGGCGACGACTTTAAGGCTGAGTCCGTATACATGGTTGAGGCTCGTTTCGAGAATGTCGGCAGTCTCCGAGAGCGCGCACCGGTCACGATATCGGGCGTCACCATTGGGCGGGTCACAGATGTAGCTTTTGATCCGGTTAGTCTTGAAGCTGTGGTTCAGTTCGTCATCGATTCCGAGTTCGACCAGATTCCGGATGATTCGGATGCGAGCATCCTGACATCCGGCATTCTCGGCAGCCAGTACATTGGCTTGCAGGCAGGCGGATCAGATCTGTACCTCGAAGAAGGCAGTGAGATCCTGTTTACGCAATCGGCGATTGTCCTTGAGAACCTGATTGGCAAGTTTCTTGTAAATGCAGGCGGCGACAAGGAGTCGAACTAACATGATTCGTCAACTCGTATTTGCAGTTGTGCTGATGACAGTCGGGTCGGTTGCCGCGTTGGCTGAAGATTCGCCCAATGCCGTAATAGAAAGCTCGGTTGCGCTATTCGCCGAGCAACTGGACGGTCGTCAGGAAGAACTCGCGGCTAATCGTGAGGAATTGTACGAAATTATCGACAGCGTTCTGCTACCTCGCTTCGATAGCCGTTTCGCTGCGCAGGTTGTGCTGGCCAAGCACTGGCGCACAGCGACCGAAGAGCAACAGTCGCGATTCATCGAAGCGTTTTACCGGGCGCTGTTGCGCAAGTACTCTGACGGCATACTCGAGTTTGACCCGAACATGGTCACGGTATTGCCATATCGGGGTGACGCGACCCAGAAGCGCACCAAGGTCCGCAGCACGGTGTTGCTGGATGACGGCAGCAAGGTCGCTGTGGACTATGACCTCGTCAAACGTAAGTCAGGTTGGCTCGTGTTCAACGTCGTGATTGAAGGTGTGTCCTACGTTCGCAATTTCCGTGCGGAACTCGATTCAGAGATTCGCTCGTCGAGCCTCGATGCCGTAATCGCAAGACTTGAAAATGAAGCCGGCATCAAGGCTGCTGAGTAAACTGGCATGAGTGAATTCATGCTTGAGGATCTAGGCGACGGTCAATTCGCGCTCAGCGGTGAAATGACTTTTGATACAGCAGAGAAGATCCTTGAAGTAAGCGGCAAGATGTTCGACGAGCATACACAGCTGGAGGTCGACTTATCGGAGGTTACGGAGAGTGATTCCGCGGGCCTGGCGTTGCTGCTGGAGTGGGTGACCTGGGCGAATCACAGCGTCCGCGAGATTCGCTTTACCGGCATGCCGGAAAGAGTCCTGGCGATCGCCAGGACGACAGAGGTGGAGCCTTTGCTGATGCGTGGTGAGCGTTGGTCTGGTTTCATAGAGGCCCCCCTCGACAATCAGTAGTCCTCTTCCTCGAGGAACTCATCGAAGAGTGCTTCATCCTCACTCTGAGGCGGATTACCGTCGAATATCTGGAATTCCCTGTTTTGCAGGAAAGATTCGCGCATCGTGACGTAGGGATCTGCCGAGTCCTTCATCATGTCCTCAAGTGGTAATAGCCGCGCGCGGATTTCGATTGCACGGAGCCCGTAAAGGCGATCGCGGACCGATGTATTGTTGTAGTGATAGAGAAGCGATGATTGGATATTGAGCGGGTAGAGTACGGCCCCCCTCAGAGAAGCGGGGCCCAGTAGTGGAATGATTACAAATGGTCCGTCCGGCACTCCCCAAACCGCTGCAGTTTGTCCAAAGTCCTCCGGGTGCGCTTCGAGCCCGCCATATTTGGCGATATCTATCAGTCCACCAATTCCGAACGTAGTGTTGACGACCAGTCGCACAATCTCCTCGAACCCGTGGGCGGGTTTGCCCTGCAGGAAATTATTGACTGCTGATCGAGGTGTGCCGAGATTGCGAAAAAAGTTGGTGACGCCGTTGCGCAATGGCTCGGGAATGACCTTGCGGTAACCCCTGGCTATCGGTTTGAGTGTGACTTTGTCAAACGCGTTGTTGAAGCTATGGGTCGTGCGGTTTAGTGCCTCCCAGGGATCATGCGCAACAGTTTCGTCAGGCGGCACCGAGGCGCAGCCGGTTAGCAAAATCCCTGTAATCAATATGCAGATCGTTCGGGTCATTTCGTACGTTTTGTCAGTTGGCGGCGACACCGACGGGGCGAGAGGAACGCATTCGTTTTAGTTGTTCTTCGCTCATGTATTCGCGAATGAAATCGATGCGAGCTTCGAAACGCGCCCGCTGAATCTCCTGGAGTTCGGGCAACCGCAGTGCCTGTTGCAGATAGTTTATACCGCCGGACAGGTCACCGATCATCAGTCGATACTCGGACAGGTAGTAATAGGCCTCGGCGTTCTCCTCTGCCATGCTTGCAGCTCGGGCAATCAGCCGAACCTGCTCTGGTGTTGGAGGCACGTTATTCATCAGGTCCAGCAGCATTTTATGCGCCTTCTTGGGTTGTTCCAGTTCCAGAAGGCGTTCGCCATACTCAATGACCAATGGGACGTTGCGCGGAAACAGCTCGAGCGCGCGTTCAAAAATATCAAGTGCCCGGCTGGTCTGGTCCAGCGCAACTAGCGTCTGGCCGAGTCCAATGTGATACGCGATGACCGACTTATCCTTATCGAGTAATTCTTCAAAAATCGGCAATGCCGAAAAATAATTGCCTGCGCGCTGGTGCGCAACCGCTCGACCATAGCGCTCTATATCATTCTGCTTGTCGTAATCTCGACTCTCAAAGTATTCAACCGCCTGT
>Ga0224513_10000678_pt1 | contig 13324 bp, 17 predicted proteins | sample SF_May12_sed_USG_5_FD_169109 | JGI IMG/M metagenome (GOLD analysis project Ga0224513, IMG submission 169109) | Sediment microbial communities from San Francisco Bay, California, United States - SF_May12_sed_USGS_21 | ecosystem: Environmental > Aquatic > Marine > Sediment | place: USA... | reverse complement strand
GCTTGCCACAAAAATTAGAATTGGCAAAAAGCCTCTAGTTACTTTATTCTTAGTGTTAATACACCGTTTCTATATTTGAAATCAAATATTTGCATTGCGTTTGCATCTTTTATGGGGATTTCTTTTGAAAATCCAGACGTTCCACGTATGTATAAAATTCCATCTACAAGTCTGACTGCAATTTTATCTTCAGGGCCAGGTACTTCCGCCACAAAAACAAATTCTTCTTTATCTTTAATTAGATCATAAACCCAGTTTTTTGTTTCCTGTTCTCTTGCCTGAGTGTATGACGGTTTTTGATCTTTTGTCATTTTCTTTAGAACTCTAACCCAATAAAACATTGTAAGTGCTGCTGCACCTATTAGTATAAAACTCACAAAACCTGAATCTGCTCTCTGTGTCATAATATAGATAATTCCTAAAAATAAAATTATAATGATAGGTATTACAAAATTTATTGATTGATTATTTGAATATGTTCCTTTGTAACTTGCCAAACAGTACAATTTGGGGTCTACCAAATATAAAGTATCTATGGCAATTTAGTACTTCATAATTAAACAAAATATGGGTTTTGTATATCGGTAAAATAATTAAGTTCAAAACTAATTAAACTATGGACTATTACTTACGATGTTTTGATAAACATTCTTTACAATATACCGGTCTGCCTGCTTCTGGTTCAAAAGGTACTTCTGAATCTGTTCCACAATCGGAACATTTCATAGGGTACATTTTTCTTTCTTCTGACATATTTCTCTGCTAATCTTCTTACTTAAGAATCAATTAAATTAAATTTAGACTATGATTTTCATTATTTCTGAAACTATTTTTCCCGCTTGAATGTTTCTTAATTTTGGATTTTAATTGGGAATTCAACTAAATTAAATACTTGATAAAATATATTCAGTTTTTATTACCATTTTTGAAATTTTAAATGTGACTGATAATAAACAACCTAAACTCTCAATACGTGAAATTGCATTACGAGGAACCATGATTGCCACTATTATCACTGTTCCATCAATTATTACATTTCTTCTTATTTGGATTGTTTTAGATAACTTGATTTATGCTGTAATTGTAGGTGCAGTTGTTCATTTTATTGCAATGGGGTTTTCCTTGAAAATTTCTAAAAAGATGCTTGTTAAAAAATAACTTCACAGATCATGTTTTATGTTGTTATAGTTTATTTTAAAAACGATGTCTTTTTCTGGAATTGAAAACGATCTAGTCTCTCAAATTCGATTAGAACCTATTCAGGCTAAAGTATATTTGTTAGTTACATGTAATGGCAAGATGACTCCTGAAACAATTGCTGAAAAATTAAAACTCTCACTTGATGAGACTAAAAAAGCCTCTAAAGATCTAATGGCTCTTGGCGCATTTATTGATATTTCTGAAACTGAATTTGAGGCTATGCATCCTAGATTTACAGCAGTTAACATGTATAGAAAGATGTGTGAGAGAGAAAAAATTGAATTTAAACAAAATAAAACGGTTGATAATATCGGCGTAATTTTAGAAAAATCTTATGATGATGCAAGAACTAAATAATGCTAAAAATTTATCAACAGCATTGAATATTGACACTGAAAGTTGTAAACATCAACCAGTCTATTTTGGTGTAATAAACATCAATATCGATGAGCGTACAATAGGGTCAGTTGATGTATGGAGATGTGGTGTCTGTAAGAAAAGATTCTGTGAAGAAAAGCAACTTGGAATTGAAGAACTCGCTGATACGGTGGGAATGCCAAAAATCGACGTTGACGCAAAATGGGCCGTAACTGTATGTAAATTACAACAAGGAAAATACAAATGGAAATTAGTAAAATTAAAAGAAAATGGCGAAATCAAGCATGAATGTCTAGATGAACAAGTAATTCCACTTAAGGTTAATGATTTCAAAGTTGATGATAATAAACATTGGAGCTTTTTAGTTGATGACAACGTCAACAAAGCTGTAGAAATTTAATCTCTAAAATGGATCTTAAAGTTCACATTAATAATATTCACGGAAGTCAGATGGCTGCAAAGATCACTGGTAATTTTACAATAGATGAAAATGAATTTCGTTTTACTGCCATTGCGTTTGGTAGGATAGGAGGACAAAATATTGGTGCAAAACTTTCCCAAATCACTGAAAAAGAATTAGAAAAATTAGGATATGATGTTGAAGAAGTTATTGATTTACTTCAAAGAAATTTACTTCAAGGGGATTTAACTCTTCCAGAAGGACTCAAAAAAGAATCGTTTGTTGATGATTAAATAAACTTTATAGTAATTTTATTGCACAATTTTAACTGAAATACTCTAATTATCTTACAACCTTTTTCTGTATCTCCCCATAAGTTTTTTCATAATCATAACGAGAACTCCTCTATTGTCTAAAAAATCCAATACGCAATCTGAAAATCTTTCTGGATCTTCAACATACGGTGTATGGCCACAATTCTGCATCTCAATATATTGACAGTCTTTTAAGGATGTAACAAAATCATTTGCATACTTTATCGGAATGACAGGATCATTCTCCCCCCAAATTACTAAAGCAGATGCCGAAATATTGACAAGTCTATGGTTAATCACATCCGCATTTTTCAAACCCAGGAGAGATGACATGAAGGCCATCTTTGCGTTTGGCATCAGCATTCTTTCTATGAAATCATCTATTACGTTAACAGGAACTTCCTCATCTGCCCCTGACATCATCTGAAAAGCATAGGAAACAGTATCTGGATCGGGGTAAAGTGCGGCTGTTACATAAGCTTCTAGGGCAGGAGTAAGATGTTTCATAACTCCTGCTGGTGAAACCAAAATAACATTTTCTATTTTTTCATGATATGTCATAGCGTACTCGGCTATGATTTGGCCGCCTAGAGACGAGCCAATCATGCTACAACGGTTGATATCAATAGTTTCTAAGAAATCAGAGAGAAATTCTGCAAAAAACTGTGGCGTATAATCCAATGAAGGTTTATCACTATATCCAAATCCCGGCAGATCAGGTGCTATCACTGTGTATTTCTTGCTCAATTCTGGAATTACATGTTCCCATCTTTCTGCAGATGCACCAAGACCATGGACTAACACAAGTACTTTTTTTGAGTTACTGCTAGCTTCAATATATCGAATTTTATGAGATCCGACTTGAACAAACTTTTGAATCATTGTTTTTCTTTTTGAGAAAATTCTAGAGCTCTAACCCAAAGGATTCTGCGACAGTAGAGAATTTTTGGTAGGACTCCAGGTACTTTCTCCCTTTTTGAGTAATAACAAAGATGTGTTTTCCATCAAATTCAATTTTGTTAATCAACCCAGAACCAATAAGATTTGATACTAATTTTGATAATCGGGAATGTGGTACATTGGCCTTTGAAATTAGTGCAGTTGTTTTAATTCCCTCCTGGCCTGACTCTTTTGTGGCAGTCAAAAGATCTCCAACAATCTGCATGCTTGTTCTGTATGAAGCCATGAAAATCGTATCAAATTCCATGTTATATAGATTGGTATTGTTTACCAACCATTACCATTCATTACCAATAGTTTATATTGATGCTGTCAGAGTGGTTTGATATGAGCACTCAAACACAATCAAGCGATGTATATTCATTATACAAGCAAAATGTTCAAAAATACTTTGAGAATATTTCAAAAAATACCCCTCAGTATTTTCAAGCAGCAACAGATTTACAAAAAGAATGTATGAAAACATGCGAAAAAACAATCGATGCTTCAGTATCTATGCAACAAGAATTTGCAAAAAAAGCTGGAATGAAAACTGATATTCCTGATTCTGCAAAAACTGCAATTGTTGATACCAACAAGCAAATTGTCCAAGCAAGTACAATAAACAACCAATTGGTAAAAACAACAATTGACGCAACCGTACAAAATATCAAAACATTTAACGATAACGTAAATGCATTTGCTGATTTAAACAAAAACATCATCCAATCTTGGATGACCCCATTCACACAAAAAAACTAGTGTGATTGTTTTTTATTTTTTTATTTTTTACCTAATTAATAATCTGTATAGGATCATTGTTTTTATGAAGCGTAAAACTGTTCTCTTCTTTGCTGGAGATTTTAAATCAAATATTAAATTGAACTGAATAATAATTAATGAGAAACATTTAGGAAAAAAGAAATTCAAAATAATATGCAGGTTTTGATTTATTGAAATTAAATGAAAATCCATTTTCTGCTTGATACTTTACTTAAGCTAAGGTAGTGATTTCTTTTTTATCTCCATCATCCGGATCATAGCCCCTCTTTTTGTGAATAGAACTAATCACTCCTTTAGTAAAATCGTCAAACTTTCTATCTTTCATAGAGTCTATTACTTCATCTACTGTTTTGTTCATGTCAATTTTTTTGCACAGACGGTCAGCCTCAGAGCAATAGGACTCGATGTACCTCTGTATGTAGTCATATTCTGGGCCTTCTATTCCAATTTCCCGTCTTCTTTGACTTAGTCTTTCTCTCCACGTTACACTCATTTGATTAATTTTAGTGACACTCTATCTGATTTAAAGATGAAAATCCAGGCACAAATGTGCTCATGAAAGTTGATTTTTTAGATTATCTACGCCTGATTAGTCATTGATTTACGAGATTCTTTTCTAAATGATGCTTTACCTGTAACTAAATTATAATTTATGTACTTCCAGTCATCTGCTTTCAGGTTTTCCCAAACATCTTCAACCTGTTGCATCTCTGGTATTTTTTTTAGTAATAATTTTTCAAGTTTTTTTGCTTGTTTTGAATTGAATTCCAAAAATAAATTACGCTGCTCTTGATTTGTCATTGCATCCAATTTTTTCTTATTTTTCAAATAGTATGAGCGAGCCATAAATCCGTCCAAATTCCCTATCGTTTCTTTCAATGATGCTGCATTTTCAACCCAATTGTCACGTAACTCTTTATTTTGTTGATGGGTATTTTTATCCGAGATTAATTTCCATGAATTTAGATAACAAAACATTACATACGCTCCAATTTTTGTAATGAGTCCATCTAGACATTCTTCATTTGTTTGTTGTTTTGAGATGGTTTTAAGATGGGATCTGAAGAATCCGAATGTTGCAGCAGAATTGAAGATGCAACTAGACTCTGCAAGTAACAAAACATCTCCTGAAATTGAGGAGCAAAAAATCATTGACATTACACGAAATCTTGTCTTAGCTGCAAAATCAAATTTACAAGAAGATGATTTGCTCTATGAAATAATCAAACTTACAAAATGTGATCTATCTACTGCAAAATCTATCTTCGAGAAAATGAAAGAGCTTGGATTGAGTGTTTGCACTAATTATTTGATGGCAGGATATTCGCTTCGAATGTTTGCAGAGATGCGAGATTATGCAACTGAAGAACTAGAACACCTAGACAAGAAATCACAAGAGATAGAAGAACAAATGGAACAAAGAGAAGCAGAGTTTCTGGAAAAATATGGCACTGACAGATCAAAATGGTCTGATGAGGTATGGGAAAAATACGAGTATAGTGATGAGGAATATAATTAATTCACACTAGAATCATCACAAAACCCAAAATTACTTGGCAAAAAAAGATTGGTTAAACAAGTACATGACAGAACAAGAAAGACTATGGCCATTACATCCAATGTACTACGAGTGTGATTTTTACAATTCTAGCAGTACTTGGTACAAGCCAGAATATTTTCAGTATGGGGATTATGAAGAAGATATGTAGAATTACAATAATGTAGAATTACAATAATGCAAAATGATTATATAGTAATTTTGGCATTATACACGTGTGTCAGTGACTGCGACCCTCCCAAAAGGAATAAAGAATTCTAAGATGGTTGAGGAAGTAAAGGACATGATAGACGCAGACCCTGAGCTTTTCGAATTGCTATCCTACAAATAATCAAATTTTACATTCTCTACTTTCTGGTTTAGATAATGTTCTACTTCTGTGTATATTGATGGATCGTCCTCAAATTTTTCTTCGGCTGTACGTCTTAACAAATCCGCAAAAAGATTCTTGTCCATATCATTGTAAAATCTCAAGGTAAATCCATTTCTACCAAGAAAACTTTTCAGTATGTAGTACGAAGTCCTACGATTGCCCTCCACGAAAGGCTGATTGTAAGATATTCCTGCAAGGATGTATGTTGCCTTTTTGATTATTCTTGCTCTTCGGTCTGGTATGTCATTAAAAGAATTAACGTAATAAAATATTTCATTCAGAGTATCCATTGATACGCCCTGTGGTTCGTTATCATGAGAGACAACCAGTTTGTTTACCTCTATAACTTCTTGGATATCTGCTGATGAATAATTCTCAAACATATTGTAACATTTTTTCTATATAGAACTAATCTATAAATCTCAACAAAGAAACATGAATTTTTATATTTCAAACTTGATCATCGCAAAAATAGTTCTCTAATGGAGTTAAAATCCAAATTTAGTTCTCTTTTCCTTTCATAATTTTTTACAATCATTGAAACGATACATCTACTTGGTACAAACCAGAGTATTTCCAGTATGGGGATTATGGAGAATATATGTAAATCAACGGATTATTTTTCTTAGTATGACGTAATCCTAATGGAGATTATGAATTAGAAGTTAAGTGGAGAGTAATTTGTATTATTAATTTGGTCTCATTTAAAAACCAGAAAATAATTAAAAATATGTGGTTAAGAAAAAACTTGACATCACTACTGTAGTTAAAAGACTTGATCTTATTTTAGATAGATATGAGGATCATGGTCCTGATTCTGAGAATGAATTTGAAAAGATAGTGAAAATGTATGATGAGTGTTATAATTTTTCACTCAAACTTTTAAAAAAAAGTGATGAGATTTTACTTTTTGAACTTCCTGAAGATTTAGGATATAATGAGGGAGAAGGATTAGAGGGAATTATGGAAACAATTTTGCATAATGCTGAAGGTTTACGTGATTTATTGTATAATGAATTTAAAGAAAATATTCCAACAGAAGAACGAGAATTAAAAGAAAGAATAATTTCAATTGAAAATAAAATCAAGAAATTTGATGAGCGTCTTAACTTCTGTCAGGGCGAACTTGACTCGTATAACCAAATCAAAAAAGATCTTAAAGAAATGGTCGGTTTTCACAGAAAATCCAAAGAAGATAAACCACAAAAATAACTTTCATAATCTTAGATAGGATTATGAATTAGTTCTCTTTTCCTTTCAGAATTTTTTATCATTATTGAAACGATACATCTACGGTGAAGATCCAGATTCGCAAAATGATTTCTTTGGATTTTTGAGTCATAATATTCAAATTTTATCTATAAGATAAAAGAAAAGTAGTTAGATTGGAGCTAAGTGATTATTTGCTTATATTGGTGTTATTGAAATCGCCTATTCTGATTTTTGTATATTACAAATTTATTCAAAAGTCTAACATTAAGAAAGACGTCAAATCTACGCTCAAAAGTAATAGTTCCACGAGTTCAGATCTGTTGGCTTGAAACTTTTTGACTCAATCCTGTCATTGACTTTGAACCCCTAAAATTTACAGACTCAATTCACATGATAGTATCAATTCTGATTTTCGTTAATGTCTGTTCCGCAATGTATGCAAAAATAAGATCCATTTGGGCTCCAATAATGCTCTTCACACTTTGAGTCATTCATACCATTCATGAAATTTTTAGTTCATCATCTCCTTGGATCACAAACTTTACACTACATGTGAAAAAAAATTAGTTTACGTGAAATACTTTTCTTAATCATTAATTTCAATTTTTCTCTCCAGACTATCAATCTGCCTTGATAACGAATCAACAATCCCTCTCAATTCTGAATTGTCCTTTTGCATATCTGAATAATTTCTGTCAATTTTTTCAGTATCTGAAATTGTTACTGCATACTCTGCGTCAAGATATGTTTTGGCTCGTACCTTGTCGTTTTGTCTATAGTAAAGTAATCTGAGTGATTTGTGGCCCATCAAGGCTTCGGCAAAATCTGATTGATGTGCATCAGTAATCTGAGTCTTAAACCATGCACGAAAGGCATGAAAGTGAATTGAACTTCTACCATTTTCATTTTTTGCATTAAGCTGTGGAATGTTCTTGATCAGATTTGATAGCTGCTTTTCCAGATTATGATTTGTAGCTAGCACACTTTTGGCATATCTGTCTTCTTTGGCTGTGGTCTTCAAATTATCTTCTAATATTCTGATGTTCTTCTTGTCCATTTTTTTAAGACCATTATTGCTGTATTGATTTTTGGACAGTCTTTCTTTGAGATGTCTGAGTCTGTCCTCATGTTGCAGCAAAAACACATAATCTTCATTTTGTTTTGGTGATTTTTGTCTGGAAAGATAGTCCTTCAAAGAACTGACAGCTTCGGATGAAATGTGAGTAATTCTTGTTTCTCTAGTCTTTGTAGTCTCTGATCTGACTGTAATTGTGACTGGATTTAGTGTAAAATCAATATCTGATAGCCTAAGCTGCGTGATTTCTCCAATTCTCATTCCACCGGAGCATGAAATGAGTATGACTGCTGCTAGCTTGGGGTTTGCCAGTCTGATTATTCTGTTGATGATGTCTTTTGTCAGTCCCTTTTCATAGACATTGGTTTTTCGTGGTAGTCTGAATCTCTGCTTTAGGTCTTCTTGGTATATCTTGCAACCCTCTCCATTTAGAAACTCCTTTGCCACTGTGATGTAATCACATATTGTATGGTTGCTGTATCCTATTTTCTCTGAACTTTCTCGTTTGTATTTGGCTAAAAAAGAGTAAAAGGTATCCAAGGTATCAATTGGGTCTATCTGATTTGTTTTTATTTTTTGTAACAGTTCTTCAATATCTATATCATATTGTACATGCAGAAACTCTATGAATCGCATTAGTGCCGAGTTGTAGGTATTTTTTGTAGAAAGACTGTGAGATGCTCTAAACTTTCTCTCAAGGAATCTGGTAATTTTGTCCTGCATGCTCTGAATCTGCATTCGTTTTGTGTTTTTTTCTGAATTACTTAAAGACCGATGTGATAAAGTCACTATTGATTCTATTTCTTGATGACTAAAATTCTGCTTCTGCTAATGCTTTCTCACATGAACAGCTTCTAGTTTTAGGAATTTTTTCTATTAATTCTGTTAGTATTTTCTTTGTTCTCTCTACATTTTTTGAAAGCGTTTCCATAACTTCTTTAGCTGTAACCGGTTTTTCAGCCCAAACATCATAATCTGTAACTGTCGAAATTGAAGCATAACAAATCTGAGCCTCTCTTGCTAGTTGACATTCTGGAACAAGCGTCATACCAATAATTTCTGCTCCTGTGGTTCTATAAAATTTTGATTCAGCTTTAGTTGAAAATCGTGGACCTTCAATGCAGACATATGTGCATTCTTTATGTATTTTCATATCTTGGTTCTCTGTAACATGAAGAATTGATGATTGTAATTCTGGGCAAAAAGGATCTGCTATTGAAATATGGATGACTCTTCCATCTTCTGAAAATGAACCATCTCTTGATTTTGTAAAATCCAAAAATTGTGTAGGTAATGCAAAATGCCCTGGTTCAAATTCTTCTTTTAGGCTTCCAACTGCTGAAGGTGCTATAATTCTAGTAATTCCTAACTCTTTGAATGCCCAAATATTTGCTTTAAAATTAATCATATGTGGTGGAATAGTATGTTTTTTTCCATGTCTGGGTAGGAATGCAATTTTTCTTCCATTGAACATTCCAACTGTTATTGTATCTGACGGTTTTCCATAAGGGGTATCAATATCAATTTCTTGTGGACTTTCTAGTAAGCCTGAATCGTAAATCCCAGTACCGCCAAAAATTCCTATTTCTACATCTTTTTCCATTAGTATTTCACCAATGATTTACAATTGTATTTACTAATTCCTTTGACTCCATTAAGATCTGTCAATTCAATTATGAATGCAAATCCTGAAATTTTTCCACCGCTTTTTTCAATTAATTTTGCAGATGCTTTTGCTGTACCTCCAGTTGCAAGTAGATCATCGCAAATGAGTATTTTTTCACCTTCTTTGATAATATCTTTTTGAATTTCTATGGTATCTTTTCCATATTCAATTGTATATGCTAATTTAGTAGTTTTTCCAGGTAATTTCCCAGCTTTTCTAATCATTATCATACCTTTATTGTATCTTGAGGCTAAAACTGAGGCTAGGATAAATCCCCTTGATTCAATTCCTGCAAAAACATCAATATCATTCGGGTGGAAATATTTTGAAAATTCATCTGCAATAAAGGATAATGCTGATGGATCTTTTAAAATTGGACTAAAGTCTCTAAATAAAATGCCTTTTTTAGGAAAATTTGAATGCTCTGATATTTTGTCTTTTAGATTCATTGTATTTCATCAAATTATCTGAAATAAAATTGTTTGATATCATTGAATTTCAAAAGTCGTTTCAGCATCATTGAATGCATCTGCAACTTTAATTGTATATGTTCCAGGTTCAGTCTCTCGAGGAATTATCCATGGTTGATTGATTTCGCCTTCATTTGATGCTGGAAATGAGAGTTCTTCAATTATCTCACCATCTTCTGCAATAATTTCAATAACAACTGTGTTTTTTGCTCCGAAAACATGTATGTCTATTATCTTCCCAAATCCTGGGATGTCTTGTCCTTCTCCCACTTGTATAACTAGTCCTTCCTGAATAACTGCTAATACTTGGATTTCTGTATTGACAAAGTTTGAACCACTTTTAGCATTAATTTTCCATGTTCCTGGAATTGCATCTGATGGTATTCTAAATGAATTCTCAGAAATTTTTCCATTTTTATCTGAAAACGTTTCTTTAATCTTAATTTCATCCCCGTTAGGATTAATCATGGTTAACGTAAGAAGAACATTAGGTGCAGCAGTATCACCTAAAATCAATATTGAATCTCCTGAATTATATTCTGTTTTTGTAGTGTTGATCTTAATTTCTCCAGAACCCGTTTGTAGTCCCACTGTGAAAACTTCTGTACTTTGAGCAGTTCCCTTGCTAACCACAGCAGTATACACCCCAGCTGAATATCCTTTTAGGTCTATGGAGTGTGTCCCACGTCCATCTGGTTGTAATGTGATGGATATTGTATCTTCCACTGGTTTGTCTGAAGGGTCAATTATTAGTAAACTGATAATTTCCGATGCTTTTCCAGATAATGTAATTATTGCAGTTTCACCTGATTTGTAACTCAGTTTGTCAAATTCTAGGTTTACTGGAATTGTAGGTAACTGTCCTAAGCCTGCATAAATAAATTCTTTATCCCTATCTTGAGTGGCAATTAATGTGTATGTTCCTTCTGATGATGTTTGTGTAGTTTGGAATTCAAATTGTATAAAGCCTGAATTACCAATTTCTATAATGTCTGAAACAACTTCTTTTCCTAGAGGATCCTCTATCACTATTTCAATTGGTTTGTTTGGTATAGCTGTACCGTTAAATTTCATGGTTTCTCCTGGGTCAAATTTTAAATTTATTGGAGCTATGATAATTTTTTTATCGGATTCTACTGTCCAACTTTTTATAATTTCATCTCTACCGTCTGAAATTGTTGCAGTATATTTTCCAAAAGGCATATCTAATGCAACAATCACGGGTTCTTCTAATTCCCAATTTCCAACTCTATCTACTTCTGCTGTTCTGGTAACGATAATTTCTCCTTCCTCATTTCTAACTGTTCCTGTAATTGCACTTCCTACTTGTGCTGTTCCAAATATTTCTAAAAAGTCTCCTCTGTGAATAATTTCTGGAATTCCTTTGATTGTAAGTGGTATGTTTTGTGACTCTGGAATTTGATTAACTATATCTCCTATTCTTAGACTTTGTTTCATTTCTTCACCCTCTTTATCTTTTATTTTAAAATCAACTCTATCTGATTTTTGATCATCTGGAATTTTCATTGTAGTCATAAAATGACCATTTCCATCTGTTTCAAAAGTGCCTATTTTTTTAGTATCAATGTAAAAATCAAATTCTTGTGTTGCCCCAAAATTATCTCCCGTTACTCTGATTGTTGAACCAATATTTGGTTTCTCTGGAATTATTCTGAATGTAGATTCAGTTGATATGCTTTCACTTGTATTTTCTAAATCTTGATTAGAGTTTAGATTTTTATCAACTGCTGGTAATTCCCCTGCAATAGATATGCCTGTATCTATCTGTGTGCCCTTACTGTCTAATGCTTTCCAATTAATACCTGAACTAGGTTTGTCAGTTTTTATTCCAAATTTTACTGATTCTCCTGGTTTAATTAATTCAGATGATGTGAAAATTATGACGCCTTGTGGGGTTTTCTCACCAATCCATCCTTTTTCAGTTTTAAAAGATTGGAAACTAAAATCACTTCCAAGCCAAATTCTTAAAGTATTAACATTATCATTTGAATCATTTGTTAATTCCAACACAGTTGTTTCCTCTAATGCGATACTTTTGACTGTGATTTCTTCACCATATGCATTTGATGAAAACATAATTAGTGTCATTGAAAATAATAATGCAATTGAAAGGAAAATTCCTCTGGTAGAGGATCTATTCATGTAATTGAATCTCCATATCTCTCACTTAAACCTTAAAGAATTTTCCATATTTTTCTATTTCTTAGTTCTGCATTTTTCATGAGTAAACTTCTTAAATCTCAAGTCTTTGATTTTTGGAATTTGTTCAAATCGGGTTTTGTAGCAATGTTTTGATATTGTCTAATCCGCTCAGCAATTAGCCGATACAATGATCTAAATTGATCTTTAGTTTTATCTGATAGGAAGCTAGTCTCTTCAAGTGTAATTTTCTCACAAATATATCTGGTAATTTCTTCATTATCAAATTCTTCCCAATCTTCTTCTCTATGCTCTTGCCATATTTTTCTTAATTTCTCCAAAATTCCTTTACCTTCTTTGGATATGACGTCTTGAGGTGTAAGATTTGAAAATCCTTCATGTCTTAGCTTTATTTCATACGTCTGATTTACTGGATACAAATAATCTTCAAGAGCAATATAATCTTCAATTGATTCAAGTTTCTTTCCTTCTCTCTCAAAAAAGATGGTTTGAATAGATGAAAATTCATTTGATACTAGCTGGGCAGAAATTTGTTTGGATTCTTCAGAGTTATCTAATAAAACAAATGTTCTATAACCATGATTTCTGTAAAAAATTGCTAATGGTAAAACTGAATTTTTGTTATATGCTGCAATTACGTTAAGTGGATTCATTGAGATATTTGGATCTTGTAAGAATTTGTCAAATGCATTAAGATACATAGCGTCAGACATTGTTTCTACAATAATTATTGGTCTCGAGTTTGTTCCTATCTCTCTATCTACAATAGATTCGA
>Ga0224513_10000672_pt1 | contig 13347 bp, 10 predicted proteins | sample SF_May12_sed_USG_5_FD_169109 | JGI IMG/M metagenome (GOLD analysis project Ga0224513, IMG submission 169109) | Sediment microbial communities from San Francisco Bay, California, United States - SF_May12_sed_USGS_21 | ecosystem: Environmental > Aquatic > Marine > Sediment | place: USA... | reverse complement strand
CCCCCGGCGGATTCGCCCTGGCCCTGGACGATCATGGGGAACAGGATCTGTTCTTCTTTCATCATGTGGGATTCGAGTTCGGATTTCAGCCCGGAGAACACGGACCGGAGCTCCGCGAGTCGCGCGTCCTTGTCGTGATGAACCTCCGCGACTTTCTGAACCATCTCGCTCAGCCGCGGCAGTTCTGTCCCCAGTGGCTTGTGATAGGCATTCAGGATGTGATCGATCAGGTCTGCGGGGCTGGCCGAGAGCCAGTCGGTGGCGTCCGCATCGCCGTCGAGGAGCTCGGCCTGAACCGCCTCGAGCACGGTCGTCGGGTCGACACCCTTCGCCTGGCAGGCGACCTCAATGGACTTCCCGCCTCCACAACAGAAGTCGATCCCGAAACGGTGAAATACCCGCGTGGCGCCCGGGTGCTCAGATGCAATGCGGCCAACCGGCGTGTCTTTGTGGAATTCCATGTAGCTCTCCTTCCCTGAAATGCTACTCGTAGCGGGCCCTCACGCAATACGTGGAGTCCACGACGCCGACGGCAGGGACTGTCGAAAAAATTCGGTGTATGTTGGTGGCATGGACACGTCGCCACGCTGGATCGACGAATTCCTCAGACCGGTCCCGCGCTATACATCCTATCCGACGGCGTTGAACTTCGGCTCAGCGGTCACCGGCGAAGACTACCTCGCCCGGCTGGATCAGGTGGCCACCCGGGACGACGACTCGCTTGCCGTCTACATGCATTTCCCGTTCTGTGAGAAGCGATGCGCTTACTGCGCGTGCACCGTGATCTCGACCCCTCGACAAGATGTCGGCGATCAGTATCTCGGGTACCTCAAACGAGAGATCGATCTGATCCCCGAGCCTCTACGTCACCGGTGCCAGGTCTCCCGTGTGCATCTGGGCGGTGGCACCCCGACCTTCCATTCACCCGATCCTCTCGCACACCTTCTGGACCACTTCCGGTCTCGTTTCGATCTTCTCCCCGATGCGGAGATGAGTGTCGAGGTAGATCCACGGGTGACGTCGCGAGAACACCTGAGCGTCCTGAGGGCCGCAGGTTTCAATCGCCTCTCGATCGGAGTGCAGGACTTCGATCCTGATGTTCAGGTCGCCATCGGCCGGATCCAGAGCGAGCAACAGACCCGTGACGTTCTCGAAGCCAGCCGATCTCTCGGCTACTACTCGGTCAACTTCGATCTGGTCTATGGGCTTCCGACGCAGACTCCGGATAAGTTTCGCCGGACACTCAAGAGCGTCGCAAACATGAGACCCGACCGGATCGCGATTTATGGCTACGCCCACTTGCCCTCGATCAACGCGCACCAGCGCAAGATTGATGACGGGTCGCTGGTCACCGGTGAGGATCGCTGGTTCCTGGCGAAGACCGCACGGGAAGAACTGACGAGCGCGGGTTACGTAGCTGTGGGTCTCGATCATTTCGCCCTGCCCGAAGACTCTCTCGCGATAGCGTCCGGCATGGGTGAACTCACCCGGGATTTCATGGGCTACACGACAAATCGAAGCAAGCAGATGATCGGACTGGGCGTGTCGGCCATCGGCGAGATTGGCGGAATGTTCGCGCAGAACACCAAGAAGCTATCGACCTATCGCGAAGCCATCGATGCCGGTCGGCTCCCGTTCGAGCGAGGTTACCTGCTGACCGAATCCGACAAGATCCGGCAAGACCTGATCCACAGGCTGATGTGTCAGTTTGAGCTATCATTCGAGTCGTTCGACCGCAGGCACAATCTGCGCTTCGAAGACTACTTCGCGACGGAACTGGCCGATCTCAGCAAACCGGGTGGGTGGATCGATGAGGGCATGGTAGAGCTGGCGGACCGTCGTCTTGCGGTGAAGAAGCCCGGTCGAATTTTCGTTCGCAATATCTGCTCGGTCTTTGACGAGTATCATCGGGACCGCGTCCTGGAGGGTCGCTCGATGTCGAGCGCCGTTTGAGAGCAGGGAGGGACACACCATGCCGAAGACTCCGACAATTGAGAAGATGATGGCGCGCGACGTCGCGGTGGTTCGTTGCGACGAAGATGTGCACGAACTCGAAAAGAGAATGATCCGAGAACGCGTCCACGGTCTGCCCGTCGTGGACGAGGATGGAACCGTCATCGGCGTCGTCAGCCAGACTGATTTGATCGCCTGGCACTACAACTGCGGTGTTGACGGAGCATCGTTCTACGATCAACGGATACTGATGCCGACGGGGACGGACGGCCGAAACCTCCGACTCACCGACATTCGGTCTGCGACCGTTGACGAGATCATGTCCCCGATCGTCTACTGCATCCGTCCCGATCAGACCCCGGCCGCGGCCGCGGCTCTCATGATCAACCGGCAGGTACATCGACTCATCGTCGTCGACGAGGAGGCTCGTGTGCTGGGGATTCTCTCGGCCGCAGACTTGTTGCATGCGATTCCCGGCATCGAGGGTCCTCTTCGCGAACTCGAGGTCGAGCATGGAACCCGTCCTGCAGAGGTGACATGAATGTCGCGTAGGCTCTGGGCGCAATCTCAGTTGTTCTAGAATGAGCGGCGTGAACGTGGGACCGAAGGGGGACGGATGAAGGATCTACCGAAGCATCCGCTGATAACCAAGCCGCTGTGGACCAACTGGATCACGTTGACCGGCCTGCTGATCGGTGGCATTGCGCTCCTGCTCATCGTCACGTTCGGTCTGTTCAGTGTCGTCTCGCCGGCGGCCAATCCCTACGTGGATATCGTCGGTTACCTTATCCTGCCCGGCATCCTATCGTTGGGCATCTTTCTGATGCTGGCCGGGATCCTGATTCGTAGTATTCGCCGTCGTCGTCTGGACCCAAGCCGCCGGTTACGCATTCTGCCTCGCGTCGACTTCAGCGACCCGTTGCAGATCCGCGTGGCCAAGTTTCTGGCGGTGGGACTGTTCACGCTGCTTCCGATCGCTGCCGTGACCGGTTACCACGGCTACCACTTCACCGACTCGACGGACTTCTGTGCCACGACGTGCCACACCGTCATGCGACCCGAGGCGGTCGCCTACGAGCGATCGTCCCATGCGCGCGTCTCGTGTGCCGAGTGCCATATCGGTACCGGCGCCAGTTGGTTCGTCAAGGCCAAGATTTCGGGTCTACGTCAGGTCATCGCGACGGCGCGAGAGAGCTACAGCCGCCCGATCCCACCTGCGATCAGCGAGCTTCGACCGGCCCGCGATACCTGCGAGGAATGCCACTGGCCGCAGAAGTTCCACGGTTCGCAGCTCAAGGAGTTTCCACACTACGCCTCGGACGAGCAGAACACCGATCGAACGGTCACGTTGCTCCTGAAGACCGGCGGTGGCAACGAGTTCCTCGGGCAGGCTTCGGGAATCCATCGCCACATGGCCCTCTCCGGCCAGATCGAGTACATCGCGACCGACCCCATCCTGCAAGAGATTCCCTGGATCATCTGGACCGACGACACCGGGTTGGAGCATATCTACCGCGACGACGGCAGACCGGCCTCGGATCCACCGCCCGAGGGCGAGCGTCGATCGACTGTATGGACTGTCACAACCGACCGGCCCACGAGTTCATTTCCCCACAGGAGTCGATCAACGTCGCGATCGCCAACGGGAAGATCGATCAGACTCTCCCGTTCATCAAGCGCGAAACCGTCGAGGCACTACTGCCGCCCTACCTGCAGACCGAAGAGGCCAACGCCCGTATCGGCGAGCGACTCTCTCGCTTCTATCGTGAAGAGCACCCCGAACTGTGGAAAAGCAGACGGGCTGCGATCTATCAGGCGATTGACACGACGCGGGAGATCTATGCCGTCAACGTCTTCCCGTACATGAATGTCGACTGGACAACCTACCCCGACAACATCGGTCACCTTGTCTCTGCAGGCTGTTTCCGCTGCCACGACAACCAGCATGTGAACCAGAGCGGCGGGACACTCGACTCTTCGTGTGAACTCTGTCACACGTTCCTCAACGCCACGGAGGACGGCCAGGAAGAGTCCCTCCGGACCGGTGAGTTCCGGCACGAGATGTCTCTGGACGGAGTTCATACCGCCGTCCGCTGCGACCAGTGCCATTCCGGTGGCGCGAGTCCGCAGAGCGACAGTTGTGAAGGATGTCATGGGCTGCAGCAGGGCCTGATCTCGGCCACACTCCCGGCGCTCGAGTCGTTTGCCATCGAGCCCGATTTCATGGCCGACATCGTTGCGTGTGACGACTGCCACTCCACGACCGAGGCGCATTCCCGCGACGTGGCGCTTGCATCATGTTCCGACTGTCACGACGACGACGGCACCTACGAGGCGATGGCCGTGGACAACGTCGAGACCCTCGCGGATCTACGTCGTCAGGTCCTGGAACAGATCGACCAATCCACCGACGCCAACTGGGCCGAGCGGTCACGAAAACTGTTGACGCTGCTGGACGAAGCGGGAGCCCACCACAACGCGGAGGGCTCGCGGCAGATCCTGGAAGGCCTCCTAGAGGGCCAGCAGCCCGAGCAGGATTCCTAGAGCCAGCAGCAGTCCGATCGCCAGCGCGATGCTGCCGAACAGATAGGCCCGCCGTAATTCCAGCCGACCCGGCGGGGGCACGATGAACTCTTCAAGTCGCCCGTCGGCGACCAGTTGGTCGTGTTCGGCCGGGCGCTCTTCCTTGAATCGCTCAATGGGCACGGCGCCGATGAACATGACCGGATCGAGGGGGAAACTCCCCGGACGTAGATGGGTATGGAAGAAGTGGAAGACGAAGATGAAGCCGGTCGCCAGTAGCGCCTCATCGCTGTGTACGATGAACGCGACGTTCAGAATCCAACCCGGCAGGAAGAGGGCGAAGAACCAGGGGAACCACAGCATCAGGCCGGAGAAGCCGATGATCAACACACCCCAGAAGACCGCGAAGTAGTCAAACTTCTCCCAGTAGGTCCAGCGCCCGAACTTGGGTTGGGGACCCATGTAGAGGAACCAGCGGATGTGCTGGAACATCTCCGTCAGATCGCGCAACTGCGGGACCAACGAGCGCCAACCCCAGAGAATGGTCCGCTCCTTGCGGACGTAGACCCGACGGATCACGTGGGTCAGATGGAAGATCGCGTAGCCGAAGGTCAGAATCGCGGCAAGTCGATGCAGCAGCCGCGTCATCTCGACTCCGCCGAACAGCGTTGCGACCCACTGAGCCCAGGGGGACTGATGGAACTTGAGGGGCAGTCCCGTCGCCGCCAGAACGAGGAAGGTCACGATCACGACGACGTGCAGCCACATGTGAACCGGTCGAAAACGACGGACCCAGACGCCCTCGTTCGGCGTGTTCTTGACACGCGCGATGTCGCCGCGGATCAAGGCGACAATCGAACGCTGGAACCACAACACATCGTGAATACCAAACAGGACGAACACGCTGATTAGCAGCGTGGTCATCAAGAACCAGGTCCAGTTGACCGCCGGATGGGTGCTGCCGTCGAAATTCGAGGGCTCGCTGTGGACCTCGAAGGCGAGGAAATTGCCGCTGACCCGCTCGTGACAGGCCCCGCAGGTCTCGCCCAGTTTGTCCGGGTGGACGCTCGAACGCGGATCTTCGGCGGCTAGGTTGCTGTGGGGCGTGTGGCAATCGGAGCAGGTCGCCGCGGCCAGCATGCCCAGGTTGGTGGCCTCGCCGTGGAAGTTATGGTTGTAGCTGGTGTAGCGACCCTCGTGACAGGTTCCACAGTCTTCGGGCATCTTCAGTCGGGCATCGCCGATATTGGGTGGCACGACATCATGGGACTGGTGACAGGTCGTGCAGACCGGGCTCTTCTCGCCGCCGGCCCATGCGATTCCGTGGGCACTCTCCTCGCGCCAGGTCTCGAGGATGTACTGGTGACAGGTCCCGCACGTCGCGGGAACATTGGATCTTGCGAATGACGAGCGATCATCTGAACGGGGCCAGATGTCATGGGCACCGTGGCAGTCGCTACAGGACGGTGCACTGACCAGTCCTTTCACCAGCAGTGCCCGTGCATGGACACTCCCCATGTATTCGTCGAGGACCGGTCCGAAATGGCAACTGCCACAGGACTGGAGTTGTCGGAGCTTCGAGACCGGCGAGTCACTCTCGTCCAACGGAATAATGGTATGCGGGTCGCCGTGGCACTCCTGGCACTGGACCAACTCGCCGTGGATACTCTCTGCCACGAGACCCTGTTCCGCGTCGTGGCAGTCGGCACAGACCGCACCGCTGGCCGCTGTCATTTCGTGCGCCGACTCGTGACAGGTGTCACAACTCAGGCCCTCATGGACCGAGCCCTCGAGATAGGCCGGCATCTCGTGACAGTTGGCGCAGCCCTCGTCACCCTGCAATCCGGCGAGGGTTCCCTCCGGGTGTGGGTAATCTTCGATCCCCTCGTGGCAGGCGGCGCAGGGCACGTCACCATGGATCGGAGACGGGATCGCATCATGGCAATCGCCACAATCGACGTCCTGGGCATAGGCCGGTAGGAACGAAGCCACACAGCAGAGGAGTAGGAAGGGGACTATCGTGGCGAATCGCATTGTGGATGCCTCGGGATTTGGACGGCTCAGCGGACAGCGTAGCGCACCCGACAGGCAATCGGGAATTCGGATTTCCCTTACGATCGACCTATACTTCGACGCTGAAGACCGTGGAGAGTCCGGTGCCCGAAGATCGATCCAGATCGGAGCAAGAGGATGCGGCCCGCTGGGCGGCCGTCTTCCACGCCGCTCTCCGGGGCGTGGTGACGATCGACTCCAATGGACGAATCCAGTCCATCAATCCTGCGTGCCTGAATATGTTCGGTTACGACGAGGGCGAACTGGACGGCCGCAACGTCCGCTGTCTGATGCCGTCTCCGGACGCCGACCACCACGACGACTACCTGAAGCGGTACCTCAGTTCCGGTAAGGGCAAGATCATCGGAATCGGTCGAGACGTGGTGGCCATGAAGAAGGATGGGACGACATTCCCGATCCATCTCTCGGTCGGAGAATATCGGTTCGAGGGCAACGTCGGTTTCGTCGCCCTGTTGCATGACATGACGGACCAGCGACGGGCCGAGGAGCAGCTCGCCGAGAGCGATCAGATCGTCCGGGCCACGACCGCCGAAGCGAAGATGCATCGCGAACGTCTGGAGCGCATGGACCGAATCAGCCTGGCGGGAGAGATGGCCAGCGGGATCGCCCACGAGGTGAATCAGCCGCTGAGTGCCATCGCCAACTACACCCGGGCGCTCCTTCACATGCTCGAGGTGGAGCAGCTGGGGTCCGAGGACTTACGCAGCACCGTCGAGAAGGTGCGTCTGCAATCTCAGCGAGCCGGCGAGATCGTGGGTCGGATGCGCGATTTCGTCTCCCGGCACCCGTCGGAGCCGGGGCCGACATCGCTCAACGAGGTGATCCAGGAGGTCTTGTCCTTCGCGGAACTGTCGGCCCACGGCCGCAGGGTGACGGTCGAGACCGACCTGTGCGAGGATCTTCCGGAAGTCCTCTTCGATCGCGTTCAGTTGCAGCAGGTTATCCTGAATCTGGTCAACAACGCCGTGGAAGCCTGCACGCTCGTGGGGCCGGAAAAGATCGTGATCCGGAGTTTAAGTGTGGACGGATCGACGATCGCGTTGCATGTCATCGATAACGGCGCAGGAATCGATCCGGTGACGGAGAGTCGTCTGTTCGAGCCGTTCTTCAGCAGCAAACGTAACGGCACGGGGATGGGGCTGGCAATTTCGCACTCGATCGTGGAGTCCCAGGGCGGGACGCTAGGGTTCACCCGCAACGCCGATCGGGGCGTCACATTCTTCGTGGAACTACCGATTCTATGAACCGGGGAGGCCGATGACGGAAGAGCCAATAGTCTGGATCGTTGACGATGACGAGGCGGTCTGCGACAGCCTGCAGCTTCTGTTGAAGACGGTCGGGTTGAACGCCCGCACGTTTCCCGACGGCAAGTCGTTTCTCGATCAGTTCGACGACAGCAACCCCGGTTGTGTCGTGGTCGACCTGCGGATGCCCGGCATGAGCGGCCTCGAGCTTCAGGATGCGCTCCATCAGAAACAGTCGTTGCTTCCCGTGATCTTCATTACCGGGCACGGCACCGTGGACTCCGCCGTCCACGCGATGCGCGCCGGTGCCATCGATTTTCTTCAGAAGCCGTTCAACGACGATGAGCTGTTGGAGACCATCCAGCGAGTTGTGGGGCAGGATCGCGACTCCAGACAGTCGCTTGGCGAACGGGAAAAGATCGTGGAACGCTACGCCACGCTGACCAACCGCGAGCGCGAGGTGATGGCGCTCGTCGTCGAGGGCAGTGCCAACAAGGTGATCGCATTCGACCTGGATGTCAGCGAACGAACGGTCGAGATCCACCGCTCACGCGTGATGAAGAAGATGGAAGCCGCATCCCTGCCGCATCTGGTGCGGATGGCCCTCAGTCTCTAGGAGGGAGTACTTGCGGCCTGCGACGCCTTCCGTTTCCGGAGCAACAGGTTCTGTTCCGTCATGAACTTGGCCCGGAACAGCTTCTTCTTGACGGCAAGTTTGAACTCCTTGCCTCGATACTGGTCGGGGTTATCCAACAGGTACCGTCCTTCCTCGGGAAGCATCACGAGGCTGACGTTGATGTTGGGTGCCAGTCCGATCGGGAGATCGTTCTCCATGCAGGCTTCGTAGAGGCGTCGGAACACCGGGACCATATCCTCGGTCGATGGAGGCGCCGTCTCGGCCAGATCGGTCCCAAGCAGCGGTCGAAAGACACAGACCGTTGGAATCGCGCCGTGGTCCGTGATCCAGTCGATGGCCTTGATCGAACTCTCGGGGCTCTCGAGGCCGGCGATGATCTCTCCGTTCGAGACCCACGGCTGATCCAGCAACGACTGTCCCATGCCCAGCTGCGCGCAGTAATCCACGGCCTTCAGGTAGGTATCCAGGCCGTACTCGCGGTGCTTACCGGGGCAGATCTCCTCGAAGCGTTGTTGATCGAAGATCTCGAAGCAGAACGAGACCCGATTGACACCCAGCTCCTTCAGTCGATCGTATCGCGACAGATCGGGATGCGGAGGCGTCTGCACACCGATCAGGACGCCGGTCTCTTCCTTGACCCGACGGATGTACGGCTCGAGGATGTCGAGGAACGTATGGCCATCGTAGTGACCGGTGTTGAAGTCCACGTAGGTCACGCCACTCTCGCGCCAGGCCGCGATGGCCACCTCGACGACCTCCTCCACCTGCTTCTCGTCGCCGTCGTCCTTGCCGAGATTCAACCCGACCGAACAGAACTTGCAGTTGTCCGTATCGAGGTGACCGGGGTACGAGAGCCAGTACTCACAGACACGCGCCGGATAGACCCCCAGGTAGGTTCCCTGCAGCGTACCGATGCGACGCATCAGGCGGCCATTGGTGGTCTTCCACTCGTACCACTCGGGTTGCGGCGAGAGCTCGACGCCGGCGACGAACGCGCCATCCCGATGGATCTCGTACTGGCCGCGGTTCTTCTTCAGTGTGTACGGAGATTTCTCGGTGAAGGACTCGGTGACGGGAACGTTGGTCCAGAGACCATCGGGGAGGATCAGCTCCAGGCCCGACCCCAGGCCGGCGCGGGTACGAAGGATCGGACGCCCGCCGTCGTCTGCGATGAAACACGACTCGTCGATCTGCATGCCCTTGCAATAGAGGTCGAGTTTCAGCAGCCCCGGGTTGCGCGCAGGATCGTCTATCATGGGAACGATCGTACGCCGTTGGGTTTCTCGGGTCCGTAAGAGATTCCCCCTATGTGGGCAAATAGGCCCGTGTTGCAACCTCAGAACGCTGCACGACGTAGGCAGAGGGTGAGGGGGCAGAACATGCGAAGCACGGTCCTGATTGCGAGCGCCGGCGTGATCGTCTGGAGAGTGGTCGCCTGGCTGCTGGTCTTCACGCAGGAGGGCGTCAGTTCCGGGGCGCTTCTGATGCAGTCGCTGCTCGCGACTCTGGGACTGGCGTTTCTCGTCTGTGGGTGGTGGGTGTTCTCGAAGATCCCCGGGACCGCCGGCCTGCTGTTTGCCGGCTTCTGCCTTTGTTCGGGGCTCCACTGGGGCGGACCCCTGGAGTTGGACGGCGGTTCGCTACGCACCGCGCTGATCCTGTTCTACATTCTGGTGAGCAGCATCTTGGGCGCGACGCTTTTACTGCAGTTCGCGTTGTGGTTCCCCCGCGAGTCGACCCTGGCGCGTAAGCGGTTCGTTATCGGGTTGCTCTACGCCCCACTCGTCCTGGCAACGCTGTTGGCTGTAGGCGCCCTTATAGGAGGAAGCGCGGACCTCGTCCTGCTGGTCCATGCCGTCGTATCGAACCTGTTTTCGGTCGTCGCCCTCGGGATCATTGCGTCTCATCTTTTCCGGTCCGCTCTCACGGGAGCCGGCAAGAAGTATGTCGGCTTGATGGTGCTCGGCATGCTCCTCGCGTGGCTCCCGTTCCTCATCGCTTCATCCATCGGTGTCGCGGCAGACCCATGGAACCTGACCGTCGTGGCGCTTCCCATCACCTTCGCAGTTGCGATATCTGCGGCCGATCGTGGTTTGATCTAGAGCCAGCGCCGCACGCTGCGCTTGTAGCTCAGGTAGGTCTCGCCGAACTTCCGCTCGAGGTAGACCTCCTCGTGCCGGATCGCCGTGTAGTAGACGAGCCACAGAACCGGTGGGATCAGGACGAGGATCCAGCCGTTCAGTAAGGCGATCCCGACGCAGGCCTGCAGCAGCGCCATGCTGACGTACATCGGATTCCGCGAGTAGCCGTAGATCCCCGTCGAGATGATCGCCGGGGTTGGCTTCCAGGGCTTGGGGTCCTGTTCGGTCTTCTTGAACGGCCCGGCGGCGGCCGCCATGATTCCGACCCCCAGCGCTGCGACGATCCCCGCGCCGGCGATACGAAGCTCCCGGCCGATCGCCATCGATAGCGGCGTGACAAAGGACTGCAGGAGCGCACCGATCGCGATTCCGGAAAGATAGGCGAACGGCGGTGGAAATCGAACGGCTGCGCCGTCTTTTTCATCACTCATCCAGCAATTATGCCAGACGCGAGGCGAGTAAGAGCCATCGACCTTTTTGTCCCGGGTCGCTATCCTGCAACCATGGAATCAGCGAGATCATCGCCGCTGGTCATCCAGGGCGGAATGGGTGTCGGCATCTCCGGCTGGGAGCTTGCCCACGCGGTTTCCCGTGCGGGCCAACTGGGTGTCGTCTCGGGGACCGCGTCGGATGTTTTGATGACCCGGCGACTCGAAGACGGTGACCCCGGGGGGCATCTGCGTCGCGCTCTCAAGACCTTCCCGATTCCCAGCGTCGCCGAGCGCTTGCTGACGCGCTACTTCCGACCTGACGGCCGCCCCGCGGGGACGCCCTATCGCGCGGTGCCGATGCTCCGTCAGCGCACCCGGATCGAACGAGAGCAGATGATCCTGGCCGCAGCCTTCGCCGAGGTGACCCTCGCCCGCGAAGGTCATGACGGTGTCGTCGGCATCAACCTGCTGACCAAGGTTCAGTTGCCGACGCTTGCCGTGCTCTACGGGGCGATGCTTGCCGGTGTCGACTACGTGATCATGGGCGCAGGCATCCCGCGCGAGATTCCCGGTGCCCTCGACCGGCTCGCCAAGCACGAGCCGGCGACTTTGCGTCTTGATGTCGCGGGAGCGGACGCCTCCGCCGTCAACGAGATCCGTTTCGACCCTCGTCGTCACGGTGTGGCCGTTTCGCAGCCACTCACGCGCCCGCGCTTTCTCGCCATCGTCTCCTCGAACTCCCTCGCGACCCTGCTGGCTCGCAAGGCGACCGGCCGCATCGACGGATTCGTCGTCGAGGGACCGACCGCGGGCGGACACAACGCGCCGCCGAGAGGAGAGGCCCGCCGTAACGAACGGGGCGAGCCGATCTACGGCAAGCGCGACGCGGTGGATCTCGCGGCCCTGCGTCGGCTTGGACTGCCATTCTGGCTGGCAGGTGGGACCGGATCTCCCGAGGCCCTCACCGCAGCGCTCGATGCGGGAGCCACGGGAATCCAGGTCGGCACGCTGTTCGCCTTCTGCGACGAGTCGGGGTTTGCGCCGGAACTGCGTCACGAGGTGATCGACGCCGCCCGCGCGGGCTCGCTCGATGTGGTGACGGATGCGTTGGCCTCGCCGACGGGCTATCCGTTCAAGGTCGCCGTCTGCGGCGACACGCCGGTCGAGGCGACGGAGCGCAAACGGGTCTGTGACCTCGGTTACCTCCGGACCGCCTATCGCAAGCGTGACGGGGGCGTCGGTTATCGCTGCCCCGGTGAACCGGTCGAGCAGTATGTCGCCAAGGGCGGCCTGGAGTGCGACACAATCGGACGACGCTGCGTGTGCAACGCGCTGCTTGCCAACACCGGTCACGGCCAGCTGCGTTCGGATGGCACGACCGAAGCTCCGTTGATCACGGCCGGCGACCAGGCGAAAACACTCGGCGCGTTCCTTGGCAGTCGAAAGTCCTACACGGCGGACGATGTGCTGGCTTATCTGCTTGCCGACGCTGATAGCACGACGGTCCCGAGAGACCGGGTGCCCACGATCGTTCCGGGATCAGGTTAGGACCTTCCGGATCCGCTCCAGCGCCCACTGTAGCTCCGACTTCTCGATCGTCAGCGGCGGTGCAAAGCGGATCACGTCGATGTGGGTCTCCTTGCAGAGCATGCCCTCTTCCTGGAGCCGTTCGCAGAAGCTGCGGGCCCCGCCGGCCTCGGACTTCAGCCGGACACCGATCAGCAGACCCTTGCCACGGACCTCGGCAACATGCGGGCTATTGAGGGCACGGAGTTCGTCCATGAACCAGTCGCCAAGCTCTGCGGCCCGCTGGACCAGCTTCTCGTCCTTCAGGATCTGCATCGCCTCCCGCGCGACCGCAGCCGCCAGCGGGTTGCCACCGAAGGTCGAGCCGTGGGAGCCGGGATCGAAGACGTTCATGATTTCCCGGTCGGCGACGATCGCCGAGACCGGGTACATGCCCCCGCCCATCGCCTTGCCCAGGATCAGCATGTCCGGCTTCACCCCTTCGTGATCGCAGCAGAACATCTTGCCGGTGCGGCCGAAGCCGACCTGGATCTCGTCGGCGACGAACAGCACATTGTTGGCTGCACAGAGTTCGCGGGTCTTGCGCAGGTAACCCTCGGGCGGGACGACGACGCCTGCCTCGCCCTGGATCGGCTCGACCAGGAAGGCGGCGGTGTTCGGAGTGATCGCCTTCTCGAGAGCGGCGGCATCGCCGTAAGGGATCGCCTTGAATCCAGGTGTGAAGGGACCGAAGCCGACCTTGTAGTCCTCGTCCGTCGAGAAGCCGACGATCGTCGTGGTGCGGCCGTGGAAGTTGTCGGAACAGACGATGATCTCGG
>Ga0224513_10000671_pt1 | contig 13351 bp, 10 predicted proteins | sample SF_May12_sed_USG_5_FD_169109 | JGI IMG/M metagenome (GOLD analysis project Ga0224513, IMG submission 169109) | Sediment microbial communities from San Francisco Bay, California, United States - SF_May12_sed_USGS_21 | ecosystem: Environmental > Aquatic > Marine > Sediment | place: USA... | reverse complement strand
CTCGAAGAACTTACAGAAACTGAACTTGTACTTAAATTAATGGAAGAACTTGTAGAATCACTTGAACTCGAAGAACTTACAGAAGTTGAACTTGTACTTAAGTTGATTGTAGAACTTGATGAACTGCTTGAATTTGTAGAGCTAGTTGTACTATCTGAAAAACTTGAATATTCCAAAGAGGAAGAGTGTTCTGGTTTTGCAATACCATTCGCTTGAGTAACCGTATTATTATCTGTTAAATCATTATTATTAGGTGATGAATCAAACCTTGTTCCAGATGCTTCCTCTAAATCGTACCAAGCTAATAAATTTCTCTTCAAATCCCACGGCACATCGGTATACAATAAACCACAACCATCTGCATATAATTGTGTTCTTTCATTGGTAGATAATATCCTGTTTTTCCATATACCTAATAATGCAATTCTACCGTCAAAAAAAGCTTGATCAACAACACCATTGTTACTAGCTCCTAATCTTAAACCAGTACTTCCACCACCAAAAGTACCAGTTGATTGTGCTACAGAATCCACTGCACCGTTATTAACCTGAATATTCATAGTATCGGCAACCGAATCATACCACGATACAGCAAAATGCCAAGTATTAAGGTCAAGCGAACCCGCAGAATTGGCTACTACACCAGTAGTAGCCGCACCATCAAATATAAAAAAAGTTAATCGATCAGTGTCACCCTTATATTCTAACTCATATTCTGCTGCTCCACCCGCTTTCCACTTAGAAAATATTATACTAGCGGGAGAAGGTTTGGAATCTAAATAAAACCAACATGCTGTAAAAAAATCTATATTACCCATTACAAAAGTGGTATCTTCAGGGGTTTTGAGAAATTCTGAATTGGTAGCTGTAAATTGCGCAGCAAAAGTACCAAAAAAAGAACTGGTTGAACCTAATGCTGAAGAAGTAGATTCTGCTCCAGTTGAAGTGGATAATATTTCAGTTGACGAAGAAGTGGATAATATTTCAGTTGAAGTGGAAGCTTCACTACTCGACGAACTACTTGTAGTAATTGATGATTGCGAAGCAGATGATTGAGAAGTGGATGTATGTGATAAAAAAGTTGATGAAGAACTACTTTCTGATTCACTAGAACTTGAACTTTGGCTTGATGTTGAACTTGTGCTTTTGTTTACTGTACTTGATGTTTCACTCAACTCTGAAGAAGACAATGATGTCGATTGTGTACTAAACAATAATTCGGTCGATGAACTCGTACTGGATGAACTTGATTCAGTTGAACTGGACGTCGTTAATGCTTCTGTAGACGTTGAACTACTTGAACTCGTTGACGCAGATGATGTCGATTCAGCTTCGGTAGAAGATGAGTTATCTGGAAAACTTGAACTAGAGGATGAGATATCTTCATCTGTACTGCTTGTTGTTTTTGAGCTTATAGACGATGAAGAAGTTGTTAGCACAATTGAAGAAGATGTTGAGCTACTTGAGGTTACACCACTCACTTCCGTACTTGATGATGTGCTTACTGTTGAGGAACTAGATTGTGAAGAAAAGAAACCAGCATACCCACCATCACAATTCCAATCATAATCCCAGATTACCCCAGGTTCTGTATGTGCATTGACAATACCTTCGAACCCATCATATTTTTGAGTACTGTCATGATCTTGCTCAATATCAAAACAAACAATCGGCGCGGCAGAATTTATCAATGATAGTTTAACATTGGTTAAATCAATATCATAATTATTTTGTAAGAAGATTTTTCGATACTGTACATAATCATCCTCCTCCTTAATAATACCGGGAGAGAACACTTCTATTTGACTACCGCTTTCAACATCTACATCGACAGTACCGACACCACCACCGTGCTTTTTTGTAGTATCTAAATCGTTGTATCGACTATGAATGAGTTTTAACATTGTGTGCTGATAAATTCCATTGTGTACCGCATATTAGATGCGTTATGTTCTGAAGATGTAAAATTATTAAGAATAGCGTCTTCAAAGGTTCTTCCACTAATACTTAACGTTCCTTGTCTTCCTAACGGTCCAATCAATGCATTGGCTGCATAACTTTCCATGTCCTTTACCAGACAACCAGAAATCCAACATTCAAGTTTTATTGAATGGAATCCACCAATATATGAATTTGTTTGCCCATCTGCTAAATGATTTCTTGGTTTTGAATGTTTAGTAAACGAAATAGAAGGTGCAGCTTCATAGTTATTTATAATAGGAAATGTAGTAACATGTTGAACATTAGCTGCATCTACCCAATTATATTCAAACGTTCCTGTTCTCACCTGTGTATTAGGGATTTTAGAGTCAAAAAACGGTTGAAGATGATCCATTAACACATTTAGCTTAAAGTTACAATAGGTGTTATTAGTAATTATATCGAACGTATTGTTTATAATAGTAACATTGGCATATGTGTTCTCGTTAACTGTCAAATCTCTATTAGGTAATGGACAACTAGAAAAATAATTGCCCATTAAGTACTGTATTTGTTCCATTTGATTTTTCGTCTTGTTCTGTAAGAAATAATTACATGCGACAGACATAGATCTATTGGGGTTTAATGAAGGGTTAATAAGCGTTCCCATTGTTTGTGGTAAGGTTCGTAATATTGCATTACCAGAACCATTAAATGATACTTTACCAATATCAGCGATTTTATTGTCGGCGTATGTTACTTCCACCTACTCATCTCCTACACCAATAACATCATCTATCGATCCAAATTCAGAGTCAATTACAGAATTTGATCTTGGTTTTGTTACAGTAGTGTCTATACCAAGAGAGTTAGATGCAAATTTGTCAAAAACTTTACCCAATCTATCAGTAGCTGCGGTTAATTCCTTTTGTGCAGTTGTTGATGCAATCGCCAAGTTTGCTGTACGTTCTGAATTCGATTGTAGTAGTGGTCCTTTCCCAGTTCCTGTACCGGCTAACTCATTCATTCTCGCAACTACTTTGAGAAGTGTCTCCGTTCCTACTTTAAGGGAGCTAACTCTTTTGCTGACACTGTCATCGGCCATACCAATCACTGACATTTTAATTTTACCAAGTTCATTATTTATCTGTCCAAACAGATCCGGATTTACGTTAGGTGATGCTACGGACCCATCTAGTATACTTTCTATCTTTGAAAGTAATTTTCTTTCAATGTCATTTACAGAATTTGCTGAAAATTGACCACCTTCAGTACCTTTGTTGGTCAGTAAATTAGGTTTATCTATGCTATTTATAGATCCGAATTCGGGATCAAGTATAGCGTTTGATCTTGGTCCTTTACCTGTAATACCTAAAGTATTAGCTACAAACTGGTCAAACACCTTGCGTAACTCTACGACAGCTATTGTTAATTGTTTTTGTGCTTCTGTTGACGCATCAACTAATTTTACTCTTGTCTCTAAATTTGATTGCAGTAAAGATTGTTTTAATTTTTCCGCTGCATCACCAACTGCATCTAATGCTTTATTACCAGCATCTTGTGCTTGTTTTCTTACATCTTTTTGATCAGTACTTAGGACAAAATTACCTGTTTTGAAATCTTCGAAAAATTTTTCAACACGCTTTCCACTTTGTTGTAATTGCTGATCAGGTGTAACACCACCAGGTGCAAATGAAGCGAGAACTTTTGCAACCTCATCCAGAAGAATAAAAGCTCCAAGGAACACGTTAGCTACAGAAATACCAAAAGATTTTATCGAATCTATCAATGGCTGAAAGAAATTTAATGTATCTTGTCCAAATTGAAAAGCATCAGTTAACGCTTGAGCAACATCAAACATGGACTCCCTAAAAGCAGAAACAATAGGGTTATCAGTGGCAAAAAACTGATTAAACAATGCAGTTATCTTTGGTAACGCCATTTGAAAAGCGGAAACAAATTGAAGTGCCAGCTCATTACCAACTAAACTCATTCCCTGGATAAGTGATTGTACAATTGGGTTACTACCTATTCCTTCACCTAACGTGAAAACGTCACCTATATTAAAGCTTTTAATAAAATCAGAAACAGCCACTGAAGCAGATAATATTCCCATCCTTAAAGCGGACCCAACAGTTTTGAAAATAGTATCGGTAGCTTCACCTACACTAAATCCAAATAATAAAGAAAATACATCACCCGTACCGCTTAATACTGATTTCTCCCCAGTAAAGATGTCTCCAATAAAATCTAATATAGATGGTAAAACCTGTTTCAACCTCATTACAGTGTTTAGTATTGCATCAAAAGCAATAGTTAAGTTTTCAACAGATAACACTCTCGCACCCAATGTAACTAATAAAACCGATATTTCATTTAATGTTTCAGCTAAACGAAATATCTGGTTATTAAATTCACCACGCGCTATCTGAACTATAAAATTACCAAAGTTCTGTACTACTCTTCTAATAAGATTGGTTAATGGTATAAACACTCTTACAACTTCTTTACCAATCTTTAGAAAATTCTTCCCAAACTTTTTGCTTGTAGTTATCTTTTGTATAGCTACAAGCAACTTCGCCATTCGTTCAGTTAAAACATTTGCTTTTAACAACTTACCTAAAAACGAACCAATAACCTTTTCTGCAATATTAGTTATTGTTGCTTTAATAATCTGAAATCTTTTTAATAATCCAGACATTGCAAATTCCCTCTGTGGAGTAATAGGAATTTTTACAATATCTTCTCTGATACTCTTAAAAGTTTCCAGGTCATCCGTTAAAGCTAACATCGCTTGACGTGCTTGCTTTAATGGGAAAATTTTTCTAAATTCTTCGGCTCCTCCATCAGATAACTTACTTCTTAATATTGTCATTTGTTCTACTAAGCTTTGTAAACCACCGGCTTTTGCTTTACCCGTACTATCAAAAACGCTACCAAAGGTAACGCCAAACTCTTCTAACTTTTTACGTGCACTATCAGTTGGAATTGCTAGCCCTTCAAACAACCTACCTAATATCCTTGTAGCGTTTTTAGCTTTACCTGGACCTAAAGTTCGTGTAACCTTAGCGACAGAAGCTAATGTGTCTTCCAATTCGAATCCTAAAGCAGCAGCATTTGGTAAAACGTTTGCTAAAGCACCACTTAGTTCGTCCATAGTTGTAGAACCTAATGTAGTAGTTCTATTTAACAATTCTGTAACCATTGTTACTTTACTTACTGCTATCCCATAGTTTTCCATAACAGATATTGTAGCATTACCTACATTATTAAGTGATGCTAAATCCGCTACAGCCGAACGTGCGACAGCACCTGCAAACTTAGCAAAATCTGCGACAGCATTTTTACCAGATTTTCTTAATAAACCTCGACCGGCGGCAGCAAAAAACAATTCATTTATATCGTTTGTTGCTGCACCAAACTCGCTACTTATATTTCTGGCTACATCTGCAAACGCTGTTTGTGTTTTACCCGCAACGTCTACAATTTCCTTATTACCTCTAATTGCTCCTTGTTCCAGCTTAGCAAATGCTTTAACACCTTCGTTAGCCATTTGAAAAAATATGCTACTAAGTTGTTGCACAACTGTTTTGATTCCTTCAACTGATGCTTGTGTGATTCCTTTTAATCCTAGCCATAAACCACTCCAAACTTTGGTAATAACTGTACCAACACTTTCAAATACAGTAATAACCGTTTTAATTGTTGCACTGATAACAGAGAACGCTGCTTTGAAAAGAGATTGTACAATATCTAATGCTTCCTCAAACAACTCTTTAATCACCGAAGTAATAGATGTAATCAATCCAGTAACTACAGCAAGAGCACCAGCGGCCACAAGACCAATACCACCGGTAAACACAGCAAACCCACTAAACATAGCTATACCAAGACCAACACCAATACCTTTGACAGTGCCAGCCAGTACCAACCCTAATAACCTGAATTTTAATGTCAATATGTTGAATGCAATCTCACCGATTTCTCCAAAAGCTTTACCAATATCTCCTGCTATAGAAGCAACAGAATCGCCAAAGATACCGCCAAGTAATCCAAACAGTTTACCCGCACTATCAGAAAAAGCATTTTTAACTCTTCTATCTTGGAATATGGCTTTGATTTGTATTGCAGCGTCCACAACAGAGAAACCTAATCCGCCAACAGCTATACCACCAGCTCTGTCCCCTCCGATGCCACTACCTCTACTACCTCCACCTCCACCTCCACCACCTCTACCACCTCCACCTACAACAGGGATACCGCCACCTACTACAGCTCTTGAGATAGATAAACTTGCCAGTTTCATAGTTCGCACAAGGTCAGTAACCGCTTTGTTCATTTTATTAAAAACGGTTATTAGCTCTGCGCTGGATCCAGTGACACCATTTCTACCGCTTTGTCCACTTGCACCTGAAACATTTGCTCCAAGCAAGTTTGTGTTTCTACCAGAACCAGTGTTACCAAACAGTAAAGATAGTTTCTTACCGTTAAGCTTTTTACCAAACTTATCCAACTTTTCATTAGCAATATCAACTACTTTGTTAATATCTGCAAATTCTTTTGATATCTTACCTGTGGAAAAAGCTTTTATTTGATCTCGTACTTCTTCAATGCTCCCCTTCAATGTCTTTAAAGTTTGAACACCCTGACGAGTTTTTATAGAAACATTTAAACTAACTGTCTGTGCGATAATATCACCTCATTACCCGTAACTTGGAGATAACTCTCCAAAATATTATTTTTTACCAAAAACACCTTTATGTTTTTTGCCACCACTCCACATTTGAGGTGTGATTTTGATATTTAATGACTGTTCCTTAGCTGTTTTCATTCTTGATAAAGCTGCTTTAAGGTCAAAATCTGGTTCATTAATAGATGTTGTATTTATGTCACTAAAATCATCATGTGAAAAATGTCCAACTTTCTTACGCCGTGCTTCAATTTTTTCTTTCATATCGCCATAGGAACCACCAAAATTACTGATTAATCCCATTACGCTTGATTGTGCTATATCATTGCTTTTATCGCTAAATTTAGCTATACTCATAGCTACCGAATCTCTTTCCTCATAATTTTCTATATCTAAATTGATTTCTCTTGGCTTAAACCCTGCTTCACATCTATTATCTTCAGTAATCAAAGCTATTAACATATCAACTATTGAAGGGTCTTCATTGTTGACCATTTCAATATATTCTTCAAATGATCTGCATCCACCCATACCATAGTGTTTCATAAACATATGTGCTTCACGTATTAAAGAAAATCTATCAGCATACATATACTTACCATCATCTCTCTGTTCTCTAAAAAATGTGGTATTCTTATATTTAGCTACATGTTTGTTCAAATCATATTTGTCAAGATTTTCCTCTTCCTTGGTTTTAGGTTGAGTACGGCGCGCCATTACAATTGGATATCCTCATCCTTGACAAATGTTTCTTTAACCTGTGTGATTGTACCAGTAGTAATAAACTCAACGATTTGACCAGTATCTCTAATGTCTAATAATTCTTCTATTAGTTTGTTCACCTTATCATCTTGATTTGGATCAGCACTTAATTTGAATTCTGGATGTTTTGCAGATAATGAAATCCTAATAAGATCATTAACCTTTCTCATCCGTTCTGCTTGTAAACCTAAGAAATCTTCATATTCTTCTTCTTCTAGTGCGCCATCATTATCCAAGCGTTTTTGATATGCTTCCATTTTTCTTGCACTGGCATCACTAAAGATATTTTGATAATTACTTAAGTGTAATCGTGACAGTGTTTGAAACGTGTATGGTTGATTATTAGCAAGCGTCTTTGTCATTCTTCTCATTATATTTCTTTCCTTTTTTTAATTAAAAAAAGGGTACGTCATTGACGTACCCATGGTTTATTGTTTAAATACCACTTGCCCAACTTGGCGGAACTGACCCCTTATCAATATGATCTGGATCGGCGATATTAAAAGTAATATCAGAAGTTACAAAATCATTCTGGGTACTTGTAACAGAATAGTTGGTCAACTTAGCACTTACTATTGTACCAGTTAAACCTCCGTCGCAATTACCAAAACCAAGCGTAATATCTACATAGTTATTTGTTAACATCGCGTCAGTAATCATCCATCTGCTAGATGTGGCTGTAATCTCACCCGTTCTATTACCTAACTGAATAGCCAGAGGAAGACGATAATCCCCTCCATAGAATGATTGAGGGTCACCATCATAACTGACAGAAATGTCGGTCATGATCCCCACTTCAACAGATGTACCACCACCTTCTGGCTCAACACTCATAGTACCTACAGAAAATTGGTACGTCATAATATTATCTCCTTAATTAATTAAATACTTATCGGATCACCGAACGATTTTTGAAAATTTTCATTTTCACTTAACACTAGGTTAAACGCAATCGAAGCAAACATTTGATTGCTCGTAGTGTCCCAATCCATATCCTTTCTAAATGTTTTCAAACAACGCGACACACGTAAACCAATATTTTCTTCAATATTGATTTCCGAGATACATGCTTGTGGTCCATCAGATTGTCCATGACGAAGATTTAATAATTTAACAATCTCGTCATTTACTGGCTTAAGTTTTGATAATGCTTGAGAAGTTCCATCATCTGTCGGACCGGTATTTAACCACGTATCTATTGTTAGCGTTGCTTCTTGAGTAGAAAAAACTGGATGACTGCCAAGAAACTCTATATCCATTGTTATTTGCGGATAAGCGTTTCCTACTGGGTTCGTTCTTGCAACCCATATCGCCGAATGACCATCAACAGTAGCTACAAATTCTGTAATCACCGAGGACGATTCTAAAATCTGTCCAATCTTAGCTAAAATATATTTACCATTTGCCATTATATTTTACCGTCCATACTATTATATCTTACAATATTTTGATTCAGCTTGTTTCCTAACTTTTATTGCATCGCTTTTTGCTTATATTGATCGAATTGTTTTTCCGTTTTCCAACTGTTTTAGAAATCTTTTGGTTTCTAAAAAAGCTTTAGATTCTGAGTGAAAATCCAATCAAAATACGGTTTTACTGGTCCCACTTGAGCCATAGGTACAATTAGTTTGTCTCCATCTACGAACCCTTTAATTCTTAATCTTTCTTGCTGTGCTGCTGAAATTGAAGTAATATCCCCTGGACGTAACCGAACACCAAAAAAACTTTTACCTTTTTTAAGATCGGCTGGACCTAACGCCCGTCTTCCACCTTTTGCAACAGCTAATGACCAGAATACTTTGGCTGATACGTTTGATTTGGTTACCGTCAAACGAATTTTATAGATTTGTTGTTTTTTTATAAACCGAATAGCATAACCCTTACCAACAACCGGTAACATTATGTTATTAGTTTTTACATTAAACTTATCTACATGCGGGATAACGTGTCGAAGACGCTTTTCTTTCTTAAGCGTTTCTTTGATAGATTTATTCAATATTTTTGGACCAAAAACTGTAATCTGTCCTACAGTGAAGTTTAATTCAGTTTTGAGTTCGTTCAGTAGGATTCTTGTCTTGCGGTCAAACTCTTTTAGATTAATTGACATTGTTTTTTACCCACACCACCTGTTGTATCGTGCGTCTTGGCAATGCGTTTTTAACCTTCGAAGTTATATTTTCTACGGCACCATCTACATTACCAATACTGTCAGAAATGGTTGGTAATATATCACCATTACCCAGTTGCCACCATGAATCAATACTTGCAAATTCAGAATAATTATTCATATCCAATGGAGTACCTTCGTTATATAATTCTAACGCTTGAGCAGCCGTTGTCTCTTTAGACGATATAAAAGCTTGCGTTAACTCACCTTCAAAACCAGAGCTGCCATCATCTGCTATACCAATTCTTAATGGGTGTGTCGTAATAGAACTACCTGACAAGTTATCTTGTGCTATAACTGTTTTAATTTGTTTCCCATTAACATATACTTTCATTCCACTTGCATTTGCAGTCGCATCTTTCGTAAATAATATGTGGTCCCATTTCCCTATAGTTGGTATATATAATCCCTTTATCATAGCAGCATTACCTATATCTAAAAGGTTTGCCACATAAGGTGTGCTACGAACTGTAAAATATATATAATTATCTGCAAATATACTACAACCCCAACCAGTACCAAAGGTTCCTTCTTTTTTACCAATAAAACCTTGCATAGCACCTTTTTTATTATTTTTTACCCAAAGTGAAACTGTGAATGCTTCATTTATATCAAAATCATAATTGTCACCAAAATCAATAGCGCAATCGACACCATTAAAATCTAACGCATACGCATTAAAAAATTGCATTTTAGATAAATTTTTTGATTCCTGTGTAATATCCGCTTGTCCAACACTATGTTGGTATAGTAAATAACCATCACGCTGATCATATTTATACAGCATACTCCTTTGATGATTAACAGGTATAGAATTGGTTTCTGAATAAGTTATCATATCTTGTAATGTATCAAACTCTACATCTGCTTCATACACTTCTTCTTGTGGATCAGAAACGTCCCACTGTTGCAATATAAATTTATCTGCCATTATAATACTTGCCAATTACCATGTAACACTGCGTTTAAAATTCTAGTTCCAAGATCTCGAATAGAAGCATCTACCCTTACTGGATACGTAATTAAAACTGCTGAAGTATACAATACCGCACCATTATGTAAGTAATCTACCGTTCCATTAATATTAACCTGTATTCTTAGAACGTCGTTTACTGCTACAATATTATTATCATTAAACACCTGGATACCTAATTCTCTAACTTGAAAATCATTATTGCTTTGGTTAATTCCCCAATCTGCTGCATTTCTTCCGCCGTCTGAAGGATCTGGATTACGTGCTAATCCTAAATATTTCCTACTTACTGTTATATCTTCTACTGTCCATTCCACATAACCAGCTCCAGATACTAATACTTGATCTGATTCTGCACCAGATACATACGCATTGGGTCCAGTAAATTTTTCTAACGTGTTTCCTGGTGCAATAGGACCAGTATCAATAAAGTTATTCCATGTTACAGGAATAGTGGTTTCTGAACTACTAGAACTTGAAGTAAAGCTTGAAAATTCAATAGAACTAGGGGAACTAGAACTAGAACTTGTAATGGTTCGTGAACTTGAACTAGAAACTGTTTGTGAACTTGATGAACTTTCTCCTAACGAAGAAAGCGACGATTCACTAACTGAACTAGAACTTTGACTACTAGTTTCACTTACCTCAGTTGAACTGCTTGAGCTACTAGAACTTGTAAAACTAACAAAAGAAGAACTAGATGAAAAACTTGAAAACTCTAATGAAGAACTTGAACTAGACGTAACACCAGATTCTTGAGTTGAGCTTGAAGAACTTGAGGTAACTGAAACCGCTGTTGAGCTTGACGATGATGATTTACTAAAACTTGAAAATTCTAATGAACTTTCTGAAGATGAACTAGATGTAAAACTACTAAATTCTATAGAACTTTGGCTTGATTCGTTCACATCTGCTGTACATTCTGTAGCAAAACAAACATTTTGGAAGCTGGCAATCGTAGCGGTTACATCATTACCACTGGTTGCCCATTGTAACTTCATTTCGTGTGCACCAGTACCTGGATTTGAAACCGTATATATCTTGTACATTGATCCGGCACTACCCGCTGAAGAAAAAGTTCTTTCAAACGTCTCTACTACCATCCCATCTGTAACAATTCTAAAAAACAATGTTTGTGAAGCTGTATCAATACTTGCTGATACTGCAACCATCATACAAATATCTGCTAAAGGATTTACAACTGTTAAACCAGTTTCAGAACCAAGTAAATCTTCAAATACGGTACCACTTACTGTTTGACCGCTTGTAGAGATTCTGTCTGAGTCAAGCTTTCTATCGTTGCCACATGCGAACCCAATACCACTCATTTGTATTGGATCACCGGTTGCAGTACCCGCTGTTGTACTCCAAGATCCATCTACTGGATTGTTACCAAATATTGCTGTATCAATAGTTCTATTAATAACTGTAACAGCACCGTTATTTGTTCCAAAGGTTCTAGATGCAATTTCATTTTGATTAGCAACTTTTGATTGTAAGTTAACTGTTCCGCTACCCATATCAACCGACATACTTGCAGCAATTACGGACATCATATGTTTATTAGAATCTGGCATATCCATTTGCTGTAACAACCCACTAACCTGTTGTAAGGTTGTTGCGCTAACTGAATCTGTAACCGCAGAATAAACTGAAGGAATTTGGTTACCTAATCCATCTTCCAACCCGATTGCCATTAATTCAATATGTGATGACAACGTTCCACCTTCAGTTCGATGCCGTCCTCTAACTGTATATGTACCTGGTGATAATGCTGACGCTGTTCTGAATGTAACACCTGCGTTTCCTGTAAATCCCGCAGTTGACACAAATCTTTCAATCTCTGTTGAATCTACACCATTAATTTGAATTGCGTAGAACGATGAATTTCCTCCAACCGTATTTGACATCTCAACAGACATAAACGCCATAATATGTGAAGTACCAACTAAGGTAATACTTAAATCCGAACCAGCAATGTCAGTAATAGTAGTAGAGGTAGTATCATCTTCTATATCAGCGAAATCGTTCGGAACCAAGTTATCAAATCCACTACTACTACTTGTACTTATTGAAGTTGATGAAGAAGTTGAAAGTGATGATTCGGAAGTACTGCTAGAACTTGAACTTTCAGATGTTGAACTAGTTGAAAGATTAATTGTCGAACTACTTGAACTTGAAGTACTTACAGTTGAACTTGAACTTTCAGATGTTGAACTTGTGCTTAAATTAATAGTAGAACTTGAAGATGTGCTTGAACTAGAAGAACTAACACTAGTTGAGCTAGTTGATTGATTTATTGTTGAACTACTTGACGAAACTTCAGATACAGATGAACTTGACGATGAACTTAAACTACTGATAGAAGTAGAACTAGTACTTAAATTAACTGTGGAACTGCTTGATGTAGAACTACTTGATACTGATGTACTGGAACTGCTGTCACTTGTAGAACTGGTACTTAAATTAACTGTTGAACTGCTTGATGTAGAACTACTTGATGAACTCAAACTACTTTCTGATGTTGAACTTGTAGATAAATTTATTGTTGAACTTGAAGAACTACTTGACGATTGAGAAGTGGAACTAGTAGATTGTGCTTCAGTTGAACTTGAACTGCTTAAACTTGATTGGCTAGTACTTGAAGAACTAAAACTAAAATTCTCTGATGCTATTGGACCAGGTGCAACTCCAACCCCACCATTATCTAGAAGGTGACAAGTATCGACACTATCAAATCTTGTACCGGAAGATTCACGCAGATTCCAATAATGTGATAGCGTTGTTGTTAAATTTACTGATAGATCAGCAAATTTAACAACAACGCTATCACATTATT
>Ga0224513_10000669_pt1 | contig 13364 bp, 9 predicted proteins | sample SF_May12_sed_USG_5_FD_169109 | JGI IMG/M metagenome (GOLD analysis project Ga0224513, IMG submission 169109) | Sediment microbial communities from San Francisco Bay, California, United States - SF_May12_sed_USGS_21 | ecosystem: Environmental > Aquatic > Marine > Sediment | place: USA: California... | reverse complement strand
GCATCGTGACCGGCAGCGCTCAGCGCGAGTTCCACCAGGCGGTAGCCGCTGGACTCGATGCCTATGTGACTGGCGAGGCCACCGAGTGGGTCATGCACCAGGCCGCCGAGGATGGTGTCCATTATGTGGCCGCGGGCCACTACGCGACTGAACGTTTCGGCATCCGCGCTCTCGGCCGCTGGATCTCCGACCACCACGGACTCGATGTCGAGTTCATCGACATCCCCAACCCCATCTAGAGAATTAGGAATTAGGAATTAGGAATTAGGAATGCCGCCTGCCCACCCTCTGGCTCGGCCAAATTCTCGGGGCGGGTGGATGGGAATTCCTAATTCCTAATTCCTAATTTGCTACTGGGATACACTCCCACCGATGAATGACGCCAAGCTCGCTCCAACCCCCGGGAACGTCTTCTCTTTCTCCCGAGTCAAATGCCTCAACCAGTGTCCCCTTCGCTATCGCTACCGGTATCTCCAGGGCATCAAGGAGGGCTTTCGCTCGATCGAGTCCTATCTCGGAAACGCCGTGCACGATGTCCTCGAATGGCTCTACACGGAACGTCACAGAGGCCGGGAACCCGAGGAATCCGCGATGCTGGAACGGTTCGCGGCGGGCTGGACCGAGAATCTCGATGACAGAGTTGCGATTGTCCGCGTCGACGACTCGGAAGAGAGCTATCTGAAGACAGGTCGGGAGATGCTGATCCGGTTTTTTCAAGAGACCTTCGCCCGAGACCAGAGCGAAACCGTGGCTCTCGAGCAGCGACTTTCGATTCGGCTGTCGGACGCAGTCGTCTTCACCGGGTTTGCGGACAGGGTCGGGCGCACTGAAAAGGGCCGCCTTTTCGTGATCGACTACAAAACCTCGAAAAATGAAGGTGACGGTTCGGAGTTCTCAGAGGGGCTGCAGGCTCCGCTGTATGCAGCGTGTGTGCTTGGCGACCACGGGGAAGAGGAAGCGCTTGCCGGCTACCACTATCTGCGTCACGGTACGACCCGCTGGCAGCAGGTCGACAGGGAGCGCGCGGCACAACTCCTTGAACGCTTCCTCGATCTCGCAAATGAAACGGCGGCAGCAGGTGAGTTTCCAGCTCGACCGGGCATCCTCTGCGCCTGGTGTGGATTCAATGCACAATGCCCGGCGGCAGATGTACCGGACCGATTCTCCGGCGGGCTGCGTCGGGCAGAACGGAACGGACGGCGTCTGTTGTAGCTATGATGATGCAAGACATGGACTCAGCTGCCATACGCCGCGCTGATAACAGGAGTTCCGGGCGACGAGTACTCGGCCCGCAAATCGAGCCGGCAACAGTGGAGGTCGCGTGGACACCATCCTGACGACCCTCGTTGCCGCCGTCGCACTCGGTATCGCGGGCCAGATCATCGCCGAGCGTTTCCAATTGCCGGCAATCCTGCCCCTGCTCGTCTTTGGCATCCTGTGTGGCCCGTTCGGACTCGGCCTCGTCCACCCCGAGGCACTCGGAGACGCCCTTGAGGCGTTTATCCACCTTGGGGTCGCGATTATTCTCTTCGAGGGCGGCCTTTCACTCGACCCTCAGCGTCTGGTGAAGGTGGGTGCCGCGGTTCGGAACCTGCTGACTATCGGCGTAGCGGTGACCGGCATTGGTGCCGCTGCACTCGCTCATTGGATTGTGGACATGCCGTGGGCGACAGCCGCTCTCTTCGGAGCAATTGTTACGGTCACCGGGCCAACCGTGATCGTGCCTCTGCTGCGCCACATGATTGCGCCTCGCGAGGTCAAGACAATTCTGCTCTCCGAGGGCCTCATTGTCGATCCGATAGGGGCGATCCTCGCCTACATCGTGCTGCAGTGGATTCAGCGCGCAGGCATCCCATTTCGCGCTCTTACCGCCGAACTGCTGACGCTTGCCGCCACCGGTGTTGTGCTCGGGTTCGCCGCGGGGGCACTCGCGAAGCTCATTTTGCGCACAAGGGTGGTCGGTGGCGAATTGAGGAATCTGAGCGTTCTGGCCCTCCTGATGGTCTGCTACCTGGTCTCCGAAAATCAGGCGCCGCAGTCCGGCATCTTGGCGGCGGTAGTGATGGGTTTCACCATCTCCGCCGCCGAACTCCCGGATCTGGTGTCGGTGCGCGCGTTCAAGGGCCAACTGACCACCCTGATCATCTCCATGCTCTTCATCCTGCTCGCGGCTCAGCTGGACCTTGGCACCGTGATCGCCCTCGGATGGAACGGCTTGGCGGTTGCGGTCGGCCTGATCATCCTCGTCCGTCCTCTCGCGGTGGCACTCTCCATCTGGTCCGGGCAGCTCGACAATCGTGGACGCACCGTCATTGCCCTCACTGCGCCCCGAGGGATCGTCGCCGCGGCGGTCGCGTCTTTGGCCGCGCACGAGATGGGCAAGGTCGGAATCGGTGGCGCCATCGAAATGGAAGGCCTCGTTTATCTCTCGATCTTGGCCACCGGCACCTGGTCGACCTTCGGAGCGCTCGTACTGCCCCGGATCCTTGGATACACCTCCGATCCGGCGCGGCGCCGGGCGGTGGTGGTGGGTGCCAACGCACTGACCCAAACGTTGGCTCAGGTATTGTCAACCAACGGTCGGACGACGATCACGGTCGACGCATCGGCATGGCGGCTCGACCGATTCCGTCAGGCCGGGTTGTCGACTGGGATCGGCGACGCCCGCGATGTCGCGACCTACGAAGAGGCTGGAGTCGAACGCGACTCCCTGGTGATCGCTGGTACGACCAACGACGAACTCAACCTGTTGGTTGCGGAACTGGTACGCACCGAGTTTGGGGTCGAGCATCCGGCAGTGGCCCTGCAACGTCCTCCCGACGATCTCGGCCGCCGATCACGCGCCTGGATCGACGTCCTTGGCGGTACGGGCGTCGATGTTCCGAAATGGGTGCGTCGGATCGAGAACGGGCAGGCCTCGGAGCTAACGATCGATCCACAATCGACGGAAGCGGTGGCAGCGCTTCGGGCGGTCGAGAAAGAATCCAATAACAGCGTCATTCGCCTGGTCGCCTTCGAACGGAAAGAACCTGTTTTCGAGGTCAGCGACGCGCGTCTGGGGCACAAAGATCGGTTGCTCCTTCTCGTCAAAGAAGGACGGCCGCTCGAAATCCTCGAGCCTTACGATATATCGAATTTAGAGGTCACGAACGAAACCGAAAAATTGGCTGCCGACAACGAGGCCGACGCCGAGACGCCGTAGGGCACCAGGATTCATTTTCACTCATCGGGATCTGGCACAAATGGTCATCTCAAGACACACCAATGGTCCCGAAAAGGTATATGATGGCCCCGTCAACCACAAGGAGGACATCATGGCTTTCGAGTTGCCGGATCTTCCGTACGCGGACGACGCTCTTGCTCCACACGTGTCGACTGAAACCCTCGCCTACCACCACGGGAAACACCACCGTGCATATGTCGACAATCTCAACCGCCTGATTGCAGGCACACCATGGGAAGGAAGCTCGCTCGAAGAAATCATCGAGAAGGCAGAGGGTGGCATTTTCAACAACGCCGCTCAGGTTTGGAACCACACCTTCTACTGGTCCTGCATGAGCCCGGCGGGCGGCGGTGAACCACCCGCGCCTCTTTCGGCCAGAATCGACGACACCTTCGGGAGCTTCGCCACCTTCCGCGAGAAATTCACAGAGGCGGCGCTGACCCAGTTCGGATCGGGGTGGGCATGGCTGGTCGGTGAACCATCGGGCCGTCTCGCCATCATCTCCACCGGGAACGCCGAGAATCCCCTGCGGGACAACCACAAGCCTCTGCTCACCTGCGATGTCTGGGAGCACGCCTATTACATCGATTATCGAAATGCGCGGGCGCAGTACATCGAGCACTTCTGGGATGTCGTGAACTGGGATTTCGTCGGCTCGAACCTCTGACAGTCGGGGCTCAGCCAATCACAACGGCGCGGTAGGCCCGGTAACCCTCGGCCATGATCTCGCGCGCGCGTTCGAATTCGAACCAACCGATGCCTCCAACCTCGGGTTCCACAAGCATGGATGCCCGTTTGCCTTGCTTCGCCAGGTTGTACTGCATGATGTGGAAGGACCGCATCACCACCTCGAGCCGGTTGGGGAAGTCCGGTTTTCGCCGCCCGATTGGCAACGGGTGATTGTCGAGGAAAGCTTCAACGTGATTCAGGAGCTGAATCGGCGTAGCGCCTTCCAAGAGGCGCTTGACGACGGGCTTGATTGTGTGACCGGATGTGGGCGGCCGGAGAACATTGACTGCCAGGACCGGTGCCGAGACCATCTCCTCCGCGGACGCCACCGGCACCGGTGTCACCATGGCGCCGTCCACCAGAGTCCGCCCGTCGATCATGGACGGCGGCAAGATCCCCGGAATCGAGGACGATGCGAGGGCCGCGTCGGCAAGGCCCCCTCGGCGGAGGACAACCTCTTCGCCATTTGCGAGGTTGCAGCACACTGCGGCAAAAGGCAGGGCCAGATCTTCAATAGGTTCGAGCCCCAGGGTTTCCCGAATCAGATCTTGAAATGCAGCGCCTCCCGGCGAGCGGAGCATGATGCGGCCGAGGCGTGCCCAATCAACCGAGGAGAAAAACGCCTCCATCTCGGTCCCGCCCATGCCGCGGGCGAAAAGCGCTCCGACGATGGAGCCCATCGAGGTTCCGGCGATTGCCGCCACTTCGATACCGTCTTCCTCGAGACCTCTCAGGACGCCAACATGGGCGAGGCCCTTAGCTGCTCCACCACCCAGCGCCAGCGCTATTCGTTTCTCCGTCATAGGCGCAGTGTAGCGGAGAGAGAGAAGCAAGATGCAAGATACAAGGTGCAAGATGCAGAAAATTGTCTCGTCCTGAAATAGGTTGGCACCCGACGTACTACCTCCATGAAGTCCCTCCGGAGTGACGCCCTGATTTGAGCGCCGGAGGCGCGGCATATTCTTACCCTGGGGCGTGAGCCCCAGGGTAAGGACGACAAATAGACTCGAAGCCCCCGGAGGGGGCGACAGACATCTGTCTGTGCCATGAGCCGCAGGTATCACCGCGATATTTCTGTCGCCGCTCCGCGGCTTCCTCAATATTTTCTCGTTCGTATCCTGGGCTCACGCCCCAGGCTATCTATCTGTCGCCGCTCCGCGGCTCGGGATCGCATGACAACTTTTCTTCAGGACTTGACACCCGTTCGCCCGGAGGGGCATGGGCGGGTGGATCTTGAATCTTGAATCTTGAATCTTGTATCTGTGCGAGTGGACGGGCTTGTCAAGGGGTAGCCGGAGGCGGAGCCGGATGGAAATTCAAAAGCCCCGGGAGAATTCCCGGGGCCATTCATTACCGAGTTTCTGATGAGGAAAGGAACGAGCTCAGTTGTTCTCGACCTTGATCTTGACCGAACGAGGTTTCGACTCCTCGCGCTTTGGCAAGGTGAGGACCATCTCGCCATTGGAGAACCGGGCTTCGATCTTGTCGATGTCTATCGAATTCGGGAGCGTGAAAGTGCGCTCGAAGCTTCCGTAGAGCCGCTCCACACGATGGTAGGTCTCGCCCTCGGCCGCCTCCTCGAGCTTGCGCTCACCGCGGATCGAAAGGGTCCCCTCCTCGACCGTCACCTCAACGTCCTCGGCCTTCAGGCCGGGCAGGTCGGCAGTGACGACCAACGAATCCTGCCGCTCGAGGATGTTGATGCCCGGGACCCACGATCCCCTCAGAGGACGCTCTTCCGAGGTGCGCCACAGTCCGCGCCCCACCATTTCGTCGAACAGACGCTCCATCCCGTGCGAAAAATTCGTTGTTTCCCTCGTTGGATTCCGTCGTGTCAGCATGACCATTGTTCAATCCTCCTTTTATGCTTCACTCACAACCAAGAATATATTATCTTATATGAAGATTGTCAAGTCTAAAAATTAAAAAAATTAAAAATATTAGTTGTATATAATCATAAATAATGCAAGTCTCTTAAACACAACGTTTAAATCTGATCCCGAGATATCGGATTCATCGCTCACAAGCTCAGACACCATGGAAATCTCTGTCCCATCTATAATCCACAGCCCAGGACGACCAAGTTGAAGCCGCTCCGAGCCGTGATCGCCGCCTATAGCGCCGCCTATGCCGGACTCCCGCGCGAGGTGTGGCTCCTCGCCGGCGCTCTTCTGGTCAACCGTGCCGGCACCATGGTCCTGCCGTTCCTCTCTCTCTACCTGACCCGGGACCTCGATCTGACTGCAGCAAACGCTGGCCTCATCATCGGGTGCTTCGGCCTCGGCTCGATGGTGGGCTCGTTTGTCGGAGGTTGGCTCTCCGACCGGGTGGATCCGGTCCGAGTGCAGCAGGTGTCTCTCATCGCCAGCGGTTTCGGTTTCCTTACCTTCACACAGCTCGAAAGCTTTGCCGCCCTGGCTGGCGGCGTACTGGTTTTGGCGGCAATTTCAGACACTTTCAGGCCAGCCCTGATGGCGGCGGTAGCCCACCGGAGCTCACCAGAAATCCGGGCCCGGGCATTCGCGCTGATCCGCCTTGCGGCCAACCTGGGCATGGCCATCGGCCCGGCTGCCGCAGGCCTCCTCGCCGTCTATGGCTATGTCTGGATCTTCGTTGGTGATGCAGTCACCTGCTGGGCCGCGGCCGCCGTGCTCCGTGCAACGATCAGGTTGGATGCCCCGGTTAGGGCTGGCGATCGCGGGCAGGCCAAAGGACGGGACGGTACACCATGGCGGGATTTGCCGTTTCTCGGGTTCATGCTGCTACTGGTCGTGCTCGGTATGGCATTTTTCCAGGTCTGGTCGACGGCGCCGCTCTATCTACGGTCCTTCTATGGACTGACGGAGCGCAGTATCGGGCTGCTTCTGGCTCTCAACGCGTTGCTCATCGTGCTCACCGAGATGTTGCTCATCCGGGCGGTTGAAAACCTCGACCGCATGCGAATCGTGGGCGTCGGTGCTTTCCTGGTCTGCGGCGGACTCGCAATTCTGCCCTTCGGGCCGGGATGGATGACGGCAGTCGGGTTCATGGTCGTGCTGACCGTCGGCGAGATGCTTTCGATGCCAATTACCAACGCCGTCGTCGCCGAGCGGGCCGGAGCCGGCTCGGTAGGGCGTTACATGGGTGTCTACACCCTCGCCTTCTCCACCGCCTTCGTCCTCGGTCCGATCGTCGGGACGGCCATTTATCAGACTTTCGGTCCGCAAACGCTCTGGTATGGCACCGGAGCAGTCGGCGTCGTCCTCGCCATCGCTTTTGCTGCCCTCTCAGGTCCACTTCGCACCCGCCCGTTGCGATGAGGCCAGAGATAGGGGTCTCCGTCACCAAACACCCCAAAAAAGGGAGAGAAAGTCGACGACGATCCTGGTATATTGATGGGCTATGACGTCCGATCCCACACCCGGCCGGAAGCACGGTTCCCGGTCAGGACTGTTCGAGATCCACACCGGGGAGGTGCTTGGCAAGCTGCCGCGCGGAATCGCGGAACGCGGTTACCACCTCTACCAGGATCGACGGGTGGCGAAAATCACCTGGACCGGGGAGGATCTGGAGTCCGAACTCACGTCACCCGCTTCGACGGTTCGTATCTCGGAAATCGGCAAGAGCACCTTCCCTTCATGTGCGTGCTCGGTCTGCGGCGAGCGGGACATGCCGTGCTTCCACGCCACCGCGACACTGCTCCAATGGCTCGACATTCGAGCCACGATGCAGCGGCTGGGCCCCGGGGCAATGTGGCGCGCCAACTCCCGTCACCCATTCATTTCTCCCGGCCGATCGGCGGCGGAACGGGTCGATCTCAGTCATCTGACCGGCCACGATCTCCGATCTGCGCTCGAGCTGCAGCTCTCACTGCAAAAGACCGGCACTGCGATCGCGCGGCTCGAGGGGAACGACGTCGAAATTCGAATCGCCTTACCATCCGGCGACACCCGGCTCGTCTTCTTTACGGCATCGAACCTCCCCGGCGCCTTGCCGATGCTTCGTTCGCTGCCAACCATCCGACTCGAAGGGGAGCTCTCCGATCTCGAACTCTCAGAGGCGCGGCTTCGGCCGGTCCTCACCTCGACCTGGGACGAACAAGGCATCATTCTCGAACCGGGCTATCGCTTCGGCTCTGGCCAGGTCTTCACCGGTTCAGGCCTCAACGGCCGCATCCACGGCCGGTGGGCTCGAATCGGCTCCCATCTCTGTCGCCTCCTCGATCCGGCAACTCCGCTGGTGCCGTTTCACCGCCAGGGCCGTCGGGTACTCAAGGGTAAGGAGGCCCTGAGGTTCCTCAATCTCGATCATCCTCAACTCCGGCAACACTCCTGGTACCTGCCGCAAGGACAGCTGGCAACCTTTCGACAGCCGCAGCTGCCGACGCCGACCGCGTTCGAGGCCGAATACACTCCTAACGGAAAAGTCCGGGTGAGGCCGAGGTACGAGGCCGCCGACACCCAGATCACTTGGGCCGAAGCACTGGTTCTGATCGAAAGTGGCTTCACCCGAATCGGTGAGACGATCGTCCGTGCCCCGGAAACGGAATTCCTACAAGAGCTCGGCTTCAAAATGCCGAAGCGCCGCCGCGATCTCGGGATGCTCGGTAGTAGAGTTGCTTTCATTCGTCTGGTGGCCGAGACCGGGCTTCCGGTGGAAGGACCTGACGAGGAACTCCGAGAACTCGCAGCCGTGCTCCAGGGGCACGCGGGGCAGGAGATTCTCAGCCCGCCCGGTCTCCGGTCCCAACTCCGGCCGTACCAGGCCGCCGGAGTCGCATGGCTGTGGAGCCGGTACCTGGTCGGGGTTGGCGCTCTGCTGGCCGACGACATGGGGCTCGGTAAAACTCACCAGGTGATGGGAATGTTGTGCTTGCTGGCGGATCGCGATCCCGAGGCGCAGACTCTTGTGGTCTGTCCCCGCGGTGTCCTCGAACACTGGCACACGCTTCTCGATCAATTCGCTCCCGGACTCCCCGTTAGATTGTTCCACGGCCCCTCACGCTCGCTCGAAGGATTCAAGGGCGGCGGAATCGTGTTGACGACTTACGACATTCTTTTTCGATCTACCGAAGATCTCATCGAAAGAGACTGGGCGGTTGCTGTCTTCGATGAGGCCCAGCGAATCAAAAACCCACGCACCAAAGCCGCACGAGCCGCCCGCAAGGTCCCCTCGAAGTTCCGCCTTGCCCTTACGGGGACGCCGCTCGAAAACCGCCTTTTGGAACTGTGGTCGGTAGTCGACCTGATTCTCCCGGGCTACCTGGGTTCCGAGCGTGAGTTCCGATCCATTCACCGGGATCCCACCCACCACCAGCTCCACCTTCTTCGGCAGCGGCTCGGGGTGCTCACCCTGCGTCGAGTCAAAGATCAGGTCCTCGCAGATCTTCCAGAGAAGGTCGAGGACATTCGCTACTGCCGCCTCCTGCCCGAGCAAAGGGCCGTCTATCGGGGCATCCACCGCCAACGGTCGAAAGAGATTGTCGAGCTGCTGCGTGACCAAGAGGCCGATATCCCCTACATGCACATCTTCGCTCTTCTCACCCGCCTGAAACAGGTCTGCGATCACCCCGCATTGGTCGAAGGCTCGGACCTTGGAACCGCCGGGTCGGCGAAAACCGAGATCTTCGACGAAATCCTTGACGAGGCACTCGACGGCGGATTGCAGGTCGTGGTCTTCTCCCAGTACGTGAAGATGATCGAGCTCATGTCCGGCCATCTCGATCGTCGCAAGATCAAGCACCTGGTGCTCACCGGCGAAAGTCGAGACCGTGGACGGATCGTCCGCCGCTTTAACTCCGAACAGCACGAACGGGTGCTGCTGGCAAGTCTGTTAGCCGGCGGTGTCGGCATCGACCTCACGGGCGCCTCGGTGGTTCTGCACTATGACCGGTGGTGGAATCCGGCCAAGGAGAACCAGGCCACCGATCGTGTCCACCGGATTGGCCAAAAGCGCTTTGTCCAGGTTTTCAAGCTCATCACCCGCAACACCGTTGAAGAACGGATCGACGAGCTCATCCGATCGAAGGTAGACCTCATCGAACGCGTGGTGGCGCCCACCGAGCACCTCATTTCGAGCCTTGGCCGGAACGAGCTCATCGACCTCCTGGACCTCGAAATCCCGAAGAAAAGCGGGTAGGCATCAAATCGCTTCTCGTCGTTTGTAGTCTTGAGTTTTGAGTTTTATCCCACCCTCCCATGAGAGTGGACCGCCGGGTGTCCGGAACTCAAAACTCATAACTCAACTCTTTTTGAGAGGTGACAGGCGACGTGATTGAGGCGACAATGGAGTCTGAGCTGGAGGTACCGACATGGACACGCCGGATTACATTATTTGCCTGGAGTGCGACACCCCGGTCTACACATTCGATTGGGACGGCACCCGAATCGCAGGCGGAATTTGCACATCCTGCGGCAACGAAAAGCCGATGCTTTTCTCGACTGAGGAAGCGTACGAGGAAATGATGGCTTCGGAAGACGGCCGCCACTACGGGTCCGGTCACGACTGACGACCTTCATTTATGGCGACAGTCTCCTTTCTCTGGCACCTCCATCAGCCTGCCTACCGCACCGCTGATGGTGTTTCGCACGCTCCGTGGGCGGCGGTTCACGCGGGCGGCGCCTACACGACCCTTGCCCGTGCCATCGACACCACCAGTGCCACAGGTCAGGTTATCAATATCGTTCCCACGCTTCTCGAGCAGCTCCTGGCATACGCCGACGGATCGGTCACCGACACGGTTCTGGAATCGGTGCTGACCCCATCTACCGAGCTCACCGTTGACCAACGGGAGACCCTTGTCTCGTGGGCCTTTCACGTCGACCCACGCCAGCTCGCCCGCTACCCGAGGCTCGGCGAGCTCGGCAGCCGGAAACCCAGATCGAGTTCTGAGAATCGTCTCACCAGTCGCTACGGCCCCGGAGATCTGCGCGACCTGCAGGTACTCTTTGTTCTTGCTCATGCAGGTGAGCAGGCCTGGACTGACGAGCGCCTCGTACCGCTCTCCGAACGCGGCGGCAGCTTCAGCGCCGACGACCACGAGCAGATGGCGCAATGGATGCGAGCGCAGCCCACCGAGCTGATCGACCTCTGGCACCGCATCGGAAAGCTGCCAGGGGTAGAGATTGCCACAAGCCCCTTCGCCCACCCCATCATGCCGTTGCTTATCGATACCGGGATCGTCGAAGCCAGCTGGTCCCCCCACCCTCGACCTGAAGTACCGGACTTCCGCCATCCCGAAGACGCCCGCTGGCAGCTTGCCGAAGGCCTCTCGTTCATGCGCGAACATGGCTTTGAAACTGTCGGGTGTTGGCCGCCAGAGGGCTCAGTTTCGGAGGACGCCATCGCAGCCTACGGCGCGGCTGGGGTGCGGTGGCTGGTCACCGACGAAGGGATCCTCGAGCGCAGCCTCGATCGACCACTCCGAGACGGCGAAAAAACGTCCGGCGAACTTTACAAGCAGTGGCGTCTTGGAGATGACGGTCCGATTCTCTTCTTCCGCGACCGCAGGCTGTCGGACGCCATCGGTTTCGAGTACGGACGGTGGGAGAACGAGGGGAAAGCCGCCGAGTCGCTTGCACAGCGACTCGCGACCATCGCACGCGAAGAGCCGGAGGGATCTTCGATCGTGATCGCACTGGACGGCGAGAACCCGTGGCTCCACTTCCCGGAGGGCGGGGGCCGCTTCCTGCGCGAACTGTTCGAGCGACTCAATAATTCGGGTCCGGAACTTGTGCCAGCGACTCTCGGAGCGATCTGTGAATCCGCGGAACCCGAACCTCTCGACCGACTCCACCCCGGCTCGTGGATCAACTCGACCTTCGCGACCTGGATCGGTCACCCCGAGAAGACTCGCGCCTGGGAGGTGCTGGCCGACGTCCGCAGAGCAATCGAAAAGAAGGGCAATGAGCGCCCGGAATCGCTGCTTCTGGCCGAAGGGTCCGATTGGTTCTGGTGGCTTGGCGATGACAACCCAACCGAGCTCGCTCCCCTTTACGATCAGATTTTTCGTCACCATCTTGCTGATGCTTGCGAACAGGCGGGCATCGTACCGCCGGTTGATCTCGATCAGCCGCTGAAAGCCCTGACCAACTCGTCCATGAGAGGATCGACCGTGTCCGAACTACGGTATTGCGCGGTCAAACATCACTGGACGATCATCGCACCCGAACGCAAACATCGTCCCGGCGAGGGCGTCCTTTCCGACACAACCGAACCCACCGCAGTTGAAGATGACCCCTTCGCGGCTGGAAATGAAGCGCAGACCCAACCGGAAATATTCAGAATCCCGGCGGAAGCTGACGGCAGGCCGTGGCAGGTCCGGGTCTTCGCCAACTCCTTCCCCGCCCTCAGGGTCGAGGGCGAGGTTGTTCGAGAAGCCGTGGGCCTCAACGATACGGTAAGCGGTGTCGGCGCCCACGAGGTCATTGTCGAGACCCCGGAGCCTGGCCTGGAGCTGGCCGATCTGCATGTGGAGGAGATTCAGGTCGTCCTCGAAGCCTATCGAGCGCGGCTACTGGATCTCAGACGTGACCTCCGCCTGCGGTATGTTTTGATTTTCAAGAACAAAGGACGAGAAGCGGGTGCCTCGGTCGGTCACGCCCACTCTCAGCTGATTGCCACTCCCATTATCCCGACCGCTGTTGTCAACGAGCTCAACTCATGCCGCGAGCACTTCACTCGGAGGGAGCGGTGCCTGTTCTGCGACTTGATCGGGCAGGAGCAGCGGCTCGCCGAGCGGATCTGCCTCGAGACCAAACGGTACATTGCGATGGCACCGTTTGCAGCATCGACGCAGTTCGAGACCTGGATCCTACCCAAGGAGCACCGTCATGACTTCGCCCTCTCGTCAAACGACGAACTGCAGGGCATGGCGGTGATTCTGCGTGACTTCCTGCGCAGGGTTCGGACCCTGCTCGATGATCCGCCCTACAATCTGGTCCTCCACACCGCCCCGAACTTGCACCCCCGCCCCGGCCGTCCGGATTACTGGTCGACCATCGAACACGACTATCACTGGCATTTCGAGTTTGCGCCACGCACCAACCGTCTTGCGGGCTTCGAGTGGGGATCCGGTTACAGCATCAACTCGACCCCCCCGGAAGAAGCCGCGAGGCTGCTGAATGAGGCGGATCCCGAAAGCAAGTGAAGAACCCACTCGCCCAGCCATCCCAGTGATCAGTGATCAGTAATCGGTTGTGAGTGCCGTCCGTCCGAACTGATAACTGATCACTGATTACTGAACACTGGTTTCTGCATCCTGCATCCAAATTGGTGGTTGATTCTGGGTTCGAAACTCAGGCGCCCAGCGATTTGAGGATCGCCCTGACAGGCGCGGCTTCAGCGCCCTTGAGTAGTATCGGCAGGGCGACAAGAAGATAGTGGCCCGGCTCGGCGTCGCCAAGCCACAGCCCCTCGATCCAGGTCATGCCGA
>Ga0224513_10000663_pt1 | contig 13426 bp, 11 predicted proteins | sample SF_May12_sed_USG_5_FD_169109 | JGI IMG/M metagenome (GOLD analysis project Ga0224513, IMG submission 169109) | Sediment microbial communities from San Francisco Bay, California, United States - SF_May12_sed_USGS_21 | ecosystem: Environmental > Aquatic > Marine > Sediment | place: USA... | reverse complement strand
AAGTTCGGCACACTGCTGTGCGATCTCAAGTCCGACGGTACCCTGCCCTGCAATGATGAACTCATGATCGTAGGACGGCACCACCACGGCACCCCGCTCCGCAGCGATTTCGCTGGCGATGGTCTCGCGATCGCCTGTGTAGCGATCATAGGTGATGACCTCACCACCCAGTCGCCGTGTGTTCTCAAGTTTCGCCCGCGGTGCATCCTCCGGCATGACAATCGCTGTCTGGATGCCAAGCATCGTGCCGGCTGCCGCCACACCCTGGGCGTGATTACCCGATGAAAAAGCGACAACACCGCGTTTGGCCTCGTCGGGGCCCAGCTGGCTGAGGAAATTGTAAGCACCACGAATCTTGAACGAACCTGTAACCTGCAGGCACTCAGGTTTCACCAGAACCCTGCCGCCGGCCACGGCATCAAGTTGCCGATTGCTTAGCAAGGGCGTGCGGACCGCCACGCCGGCAAGCCGACCTGCCGCTGCTTCGATATCTTTATACTCAATCATGTGGCGTGGCGTCCGTTAGCCGGTCAGTTTTGGCCGCGCAGATAAAGTCATTGTCGGAAAGCCCGTTGATCGAATGCGTCGTGTAGCTGACGGTGCAGCTGCCATAGGCGACCGTAAGAATCGGATGATGATCTTCGGCGATCGCAACCCCGGCGGCGGCATTCGCAAACCTGAGCGTCTTTTCATAAGCCGGAAACCGGAAACTGCGTGAAATGCCGAGGCCGTCTTCGCTAAGCGACCAGTCGGCGTGCAGAGCTCGCAACAACTCCTCGGCCTGCTCTGAAGTCAGCGGCTCGGTACCCCCTTCACAGGGTTTGCAACGACGTTCGGCGAGTTCTTCAGGCATGCAAAATTCCGCGTACGGTGAGGAGACAGACAGTAACAAAAAAAGGCCGACCCCGTTACAGGGCCGGCCAGGCGGAGACTCAGATGAGTCACAGGGAAGATGAGTCAGGATTGGCTGCCAGCGACGGCGTGTTATCGATAAACAGCTTGACGCTGACACGGCGCTCGAGGGCATAGCTGTCGAGTGTCTCGTCCTGCGCGGCCGACTCGCCGTGGGCAATCACATTTATGCGGTTGGGGTGGATTCCGGCGGCAACCAGCTGATCGCGAATGAACTGCACACGACGCTCGGACAACTCAAGGTTGTAGTCGGCATCACCGCGCTCATCGGCGAACCCGTCGAGCTGGATATGGATATCCGTCATGCCTGCCAATGTGCCGGCCAGCTGCGCCAGGCGGACGCCCGTCATGTCAGCGAGCACGGCTTCGTCCGTGCGGAACAACAGGTCCATGGCGATACCGGCCTGCAGCAGACTGACGAGCTCCGGACGCGCAACGTTTTGCAGGCGGTCGATCTCGTCGCTCAGCGCGTCGACATCGTTCTCGAGCTTGATGACCGTATTGTTAGAGCTGGCTACCGCAACCTGCAGGCCATCGATGCTTTCTTCCTTCTGGTGCATCGTGTCGCCAACTTTTGCGCCGATCGCTGCACCGATGATGAGGCCGACCGGGCCGCCGGCAATCGCGCCGACCAGGGCACCTGACCCCACGCCGATCGCTTCTTCTTTGGAACTCTTGTTCGCTGCCTGCGACGGCACGGCGAACAGGATGGCAACAGCTGCTGTGATTGCAATGATTGAATTACGCATGTGAATGATCTCCTGGTTACGTAGCGGCCCAGTGGCCGGCTTCGGAGTTCATTACACAAGCGAATAGCGCGCCGGAAACGGCGCTATCGTGGAAAGCTGCCGATCAATTATGGCGAATAATGGCGCTAGCGGTTTTCGCTGGTCAGCGCGACGAATGTGCCGCCATTGCGGTCGCACAGTATTCGCATGAGCGTGGCGAAACGACTGGCGGAGCGGGGAATCTGGCCACCGCCACGAAAACCGCGCGGAAACCCGACGCCGTGGATGCGGACGCGGCGAGAGCCATCCGCACCAACCCGGTTGCGCCGGTCGATCGTAGCGACGACCTGGTCGATATTCATTTGGCCCGCAAAGTCATCGCCGAACACATAGATACTAATCTTCTTGTCAGCGGCCCAGAACGTTTCGATGGCGGCCTGGATTCCGTCGACCGGATTACTGTCACTTTGTGCGAACCAGGTACGCATACGATTGACGATCGCCTGGCGACGGCCCGGCGAGTCCGGAATCCAGCGTCCGGCGTATTCCGAAAACATGTACTGGCCATCGTCATTCATGATCTGGATACCCTTGACTTCAGGGTAGGCCTCAAGCGCTTCCTGCAACTTGCGCTGCACGAGGCCCCAGTTGTAGTTGACCATACTGTTGGAGGTATCAATGACGAAAATAATGTATTCGCTATCAACCGGTATGCCCGCCACCGCATCTCTTTCGCTGCGTTGATAAAAGGGCAACAGGCGTTTCATTTCCTCGGTCAGGCGCTGTCGTGCGACGCGTAATTCGCCTTCGTCGATGGTCGCCTCCTCTTCCTGCCTGCTGGCCTCGTACTGTCCACGGATTCGATTAAGGTCGCCTTGCAGCTCCGCCAGCTCAGTCCTCGTTGAAGCGGCATCCTGGCTGACCTTCTTGAGTTCACGGTCGAGAATGACGGACTCACCGCGCAGGTTGAACAATTCTTCCTGCAGCAGCGCAATCAGTTGTTCCAGATTCTCTTCGGCTTCTTCTATGACGACGGGTTCGTAAATCTTGCTCAATACGAGTAGCAAAATAATTGCGCCAAATCCGCAGCAGATGCAGTCGAGGAACGACAGGCTGAATGCTTCGATATTGCGGCGGCGGCGTCTCATAACAGCACCCTCTTACGGCCAGTCCCGACTGACGGTCATGAAAGAACCATTCGTCGTTAACGCGAGAGACCAGAAGGAAATAGGCGCGGCGAAATCGCCCTGCATGGGAAACAGCATGATATTGACGGGGATGCCCGACGGGAGCTCGCGCGTGGCGCGCGCAAAGATATTGAGCCTCTCGTTTGCACCCACCCGGGTTTTGTCCGTGGTCGCCGCCTCCATGGTTGGCATGCCATCGACGAGCAAGATGATGTTATCGGGTCGCGGTGACAGCGACTTCGCGATAGCAAACGCCGCATGCATGTTGGTACCGTTCTTCGGCACTGTTCGGCGCAGCACACGAATCGCTTCGGATAATTGTTGCCCATCTCCGGCGGTGAGCCAGACGCCCTCGGTACCGCGAATGACCGGCTCCGCCTGGTTGTTAAACATATAGATCTGGTATTGATCGTCTTCCTGGAACTGCGTCGTCAGCCAGTTAACCGTTGCCACCACCTGGCGCCACTTGCGCGCTCGTAACTGTTCAGCCTCGGGCTTGTTACGGCGAATGATGACATTGGCCACTGCGTCGGCGAGCATGCTGGCCGAGCGGTCCACAAGAATTAAGGTACGTTCGCCACCGAGTCTGAGACCCGTCAGATACTGGCGGTCGCCTTCACCTTTGAACTCACGGATCTGTTCGCCCGCTTCGTCCTGCTCGGCCTTAATAGCCAGAAGTCGCTTCACCTCCTCTTCCAGCGATTTAATGTCCGACTGCAGCTTCTCGACACGCTCTATCTTGGCGAGCGTATCCTGATCGTACTTATCGAGTTCCGCCTGCAGCTCCTGGATCAACGCGATGATCTGCGCAATCTTGCTGTCGGCGTCTTCTTTCTCAACTTCGAGTTTCTGCTTGGTGTTACGCGCCAGCGCGAGATTCTTGCGTCCCTCGAGCACCTCGATCTCGAGCCGATTTGTCTCGGCCATCAGTTCGCTGTTGTCGTTCTCGGTCGTCGCGTTTACGTGCGAGTTGATGATCATGAAAAACAGAATGACTGCGCCGAAACCACAGCTCATGCAGTCGAGGAACGACATGCTGAAGATCTCTGTGGATCTGCGCTTACGTGCCATGTGTCGTTTCCACGTAAATCATGCGCAGCTCCACACCAGGCGTACCGACTCGCAATACATCACCAGTCTGCAGGACCGCTGAGCCGTCGATTCGATGCCCGTTGAGGAATGTGCCGTAGCGGCTGTGGTCCGTGACAACACACTGGCCGTCAACTGCGGAGATATCGCAATGCAGTCGCGAGACACCCGGAACATCCGGCCCGAGATCCAGCCAGCGCTCACCCTCTGAAGTCTGCGTTCCCAGCGATAGTGCCGCTCCGCCGACCGGCACCGCGTTGTTGCCGAGCAAGACATGTGTGGGTTGTGCGGCTGCCTCACGGCCACCCACATCAACCGACACCGGCGCCTGGTCCCACGGCAGGTGGCGCGCCAGCGTTACCGCACTGCCCGGGCGGCTTTCGACGCAGCGTTGCACCAGTCCGCGCGCTGTGGCCCCGGCCTCAAGCAGGAATACCGCGCCGCCGACCCTGGCTTTCAATGTGTCCGCCAGTCCCGGCATGCGTGCCGCGCGATCCGATAACTGCAGCGCAGGCGTCTCTCCCGCACGATAGAGAGCTCGAAGGTTGCTCACAATATTCTGGTAGACCGGAGTCGCTGCCGCCACGAAGTCGAGTGACGAAATTTCGGCCTGGTGTGCTATGCCCCGATACTCGATCTCGATCGGTACCGTTTCACGAGTGCTGGCGATGGCAAGCCAGTCCAGTATACGGTCCTGCAGCATCTGTTCCGTTTCTGCCGTGTGCAATGGGTCGAAGCGAGACTGCTGCACGAAAGACTCGGCAATCATCCGTAGCCAGATGCCATACAAGTCGAGCATGCCCGCTTCATCGACTATGGCCGAACGCTCGAACTGCGCCTGCCCTTCCTGTAGCAAGCGCGTCAGCATCGTGGAATGCAAACTCAGGTCGACGTGTACAGGCACCGCATTCGTGTACTGGCGACGCGTCGCCGCCACTGCTGCATCGACCATCGCCACGACCGGGATGTCGAGGTCCATCGCGATGCCGAGAAGCAGTCCGAGGTTCTCCGCGTTCATGTAGCCCGGCACGGCCAGCGCCAGCCGATCACCCGGCTTCGCCACACGTTGCCACAGAGTTTCGAGTTGCCTGCTCACCAGGTCAGCAGCAGTCAGATGTTGGAAGCGCGCATCCGCCAGCGATGCCGTGCGCAGGTCGTCCCAGTAATGATTCTTGGTGCGTCGCGGCTCCAGGCTTGCGGTGGCCCATGCCTCGCGTCCCGTTACAAGGCCATCATCCTTGAGTAACGCGTATCCCGGCTCGCGGCACAGGATACGCTCGCCATCCGTAATCAGGAGGCCTGCGTCATTGAGATGTGCTGCAAGCAAGGTCACGAGTGAGTCCGATCCAGTGTCAGTCTGACTTCAGGTGCCGAATGACTTTGTCATCACAGTATGTCTCGCTGTCGAACACGAGCCGTTCCTGCACAAGCTGCAACTGGTGAACGAGGAACATCAGGAAAATACTGATAAGAAGCGCGATGAAGGTCGAGTTAAATGCCACACCGAGGCTCTGCGTAACACCGGCGATATCACCTTTTACCGCCTTGTCCGCCTGTGCCAGTGCTTCACCGATGCCACGTACCGTGCCGATGAACCCGATCGACGGGATAGCCCACGAAATGTAGCGAATCATCGACAGCTCTGACTCGAGACGCTCAGCCTCCGATTCGCAAATCGTATGAGTGCTGGTAGATACATCCTGGATACTGCGCGTCGAAGCAAAGCGTCGCAGGGCGTTCAAAAGGGCGCGCGGCAACAGCATTTGCTGCCGGTCTTCGGGCAGGGCCTGCACCTGCCGTGCGAACTCGCGCGTGTCCTCCGGAAGAATTCGCATCCCTTCCGGGACCGGGACCAGGTCGACGTCGAGCAGCTTCCTTTCGGCATTAATCTTCGAGGCCTTGTAACCCATGATAGCCAACGCCCAGAACATCAGGATGAAACAGGACTCCTGCTCCAGGTCTTTTATCAGCACCCAGACACTTCGTTCGCGCACGAAATCCGGGTCAGCTTCCGCCAGCATGTTTTGCTCGATGATGACTTCGGCTGCGTTGGGCCGAACTACAGACACGTAAAACGCGTGCACGACGATGATCGCAATGATCAGGGCGAACAGCTGGTAGACGAACTCAACTGGGATGTTCTTCTTGTTCATAGGCAATGCTCAGTAAGTCAGGCGATCAAATATCGGCCGGAAAATCTGTGGACTGTTCGAACCGCACGTCCTCCGAGAAATCGAAGTCATCGTCCTCGAGCTCCGAGTAGTCCTCATCGAGACCCAATAGTTCGTTGATCTCTTCATCAGTCACTTCATCCTCAGGCTCGGCGGACTCTTCCGAGACAGCCTCCTCTGCGGCGGTCTCGGCCGTGTCGCCGGTGTCGTTCCCGGTGTCAGCATCCTGTGCCCAAAGTGCGGACGTTCCCAAGAACGATAGCAGTATCATCAGTTTCAGACGGTACACGTACCTGTCTCCCGTGGTTAATCGTGACGGCTGTAGCTTTCGACCATGGCCACAACGGATTGTCTCATGAAATTTTGGCCGTCATCTGCAACGCTCAACATCAGTCTGCAAATCGCGCTATACGAAAGCCGACGTCCTGCCGGGGCTTTGAACTGAAGTCCCTGAAACTGAGACGCAACTCGCTGACGCCTGCATGTCGCCAGCTGGATCCCCGTATCACGTGGCTGGTGCCACGATCCGGGCCGGTCGGATCAACTATCGGTTTGGTAACTCCAGGGGTCGGCACCGTATAGAAATCGTTTACCCATTCCGCAACGTTGCCGCCCCCATCATAGATTCCGAGCGCATTCGCCTCGAAGCTGCCGACACGCGCAGTGGAGGCGTAGCCGTCATCGTAGGCCGGCAATATCGATGGCACGAGCTCAAGCGCAGTCCGATCTGCATAGTTACCAGCCTTCTCGGGCGGCGGCCATTTGGTACCCCAGGAGAACTTGGAGGGCTGCTTCTGCCCGCCATAGCGAATCGCCAGGACCCACTCCGCTTCGGTCGGCAGCCGGTAACCGTCCGTGAGCGGGTACACAGGAACCCACTCACCGAACTCGGCCTTGTACGCAGGCGTCCGCCCTTCGCGCTGACTGAGCCAGTTGCAGTACTGCACGGCATCAGCCCAGCTGATGTTGGCGACCGGGTTGTTATCGGCACCGAGTGACGGGTGCAGGCTGGTTCCCGAATCGTGGTTTGCACGGTACTCGGCAAACTCCCTGTTGGTCACCTCGTGCACGCCGATCAGGAAAGGTCGGGTGATAGTCACCGGGACAATCACCTCGTTCGCACGACGCCCCACTTCGGCGCGCGATGCCCCCATCGAGAACGTCGCGGGTTCCACGCGCCGCATAGTCTGGCCGGCAGGCGACTTGAGTGTCTTGGCGATGCTGTCCTGCGCAACTGCCTCAACCGACCGCAGAGTGGCAGACAGCGTTTGCGGGTAACCTGGCCGCGGCGTCACCGTGCGTCGCCACGAGACGTGGCCCTGGCGGCGCACCTCAATCGAATGAGGCGCCGACGTCAATCGTAACGTCGTCTTGCCTTTACCTCGCGCACGACCATCGACATAGACCGTCGAATCCTCCGGGCTCACGTTTACGGTCACCGTGCCGAGGCGCGCGGACAGATCAACTGTAATCGACTCCGATGCATTGGATTCCAGCCGCAGACTGCGTCGCGTCACGCCGTATCCGGCCTTCGACAGCCCGATGTCGTAGTCGACCTCGGGCGCCAGGGAGAGCGTTATCGGGGACTGTCCGCGATAGCGTCCATTGACGGTGACGTTTGCGCCGCGAGGGATCGTATTGACGATGAGTCGGGCGTCGGCAGGATCCAGCGTAATCAGTGGCAATTGCTGCGCCACGTTGGGCTCGGCCACAATCGTGCCGTCCCAGGCACTGAATCCATCTTTCGACAGGGTCACATCGTGTGGCCCCTCCAGCAACTCGATGGTTGCGGGTGTGACGCCAACCTCCTCGTCACCTCTGAAGATCTTCGCGCCCGGTGGTTCGGACTCAATGCGCACATCGGCCCAGCGCGGCACCAACTGCACGCTAAAACTCTCGAGCAGATCCAGCCCCTCAATCTCGACGACGCCGGTGAATGGCAGGAAGCGCTCGGATTCGACACTCACGGAGTGCGGGCCCGGCTCAAGCTGGATAGGACCGAACGGTGCCTTACCTACCTGCCCTGCGTCGATGGTTACGACTGCGTCTACCGCAGGGTCGGCAAACACGAGAAGTCGCCCCGGTTTCTTGCGCATGCGCAGACTAACGGTCATTGACTGCTCATCGCCGACAACAAAGGTCTGCGCCACGTCGTAGTAACCCTGTTTCTGCACGTTTACCGTGTAGTCTCCCTTGCGCAGCAAAACGCGGTCGCCAAGGGGCAGTCGAAACCAGCCGCCGTCAATGCTGAAGCCATCCGGCTCTGCCGGGGCAATTTCGAACTGCACCGACTTCGCACTGAATAATAAGTAGGAAGCCAGCAGCAGTGCTGCGAGCCCCACACTGACGATCACCTTGAGGGGACTGGTCCGATGCTTCTCAAGCTGGGCTGCCGTTTCCACGGCACGAGTGAACGCGGTCGGTGCGATCGCCTCATCATCAGGCAGCTCATCCTCGTCCGGCAGCTCGGGCGGACGCGTAACGTAAGCGCTGTCTTCCAGGCGCACATCAAGCGACAAACGCTCGCCATCAACCTGGACGCGAATACGGCTGCCGTAGAATTGCAGCTCGTCGCCATGCTGAAGTTTGCGGCTGGTTGCGAGCGTTTCGCCATTTATCGTCATCGGCGCGCTGCGCCCGACTGGCTGCACAAACGGGGTGCCATCAAGCAGATCAAGCAATGCAACGGGCTCGCCGCCCGGCCCTGGCAGGCGGAGCTCGCAGTCGCTGCTGGTGCCGACGCGCAGGGGCAATGCAGACGCGTCTACCCGGCGTTCACCCTCCACATCCCTTATCAATACATGATCGAAACTCAAATCGGCTCCTTACAAACCACCTCGACGGGCTGCATTTCAATCTCGGGTGCCACGCGAAACTCGACGCGCACGTCGCGGAATCCCGGCCGTATGCCAATCGCGACATAGGTCCCCGGCCGCAAGTTCAGGTCCGTACTGCCAAAACTACCCAGCACGCCAATCTTGTATATGGAAACCGCAGTCATGTTATCCGAAACCAGCTGTACCGTGACAGGCGTTGCCGCGCGCTTCAGCAGGCGTGACAGTTCGTCGCGCTGACCGGCGAGGCGCGGCCCGATCTCCGGCATGACCGTGGCGTCCACGACCAGCTTCGTCGCCCGTTGCATGACGGAAGGCACCGACAGACGATCCGGATCCTTAATGTACTCATCGAATCGCGTGTGCAACGCACTCATCCGTTGGGCGTTAGAGAGCCCGTCCTTGGCGAATGCCAGGTTGCCATCGACTTTCAGTATTTCTTCGTAGGTCGTTGCGGCAGCATCCCAGTGCTCGGAGCGCTCCAGCGATACCGCCTCCTGTTCCAGCGTATTGATGTTGCTCATGCGCAGGCCCTGATCGACCTGCAACAGGCCGTCGGCCGGTTCCTGTGAACCTGGAATCAGTTGCTCCGCCATGCGAAACGCCGCTCGCGCGCCAAGGAAGTCTCCGATCGCCAGCGCTTCGAGGCCTTCACTCATGCGTGCATCGAACTGCATCTTGATCCGCGTCGCACGTACTCGTTCCAGCCCTTCCGTCGCGGGTAACCAGTTGGGGTCGAGGGTGGCTGCCTGCGCAAAATTCGCTTCGGCAGCGTCCAGTTCCAGCTCCTCTTCATAGACGAGCCCCTGCTCCACGAGTTGCAGCACCGTTTCAAGGTTTTGCGCACGTTCGAGGCCGGCACGTGCCTCCGGATGGTTCGGCGTGATAGCGACAGCGAGTTCATACAATCGCAGTGCCTCCAAGCGCTCGCCCGAATCGAATGCCGCCTTCGCGGCTGCCAGTGCTTTTTCAAACTCGGGTTCAACCTGGTCGAACAGAGGCTCGAGAACCGACAACGCGTCGAGATAGTGAATTTCCGCCGCCGCCCAATTGCGCTTCAGAAATGCCGCGTCGCCCTGCGCATAAAAATCCCTGGCACGACGATAAGGCACCTGCGCCCAGCGCTGCACACTGCGTCGCTCCAGCGTTTCGAAGTCTGACAACAACTCGCCAAGAATCATTTCAACGTTGTAACGAAGCTTGCCATCATCATTGAGACCGCTGAAATCCGCATCGTTCTCATTGAACTCGATCGTCTCGCCGTCGAGCGCCACGTTCTCGGGCTTGTAGTCGCGCGTCACGCGGTCGATACCCGGTTCACCACTGTCTTCCCGGACGTCCGACTCGACCAGGGAATCGTTGGCCGGCGCGGGAGAGGACGGAACGGCCCCTTCTCGCACAGCGCGCTTCTGCTCATCCACTGCATCAGGCAGCAGGAACACGACGCCCAGCAGTACGCCCACGAGCGCGGCAAGTGCAACGAGCATGGTGCGTGGGCTGATCCCGGACGAACCGCCCGCGGAAGCATCAGAGATCGCCGCGGCACCCGCTGCATGAACAGGCTTGATCGCGGCGACCGACTCGATTCGTTCGTCATCCGGCGCAGGGCGAGCGGCAATCTGGGAATGTGCAGGACCTGGCGCGAATCCGGCCGCCCGCAGCGTCTCAACAATCTCCTCTGCGCCCGGTCTGGCTGCAGCGTCTTTATCGAGCATGCTGGCGACCAGATCGCGCAGCGCCTCAGGCACATTGTCCCCATTCGCCGCCTGCAGCGGCGCAGGTGCAGCATCCGGTGGCCATGGCGGTGCGCCCGAGATGAGTTCATACATCAGGACCCCCAGCGCGTAGACATCATCGGACGGCTGCGCAGCTTCCCCGGCAAGGACCTGTGGGCTGGCTGCAACCGGCGAACCGCCGTCTGCACTCGCGCCGACCACGGCGGCAACACCAAAGTCGCTGAGGTAGGGAACACCGTTGTGGTCGAGAAGTACGTTTGACGCCTTAACGTCACGGTGCACGATGCCTTTTGCATGTGCGTAGCGCAGCGCGTCGGCAATCAGCCCCAAAGGCGGCAAGATCTCCGTCAGGGGTTTTGCTGTGAGTGCACCCAGACTCGCGCCGTCGACATACTGCAAGCTGTAGAACGCCGCGCCCTGATCTTCATGAAACTCGAATACGCGCACGATGTGCGCGTGCATGAGTCGCAGGTTGGTTTGCCACTCATCCCGCAGACGCTTGCTGGCGGTGCCCGCCGGTACGATCTTGAGGGCGACAGCCGCACGTGTCATCCGATCGCGGGCGAGCCACGTTTCCGCTTCTCCGCCCTTGCCGAGCGATCGCTCCAGCGTATACCTGTCGGCTAACTGGGTCCCTTTACTGAGTTCGAGCATTGTGCGCCGCTTATTGCGCTCTATTTCGCGGGTGCGTCTTCGGCAGCGCGGGCGGGCGCGCCGACGTCGACCGTCTGCGAGAAGCCGGTTTCGGCCTTGTAGATTTCCTTGAGCATGCGACGCCATCCTTCATATTGCGCCTCCGCCGTGCCAGTCAGTCGTCGCTCCTGGCCCTCTATGCTGACGACCATGGGCGCAGCCTGTCCGCCGAAGGACTGGGACAGCTCAGCGATGGCTTCGATATGGGAATCGGCCTCGCTGCTGCGCTGTATACCGCCGACGATACGGTTCAGTCCCTCTGAAATCCCCATGTATTGCAGGCTACGGTTTACGCGACGCTGGCGGCTACTGCTCGAGTTATTCGCGTCAACGGCCAGCGAGCCTGCCAGCACTACAACACCGACCAGCGCCTGCATGCGAGCCGAACGCTTAACCTGCCGATACGCGATCAGTTCCTGGCGCGACACTTTGCGCCAGTTTCGGTAAGGAATAGCGATGCCATAGTAAAAATTTGCGTAGTGCTCATTCAGGGTATCGACCACGAGGCGATCGCGTTCACGGATTTGCCGCAACCTCCCAACTGTCGGGTCGTTCTCTGCCGGCAGCCGCTGAATCGAGACGATGCCCTCCTCGTCAACCTGGAGGTGCTCCCCGTAAGCGAGCGGGGACATATCGGCAAAAAACTTCAGCTCCGAAATCTGCCGGGTCTGTTCCAGCGTTTTTGGCAGCATTTGTGCTGCGAAGACCTGCAGGTCATTCGAGATTTCGTTGAAGATTTTCTGGTATGGATCGAGCCGCCGGTCGCGCCGCTCGGAGTAAGACGTGATGCCCGTCTGTGTCTCGTAGACCTTGCTAAACCAGTGACGGCCCGCAGCGTCGTCAACCGAGACGTTCAGCGTGACGAACTCGCCGTCAGACTGTTCGATATTGCCGCTGATTATGACGTCGGTGAACGCCTGCCGCGAGGGAATGACCCGTACGGCACCCCAGTGCCCGGTGCCCTGCAAGGTCGTTTTCAGGTGATAGGCGAGGTATTTTGTTTCGGCGAGACGAATTTCCTCGAAGACGCCGCTTTTGCGAGGGTTGTTGTCCTCGTCAATGCCCGGCTCGAACTCAACGATGCCGATATCCAGCAGCCGCGACTCTTCGACAGGCGCCTGTGCAACCACCAGCTCCGTCTCATCCGCGACGATAACTTCATTGACGGTGCAGCCGGTGCCCAGCAGGCACAGCACGACGAGTAGCAGCGTTATCCTCAGCATTGTGCGCGGTCGATCTCCCTACATGCCCTTGTATTTGCGGTATTCGTCCCAGAGGCGTTCGCGCAATTCTGGGTCTTCTTCCGCCAAAGCAGCCTCACGTAACTGCTTGGCAACAATATCGTCGTCGATTAACGCCTCAATATCGTCAGGCGTACGCTTCGCGATTTCCTGAGTATCCAGGCCTTCCAGTGGACCACCGCCCACCTCGCCGGCCGAATCGCCACCGCTGCCGCTACCGCCGCTGCCGTTACCACCGGACGCCATGGCGCCCGCTGATTGTTCTCCAAGGCTGATCGAACCACCCCGGTTGCCGCCGGTGCCCGTGTCAAATCCTTCCGTATTGCGTGATGCGGACGCGATCTCGCGTTGTTCTTCACCAATAGACTCGTCGAATTCGCCGAGCGACTTGTCCAGCTCTTCGCCCAGCTGCTCTGCCTTCTCGGCATCGCCACCCGGGAATTGCCCGACACCACCTGCGCCGCCCGCGCCGCCACCGCTGGCATCGCTGTCTTCGCAGCCCATGCCACCGCCAATGCCGCCGCCGGAGATGCCGCCGTCGTTGCAGTCCTGGCCTATCGCGCCCGCGCCACCAGCACCACCACCTCCGGTGCTTACGCCCTCCATGTCCTGGCCGCCCATGGAGCCGCCAGAAGAACCGCCAGAGGAGCCGCCGGACGCACCGCCCATGGAGCCACCCGATGAACCACCGGATGAACCACCCGATGACCCACCCATGGAGCCACCGGACGAACCACCGGACGAACCACCCGACATGCCGCCAGGCATTCCACCACCTGAAGAACCGCCAGAAGAACCGCCAGAAGAACCCCCTGACTCACCACCGCCGGACGAG
>Ga0224513_10000662_pt1 | contig 13427 bp, 15 predicted proteins | sample SF_May12_sed_USG_5_FD_169109 | JGI IMG/M metagenome (GOLD analysis project Ga0224513, IMG submission 169109) | Sediment microbial communities from San Francisco Bay, California, United States - SF_May12_sed_USGS_21 | ecosystem: Environmental > Aquatic > Marine > Sediment | place: USA... | reverse complement strand
TCCATACCTGCATTTGGTTTTCTTCCTTGTCTTTGAAATTTATGGGATGTTAAATTGGTGAAAGCTTTATGAATTAATTCTCGTCTTAGTGGGGTTGAAAATATTGGAGGAAGTTCTATTTCACCATCTTTTGTTCCAGCAGTTGTGTACACTGTTGTCTTCATTATACTACTACCTCCAAAATGTTTGGCTTGCTAACTTTTGCTGGTGCATTTCTAATCTGACTTCTTAATTTGATTAATCTCTTGTATGTACCTGGCACTGAACCTTTTAGAATGATGAAATCCCCTTTAACTAAACCAAAGTGTTTGTATCCTCCATCTGGATTAATTTTAATTTTATCTGATTCAGTATTTCCCATTATCATAATTCTTTTATCATATTCGACTCTTTGATGGAATCCCATTTGTCCTGCTCTTGGAACTGTATACATGACACTCTGTGGTGAGATTGGACCTAATGAACCAACCTCTCTGACAGTTTTTCTTGATTTATGTTGTTTCTTTTTTACGTTCCATCTTTTGAGTACACCTTGCCATCCGTGACCTTTTGTAATTGCTGCAACATCTACTGTTGCACCTGCTTCAAAAATTTGATCAATTTTAATTTCTTTTCCTAGTGATTCCTTTACATGTGCAAATTGTTTTTCAATATCTCCTCCGCTAACTGATGCTTCAAAAATATATGGTTTCTTTTGTTCCAGCCCTGCAGCTCTTGGAGAAATTGCAACTATTGCAAAAATCTCTTTTATTTTCTTTAATCTTTTTTCTGCATTATCTATAGACCCTTCTATATTTTTAATCGTAATTTCTTTTGCTATGTTTTTTGGAATATCTTCAGCATAAACATCAAACTCCGCATGTCGTCCATAATGATCTTTTGAATATCCTCGAATTCCTAAAATTAAAACTGGTGGAGTTACAAGTACTGTTCCTAAACTAACTAGTTGTTTTCCTGCATTTGGTACTTTGTCACGATCATCAATACTGACAATTTGTACACAACCTGCTTTAAAACCACAATGTGCTAAAATTTTTGGTTCTGCTGAAGCATCTAATTTTGGCCATGCTCTAATTCTTGCTTCCATGCTTTTGGCACGTACTCTACGTGAGTATGCAAGACTTCCTCTACGTGGTGAATGTCGTTTTCGAGCTCCCATGGTTAAATCGAATCGTTGATTTCCCTTTATTAAACCATGTGAGATATCGTTAACCTCTTAAAAAATTTAGGTTAACCATGTATGTCTAATTTGTCATGGCATGAACAACTCCGATACAGAATTCCAAATTGTTATTGCACCAATAATTATTCCTACAAATCCCATACCAATTGCTAATAACAAGAAATTTTTTCTTTCAGGCATGTTATGATGTGTTTTGAACATTAAGTATTGCTAATGTTCCAAGTATTGCTTCTTCTAGACGTATAGTTTCAGTAGCTTGATTTGGGAAAAAATTTAGTGACTTTGCATTTTGAACCTTATTCATATTCCCTCCGATAATTTCATGAATTCCTTTCTCAGGAGATCCAAACACCACTAGGATTGGTTCATCTGTTTTTGTATACTTGGATAGTTGTTCACTTGTAACCGTTTTTCCTTTCCTTGATGTCATGATGATGTTTCCTTTCCATTCTGATAATACTGAATACAAGTTTGCTCTTTCTTTTACTGAATAACCCCAATATGATGGGACTTCACTTTTGTCTATTTCTTTAACTGATAATTTAGGATATCCTTCTTTGAATTTAACCGTTATTCTTTTTCCAACCGAAGTATTGCCATAAAATTCTATGAGGTGGTTTATGCCTACATCGACAAATTTTTTCCCCTTTACACTTACTACTATTCCTTCCCTGACATCTCCTCTGATAATCTTTTTCGAATTGGCTGGTGTGATGTGGCTGGGAATTTTTAATGGTTGCAATACTCCTGCAAATTTTAAGTCATTCATTTTTGGAAATAACCTTCTTCTCAAAAATTGAGGTGTTTCTAAATATTTCAGAATCATTATCATGAGGGCGCCATCTGTTTTGTTGTTTCCTTCTTGGTAAACATAGATTGTATCAATTTTAAAAATTGCGCAAGCTCTTGCTAGGACAGAAATTTTTCTAGTCTTATCAATTTTGAGTGACTCATCTGATAAAGAGGATTCAGGAATTGCAATAGATAATTTCAATATGCTTAGTCTCTCAGGTATTTAAAATAATTATTTTTGCTCGTGAGGATATTTCTCTTTAGCAGTATTGGCATATTTTGTAATCTGCTCTTCTGAAACTATTTCGTATAGCCCTGTATCTTTTTTAATGTATGCCATTCTGATGTGATTGGTTCCTTCTTTGTCTTCGCTTGAAAGATAAATTCCTGCAGTAGCTAATGTTGCAGCTTCATCTAATGAAAGATCACTTTTGTAAGTTTTCTCTAAAAAGTCCGTTACTTGATCAGAGCCTGAACCTATTGCAATTGCATCATAAGAGATGTATGTTCCACTGGGATCAGTTAGATACAATTGTGGGGTACCGTTTACAACTCCTCCAAGAATAAGTGCAACACCATAAGGTCTTACACCCGCATATTGAGTATACTGTTGACATTGATCAGCTAAATGTTTTGCAATTGTTTCAACTTCAACTGGTTCATCATAAATCATTTTGTTACTTTGAGAAAAGAATCTTGCATTGTCTACTTGACTTCTTGCATCTGGAATGTACCCTGCTGCTGCAACTCCTACATGATCATCAATTTGGAAAATCTTTTGAGCATTGTTAGAAATTTGCAATTTTCTTGGTTTTTCTTCAACTGCAATGATAATTCCATTTTTACATTTTACACCAACAGCTATTGTTCCCCTTCTTACGGTTTCAATGGCATATTCTACTTGGTATAGTCTACCATCTGGTGAGAACACGGTAATTGCTCGGTCGTAACCTTGTTGTGCAGGAAGCATTTGATTCCAATGCTTAGAATGTACAATTTAAACTGTGCCCATAATTGAGAATTATTACTTCTATGATCGGAGCCTAAGAAACAAGCTTAATTTGAAACTTATTTATGTTGAATTCATGAAATTTGAAATTCAATTTTCTGGACATAAAAATATTAGATCAAACCATCAAAAAACTATAGAGATTACAAAAGAATCCCGTTTGACACCTAAGGGAGATTGTATTGTGGGAGTTGATGCAACTTCCTGTTGCAATGATTTACCTCAGAAACTAAAAGATAAACTCAGAAATTCTGATGCCAAGGTATCCTTTTCAATTCGTGTAGGTAATCATGAAGTTATAATTGAAGGAAACGGCCATCCTGATCTAATTCTTACTCACAATGATGATATTGTAATTAGAAAAAGTGACTTCATATGCCCTAGAACGTTGGCTGTAAAATGCGATAAGGCATCTGATTTGTTGCCTAGAGAGATGATTTCATTATTACAAGATCCAAAAACAAGAGGCACCTTTACAATTACAATTGATTAGTACTGTGACAATTTTATAGTCTACTGCTTGCTTTCTATCATGGGTCGTAAAACCAATATTTTTCTCTTGGTTCCGTTGTCTGTATTTGCAGCAATAATTATCGGATTTGGCATGTATATGACTTTGTGCAAAAATTCAACCATTCCTTTAGGTTGTTAGGATTAATTGGATCGTTTCTAATATTTTCTATTTTAGTTAATTCTAGCTTAGCAAGATTCTCTTAAAGTATAATCATCTAAAATTTTTATGCAAAAACCAATTATTGAGTTACCTGTTTCTAAAAAACCTACAGATGATGAACTAAATAAACTCAAAAATTATTTTAAAGAAATGCCTGTGGATGAGATCCTTTCGGGATTAAAATTTGCAATGAATCGGTGGTCTGCAAAGGATGCTGGAACCCTAAAGGTGGGAAGAAAAAGCATCATTCAAAAAGAAGTGCATTCCGTAACAATGGAACAAGCTCAGTGGAGATTAAAGAATTGGAAGATGATGATTGCAAATTACCGAAGACGTGGATACAGCTATCCGACAATTTCTAGAATAAAGAAAATTTTGGTTGAGAAAAGTAAAAAAAATTAAAATGACCCACTAAATCGTTGATTTTATTTCTTTGATATTCCCTGATGTGATACACTGCTACAAAATGAGTGCAATTATGTTGTGAATTACAATTGAATTGATCATTAATTCTAAATTATCTTATATCTTGGTTGAAAATTATTGCATACTCTTGCTAATGGTGATGCTGAATACCATTATGGTGGGTAAAATGACAGTATCCTATCTAAGATTATGTAAAAATTAAAAAATTGAATATGATAAAAATTAAAAAAGTGCATATTTTTTTTATTTAGTTTTTGCACAGTTGATACATTGACTCTATTTTACATCCTGGTATCTTAGAATGTTTTTCATCAGTGGTAGGTACAATTCGTTGGATTTGTACTTTGACTTGGTATGTGACAGTAATCTTTCACAATACTTTCTTTCTTCTGATGTTAGTTGTGACGAATGCCCATAGTTTTTCTTTGTTGCCAAATCATAAAGAAATGAATAGTATTCCTCCATGATGAGTTTTTCTTTCATTTCTTGGTGTGCGTTCATTTGATTTCAAAAATATTATTCATTGGAATTATTTAGGATGCATTATACTTTCAGAGATACATTTGTTCAAATTATGAATTTTTTTAACAAGATTAGTTCACTTTTTGAACGTTCCTGAATATCTTTGAATTCTTTAAAACTGATTGTTCATATCATGACAATGACTCAACCTGTAACCCTGAAAAATCAGAAAGAGATTGTAATTGACAGTATCGACAGACAGATACTCAACTTGCTTATTGCAAATGCAAGGGATTCCACAAGAACGATTGTAAAAAAACTTGCAGGTATGGGAACAAACATGTCTGAGCGAGGAGTAGGAAAGAGAATAGCAAGACTGGAAAAACTAAACATAATTCATGGTTATACCACGATGGTTGACCTAAACCAAGTGAACATGCCAATTTTACGTCTTGTCACTGTAAAGTTCACATCCCCCAAAGACTTTGTGACGAGGGTGGAATCGATGAAAGAATACCTTACAAATGCCCCGTACTGTGACTTTTCAGCCAGAACCAACGGCAATATCGATTGGATAGAATTAAAATTTTTCAATAATCATCAGCAAGCACAACAAGAAGAGGATCTTTATCGAGCTTGGTTTGGGGATATCATAGAGGATTACAGGTCATATGACTTGGACATACATAAGATGGGATGGCAGTTATTTGATGAAAATGACTTTGACAGATTTATTCAAAATACCTGTAAAAAAGAAGGTGCTGAGACATGTCCTAATGTTAAAAAAATAAAGCAGTAGAAAAATAATTTGAAAATATCAAGAAGGAAACCGAAAAAACTATTGCGTTTGTTTTGAATTCTATGACTTGATGATTTGGGGGGAGATATGCATGTCTATCAATCTAATTTATTCATGAAAGTTCAGTAACTGAACCACGTTGTGAGTGGTTCAATTCAATTTATGAATAAATTCATGTCAAAAAGTTAGGTCCATCCTAAGTACTATTCGCACATTGTACAATTTGATAAAACATGAGCACATACAACATACAAGAAAAAGTCTCCGACAACAAAACAAAACTCGGAGTAATAGGACTGGCAGCCTTGCCAGTAGTTGCAGCAATGTATTCCTCAGGAAGCATGGCCTTAGAACAAGTACCGCAAATACTAACAAGTGGAGTATTTCCAATTGGATTTACTGTTTTCTCTTGGGTAATAGCTGCTAAATTGGCATTGAAATTGAGAAAATAGGATAACTCATTTTTTATTATTTTCTCATTTCTATCTTTTCCATTATTTTATCATTTATAATACAATTATGCCAAAATTATGGAATCCTAATACTTGTAAAAATCAAAAACAATTCATACCAATCAGATTATAAAATATTTTTAAATATTCTAGACAAATATGTCTGACTGTCTTTCAACTATTTGTCGTTTGAGGGTATCTGGAACATCTGGGATTGCTGATTGCGTTTGTCCTGCAATCACGCTATGTGCCTCTTCTAGGATTGCCAGCGTGTCTGCATTCGTAGCAGTGTTCACGTTCATATTGTCTGCAATACCTACCGATGATCCTGACATTACATCGCCAAGTATTTGTGACAAATCTTGCATTGATGCATTTGCCTCAGGCATGATTCCACTTAATGATGGACTTAGTCCTTTGATGACTGCCATGCATGGACTGAGTGTTACCACCACATCTCCCAATTCTGAAACTGTATCTAGTCTGAGTTTGACTTGTTCCATGGACAGCTTTGCTCCGCTTACCATATTTTTCATCTTTCTAACCTGTGTCAGTTCTCCCGCATACGCTTGAGCATAGCTGGTCTTGTTGTTTCTTTGAGCATTAACTATTTTTTCAAATATTGTGTCATGTTTTTTCTGTAATTTCTCGTTAATTACTTCCAGTTTTGAAATTTGAAATTGCAATTTTTTTTGTGCAAAATTAATCTTATTTTTAATTGGCTCCTCTGACTTTACCTTGCCGATTACTTTTTGAGTTATTGATTCACCTTCTGCTTTGTTCCAAGAGTTACTAATCATACTTTAATTTCCTATGTTCTGTTGAATTTTTTGTTTTTAACAGAGTTGTCCTCATAGGTACTGTAACTGGGGTTACATGACGGTGTGGTTACACTATCCGAAGGTAAATGTGAAGATCTGAAAGCCTTTCCCTGTAACCTTTATCTCCATAACATGGGATGCACTGCTTTCACTGTTAATGATGTTGTACAGGCCTGCTTCTGTTACTTGCAGTGTGTTGACTGATGTGATGTCTTTTCCTGCATATTCTGTTGGCATTGGATTTCCATCCAAAAATATTTCCAACTCTGCTTCATTTTCTGTTACAATGTTTACTTCTTTTGCATTGTATAGTAGTTTGATGGTTCCAGTTTCAGATATTAGCTCCATGCTGTCATCATAGTTTCTCCAATCGCCTGTTAGATAGAATTTATGCAAATCTATGTTATCCGGTTCTGAATATGAGATAGTTTTTCCTGGTTGAAATCCTTCTTCACTTCCTAACTGGTTTCTGTTTTGTGCAAACTTGTAACCAAAATATAATTCAGGTGTCCTAAACATCGAATGCTCAAACTCTTCAATATCTACAAGGGGTGCATTTGATGTCATTTTAATTCCCAATGATGTGGATCTTTCTTCTAAAAGCTGCTGAATAATTTTTTCAGTTTCTTGATAGCCCCCTTCTCCGATGTGATCATATCTTATGTATCCTTCATGATCTGCAATGTATTTTCTTGGCCAATAGTTATTCCCAAATGCTTTCCATGTTTCCATATCATTATCCAAAACAACAGGATACTTGATGCCGTATTTGTCAATTGCTATCTCGACATTTTTTGGATCTTTTTCAAATTCAAATTCTGGTGAATGAATTCCCACTATTAACAACCCTTGATCTGCATATTTGTCATTCCATGCAGTAATGTATGGTAATGTGCGGACACAATTGATACAGCTGTATGTCCAAATATCATATAGCACAACCTTGCCCTTTATTTCCTCAGTTAATTCTTCGGGTGTTGTGTTTAGGTAATGTGCAATCCCTACTAAATCTGGAGCAATCTTGAATCCTGATTTGTCAATTTTCAAAAGTGCATCTATTTCTGTGAGTGCACTTGTTGACTTTGTTTCATCGAGCGAAGTAAAGACCACTCCTAAAATCCCTATCCCTACAGCAATAATAATTCCTAAAATTAACGCAGTCTTTATCTCTGATTTCATATGATCACCCTAGTAAAACCAACTCGTTAAGAAGTGGAAAGTTTGCAATATAAGCAAGTTGATTTGTAAATACCAAAATTCCTAAAATAATTATGAATGCCCCTAAAATTACATTATAGTATTTGAGATGTTTTGACATTGAGCGAATAATTCTTGTGGCTCTTGAGAAAAATACTCCAATCAAGATAAATGGAATTCCAAGACCTAGTGAATATGCAAGTAACAAACTAAATGAAATAGATGGGGTTGTAGCTGCCAAAGTAAGTATTGTTCCAAGTATTGGGCCTACACACGGTGTCCATCCTGCTGCAAATGCTAAACCAAATACAAATGACATTGGATAGCTTGACTTTGAATTTTTTGGGAAGAATTTCTTCTCCATGTTTAATGCACGAATTTTTGTGGATAACAGTAAAAAGATACCAAAAGCGACAATGATGATTCCACCCACAAAGTTAAGACTTTCCGTAAATTCACCAGCTGCACTGGAAAGTACACTATTGATTAAAACACCCAGAGTAGAAAATACAACTGAAAATCCTAATACAAAAAATATGGTGTTTAGTACTATGTTTAACCTATTAATTGAAATGACCGTTCCATTTTTAGATCCAAGTTCTGTAACTGTTGTTCCTGATATGTATGCAAGAAAAGCTGGAATCATGGGTAAAATACAGGGAGCGATAAATGAACCTAGACCTGCAAGTAATGCAACAAGTATTGTTGGATCTGCCACAATGCAAATTCCTGATTTTCCTTTTAAAACATTCTTCCATATCTTTGCCCAATCAAAACGCAGTCCATTTTTAACTGGGATGTGGATATTTTTGACATGAATAAGCGATTTATCATTGTTGGAATAGTTTTAGGGATTGTAGTAACGGTTGCTGTACTTATTGGTTCACCTGCACTTGGTGGCTTTGATTCTATGCGTTAATTGTAGAATTTTCTATAAGCTTTTTCAAAAATTTCAAGTGATTTTTCAATATCTTTAGATGACAACCATGCTGTGACTGAAATTCTTAATCTTGCCTGATTCTTTGGTACTGTTGGATATCTAATTGGCTGTGCAAATATTCCATTATTAAACAAAAATTTTCCAAAATCCATAGCTGATTTCTCATTTCCAACAATTATTGGAATTATTTGCGTGTTGGAATTTATCTCGTAGCCAATTTGTCTGAGTCCTTTTGAGATTTGTTTGGTGTTTTTTTCTAGTTTTTTCTTTTGTTTTTCTCTGTTTGATTCGAATCTTTTCATGGAATACTCTACTAAAAATGAAGGAAGTGCAGAAGTGTAGATGAATGATTTTGATTTGTTTATACATAAATCGATTACATTGCTTTGTGATGAAACGTATCCTCCAAATGATCCTAGTCCTTTACTTAGACTGCTAATATACAAATCAATTTTTTTTGCAACTCTAAAATGATCTGGTGTTCCCTTTCCATCTCTTCCAATTACAAAATCCCCATGAGCGTCATCTACAACTGTAATTGCTTTTGACTTTTCTGATATCTCTGCAATTTGATTTAATGATGACAGATCTCCATCCATGCTGAATATTCCTTCAGTTATTACAAACTTGTTTTTTCCTTTATGTTTTAATTTTGTATTCAAATCTTCCATGTCATTGTGTTTGTAAATTGAAATTTTGGCATCTGATAATTTACAGGATTCAATTATACTTGCATGGTTTAACTCGTCACTAAGAATCAAATCTCCTTTTTTTGCCAGAGCTGAGACTGCTCCAAGATTTGCCATATATCCTGTTGGATAAATTAAGCTGTTTTGATGTGACTTGTGTTTTGCAAGCTTGTCTTCTAATTTTTTATATGATTCATCGTTACCTGACACCAGTCTAGAGCTTGACTGTAATTGACTGATTTGCATTTTTGTCGTCGGTATGCCTAGGTAATCATTGGAGCATAGATTGAGGAGTTTTTTACTATTGATAGTAATTTTTGAACCGTTAGAAATCCCATATCGTAATTCTCTATGGAGGTTGTTTTGTTTTAGACTCTGTAATTCTATATCGATAAAATTTAGTTTGTGTTTGGAGGTCACTTGTTATTTGTTGAAATTAGGCATGCGTAAAATCGTTTCTTACAAGGGTCATTTTTCAGTTTTATCTTTGTTCCAAGATAGTATATGGGCACAAGGAGATTCACTCACCAAATTGGAGATGAAAATGGATGTAAAATGGTGTAGAAAATTAGAGTTTTGAGACTTCATCTAATATGGTATTTGCAAATCTTCTACCTGCACGGTTTTTTGTTTTCACAATTTTTACCAAATGTGGACATAGTTCTTTATCATCAAAACAAAGTTTCAATAAATTGTAGTATTCTAATACAATAGAATCATTATTTTCAAGAATTATTTTCTCGATGATATTTTTTGCTCTAGATATTTTGTCTTCAAGTGGGAGTTTAGCTATACTATACTGTAAAAAGATCTTTACGATCTCTTTATGTCTTTCTCCAATAGATACGGTTAATCTAAATTTTGATATTTTGTTAAATTCATTATTTATTTGTAATAATGCATTATCGTATTTCATGTGATATCTTTGCATTAATGGTATGATCTGACGTAATAATATTATATCAAATTCATAATGTTTTGAAAGATTTCGTTCTGCATCTATTGCAAGTTCAATTATCACAAATGTAAATTTTAACGGATCTCTGGTTTCAATTTTTTTATATTCTACAGGATATTTTACAAACATATTGTTTAGAATGTTAATGCTATGTGCTGATAGTAATCCTCGTTTTTTGTCTGCATTTAGAGTTTTTATGATTTTAAGAAGCGTTACAGAAAACAATGAATAATTTTTAGCAGATGCCCCATTTTTTTCAAGACAATGAATTTTAAAATTATTTGCAAACTCATCTAAAATTCTTGGAATCTGTTCTGTTTGTTCTATATTTCTAAAATTGATTACTTTATGTTTTGTATCGTCAGAATTGACAGTTGATACAAATAATGGATTTGCTAGTTTTAATGCACTTTGAATTGATGTTAATTTGGTTTTATTGCCTTTACCGTATTTACTTTTTTGTAAATTTTGAATGGATTGAATTAAAGAATCATGCAATGAACATTACGACATGCTTTTTCATAAATATGTATTAAATCTAGGTATAAACTCATGATTTTTCTATTTTTACTTGATAGTTTTGCGTAAAACTTTATTCAAAATACTACAATTTTTTGAATCGTTTATGGGGATAAAAATGAGCATCTAAAAAGATAAAAAATTCAGTAAACCTGAATACATCAATACTTCAAAAGTACCAAATCCAATTAATCCTGATATAATTAAAATTATATTTCGATCCATATCTAAAAATATAATTTTTGAGATTTAAGGATACCATCAATTTAGGAATAAAACTGAGTTACTAGAGACCTAAACCATTCTTGGGAAAAGAATGATGTTTGTTTCACTTCACGGGGGATTTATCTACTAAATTAAGAATAAAAATGGGTGCAAACAAGTGTGAAAAATTAAATAAAAAAGGATTAGATCACTTTGAAAAGTGACATCATTCCTGCTGAGATATGGTCATTAACATGACAGTGAAACATCCAAGTTCCTACATTGTCAGGAATAAAATCAACAGTCTTTAGACTTGCTGGCATTAATTCCATAACGTCAACTCTCATTCCATTCCACAAGACAGTGTTTCCATGCCAGTGTGGTGTGTGTAAATCTACTTCAGTTCCCATGCCAATTAGATACCAACGTACATGTTCTCCTTTTTGAACAGTTTGTCCCGGTAAATTACCATAGACATATCCGTTAATACCGTGCATGAGATTGCTTTCAGCAAAATCGTCATCTCCTACCAATTCCTCATTATCGCAAGTCTCGTCTGTGAATGTTTCTAGATTCTCACATAGATAGTGACTAGAATTTTCATCAGAGACCGTAAACAGACTTACCATTTCTCTGTCAACGTCAATAGGTCTACCATCAGCATCTGCCATTCCCTTGGCAGTTACCACCATAGGACCAACAAGTCCTGAATTGGTGTCCATTGGAGAATCAACATGAGAGTGATACATCCAGATAATCGAGCTAGGATCATTTGGTCCAGGTCCAGCGCGTTCTGGAACAGACCACTCATAGGTATGCATTTGTCCTGGAGCAACTATTCCATCAGATTTGCTACTTGTGACAGTTCCATCATTGTATTCAGCACCTTCTGAATCTTTATCATAAAATACTCCGTGTGGATGAACAGAATAATCTAATTCATCAGAATTATTTTTGAATATAACTTTGATTGTATCACATACTTCAGCATGAATGATTGGTCCTAATGTTCCAAGATGTGTCCATTCAGATGTTCTTGGGTTAAGTTTTGAGAATGTATCATCAGTGTACTCTTGGTATAATGCCTTGATGTATTTACTTCCGATTCTATCTGAAGTATTTTCAACAAACACATTCTCATCCTCATTAAATTCATGCGCTTTCATCTGGTTTAGTCCTAAAGGAGCATAATCCCATTCTACTTCGTCTGCTGCAATGTAATATGTGCGTGTTTTACCTTCATTGCTTTTGCATTCACTGATTTGGGATGTGGTCTGAACATGTATTTCTTTATGAGAAGAAGAAGAACTAGTTGCAGGTTCAGAACACAGTCTGTCTCCGCAAACTTTGTCAGATCCCGTCTCTGTCAAGGACACTCCTTGACCTTTAGCGGCTTCACTTTCTTGAAGAAAGCCTACAGACAGAGATGCAACAAGAGTTACAGATAATGCGATTAGCATAAGAAAAGTTCTTGATTTAGCCATCGAATCGATAGAAAATTAATTGATTTTAAATCATAGGTACATTCTACAAAGTTGTTCTAATTTTTGAGAATTACGTGTTTGGATTCAATTCCATGGATGTTCAGTCACTTATTTGGAAACAAAAAAATGCAAAACTGAATCCCTTGAGGAATAACCCATGGAAAAGTAAAGTGTTTGACTTGTAAGACCTATTGCTTTGTTATGGTTCAATGAGCAGACCCGAAAGCTCTGTTTTGGAAATAGTTTTTGAATATTTTCTAAGCAATTTAGCAAAATATTTGGGGTATAAATTAATTCAAGATCTCTTTTTAATTCCAAAAAGTATACTTGCTGGAATGCCAACATACATTCCAATATTTAGTAAAATCAAGCTAATTCCATATCCTAACACTTTAGATTCTGAATCCATATCTACATAGTTTAGAATTGAAAGTAAACTAATCATTGGAGTAATTACAATTTTGACCATTTCTCGAAATACTGGATTTTCACGTTCATAATTTGCAATGGTTGGACTAAATGAATAGTAGAAATCATTGAACATATTCATGAATAAAATTCCCGATTCTGTCTGCAATAGGGAATTATCCCGTAATTCTCGTAGTTGTTGTACTTGTGGAGATAGTTCGGAACCAAATGTTGCAGTTGCAATGAGACAACCCCCTTCATTCTTTGAGTCTGTTACATTATCTGCACTTGCAGTAGGAAGAATTCTAAAAATTGCACTTTCACTTAATGATACTACATAAAGAAAACCATCTGGCCCTCGTTCAATATCTGTAACACACCCAAATCCAGTGCCTATGATAATTTCATCCA
>Ga0224513_10000660_pt1 | contig 13433 bp, 15 predicted proteins | sample SF_May12_sed_USG_5_FD_169109 | JGI IMG/M metagenome (GOLD analysis project Ga0224513, IMG submission 169109) | Sediment microbial communities from San Francisco Bay, California, United States - SF_May12_sed_USGS_21 | ecosystem: Environmental > Aquatic > Marine > Sediment | place: USA... | reverse complement strand
GTCGCCCCCATGACTCTCAAGGCCACAGGGTCATATAGCGGGGCGCGACCCTGGATCTTGATTTCGGTCCCCGGAACAAGTCCCATGTCGCGGAGGCGCCGGCCCAGTTCGCCCGCCACTTTAACGCTGGCAATTGTGCCCGCCTGATTATCGTGCATTTTTCGCAAGTTGATTCGCATTCGGATTAAATCCTCCATATGCCGGTGGTGTGATGAAAATAAAATCGAATAAGTTTGTTATACCAAACTTTATACGGTGTCAAGAATAAAATTCAACAGCCAAAACTTATTCCCTGAATTGTTGCGAAATTCAAACTATTTCGAAAGTGATAGGTTGAGGAGGGGACGTGGGACGCGCACCCAAGGGGCTAATTCTCAACGGCTGAATATCAAAGTCATCGGCTCTGTGGCTTTTGAATGCTCAGATCCTGAATTATCGAACACGGCCAGCGCAAAACTGTACCTTTTCTTGGGATTAAATACCACGTCGTCTTCATGACCGGTATTCAGTTTGCGGGAAAACATTACCATCCAGCCGCCATCCGCATAACGACTTGTTGCCTTAACATCAAAGCGCGACCCGGAGGGCTTCACAGGCAAACGATAAGGGATGATGTCTGCGGTCTTAAAAATGGAATAATCCGTGATTTTAACCGCCTCTTCCATCAGTAAAAATCCGGGAGCTGAAGGCTTTAAATCCGGATCCTGCATATAAAGCGGTCTTTCTCCATTTTGGGTCTGATTCTTGATGTCTCCGCCGGCACCGACATCTTTTCTGCGCCCGGTTTCGCGATACGAACCGGTCGGATTACCAGCGACTGTCAGCCAGGCATCGTCCGCGTAACCGTATGGAGCGGAACGGGCCGCTTTCCAGTGCCAGAGATCCCCTTTTTCATCATCGGTCTGGGTGGCGAGTTTCCAGTCTTTTCTGGGGAGGTCCGCCGGACTGTGACAGGTGATGGCGCAACCCCGGGTGGCGAATTTATTGATCCGGGTGATCTCAAACAATAAAGCAAGACGATCTTCGTTGCCCGCAAGATGGTACCACTTTTGGCCAGCGAACTTCCAGGATTGCTTGGTGATGCTGTGGGTGGGATCCTTCCATTTAAACAAAAAAAACAGATGGTCATCGGTATAAAGTGCCCGGGTGGTCACGGTCCCGTTAGCGCCGACAACCGGTTCTCGGACTTCGACAAGCAGCTGAACGGCCTGTGCCGTTTTCCAAATGGGGTCGTCCAATCCAGTTGGAACGGCTTTGACATAACTGGCGGAAACAATCAATGTGTGGGCCCTTGCCGCCTCATCCGCTTTCAATAGCAACATCGATAATATTAAAGCTACGCCCACGATGACGCTGATGACGCTCCGGACGCGCATGCAAAACCTCCGTTCTCGTATTTATGGCTTAATTATTAATTAAATCCAAACAGCCCCAAAACGGACCGCAGGACCGCTCTTTAGGAATGGGTTTCGTTAAAATGCTCAATATAACCCACAATCGATAAGCCCAACAAAATGATTGTAATAAACACCGCAACCAGAATTACTTTTTGGCGACGGGCAGGATGGTGATCAGGCGATGTATCCAAAAACGGTAAGGCAATCAGCAAAGCCGCCAGCCCGCCCGGAATAATGACGCTGCCGATCACCGTCAATGAACCCTTGAATACGGTTACGAGCTGATTCAAAAACAAAACCCACCACTCCGGCCGGGGTACGAAAGTCGAGTCGGTCGGGTCGGCAGGATCGCCCAGCGGGGCCGGCCAATACCGGGAGATCAATCCCAAAGCTAGCGTGACCCCTAAAAACAAGAGCAACCAGCGATTCACCAATTGCGGGAAAAAAGAAATGGTCTGCCGATTCGAATGATTCTCTACCCATGAGCCGGATAGGCCCCGCTGTTTCAGAAAATGGAAATGGATAGCAACCAAAAAAACAAGCAATCCGGGCAAAAAGAAAATGTGAAGTACGTAAAAACGTGTCAGGGCGACAATGCCGGTCAAGGGCCCGCCTTGAATCAGACGCACCATAAAATCACCGACAACCGGAACCGAAGCAATGATACTGATACGGACCTGGGTCGTCCAAAAGGCATTCTGATCCCAGGGGAGCAGGTCTCCGGTGATAATCAATGCCGGTATCAAGAGCATGATCAGCACCCCGGAGACCCACACCAGTTGCCTGGGCGACTTGTAAGCGCCAACCATAAAGGCCCGAACCAGGTGCAGTCCCATAACTATCAGCAAAACATTCCAGCTGTAATAATGGACGCCTTTGATCACATCCCCAAAAGGTACGGAGAACAGGGCGTAATCAACACTGTCATATGCCGTGCCTGGCACCGGTGAATAATAAAACGCCATAAAGGCGCCGGACAAGAAAAGCAAAACCAGCAGAACCAACAACAGCGAACCGGAGAAACGGTGCCAGGTCAGCGCATCAGCTGGTACCCGCATCGATTTCAGTCGGGTGATGATATCACCCAAAGCCAACATATCGGATAAGGTTTCAGCCTGGTTGCCTTTTAGCTTGTTCAAAGCGGGCCTCTTTATTGTCGAACTTCTTAACGCGCAAATTGTAGCGTGAGGACTTCGGAATCGTAGGAATCCTCATCGCCTGAATTGTCGAACAGCGCCATGGCGAAATTGTATTTTTTCCTGGGATTAAATGCCGTGTCGTCATCGTTTCCCGTATCCAGGCTGCGATACAGCACCACGGTCCAGCTGCCGTCGGCATAACGGCTGAGTGCTTTGATATCGGCGCGTGAGCCTTGCGGCATCTTGGGCATGCGGTAGGTCAGGGTGTCACCGGCTTTAAATCCGGCGTAATCCTTAATTTCGACTGCGTGCGCCACCAACAGGATATCGTTGCCCGCAAGCTTCTTGCCGGGTGCCGGCATATACATGGGCTTGGATTTATCGGCGGTCATATTTTTCTGGTCGCCCCCTTTGCCGGCGTCGCTCTTTCGTCCACCTTTTTCTTCGCTGATCTGGGTTAACCAGGTATCATCAGCGAATCCGGCCGGATCCGACCTGGCGGCCTTCCAGTGCCACAAATCCCCTTTTTCGGCCGCCGAAATCGTTCCGAACTTGCCGTCTTTGGCCGTTTTGCCGGCCGGAACATGACAGACCACAGCGCAGCCCTTGGTCGCAAATTTATCAATGCGTTCAATCTCAAATAAAAGGGAAATCCGATCTTCGTTTCCTTCTTGATGGGACCATTTCTGGCCATCAAATTTCCAGGCCCCCTTGGTCACGCTTTTGTCGGCATCCTTCCAGTTGAACCTGAAATAAATTCCATCAGCGGTATAAACGGCCTTTGTGCTTACAGCGGCCTTTTTACCGGCGAATTTTTCTTTGCCTTCAAATGGGACCTGCACGGCGTTGGCCTTTTGCCAGACCGGATCATCCAAACCGGCCGGTGCTTTTTTAACTTTAGCGGCAGTAACGGTTTGTTTGGCCATACCCGTCACTTCATCTGTGCCGATAAGCAGGCCACCGGCAACCAGCGCCAGACAAATAATCATACTAAGGATAAATTTCTTACTCATAATTCCTCCTTCTTATTAGGATTTCGGATTAAATGGTCAAATAGACCAATAATTTCTCGTCTTCGATTTTATGCTCCAAAATGGACAAGGGTTTCGTTGGGGGACCGGCAATGGGTTGTCCATCGGCATCAAATCGGCCGGAATGACAGGGGCACTCAAAGATTTTTTCCTCCTCCCGCCAGATCACGTTGCAGGCCAGATGGGTGCAGGTCGATGAAAAGATGTGAATCTTATTGGCTGCTTCGGCCTTTGCCCAGATAAACCCGCGCTGGGGCAGGACCTGCCAGCCGTCTTTAACCATAAATTCATAGGATAGCATCTCGATTCTGCCCGGATTCAAATTTTGCACGGATCCAAAATCCACCCATTTGCCGGTACCCGTTTGCAAAGCTGGTGAAATGAAATAGCTGGCCAGCGGAATCCCGGTAAGCGTAACTGCAAAGCTGCATACTGCCGCAGTTTTGATGAATGCGCGTCGCTCAAGATGGATATCTTTCTTCATGGCTGTTGTCTTCATGATGGCCGAATAATTTCAGGCTGTTCGGATGGTCGCAAAGTGGGGAACGAATTGCGCTACAGCTGTGATTTGGCAGATGAAATACGAGAAAAGGCGACAAAAAACAGTGTTCCAGCCGGTGCCCCTCATATCCCACAATGTGGTATTATAGTCAAGGAAAATCTTGAGATGAGTTTTAAAAATAGAGCGGTTTTATAAATGCGGGTGAAATGCTAAAAATTAATGAAGCTTTGGCAGGAAAGCTTTCACGCCAAAAGCCTCCTGCCGTATTTTTCTAAGCCGATTTAGCGGCTTTGGTTTTGATCTCCCAGTCCTCGACGGTTTCGAGATCTTTAACTTCTTCCCAGCCGGAAATCATGGCGCGGGTATGTGCCAGGATGGTATGGCCGGTGGTGATCATATAAATATGAACGATCACAAAGGATAAGATGGCAAAGGCGCCGGCCGTATGGGTCAGCGCCACCACTTTGAGCGACAGGCCCGCCAGTCCCCATTGCGGCCAGGAGTTGTAGCCCCAGTACAACAATCCGGTCACCATTTGCACAGGAAGCAGCACGGCTGCCAGAATCAGGTAGGTGATTCGCTGCAGCGGGTTGTGTTTGGCATCTTTGCGCTTGGGCACCGGGTGTGATTCACCGCGAAAGATGCCATAAAGGTAATACCGTACAACCTTTACCATTTTTTTGGTCGTCGGAATGTATTGGCGCCATTCTCCGGTGGTCATTATCCAGAAAACAAAAAACAAAAATGCGATCAGCCAGGTGTTTCCCGCAAAGTTGTGTACTTCGACCGCGGTTTTGAATCCCATAAGGGTGTAAAGACCCTTGACCTCAAAACCGGTAATCAGCAATAAGACAATCAACACGGTTTGCAGCCAGTGCCAGAAACGTTCATAGCGGGTATATAGATAAATATTGGTTAAATTATTCGTCGCGACTGCCATGAATACAAACTCCTTTGCTAAAAATTTAATAGCCGGAATATAAATGACCTGAATCCGTGACATGTTGAGCAATATTTATACCAATGCGGTTAAAATTGAAAATACAATTGGGGGTTTTTAAAAAATGAAAAAACAGATATCGGAAAAATTTATATACTATATAATATCAAATGGTTAAATCGTTATAAAGGTTATCCTTTAGCATATCGTGTGCTTGTTTCGATTGAAAAGAAATCAAAATAACGGAATAAATTCACCCTTGCAGGGGTTAACGGTTAATGCTATGTTAACACCTGTTAAGTTAACATATTAACATATCTTAAAGGAAATTTTAAAAGTGGATATTGGCAAATATTGGAAAACCATATTTGACACGTTGCAAGATGGTCTCATGGTCTTTGATGTGGAAGGAAATATCCTGGCAGCCAACCCGGCTGCGGTTCGGCTGACCGGTTATTCGGCCAATGAACTGATTGGCAGTAATTGCCGAATCTTAAATTGTACCGGCTGCGAGCTTTACGGCCGTGGCTCGGGCAAAGACTGGTGCAGTCTGTTTGAGAAAGGTGAGGTGCGAGCCAAAAAGTGCTTGATTACCAAAAAGAGTCTAAGGGCGGCGCACGTGCTCAAGAACGCATCCGTGCTATATGATGCGGATGGTGAGATGATCGGGTCGGTTGAAACGCTCACCGATATATCCGAACTGATTCAACAGCAACAGGAAATTGAATCATTACGAAAGTCCTGCCGCCTGGATGAGGGCTTTCATGGAATGCTGGGTGAATCCCCATCCATGCAACATCTGTTTGAACTTATCGAAAATGTGTCCCAAACCGAGGCGCCGGTGTTAATTTACGGCCTGAGCGGAACCGGCAAAGAACTGGTGGCGCGTGCCATTCATGAAACCAGCCTGCGCTCCAATAAACCCTTTATCAAAGTCAACTGTGCTGCTTTAAATGAAAATCTGCTTGAAAGTGAACTTTTCGGACACGAAAAAGGGGCTTATACCGGGGCGGATAGAACGCGCATCGGTCGCTTTGAGGCGGCCCACAGTGGAACCATCTTTCTGGATGAAATCGGTGATATTCCCCTATCTACCCAGGTAAAGCTTTTGCGGGTCCTGGAGGAAAAAGAAATCGAACGCGTTGGCGACCATCGGCCGATTTCGGTTGATGTGCGCGTCATTTCAGCCACCAATAAAAATCTTGACGACCTGGTCGCCCGGGAATTGTTCCGCGAAGATCTGCTGTTTCGTATTAATGTATTTCCGCTGAATTGCCCGTCACTGGCGCAACGCCTTGAAGACATTCCCATTATCGTTCAGGATTTCATTGATCAAAACGGGGACCGGGGCGGCAAAGCCATCCTGGGCCTTACCGCAAATGCGATGGAGACAATTTTCGCCTATGATTGGCCCGGCAACGTCCGCGAACTGCGCAACGCCATGGAGTATGCTTTTGTACTGTGTCCCGGCGGGTGGATCGGCAATGCGCATCTGCCGCCCAAGGTGAAGGGGTTTGCTCAAAAGGCTTCTGCAGGCCCCAGAACCCGGCCCGGCTCATGGGAAAATGAAAGAGATCATCTGATAAATGTTTTGCGCCAGGTGAACGGTAATCAATCCGAAGCTGCCAGATTGATGGGCGTCAGTCGGGTAACCATATGGAAACGCATAAAGAAATACGGAATCAATCTAAATTCCGATTTAGCAGAATAACCAGAGGCAGGCATCAGTTTTAAAATTCCAGAAATAGGTTCGCATCTTCGCCGTCAATTTCCGGCCGGTTCTTCATCCAGTTTAAAATCCGGCAGCCGTCCGTTTCGCCATTAGGGGCTGAGCAACTGATATAGGGCATAACCGGGTCACCGGCAACCGATTTGTAGTAAAGCATCTTGGCGCGCTCACTGGGAAATTCTTCCAGTTCCAAAAGATGTGCAAAATAAATCGAACAGTCACCTTCAAATAAATCACTGTTTTCTCTGGAATCGGTGATGCGCGCTTTAAAGTATTCAACAGCCTCCTGGCTGTTTTGGGCCTGAACAATCAAATTAAATTCCCCGTGTCTTCTCTCAGACTCTTCCGTACTCTGTTGATTGGTCATATGCAGAAATTTACCAATATAGAGCATCATCTATCCTTTCTTTTTTTAAACCGATTATACCAAGCCGCTGATTCAACCAGCGGGGTTTTCCATCTGACCGGAAACCATCTTAAACGCTCCGCTTCGTTTTGTCCAGCGCTTTGCAGACTCGTAATTTTAGTCTTCGGCGAGCCTTGTTTTTCTCTTTGTCAGCCAGTCTTTAACCGCATAGCCAGTACCGAATGCCCATGGCCGCAATTTTTCAGGAGGCACCATTTTAAATTCAGCCAGTTCCTCTCCTAAAACAATCTCGCCCCGCACATGAACGTGATAGGCTAAAATTAGTTGATTCATTTCAAAAAACGAATAACAGCCGATAAAATCATCAATTTGTCCATTAAGGCCCAGTTCTTCTTTAACTTCTCTTAAAATGCCGGATTCAGGCGTCTCGTTCTTCTCGAGAAACCCGGTAACGAGGCCGTAAATCTTCTGCGGCCATTCTTGATTACGAACCAGAACCACAATGCCTTCCCGTTCCACCAAAGCCGCCACAACAGGCGTCGGATTGTCCCAAAATACATAATCACAGGTCGCGGATGAACAGCCCAGCCGGGTCCGGCCATCTATTTCAGCCGGCTTCAAATCCCGGCCGCATTTTGGGCAATATTTCATCTTGCCTTTCCTTGTATGGCCACGGACGCACACGGACACACACAAAATGTTTGGCCCCCGCCCCGCGGAACAAAAAAATATTCTGTCTGTGTCTGTCTGTGTGGGTCTGTGGCTAATATGAGATCAGATGCTCTCTACTCCATTCATTCCAGGATGATGGTTTGACCGTGCTGCAGCACCAAAAAATCGTCCGGCGGTATCTGATTTTCCCGCAAAGCGGCAGCCAGTTTTTTAGGGGGTTCATCCAACGGTTCATCGGTTAATATAAAGGTGCCCCAGTGGATTGCCATTGATTTTTTGGATCCAATGTCCTTGTGGATTTGAACCGATTCTGCGGGATTCACATGATGCCTGGCCATAAACCAGCGCGGTTCGTATGCACCAATCGGTATGGCCGCCAGATCAAAAGGCCCCAGTTTTTGGCCGATTTCTTTGAAATGCGGCGTGTATCCGGTATCGCCGACGAAAATGAACCGAAAGGCATTGGCCTTGATCACCCAGCCGGCCCAGAGTGTTTTATTTCTGGAAAACATGCTGCGTTTGCTCCAGTGCTGGACCGGTACCGCAATAATTTCAAGATTTTCGTCCTGCTGACGGTCCCACCAATCCATGGCAAACACGTTCTCGACACCCCGGATCGCAAACCAGTTCTTCAGCCCTAACGGAACATAAAAACGCGTTTTTTCTCCACCGGGTCTCTGGCGCAATTTTTTTATGGATTGTTCATCCAGCGCATCAAAATGGTCGTGTGAAATAACAACGATGTCAATGGGCGGCAGATCATCAAGCGCCAGCCCCAGAGGCGCAACCCTTACAGGGCCGGCCCACTGGACCGGTGAAGTGCGTTTGGAAAAATGAGGGTCCGTTAAGATATTGTAACCCGCCACCTGCAGCAAAATGGTCGCATGCCCGATCCAGGTCACGGTGTTCCTGTCTCGATTTTGCCTTAAGAAGGCCGGGTCGTTTTTCGCCAAAGGGAAATGATAGCTTTGGGGACCCGGAATCTCCTTTTTAGCCCTTTCACGGCGCCATTTTACAAAATCCCAGAAACCATGTTCTTCATACGCATCGACATTCTTAAACCCGTTTTGGGTGTGATGGGGTTTATGCGCTGAAGGGGTTTGAGCCGCGCAGTTTAAGGCCGACAGGCAAATAAAACATATCGTCATAAATCTAAACCCGTAAAATGCATTGAACATATCTTTTTTCTCTGTGTGCGCTGCGCTCGCTGTGGTTCGCATTCAATATTCCGTAATTTCTCATAACCTGGATCCGCAATATTTACAATGTTTAGCATCAATGTCATGTCCCTCGGCGCTGCATTCCGGGCAGGCCTGGGTGGAAATCTGGCGCTTAAAGGCTTGTGCCAATTCGATCGTTACGATCCCCGTCGGAACCGCAATGATACCATAACCAATAATCATAATCAGGGCCGAAAGCAACTGACCCAGCCCGGTCTTGGGCGATATGTCTCCATAACCGACGGTGGTCAGCGTAACAATCGACCAGTAGATGCTTTTGGGTATGCTGGTGAAACCGTCTTTGGGATCTTCAATAAGATAGATCAGGGATCCGAAAATGGTCACCAGCGTCAACACCACAATTAAAAAAACGGTGATTTTGCGACTACTGGCGCGCAAGGCCTGGGTCAGCATGCGGGCCTCACCCAGATATTGCACCAGTTTAAGAATTCGGAAAATTCGCAGTACCCGCAGTATCCGGATAACCAGCAGATACTGGGCTCCCGGTATGAGTATGCTTAGGTAGGTGGGCAGAATCGCCAAAAGGTCGACAACACCGAAGAAACTGGTGGCATAGGCAAGCGGTCGCCCAACACTCACTAATCGCAAAAGGTATTCGATGGTAAATAAAATCGTAAAAAACCACTCGCCGGCCAATAAAATGGAACCGTGTGACTTTTGGATGGTGCCGACACTATCGAGCATGACCAACACAACACTGACCAATATGGCCAGAATCAATAAAACATCAAACCATTTGCCGGCCGGTGTGTCGGCTTCAAAGATGACCTCGTGAAGCTTCTGCCGCCATGCGTTGCCTGAACCCGTTTCTTTCATTGCTGCTTTACCTGATATCCCTTTTTCTTTAGCAAATCGACCACACTTTCCGGACCCACTAAATGGCCGGCACCCACGACAAAAAGGACGTTTTTATTTTTTCGCAGGGCGTCTTCAATTTGCTCAGCCCAGTTTTTATTTCGCTGAATCAGCAGGCGGTCATGCAGGTGCGGATAATCCTTGAAACTCTTAGACAACAATTCATGGAGTTTATCCGCATCCCCGTCTTTCCAGGACTTGACCAGATCCCCGGCCAACTCATTGACGACCTCCAGGTCATTTAAGGTCTGACTTAAAAAATCGTATTGATCCTGTTCAACCATGTTGCCCAGCAGGTTTATTTGAAACGCTGCGGGTTCCAGAAAACCGATCTCTTTGCCATCGGCGCTGGCCTTATTAAAAAAGTAAACATCAATACCATAATTGGGATTATATCCCATCCGCTGAAGTTCAAGTGTTGTCAGGGTCAATGCCACAAACCAGGGCTTGAACCGGGAGAATTGTTCTAACGGCAGGCCGATTTCGCTCATTTTCTTCTCGAGTTGCTGCCGGGTGTTTCCATCCAGATTCTGAAGCAGGTTTTGCTCGGCCGGATAAATGCCCAGCTCCAGCAGTTTGGCCTGCACACCCGGCGTCTGCAAAGCTGCAATATCGGTTTCAAAAATGATGACCCGGCTGTCGGCATAAGCTTTTTCGACAGCAGCAGCCAAGGGGTATGCGTTCGGCTTGAGAAGATGCAGGGAGCCCAACAGGTAAATTTTATTCGACTGGCTGTTAACCGTCCACAGGCAGCTTCGGGTCGCCTGCTGAACGGCTGCGGTCTTTGCCTGCAAATCGAATGCGCTCGTAATGAAAAATGCCGGCAGAAAAAAAACAACCAATACAAGGCTTAATTTAAAATTTAAAAAGCGCCGCTTTAACATACAGTTTCCTTCCCGGCGCCGTTATCTCCACGACGCCCAGTTTCATTAGAAGTGGTTTTATTCCCATTTCTGCAGGATCCCATTCACCATCTTGCCATCAGCCTGTTTGCCAAAGTGCTTCATTATTGAACCCATCGCCTGCATTTTGTTCTTGTATTCTGAAAAGTCAATGTTGTCCCCGATCCAGGCCATGATCTCTTCGCGAGAGGCCATTTTGGGCAAATACAATTGAAGGATGTTAAGATAGTCTGAAGATTCTTCATTTTTGACCTCCAGCACCATCCGTTCGGATTTTGCCAGTCCCTGGATGATGCCGACAATGTCATCATTGGTAATCTCTTCTTTGGTTTTGAGACGCGTCGATTTTTTGCCGCTTTCCAGGGTAATGGGCACGGTCAATTTGGGGAATTCAGCCATAATTTGTCGGATGGTGCTGCGGGCCTCCACGTCTTTTTTCAGCATGGACTGTTTCAGATCGGCTTTCAGTTTATCCAGTAAAGATGAGGACATATCCGAATTCCATCCGTATCTTTGGGTTTGGGTCTCACTCATGGGTCTCTCCTCTATAATCCGAATTCTATTAAATAATAAAAAACCGCATAAATGCGTTTTTTAGTCGATAAATTTCGGGGGCAGCGGCGGATCGGTTTCGATCGCCTTCCCGGGTAAAATGATAACAGTAGAAGTGCCATGAGCCAAGATCTTTCCGGTCTCATCGAGTACCTCCGCTTCGGCGTATCCAAGGGTCCTGCCAAGTTTAATCTGGCTACCTCTGGCAATTAATTTGCCGGATGCTGCCGGCGCCAGGTAGTTTAATTTCAGATCAACGGTGGTCAGGCCGGCAGTCTGATCTTCGATCCCGAAGTAAACCGCCCAAAATGCGGCTGCATCAATGATGGAGGAAAACACACCGCCGTGGACCGTTCCAAACGGCTGCAAATGCTTTTTCGTCAGATCGATTTCAAGAGAAGAATAGCCGACGCCCGCATCCACCAGTTTCATGGACAGCAATTCAAAATACGGGCTGGTGCTTACGATTTCACATATTCGCTTTATGAATTCGGGATTGGGTGTTTTCATATTCATGTGATTCTTTCATAAATAAAAAAGTTGTACGGTTCAACTCCCTCAACCTGAATCGATTCTGATTGCCTCACACGAAATTCAGTCAACGAAAAATCCGGAAAATAGGTATCTCCGGGTATTTCTCTGGGAATCACCGTTAAATAAATACGATCAGCCAGGGGAAGCGCTTCGTGATAGAGTTGACCGCCGCCACAAATAAAGGCTTCCCTTTCATCTGCCGGACAGCACTTTATGGCCATTGCAAGATCATGGGCCACCCGGCATCCTTGAGCATGGTAATCCTTTTGCCGGGTAACGATAATATTGGTTCTGTCACGTAAGGGTTGATCGAGAGATTCAAAGGTTTTTCTTCCCATAATCACCGCATGCCCCAGGGTGATTTTCTTAAAAATCTTCTGCTCCCCCGGGATTCTCCAGGGAATATCTCCTTGGTTGCCAATCACCCGATTCTTGGCCATCGCCGCAATTAATGAGATTTTCATGCCCGACAACTCCCATGACCTTTTTTATTTAGCTAAACACAATTCACTTATAACAAATGCTAACATAAAAAAATAAAAACCTATAGTTTCAGTTTCAATTTTAATCTACCCAAAACCGGTTTCAAAATCCTTAGATTTTGTCTGAGGGCAAGGCGCCGATCCGATTCTAAAACGGAGCGTACGCTACAGTACATGAGTATTTTGAATCGGATCGATGAACTCTTAAATTTCGATAAAATTAGATGTGAAATCCCGCTTTGGCGGGGCAACGCAGCCCTCGGGCAAATTCCCATGATGAGGGTTTTGAAACCGGTTTCAGACGTAGCCACCATTGACGTGGATGATCTGCCCGGTAATCCATCTGGCGTCGTCGCTGGCAAGAAAGGCAACAACATCCGCTATATCTTCCACTTTACCAATGCGGCTAAATGCAGCCATTTGAGCCATCTGTTGAATCTGTTCATCTGATTTGCCTTTTCGCAAAAGCTCAGTGTCCACCGGCCCCGGTGAAACTGCATTGACGGTGACCCGCCGACCCCCCATCTCTTTTGCCAACACCCGGGTGAGCTGATCAACAGCCGCCTTGCTGGCCGCGTAAATGGAATAGCCGGGTAGCATCATTCGCGTGACCGCAGAAGAAATATTGATGACTCTTCCACCATCGGAAATTCGATGAGCGGCTTGCTGACAGGCAAAAAATGGCCCTTTGACATTGATGGCAAACAGTCGATCAAATTCTTCTTCTTGGATGTCCGCAACGGGTTGGGTGATCCGGATCCCGGCATTATTTACCAGAATATCCAGCCGGCCAAAATGCTCAAGGGTCTTTTCAAAAAGCCGCTGGATGCCTTCGATCCTGGAAACATCCGCCTGCAGAGCAACAGCTGTGCCGCCGCCAGATCTAATCACGGCAACGACTTCTTCAGCTTTGTCTGAATTGCTGAAATAATTGATAGCGACAGCGGCGCCCTCCCGGCTCAAGCGTTCAACCATCGCACGACCGATTCCGCGGGAGGACCCTGTAACCAGTGCAATTTTTCCCGACAGTTTTTTGTGATCCATCTGTATCTCCTTTTATTGACGCAAATTCAGTTCAAAATAGGACGGA
>Ga0224513_10000659_pt1 | contig 13440 bp, 12 predicted proteins | sample SF_May12_sed_USG_5_FD_169109 | JGI IMG/M metagenome (GOLD analysis project Ga0224513, IMG submission 169109) | Sediment microbial communities from San Francisco Bay, California, United States - SF_May12_sed_USGS_21 | ecosystem: Environmental > Aquatic > Marine > Sediment | place: USA... | reverse complement strand
AAATTCCATTCAAGTGGTATCCACCTTTAAAAATTTTAGATAATGTATTAGCATGGAGGCTGTTAGATTTAAAAGAATATGGATATGAAAAAGTTGATTTGATAATTTCAACAAAGTTTCCATCATATGTTGTTGATCATCCAAATCACGTTACATGGTTAACTCATCAACACAGACAAGCTTATGATTTACGAAATACCGAATACGATTATTTTCAACATAGTTCAGAAGGGGAGTATGTTAGGAAAAAAATTGAAGAAATTGACAACAAATATCTTAGAAAAGTAAAAAAAGTTTTTACAATATCAAAAAATGTATCAAAGAGATTACTAGAGTTTAACAAAATTGAAAGTGAGCCTTTGTATATTCCGATTCCTAATTCAGAAAAATTTCATAATAAGGAGTATGGCGACTATGTGATATTTCCCTCAAGAATAAGTCCCATAAAACGACAGGATTTACTTGTTGAAGCTATGAAATACACCAAAACTGATGTAAAGTGTAAGATAGTGGGATTTGATGTTCAGAAAAAATGGTTAGATGACATAATGAAAGACAATAAGCATCTAGATAAGATAGAACTGATATCAAATGCATCTGATGATGAGCTCATAGATTTGTACAGTAAGGCATTAGCAGTTGTATATTTACCGATTGATGAAGATTATGGAATAGTTACCTTAGAAGCATTTTATTCTGAAAAACCAGTATTGACTGCAAGTGATTCTGGAGGAACATTAGAATTTGTGGAAGATGATGTTAATGGGTTTGTTGTAGATCCAGATCCCAAAAAAATTGCAGAAAAATTAGATGAGTTTTACAATAATAGAGAGAAAACAAAAGAAATGGGAAAGGCTGCTCTAAAAAAAGTAAAAAGCCTAAATTTGAATTGGGATACTGTAATTGAAAAGCTGATCAAATAATGAAAATTGCGTATTTTTCACCACTATCACCAATAAAATCAGGAATTTCAAAATATTCAGAAGTTAATCTGTTACCATATTTACAAAAATTCTGTGAAATTGATGTAATAATTGATAATGATTATACACCTAATAATGAATTTGTTAAAAATAATTTAACTATAATACCGTTCAAAAAATTCAACCATTCTCAATATGATGTAATTTTTTATCATATGGGAAATAGTGATCATCATACGTATATCTACAATTCACTCTTGCAATATCGAGGAGTTGTATTGCTACATGATCCTTTTATTGGAAAATTTATCGTAAATCTAACAGTTGCAAAAAATAAACCGAATTTGTATTTTGATCACATAGTTTATTGTTTAGGTAAAAAGGGTAAAAAAATTGCAGAAAATGCACTCAATACAGGAAATTGGCCAAGTTTTGAATATACACTTACAAAGAGACTAAATGATTCATCGCTTGCAACAATAGTTCACAGTAATTATGCAAAAAAGGCAATTTTAAAGGAATCACCAAAAGCTTTCATAAAAAAAATAAAAATGCCAATTCCATTGCATGAACCAAAAAAAACTGTACAAAAAAAAGACTTTGGAATAGATGAGGAAACTATGATAATTTCAACTTTTGGTTATATAGCTGAACATAAACGACTCCATATTGTTTTAGAGGCTTTTGCAAAATATGTTAAAAAAAATATAAATTCAAAATTTTTGTTAGTAGGTAGTTATCTTCATAAGCAATACAAAAAAGAAATTGAGGACATCATAAAGAAATTAGAGATATCTGACAAGATAATCCAAATTGGTTTTGTTGAGGATTTAGAGCCATATATTCAAATTTCCGACATTGTAGTTCAGACAAGATATCCTACTGCAGGTGAAACTTCAATCATAACACTTGAGCTAATGGCAGCATCAAAACCAGTAATTGTTTCAAATACTGGATGGTTTGAGGAGTTGCCAGATAAAGCTGTAATTAAAGTAAATGTAGACAAAGATGAACAAAAAACTATTCTAGAAGCATTTGAGAAATTAACCACTGATAGCGAGTATACAAAAAATATGTCAATTAATGCTAAAAAATATGTTGAAGAACAGCACAATCCCGAAATAATAGCTAATGAATTATTTGAATTTCTTAATCAAGTTCAGAATAAAGATCAAATAAAATATCTTGAAGACATATCATTAAAATTAAAAGATATTTGTATTGATAAATCAGATCAAGTTTATATTGATAATTTTAGCAAAACGCTTGAGAAAATTTTGTCTTAACTAGACATCAGATTTGCTTTAAATTGTATTATCAAAAAATAAATGGTTAATTGTTTTTTTAGAAATTAGATATGTACTCAAAAATTATAACAAACGCACTTGGTAATGAAGATAAATTTTTGAAAAAAATTCAAGCAATTTTAAAATTAGCAAAACACTATAATAATCTACAAAAAGGAATAAGAACAAAAACAATATACCTTAATTTAAAAAAACAAGATTCTGATCTAATAAATTTTTTAGATAAGGTAGACAATTATGATATCTCCTTGATGAAAAAATTATTTAGAAAAGAAACCACAGAATTTCTTAAAAAAAGAGATTTAAAAAAACATATTGATCTGGATAATAAAATAGGATTAGAACAGATAGGTTTTAACACCATTTTTGTTGAAAAATCTATTTCAGCTTTTTGGACTACTGGAAGAGCAAATTTTTTCATTCCCACAGAAAAAAAATTAACAAATAAAATTACCATAGAAATACGGAGCATAGTTCCACTAGATGTAACAGTTGGATTTGAAGATACTCCGATTAAGACTGTTAAAATGTCTAAATTATCTACAAAACAAATTGAAATTATTATTCAGCCTACAGAAATAACCAATGATGTATCAGAAATTTACATAAAGACAGACAGGTTATGGCTTCCCAATGTTATTCTTGATACAGATGAAACAGTTGCTTTAGGAGTGGGAGTAAAATCCATTAATGTTTCTTATTTTTAAAATCATTAACAATTGAAATACATTTTTCTTCAAAATAATCTAGATTTTTCATAGAGCTATATTCCAATGCTTTTTTCTTTCCAGATTCTCCATATTTTTTACAAATTTTTGGATTGTCAATAAGATGCAAGATTGCATTACCAATCTGAGTTATGTTTCCAAAATCTACTAAAAGACCATTTTCTTTATTTTCAATAATATCTAAAACAGGTGAAACATTACAACCAATCACAGGTTTTCCTTGTAACCAAGCTTCTAAGTATACAAGACCAAAGGATTCACTTTTGGATGGCATAGCAAAAATATCACAAGCAAAATAAGCATTTGTTTTTGTTTCGTCATCAACAGTACCTAAATTAATTATCTTACTTTTGTGAGATTTTGGTAGATTGGAAAAATAATCAATAAATTCCTTACTATCAGGTCCAATTAAAAGCAGAATTACATCATCATGATTTTTCCAAACAACAGCCATGGATTCCATAAGATGTATGATTCCTTTAGAGAATGATTTTGAACCTACAAATAAGATAATTTTGGAATCAGAAGGAATAGAAAATTTTTTTCGGAATTTTTCTGTATCTCTACAAAAATCTTTTTGTTCTGGTAGAACAGGAGAGATAATGGATATTTTATTTTCATCTATACCATATTTTTTTAAGATATTTTTTTCTGATTCTGAAATTACAAATACACCGTTTGAATTATTAAGAATGGTTAATTTCATCGCAGTTAAATAAAGTTCAGGGAATTCTTGATGAATAAATGGTGTGATAATTATTGGAATCTTCCATTTTCTAGCTGCAATATATGCAGGAAGTATATGATCATATGGAAAAGATGTAACATAAATCAAGTCATACTCAATTTTTTTTAAGATTAGTTCTGTCCATAACTGAGGAGAAAAAGGTCCAGGATAGTTTGAAGGAATAGGAAAATTTTCTAGTTTGTCATCATGTGCAATTTGATTTGGAATCAAAAAATCAAATCTCTTAATTTCATAATTGATAGAATTACCATTTTTTATTTTCTTGGCATTTTTATCCCAAAATGCTTTGATATCAAAGGCATTAGTTGTATAGACAGTTACATTATGTTTTTTTGATAGATGATCCATGAAAGTTTTAGTTAAAAGTTCAGAACCACCTATAACTGGAAAAAATCTTTGTATCACACATAAAATTTTCATATAACTTTTTAATTGAAATTCAATTAAAATTTCTATCTTGTTTTATCTAAGATCTCTTGCTTTAAACCAGTCATAGGTAAGTTTTAGACCATCATTTAATTTTGTTTGGGGTTTCCAGCCTAATTTTTTTATTTTAGAACAATTTGCTACGATATTTTGAATATCGTTTGTTCTTGACAACGACTTTTTCGATTGAAATTGGATATTCTTATTCGAAATTTTGATTATACGCCTACACAAATTCTCTATGGAATAACTTTTTCCAGATCCTATATTGTATGAATTAAAACCTTTATTGTTTTGTAAGATGAGTTCAAGTGCCTGAATAACATCATCGATATATAGAAAATCTCGCTTAGGGCGGGTATTTCCTAATTCAATGATATTGCCTTTCAATAATTGTTGAATAATTTTTGAAGTTATCAGATGTTTTGGACTATTAGGTCCATAAATAGAAAAAAGTCTTGCTATTGATATATCAAGTCCATATGATTTTGAATATGATTCACATAAAATTTCTCCAGTAAGTTTACTTGCAGAATAGATAGAAGTGGGTTGTTTAGGATGATTTTCTTTAATTGGAATTTGTTTTGGATTACCAAATACATGACTGGTACTTAGATAGATAAATTTGGTATTTTTTTTTCTTGCAATTTCTAAAAGGTTTTGTGTTCCAAGAGCATTAACTTGAAAAGTTTCGGTCGGATATTTATTACAATAATTAATATCAGTTAATGCAGCTAGATGTATAATGCAAAAAACTTCTTTTGGAATATCTTTTATTGAGATATTTTTAATGTCTTTTTTAGTTTGAGTAATTTCAGAGTTTGGTATTATTTTATTTGAAATGCCAATAAGATTAAATTTTTTTGAAAATGATTTTATCAAATGAAAACCTATGAATCCACTATGACCTGTTACAAGTATCGTTTCCAGAATAAATTAAATTATCTAAAAAACCTCATAAATCTTTTTGAATAGATTTTTATTTATAAAAACAATCAATCAACAGGGGATTGTAATAAAAAGAGCTCTCATTACAGGAATTACTGGACAAGATGGGGTTTATCTTGCCCAATTTCTTTTAAAGAAAAGATACAAAGTTTTTGGAACATATAGAAGATTATCTACTCCAAACTTTTGGAGATTACATTATCTAAGCATATTTGATAAGGTTACTTTGATTCCTGCAGACATTAGAGACTCCAGATCAATATCAGAGGCACTTATAAAATCAAATCCTGAAGAAGTTTATCATTTATCAGCACAAAGTTATGTAGGAGTCTCATTTGATCAACCACTTCAAACTGGCGACATAACTGGTTTTGGTGTAGTAAGACTACTTGAAGAAGTAAAAAAATTCAATGACAAAATAAGATTTTATCAAGCATCTTCTAGTGAGATGTATGGACATGAAAAAAGTCTTGTAAAAAATGAATCAACATCTTTTAAACCATCAAGCCCTTATGCAGTAGCAAAACTATATGCATATTGGATGGTTAATTTGTATCGAGAAGCATATGGAATGCACGCTACAAACGGTGTTTTGTTTAATCATGAATCACCCATAAGAGGTTTAGAATTTGTTACTAGAAGAGTTTCAAATGGAGTAGCTAAGATATCCTTGGGATTAACAAAGGAGTTAGAGCTAGGAAACTTGGATGCAAAAAGAGATTGGGGTTATGCACCAGAGTATGTAGAAGGAATGTGGAAAATGTTACAACAGAAAAAACCAGATGACTATGTATTGGCTACAAATGAATCACATTCCATTAAAGAATTGGTTCAAGAAGCATGCAAAGTTGCAGGAGTCCCAATATCAAAAATAAAAACTTCAAAAGAGCATTTTAGACCGTTTGACGTCCAACATTTACAGGGAGATTATTCAAAAGCAAGAAAAAAGTTAGGATGGAGACCCAAGACTAAATTTAAAAAACTAGTGAAAATGATGGTGGAAGAAGATATTTCCAGATGGCAAAGATGGTTAAAAGGAGAATATTTTTTTTGGGATGCTGCAACTTCTGGGGAAGATTCTCAAATTATTGCTAAAAAAATAAATCAGAAAAATTAATTATCATCATTAAATCATATTTTCAAATTTGGGAAATTAAGTGTGCCTAGATTTTGTAAGGATAATTCATTTTTTGAATTGAAGATTTAGTAATTTCAAGTATTTTTTCTATATCTTCTTTGTTCAATTTTTGAACCCATTTTTTTGTGGGTTCATCTCTTATTTTAGGTAGTAATTGTTCAAAATTTTCTGGAATATCCAAGCTACAAAAATCAAAAATATCTTTTACAATTTTTTTTGGATTTTGCATAAATTCTTCATAGAATACGGTTTTGAATTGGTGTAAGTTTTGGATTGAGAATTCATAAATTATTTCTGTGATTTCTTTATATCTCCAAGCCCATTTTTGAACAGAGTCTAATTTGTTATAATTTTCAACATCCAAGATTGGGATTCCAGTATCAAATGAGCCCTCTTTTTCAGATCGGGTTATCATAGAGCTAACAACTGAACGTGGATTCCGAGCAATGTTAATAAAAATAGCATCAGGAAATATTTTTTTAATTACATATAATCTCATTATATTTTGAGGTGCCTTGTTAAGAAATCTAGATTTTTTTTGTCGTATAATTACATCAGATAATGCTTTTACTAAATTGAATTTTTTGTTATTTGAAATATCTTCAACAAATCTACTATCAAAATATAATTTCCAAAAGGTTTCACCTTCAATTGGATATGAACCAGGAGGTAAATTTTCAAACTTTTTTGGATTTAGAAGATTCCTACCAAAAATTGCCAAACAGTCTTCATCCATTGGAAATTTTTTTTTTTGTTCTGTCAATTTTGTATAGTATTTTTTTAATTTTTCTTGCCTTCTTTCTGGAATCCATAATTTCAGATCATCTACATCAAACCATGCCAATTCGGGATGAGCACATAGGGCTTGATATAATAATCCAGTTCCTGAACGTGGAACGCCTATAATAAAAATTGGTTTTTTAATAAATTTGTAAAAATAATCTATTTCTTCTTTGTTTATTTCTTCGTTTTTTAAGTTTAAATTTTTATATTCATCAGAATTTAGAAGAGAGATTTCTAACCTTCCCAAAGTCATAATGTTATTCTTTATATTATGTAATGCATTATTCAGGCCTTCAGGATCAGGTTCTCGATTTAAAATCCTTTGATAGTACTCGGTAATTTTTTCAATTAATTCTGAATCTTGTTTATTTGAATTATTTTTTATTAATTTTTTCAATTTTAAAATCAATTATCTTAAACCTAAATAAATTCTATGGAAAACTATGTTAATTTTAAATTATTATTATAATCTAAAAAATTAATTTATTATTTTAGATACTAATTCCAAAAAGAAATTTGATATTGTCTTTTAATCAAACTGCAAAACATAAGAATAATCCAGTATGAACACATAATATTCAAAAGATTTTGTCATTAGTTGTGTTGTGAGATTTAATTATCTCATTATAATATGAGACAACATCACTTGGCTTTCCTATTTTTACGATTCTTCCTTGATCAATTAGAATAACACGATCAGATAGATCTAAAATCATGTTAATGTTATGAGTTGTATATACAATTGTTTTATTCTGTTTTTTAAACTCCAAAAAAGCCTTGAAGCTTTTTTCTTTAAAAACAGCATCACCCACAGCCAGGATCTCATCGACTAAAAGAATATCAGGGTTAATTTGAATTGCAGTAGAAAAGGCTAATCTTGATCTCATTCCCGCAGAATAATTTTTAAGTTTTAATTTATGAAATTTTTCAAGTTCAGCGAATCTTATTATATCATCAATTTTTTTCTTAATTTCATTTTTAGTAAATCCCAAAAGAAGTCCATACAGTATGATATTTTCTTCTGCATCTAATTCTTCTTTAAAGCCTGTTCCAATTTGCAATAATGGAGCTAGATGACCGTTAATCAATAAAGATCCAGAATCAGGTTGATAAACACCTGAGATTATTCTTAACAATGTTGTTTTACCACTTCCATTCAGACCAATAACGCCTATTGTTTCTCCCTTTTCTATTGTAAGAGAAATGTTATCAAGAGCAAGAATTTGATTGGAATTATTTGTGTAATGAGATACGCTTGACATATTTTTTTGATTCAAATTAAATCTCTTAGATACATTTGAGAGTTGTATCGCAATAGAATTCAATTTTATAGCTGCTCCACGATTTTGCTTTCCAATTTTTTAAACATTATAAATCCAACAAATAAAATTCCAAAAATAATTATCGTTGTAGAGATCCATTCTAGTAATGAGGGGTTTTCATTAAATACTATAATTTTGTGTGCCATTTCAACAAGTTGCCCAAATGGATTTATTTGTTGAATATTCAAAAGTATCCCGTCAACTTCTGATGTGTACCAGAAGATAGGGGAAACAAACAATAATGCATAAACAAAGATGGTCCAAAATGGCTGTATATCTTTAACATATACATACAATACTGAAAGAATGTAACTAATTCCTAATACAAGTATTAAAAATAACATAAGCAATACAGGAAGAAACACAATATTCCATCCAGGAGTAAACTCAAAAACTGGCATTAAACTAAATAGTACACCTATCTCAACAAACAACAAAATACATGTAGTTACTGTTGCTATAACTGGAAATAACTCCTTTTTTATTTTGAATGATTTTAAAATTGAAGAATTTTCTTTCAAGCTGACAAGTCCTGTTGAGGTTCCTCTAGAAAACATATGGTAAAAAAGGACCCCTGTAATCAAATAAATTCCAAAATTTTCTTCTGGAACTTCCCTAATACTAGAAAAAACAACAAACAATATCAAGAACATTAACAGTGGTTCTAATCCAGTCCAAATTAATCCAAGATAACTACCCTTGAATCTGAGCTTAATATTCATCCAAGAAAAATGAAGAATTAAAGAACGTTTATCAAATAATTCTACCAATGGAAATTTAATCAAACCTGCTCTGATTGTGTTTGTATAACATCATATTATATTTCTGATTACTAAAAAATAGGCTGAAAATGTATATTTTATAAAATAGCATATCTAAATTAACAATTATAATCTTTTTTTGATAAAGTCAATAGATTTGATAGGAGATGGATCTATTTCAGATAATACAGCATTGTAAATTGAACAATAGTCTAAGAGATAGATCAAGTTGATAATTTTTGATAGTATGCTTCCTTTAACTGACATAACTGTCCTAAATTCAATTTCTTGTTTGTTAAAGTATTCCTTTAAGATTTTCCATCTTTCTTTTGTTTTAAAATGATCATCCTTACCTTCAAGTAGTATTGGCTGAATGTTTTTTCTTTGTTCCCAAGCAACTATTCCATTATGACATGATTCAACTACATCTTCCACCATGATGTGTCTTTTTGAGTTTTCTTGAATAGAGTTTTTGAATCGTATAGCTACGGATTGCAAACCCCAAGGATAATAGACCACTGGAATGCCTGAAATCCATTTAGCTAAAGACAGTGAAGGGTTGTTTTCAGTTAAGTTAGATGATGAAATTAATTTTTGAGTATTTTGTAATTCTGTAATGGATTGCGTAACATCTTTTTGTTTTAGTGGTATTATAGGCTCTAGAATCTTTATCATAGAATAAAGGAATACAGGAAATGATGCTCTAGGTGAATGATGCATAGGTATCTGACGGAACTCTATCTTATTTTTACTACAAAAATCTTGAATTTTTCCACCACTACTAAATGCAATAATTTTGTATTTTGATTTTGCTGCAGATTGTAAAACAGATAAAGTCTCTGCTGTATTTCCTGATATGCTAGTAGCTATGACCAAAGTATTTTCATCAATTGTACTTGGCAAGTGATATCCTTTAACTACAGAAATATGTGTACTAGTTTGGGACATAAGAGAAGAAAATACATCTCCTAACGATCCCGAACCCCCCATTCCTGAAAAAATGATATGATTAATTTTAGAGAAATTAACAGGTTCTATGTCAGAGTTGTAAGAATCATGAGCTATTGTAGGCCATTTCTCATAGATTTCATGCATATTTTTTGCATCAAATTTTTTTAACGTATCAAAATCAAACAAGTGATTCAAATTGAAGAATTTTCCAATATAATGTTTTTAGATGCCTGATAAACGAGATAATCTGTGAAAATTCTTCTTTTATCACAATTTTTTTCATCTACCAGAGGAGGTGGAGAATATCTATTTTACATTATGGCAGAGAGTCTAGCCAATAATGATCATCAAGTATGGATAATTACAAATAAAATTGAAGATGAAAAATATATTTCTCATAAAAATATAAAAATAATTTTTGTGCCACCAATTCTAAAATATCAAGGGGGTTTGCCACCTTCAATTAAGGACAATATACAATATTTATGGAATGCAACTAAAACAGGATTAAAAATTATTAAACATAACAATGTAGATATTGTTCATTCAAATAATTTTACACCCGCGTTTGTTGGCGGACTTTTATCATTATTGACATCAAAAAAACATATTACTTCAGTTTGGGATATTTTCACACTTTGTGGTTGTGATTATTGGAAGAAATGGGTAGAACAGATAGGAGTATCTAAAATTAATCAATACATAGGACCAATTTTTGAGAAGTTATCTCTAAAAATAAAATGTAATGCTTTTCATACCATTAGTAATGCAAGTAAAGAAGATCTAATAAAATTTGGGACAAAAAAACCAATTTATGTAATTCCACCAACAATTAAAGAAATTCAAACTGTAAATAATACTCATAAAAATAAACAATTCATTTACTTAGGAAGATTAGTATTTTACAAAAATATTGAAATTTTGATCAAAGCAATTAAAATTGTAAAAAAAGAAGACAATGAAATAAAATTAATCATTGTTGGAGGAGGCCCTCAACTCAAAAAAATTCAGAAAACGATAGAAGATCTAGATCTTCAAGATAATGTAATCACAAAAGGCTATGTGAATACAAAAGAAAAATTTGAGCTTATTTCACAATCAAATGCATTATTATTTCCAAGTGTATGTGAAGGATTTGGTTTGGTGATTTTAGAAGCATTCTCTCAGAATAAGCCGGTTTTAGTTTCCAATATACGTCCAATGTCAGATATAATAGAACATGAAAAAACAGGTTTTGTTTTGGATCCCGATGATGAAAATATTTGGGCAAAACATATTACAAAATTGGTAAGGGACTCACAAGAATCAGAAAAAATCGGTAAAAATGGTTATGAATTACTAAAAACAAATTATAATCAAGATATCATGTATGAGAAATTAATCAAAATGTACAATGATATCTTAATTACAAAATCTTGAAATAGTTAAAATCAAAATAAATCATGAAAATCTCAAATTTTACATGCATTTTCACTAGTAATTATGAATGAAATGAATTAGATATCACACATAATTTTGTGGTTCTGATTGATAACATGAGTTCTGTTTGAGTTTAATTCCCGTTGAGATTTTATCCTAGTATTAAAAATATTTTATGTTGAGAAAAATCAATAAGATATCGAGAAATAATCGTTCAGAGATACCTAATTTGAAATTGATTTCTTGGATTATCTTTTTGTTTTCCATCACCATTGTTTTGATTAGTTTTGTATCAGTTATTTTTCCTGCACTAATTCTGGTTTCAAATACATTGATTATACCAGAAATTGAATCAATTACTCCAAATCCCTATGAGTCTGGAGTTTGGTCAGCAGGAGTAATTATATCTAATGTCATAATATTTGGTTTAACATTTTTGTATTTAACGAATAGGTTGCCTATAGCAATGTCAAATGCCTTGAAAAGATTATTTGCATTTGAGGTTTCAAAAAAAATAGCTTTCATCAGCATTACAATCTTACTAATAATATACATCACTGCAAGTGTATCAGAATTATCAACTGAAGAAAACTTTGAAGATTACAAAAATGTTAAAAATAGAGTAGAAGGATGGTCAATAGATCAGGCTTTTGGATCATTTGAACCTCATGTAAGATATTTTCTAATCTCAACTTCAATGATATTGTTTGGCAATTTCAAAATAATTCCATTTCTGGCAAGTATTGCATTACTAATTACAACTTACTTTATTACAAAAACTATTGCTCAGAAAAGATTTGCAGGAATTGTTTCTATGGTTATTGTATTACAAAGTAACTTATTTCTAACATATGATACAACTGTTGCTTACACAAATTTTTGGATATTATTTTATCTTTCATCGTTATTTTTCATTTACAAGTTTTGGCCACTATCTCCCGTATTTTATCTTCTTTCAATTTCAGCAAAGACACTAACAATAGCTTTTCTGCCAATGTCAATATTTTTTATTCTAAGAAGTAAAATATCAAAAAAACAAAAAATGCTGGCCGCAGGAATAACTACCGCAATAATAATCGTAGGGGGAATAGCAATGATGGGGAGTGATTTATCACCTACTCAAGAAATAGAAGAAGAATTTAATGAAAAAGAATTTTGGATGGGTTTTACGTCTTTTTCATATCAGCTTAGATTTGATGGACTGATAATACTTTTTATGGTTCCATTGATTGTAGGACTATTTCTAATATCAAAAAGAGGAATAAAAAATGCTGAATCAATCATGGTATTAATTGCAGGAATGTTATTGATAGCACCAGTATTAACAGGATTTACAGACCAAACAAATCAGCCATATAGATTTGTACCACTAGTGATATTTTTTGCAATGGGTGTTGGAGTATTGTTATCTAAGAGACAGGCCTGATAAAAGTCCATATTGATTCTAAGGTATCACCTAAAATTGTAGCATATCCATCATGAGTAAACCTTGCAAGAGGTACTAACTTTCCGTCTATATTATCATATAATATGGTACTTGCAACCAACCCCTCAGAATCAAATGATTGTGATTGCACTCTCCTTATAGTTTCATATTGTTTTCCATTAATTGTAATTATTGGAGCACTTCCTTGAGATGCTTCAAAATCCAAAAATGAATCAAGTGCAGATAAATCCAAGTGAGAGAATTTTGATGATTCAAGATATGTCACTAGTTGACCATCAGAATTTTTAACACTAGTTTGTACAAAAATAAAAATATCATCACCGATTTCAGTTTGAAATGAGCTAAAAGAATTATCTATTAATGGCATTAATGCAAGAAGAGTAATTCCTAAAATTACAAATTTGTTCATAAAATAGTTATCGAGCTAAGTACGATATTTAACTTGCTGTTTTTTTGATTGTCTTTTTCCCAAGTAGATGATTATATAATGAAATATATTCAGATTCATCTTTTGGTCCAACAACTGCAGAGCCTTTCTT
>Ga0224513_10000658_pt1 | contig 13442 bp, 10 predicted proteins | sample SF_May12_sed_USG_5_FD_169109 | JGI IMG/M metagenome (GOLD analysis project Ga0224513, IMG submission 169109) | Sediment microbial communities from San Francisco Bay, California, United States - SF_May12_sed_USGS_21 | ecosystem: Environmental > Aquatic > Marine > Sediment | place: USA... | reverse complement strand
CCGAACTTCGCGTCGGGCACCGACCTCATCGAACACGACAAGCAGGGCGTCCGCTGGTCGACAGCCTTCGAGAAGAACCAGCTTTCGATCAATACCTGGGTCGAGTACGAGACCCGTGAGCAGTCCGGTTCTGTCTACCGTGCCGTCACCCAGGGCGATTACTGGGATACGTTGCTGGACGTGTTCGGCGACGGGATCACGCCCGCGGGCGGGGAGCGGGACGCGGATTCGGATCAGTCGCTCGGCGATAATGACAACGCGGACATCCTGACGCTCGGCGCCAGGATCGACTACGAGATGGACGCGTTCACATTTACGTCCATCACCGGGTACAAGGACCACGACTTCTTTTACACGGAAGATTACGACGGCACGCCGCTCAACCTCAACGACTACCAGCAGGACCAGACGGGCGACTACTTCCAGCAGGAATTCCGCCTCGTCTCGAACAACGACGGTCCCCTGTCATGGTATGCAGGTGCCTCCTTCTACAAGGAAGAGATCGACACGCTGTTCACGAACTCCGGCGCCGAAGACAATTTCTGCAACTACTACGGCAACGCCTACTATCCCGACAACGACATAACCGACTGTGCGAGTTATTACGAGTATCTTTATCCCGGCTACCCCTGGGAGCCGAGCTCTGACGGCCTGTTGAGCGAGCCGGGCCGCGTGATCGGCGAATACACGGGCTGGGCAGCCTACCTCGATCTTACGTATGCATTCACGGACAGCTTCGACGTCAGCTTCGGGGTTCGTTACACCGACGACAAGAAGGACTTCAGCCTCAACGTGCCGAACCCCGAAAGCAATCTCGGTCCCTTCTTCGCCTACCTTTTCAGCACGGATGGCGCAATCAACTCGTCGAACAGCTGGTCGGACACCCAGATGCGCGCGGTGGGGCGCTACCGCCTGAACGACGACCATCTCGTTTATGCGAGCTATACCGAAGGCTTCAAGTCGGGCGGCTTCGGCAGCTTTGCGCTCGTCGACGCGGATGGCGTGCAGGTCGGCTGCTGCGAAACCGACCTGAGCGAAGCCGACGGCTTCCGGTCCAGGCAGTTCGAACCCGAAAGCGTCGATTCCTACGAACTGGGCTACAACGGCAGTTTCGCGGACGGCAAGGCCGATGTGCGGCTGACCGGGTTCTTCTATGACTACCAGGACCTGCAGATCAGCTTCTTCGACACCGATTCCGGCGCGAATACGGTCGAGAACGTCGGCCAGGTCGACGGCACCGGCGTCGAGGGCTCGCTCACTGCCGCATTCAGCGAGAACTGGGACCTGTATCTCGCGGCCAGCTGGCTCGACACGGAGGCAACAGGCGTGCAGCGGGTCTGCGATGGCGAAACGGTCAACTCCTGCGAGGGCAGCCCGCTGTTCTGGGCCCCCGAATGGGCCGGCGCGGCCGTGCTGACCGGCAGGTTCCCGCTGGGTGGCGGAGCATTAACCGCCAGCCTGGAGGGATTCTGGGAAGGCGAACGCGGCGGCGGCTGGGGCGCTTTCCCGGAGACCGTCATCGATTCGAACCTGATTGCGTCATTCCGACTCGATTACGTATCCGATGGCAACTGGCAGGCGGGCGTCTACGTCGAGAACCTGACCGACGAGTTCACCTACGACGGCCAGAATAATAATGGCGACTACCTGCCCTCGCACTTCTTCGGGCACAGGATGCCGCGGACGGCCGGAGTGCGCTTCCGCTACAGCTGGGATTAGACGCTTGTGGCGTTGCGCCGGCTCGCCGGCGCAACGCCCGCGAGCACGCTGCAGCCCAGCCACGACGACATGCTGTTCTTGAGCGCGGTGTTGCCGCTCAGGTTAACGAGTTTGTCGCGGCGCGCTTTAGAGAAGCTCATGTCACCGATCCAGATCTGCGTCATGGTCTTCAGCCGCGTCTGCACGAACAGGTCGACGTCGTGACCGGGATCCTTGAGACAGATGTCCACGCCGTCATCAGTGACCACCAGCCACCAGAGCCGCATTTTTGCCGGATAATCGACGTACTCGAAGCGCAGTACGGTACGCCCCTCGGGAAAGTACGAGGTATCGATTCGCCGGTGCATGTCCCACATGAGCAGTGACGGATCCAGGTCCTTCCTGCTCAGGTCGCTGCGGGCCCAGCGCGCCCCCCACACGCCGAGGGCTTCGACGATCGGCCTCAGCTCTTCTCCGGCCGGCGTCAGCGAGTACATAACGCCCTTGTCGGTCTTCATCCGGTCTACGACGCCGGCTGCTTCGAGCGACTTCAGGCGGCTCGACAGGAGTGACGGCGACATCAGCGGCACGCCCTTGCGGAGCATATTGAAGCTCTGATCATCGGAGAGCAGCTCGCGGATAATCAGCGGCGTCCACTTTTCGCCCAGAACCTCTGTCGCTTTCGCGACGGGGCAGAACTGTCCATAGCCTTTCATACTGACCAAGTATAGACGACGAGTACAAAAGTTGTACTTGTTGGCCCGTGACGGCGATGCGAACCTGCTGCCCAGGCTCACAGTATTGACCAGGAGATGGCGATGAAAGCCTTTACCAATGCCATGCGGCGCGCGGTCAGCAGCGTCAGTATCGTTACAACCAGCGGAGAATTCGGCCGCTACGGCCTGACGGTCAGTTCGATGACGTCTGTCTCCGCCGAGCCGCCCATGCTGCTCGTCTGCGTGAACCGGAACAGTGTCGCGCACGACGCGATTGCAGGAAACGGGCGCTTTGCGATCAACGTGCTGAGCGCGCGACAGCAGGATGTGGCCGCATCCTTTGCGGGCAGTGACGACCACGGGCCGGCCTACGATTTCTCCAGCGATGCGTGGACGGTTACGTCGTCGGGGCTGCCGCAACTCGTTAATCCGGCGGCGCTCTTCGAGTGCGAACTCGATACCGCGGTAGCCGCCGGCACACATTCAATATTTGTCGCTCGCGTAACCAGGGCTTACGGCGCCGAGGAGACACCGCTCGCTTATTCCAACAGAGAATATAGCGTTCCCGTTGGCCTGGCGGCGGCAAACGCCGCCACGATGAGTACAAAAACCGTACTTGAGGCGCACCGGGCCTGAGTCCAGACTCGTTTACAAGGACTATTTGGGGAGAGAATCATGAAACTGGAAGCTATCGACGTGAATCACGCAGCCCTCGATTGGACAGACGTTGCACGTGATGTCGGTGACACCTTTGCAGCCCGCGCGGCGCAGCACGACCAGGACGGCGAGTTTGTTGCAAGAAACTATGCCGACCTCAAGACCAGACGGCTTTTCTCGGCCGGCGTTCCCTCGAAACTCGGCGGTGGCGGCGCGAGTCATGCGGACGTCTGCGCCATCGTGCGCGAACTCGGCCGCCATTGCGGCTCCACCGGGCTCTCGTACGCAATGCACAGTCACCCCGTATGCGTGAATGTATTCAAGCACATTCGGGGTGACGCGAAGGCCACCGGTGCGCTGGGAAAAATCGCGGCCAACGAACTCGTGATCGCCGGCACCGGGGCGAACGACTGGCTGGCCTCGAACGGCGAGGCAATCGAAGTCGATGGCGGTTACCGCGTGAACGCGCACAAACGCTTCGTCAGCGGCGGACCGGGCGCGGACCTGTTTGTCACGAGCGCCATCTTCGACGGCGACGACGGGCCCGAGGTCATCCACTTCGCGGTACCGATGGCGAGTGCCGGCATCGAGATCCAGCGCAACTGGGACACGCTCGGCATGCGCGGCACGGGCTCCAACGACATAGTGATGCAAGACGTATTCGTACCGGCCGAGGCTGTCGTAGCGCGCCGACCGGTCGGAACCTGGCACCCCATGTGGGACGTCATCGTGCCCGTGGCATTACCGATCATCGTTTCCTGTTACGTCGGGCTCGCCGAATCCGCTGCCACGTACGCTTTGCAAAGCGCATCCGGGAAACCGCACCAGGCGCCGGCCATCGGCCAGATGCAGTCCGAGATTGCGGTTGCGCAAATGGCGCTCGAAGACATGATCCGCATCGTCGATAACTACGCGTTTACGCCGGACCTCTCGATAACGAGCGATGTGCTCGCGCGCAAGGCCATCGCGGCAAGAAGCGTGAAGGCTGCGATCGAGACAGCGTCGGAGATTGCCGGCGGACCCGGGTTCTATCGCGGTCACCCGATGGAGCGCATCGTTCGCGACATGCGGGCATTTCATTTCCACCCGCTTCCGGAACGCATCCAGCAGGAATTCAGCGGCCGCATTGCCCTGGGCCTGGACCCGATCGAGGCGCGCTGACGGGGGCGCCTAAACGAGATCCGGTGGCGTGAGGCTGCGCCGCTTCGGGAACCAGAACGGTTTGTCGACGACCTCCGCCCTGGCCATCATGCGGGACCAGTGCATCTCGCGCTGGTAGAAGACTTCCACCCAGAGCGTCGACCCCGGAGCGCCGTGCGGCGTCCGGACCGTGCCGAGAGCGATGTTCTGCTTGCAGACGGGCGACCAGGCTGCGGAGGTTACGAAGCCGATGTTCTTCTTGCCTTTTTGGTCGGCGAAGATGTAGGCGTGGTGCGCCGGCTTGTTGCCCTCGATATCGAGCTTCACGAACCGCCAGGTCGAGCCGCTGCGTTTCTCCTCGGCCAGCGCACGCCGGCCGTTGAAATTCGGCTTCTTGAAATCCACGAGCCAGTCGAGCCCGAGTTCGAGCGGCGAGCGGGTCCGGCCCGTGCGCATGGTCGCGTGGGCCGGCAGGAAATCGATGTACGCCGCGATGTAGCCGGCCTCGATACGGGCGTGCTCCAGGGCGTCGGTGCCGATCGCACGGATGCCCGTGATCTCGCCGGCGGCGAACAGGTAGTCCCAGAGCGACTCGGCGTTCTCCGGGGCCGTCCACAGCTCGTAACCGAGGTCGCCGGTGAAGCCGGTCCGCGACACGGTCAATTCGAAACCGTCGAACTCGACGTGCATGAGTCCGAACGGCTTCAGGTCGCCGAGGCCCTCGATGCCCATTCGGCTCAGGATCGCAAACGAGGTCGGCCCCTGCACGGCAAGTGCCGCCACGTCCGCGGTCTCGTCCGTGATGCTCACGTCGAGGCCGATCGCCGAATCCATCAGCCACGCAGCGTGGCGCTCCTGCGAACACAACCGGTACTCGCCTTCCCTGAGATGGAAGATTGTGCCGTCGTCGATCACCTGCCCCTGGTCATTGCACCAGACGGCGTAGGCCACTCGACCCGGCCTGATCTTGCGCATGTCGCGGGTGACGAGTCGATCGACGTACACCAGCGCATCCGGTCCCGTGATGCGGTACTTGGTCATCGGCGTCAGGTCGAAGACACCGGTGGAGTTGCGGATCGCAAAGTACTCGGTGTCCGCGCAGTAAAGCGCGTCGGGCACCGTGTAGCCTTTCCACGTGTGCCAGTTATTGAGCGTATCGAGCGCCGCGAGCCGCGAATAAAACGGCGTCCGCAACCGGCCCTGCGGTACTTCCTGCACGCTCATGCTGCCCGCTCCCTGAGAATGAACTTCGCCGCGTTGCGTCCGGCGGCACCGCTGACGCCGCCGCCGGGGTGCGCACCTGCGCCGCAGAGGTACAGCCCGTCGAGCGGCATCCTGTACTGCGCCGCGCTGCAAACCGGGCGAACGAACATGAACTGGTCCAGCGCCAGTTCGCCGTGGTGCCAGTGGCCGCCGGTGATATGGAACTCGCGCTCGATATCCGCAGGCGTCAGCAGCTCGCTCGCGGTGATGCGCGACTCGAGGTCCGGCGCATACCGGCCGATCGTCTCGATGCAGGTTTTCGTAAATGCCTGTTTGGCGGCGTCCGTCCACCCACCCTTCAGCGCGTACGGGGCGTATTGCACGACACAGGACATCACGTGCTTCCCGGTGGGTGCGAGCGCCGTGTCGCGGAAACTCGGCACCGTCATCTCGATGACGGGCTCCGGCGACGACTCGCCGTATTTCGCCGGGTTGAACGCTCGTTCGACGTAATGTTCGTCCGCTGCGATGACCAGGCGATCGCCGAACTCCACTTTCGCAAGCCCTCCGATCCTGGGCAGGCCGTCCAGCGCCAGGTGCAGTTTCGCCGCGTTGCCGCGCATGCGGATGTTGTTGACCCTTCGCGTGAACCCGGTCTCCACGTAGCGGCTGCCAACCAGCTCCATGATCGTGCGCTTCGGGTCCGCATTCGAGACGACGATCAGGCTGTCGAAACGCTCACCGCCGGCTGTCTCGACGCCGGCAACCCGGCCGTTCTCGACCACTACCCGTTGCACCGGCATGTTCGTGCGGATCGTCACGCCGGCCGTGCGCGCCGCCTGCGCCAGTTCTTCTGCCAGCGCACCCATGCCACCTTGCGGAACGGCCAGCCGGCCATGGCCTGCCGCGAGACGATACAGGTAGGTCATGATCGTGTTGGGCGAACGCGGCCCGAGATGGGTTCCGAGCACGGCATCGAAACTCACCGCGCCGCGGAGCAGCGGGCTTTCGAATCGCTCGGTGACCTCGTCGTGAATGTTGATGCCGATCAGCCGCAGGAACGTGCGCATCTCGTCCCTGCCCAGCCGGCGCAGGTCGAACCCGAGGCGCGCCAGCGTCGCCAGGTCCCTGAACTCGCCGGTGCCGAGTCGCGGCGGCGTCGTGTTGAGGTAGGTGTTCAGCAGGTCGGCGAAGCGCGTCATCTGCCGGTGGAACTGCCGGTACGACGTCACGTCGCCGTCGCCGACGCCCTTGACGTCACCACCTGAGTAACGGACGTGCTTGCCGTCTTGCGACAGCACGATGGTCTGCATCGTATCGCTCGCGAGTTTCGGCGACAGGCCGAGCTCCTTGCGCACCCTGGGCTGCAGCTGGTACAGCAGGTGCGCACACGCCGACACCGAATAGCCTTCTTCGAACTCGCGGGTGACCGCCGCGCCGCCGACCTGCTCATTCGCCTCGAGCACCAGCACCTTCTTGCCCGCTTTCGCGAGCAGTGCCGAACAGACAAGGCCGTTGTGGCCGGCTCCGATAACAATGGCGTCGTAGCGGTCAGTCATCGCCGAAGTTCTCCGGCACGGTGTTGGGCCGTTTCAGGTCGGACAGTATTTCGCGCGCCGCGTTTGCACCCGGCGCGGCCATCACGCCGCCGCCGGGATGCGTGCTCGAGCCGCACATGTACAGGCCGGCAACCGGCGCCCGGTACTGCGCGTAGCCGGGAACGGGCCGGTTGAACAGCAGCTGGTCCATCGTCAGTTCGCCGTGAAAGATGTTGCCCTCGGTGATGCCGATCTGCTCCTCGATGTCGGCGGGCGTGCGGACCTCGTAGTGGACGATCAGGTCCTTGAAGTCCGGGCTGTAACTCGCGATCTGGTCGATAACCGTTCGCGCGAAGGCCTCGCGTTCGGGATCGGTCCAGTCGCGCCCCTCGAGCTTGTGCGGGCAGTACTGGATGAAACAGCTCATGAAATGCTTGCCGGGCGGCGCCATCGTCGGGTCCACGGTCGTCGGCATCACCATGTCGATGTACGGGTCCTTCGACCAGGTTCCCGCTTTCCAGTCGTCGTAGGCGCGCTCCATGCGCTCCATCGAATCGATGAAATGCATGTCGCTGATGTTCAGGCTGCTGCCCTTGGGCAACGCCGGGAAAGTCGGCAGCCCGTCGAGCGCGATGTTCAGCTTCCCGGATGAGCCGCGGATCTTGAAATTCTCGACCCGAGTGTAGAACTCTTCGTCCACGTCGTTCCTGTCCATGCAGTTCAGGAACGTGCGCTTGACGTCCATCGCCGACACGACGATGTTCGCCGAAATCTCGTCGCCGTTTTCCAGCCCGACGCCGCGGGCCTTGCCGTTCCTGACGATGATCTTGTCGACGCCCGCTTCGGTGCGGAGTTCGCCACCGTAGGACTGGAAAGCGCCGGCAATCGCGCCGGAGACCGCGCCCATGCCGCCGCGCGCGAAGCCCCAGCTGCCGACGTTGCCGTCCACGTCACCCATGTAGTGATGCAGCAGCACGTACGCCGTGCCCGGCGAGTGGATGCCGAGCGCCGTTCCAATGATGCCGCTGCCGGACATGGATGTCTTGATCACGTCGGTCTCGAAGTACTCGTCGAGGTACTCGGCGACGCTCATCGTCCAGAAGCGGATCGTCTCGTAGATACGGTCCTCCCCGACTTCCAGGAACTTCCTGCCGATCTGCATGAGACCGAGGAGGTCCTTCGGGCGGAACGACGTCGGATCCGGCGGCGTGGACAACAGGAAATCGCGGATGATGCGGCACTGGCGCATCGTGTCCGACCTGTAGCGTTCGTACGCGTCGGCATCCCGGCGCGAGAACCTCGCGCGTTCACGGTACGCCACCTCGGGATCGTGATAGGAACCGTAGTAGTCGCCGTTTTCCATGAACGTGAGCGAACCGCCGTAGGGCGTGACCTGCAGGCCGTGCCGGTGCAGCTCGAGTGCGCGGAAGATCTCCGGGCGCAGCAGGCTGCAGACGTAGGAGCAGTTCGAGTAGATCCAGTCCTCGTGCAGGTTGCGGCTGACGGCCGCCCCGCCGATGTAGTCGTTCTTCTCGACGCAGACGACGTCGAGACCGGCCTTGGCCAGGAATGCCGCGGTGGTCAGCCCGTTGTGCCCGGCGCCGACGACGATTGCATCATAGGTCTTCATGCATCTTTACCCGTTCCGGCCTGAGGCCGCGCCAGCTCCTGCAGGATCCACTGCAGGTAGAGGCCCTCCGCCTCTTCCATGGTGGAAAAAGGTCCCGGCGTGTAGTTCCGCGAGCGGACGCCTTTCCAGTTATTGACGATGATGGTCTTGTCAGCCTGCGTGGTCACATCCCATAACCAGGTGAGCTCGTCGACGTCGTAATCTCTGCCGCCCTCGGCATCGTTCCGCACCAGCCAGTAAATCTCGCACCGCGAGTTCCTGTGGTTCACGGGCGTAAACACGTAGCAGACCACGTGATCGCTGTAAGCCAGCAGGAACGAGAAGGCGCCGAAGGAAAAATCGGACGCGCCGCCATCATAATCCGTCAGCTTGCCGAGCAGGGGCGCGACCGGGCCGCCATCCCGGCTGCCGGTCAGGTAGCCGTCGAACAGCGCTTTGCGGCTGTAGCCGTAGCCGATCTCGCCCGGGCGTGCCTTGGTGTCGAGGAAATCGACCATGATCTCTTTCAGGCCGCAGGCTTCCATCTTTTCGAGCATGTTCTGCTGCAGGTGCTCCCGCCTCCCCGGTTCGACCATCAGGGTATGCATGCGCGCGTACTCCGGGTGCGCCGTCGCGCAGTGATAGCACTCCTGGTAGTTCTCGATGCAGAGCTTCCAGTTGGCGGAGATGTCGTAGGTCCTGTTCGCGGCGACCTTGAGATTGGGGAAATCGAACAGGGCCATGGGTTCCGCCAGGTCGCGGATGGCGCCGTCCAGCGAAGGCGGCTCGTCGCAGAAGCAGATGAACATCAGCCCGTGGATCTCGCCATAGGAAACCGGACGCAGCGAGTATTCGGACATGTCGAAGTCATCCGGCATGCTGCGAGCGGCGATCAGCTTGCCGTCCGTGTCGTACGTCCAGCCGTGATACGGGCAGGCGAACCTGCGCGTGTTGCCGCTGCTTTCGAGGCATACGAGCGAACCACGATGGCGGCAAACGTTTGCAAACGCTCTTATCGATCCGTCGGCGCCGCGCACGATAATCGCCGAATCTCGCGCTATGTTCAGAACCTTGAAGTCGCCCGGCTCGGCAAGCTCGGACACGTGTCCCGCAAGAAACCAGTTACGCGAGATTATTTTCTCGAGTTCGAGCTCGTAGATGCCGGGGTCGGTGTAGAAGCGCTGGTCGAGCGCGTACCCGGGTTTTTGTGCCGCAATCAATGCCGCGATCGACTGCGAATCGTGTTCCTGCATTGCTGCACTCACCGGGCAAAACCAGTCTGTCGAATCGGACCAGCGGGAACGATATCACAGCCCGGAAACGCCGTGACATCAAAGGGCCTGCGGTTGCCGAACCGGTACTGACGCCGCCCGCTCGTCCTAACGAATCATGTCGTCCTTGCGGAGCCGTTTGGCGAGCTCGCGCGCCTCGCTAACGATAATCTCGGACGTGGTTTCGGCAAGATCCGTTCGCGATTCGACCGTGTAGATCCGCTCTTCACTCTCTACGTCGAACATGTCGGTCGTGAACTGTACGTTGACCCGGTAGTCCGTCTTTGCCGGCGTCTTCGCTTCCTTGTAATCGTAGCGGAAGAAGTCCACCAGTCCACCGCCCTTGACCTGGGCCTGGACATCCGTGCGTGAATCCGTCACCTCCCGCTGGGCGCTGACGAGGCTCCCGGTGACGAAAAGAATTGCGTCGACCCCCTGCTCCGCCGCGATCTGGCGAACCACTTCTTCTTTCACGTCCGCGCGCGACGCGGCTCGGTGATAACCGATCGCGTTTACGCCCATATCCGTGAGCTCGGCAGCCAGTGCTTCCTCGTACTCGCGTGCCGTAGCCCCTCGCTCTGCTATGGCAACGATCAGAATGTCCGAGTACGGCGCGTTCGGCAGCTCCTTTGCCCGCGCTACGCGATCGACATAGGTCTGCGAGGTCGGGCCGGCACACGCGACGACCGTCGCCGCAATCGTCAATATCACCGCAATCCTGGCGCGTCTCTGAAAATGCACGGCAGCTCCTCTGCTCATTCGGGATTACCCAGGGAATTGTCCAGCCAGTTGCGGAACAGGCCGGCCCAGTATTCTGCCGCGCGCCGCACGTCTTCCCAGGTCGCGTCGTCCTTGCCCGCCGAGATATCGGTGGACTTGTCGCCGGCACGCGCCAGCACCTGGCCCGATACCGAGTCGCTCATTTCCATCAGGAACGTCAGCTCGCCGTGGGCGACGACGTCGCGCAGGCGGCCGCTGGCATCGAAAGTGGCGCCACCGCTGGTCATCTTCATGTCGATGACCTGGCCGCTGACCTTGAGAACCCCGGGGCCCGGCTCCGGGACGACCTCGTAGTCGTCGCCGATCGCCGCGGCGAATGCATCGCGGAAATAACCACGAATGCGGTCGATATCGACCGGATCGGGGGAATCCTCGCCTTCCGGATAATAGATCTCGAGGCCACCGCTCATGAGCTTCGTATACTGGCTGAAGTCGGCCTGCTCGTTGATGTACGCATACTCGACCGCGGTGTTCGGCACGCGGTTGAACGAACCGGTCACGATCGTCTTTGTGCACGCGCACAAGCAAAACGAGGCTGCGGCGAGCAGCAGGATGCTTTTGCTGCGTGGGAAGGAATTCGTACTCATGATCGGGTCCCCTTATAGCAGAATGAGCGCGACACATATACGGAATTCAGGCTGCGGCGGTTGCAGTCGAACGTCGCGGGATGCATGATTTTGGAATCGGGGCCACCCGACGACCGCCGGGTCGGGAAAACTTGAACAAGATTCGACTCGCCGGTGCCTTTTCACGGCCCATGGGAGCGTGGCGCTACGAGCGTAAGTTGCTGTCCGGGCTGCACTATCGCAGGAATGAGTAGATGGCCCGATTCTGTTTTCCGACCGCAACGATCTTGCGAACGGCGACGTTGACCGCATGTGCGGCATTTCTCGTCGCCTGCAGCAAGCCGGAACCACCGACTCTGCCGCCGATGGAAGTTGCCGTGATGGAGGTTGAAGCTCGCGACATCCCTATTCACCTGGATATGATCGGCCAGACGCTCGGCTCGGTAGATATTCCGATTCGGGCGCGAGTCGACGGCGTGCTCGAGGAAATCCACTTCCTCGAGGGACGCGAGGTCGAGAAGGACCAGCTGCTGTACGTCATCGACCCGCGGCCTTTTGAATCCAAGGTCGTCGAAGTAGAGGGCCACCTTGCCGAGGCCAGAACCAGGCTCGCCAAAGCCGACAGCGACCTGCAGCGCATCCGTCCGCTGGCCGAAATGGATGCCGTCAGCAAGCAGGACCTCGACGCCGCCGTGGCACAGTTCGAGGCCGCCGAAGGTGGACTGAAAGCGGCCGAGGCACAGCTCGAGCAAGCCCGCATCCAGCTGGGCTATACGCGCATTAGCGCACCGGTGGACGGCCTGATCGGTATTACCAAGGCGAAGGTGGGTGAATATGTCGGCCGTTCCCCGAACCCTGTAGTCCTCAACGTCGTGTCACAGACCGATCCGATCCGGGTGCGTTTTTCGATCAACGAGCGCGAATATCTCCGCTTCAGCCGAAAATTCTCGCATGAAGTACGCGACGCGAGGACCCGGCAGGCAGAGAACGGCGGCGGGCTGATACTAATACTGTCGGACGGCTCGATGCACGATCACCTCGGCGAGATCATCAGTTTCGACGCCGCCATCGATCCCGCCACGGGAACGCTGACGCTGGAGGCAGACTTCCCCAACCCGGAACGCATTGTGCTGCCAGGGCAGTTCGCGCGGGTCCGCGGAACGATCGAAGAGCGCACCGACGCCATCGCGGTGCCGCAGCGGGCGGTCATCGAGACCCAGGGCATTTTCCAGATCGTGGTGGTCGGCGAAGACAATACCGTCGATCTGCGCCGCGTCGAGATGGGTCCACGCATCGAAGGCGAGTGGATCGTGGAATCCGGGCTGCGGGACGGCGAGCGGATCGCGCTCGAAGGGCTGCAGCGGCTGCGCCCCGGGATGACCGTCGTTCCGAAGACGGGCGAGGCGGCACCGCGGAGCTAAGGCATGGCTGAGTTTTTCGTACGTCGACCCATCGTCGCCATGGTGATTGCAATCATCACCGTGATCGTGGGACTCGTCGCTCTTTCTTCCCTGCCCATCGCTCAATATCCCGAGATCACGCCGCCGATGGTCTCCGTCACCGCCAACTACACGGGCGCAAATGCCGTGGCGGTTGAAGAGTCTGTGGCCACGCCGATCGAGCAAAAGGTCAACGGCGTGGAAAACATGATCTACATGAAGTCCACGAATGCCAGCAGCGGCGCGATGCAGCTGCAGGTGTCCTTCGAGGTCGGCACCGAACTCGATATGGCAAACGTGCTGACGCAGAACCGCGTATCCGAAGCTCAGGCGCTGTTGCCGGAAGAAGTCAAACGGCTCGGCGTAACGGTCAAGAAGCAGCTGTCCTTCCCGCTGCTGCTGATCTCGCTGATCTCTCCAAACGGCACCTACGATGCCGAGTTCCTGACGAACTACGCCACGATCAACATTCTCGACGAACTCGCCCGCATCCGCGGTGTCGGCCAGGCCACGGTGATCGGCGGCTCTGTGTTCGAGTACGCGATGCGCGTCTGGATCAAGCCGGACCAGCTGGCAAAGCTCGGCCTGACCGTGCCCGACATCACCAATGCCATTCGTCAGCAGAACGTATTGATCCCGGCAGGCCAGATCGGCGGACCTCCGGCTCCCCCGGGAACCGAATTCACCTACACCGTGCAAACGCCCGGCCGCCTTGTCACCGCCGAGGAATTCGGCGAGGTCGTTGTTCGCTCCAATCCCGACGGCTCGCAGGTATTCCTCAAGGACGTGGCACGCATCGAGCTTGGCACGCAGAACTACGTCGTC
>Ga0224513_10000655_pt1 | contig 13452 bp, 18 predicted proteins | sample SF_May12_sed_USG_5_FD_169109 | JGI IMG/M metagenome (GOLD analysis project Ga0224513, IMG submission 169109) | Sediment microbial communities from San Francisco Bay, California, United States - SF_May12_sed_USGS_21 | ecosystem: Environmental > Aquatic > Marine > Sediment | place: USA... | reverse complement strand
AGAGGATTTAGAAAAATTTTAGATAGAAAACAAAAATAACTCATTCTTGAAAATAGAAAACATCATATTTTTTGTGGAGAGATCTTACAAGTTCCCGACATTTTTTCCAAAACTGTTTGTATTCTTGGTCCGTCATTGATCTGCCATATTTTGAATAGAACCATCCAACAAAATGATCTTCTAAATTTCCAAAAACAAAACCAAGATGAAAATCCTCAGAAATTTTTACATTAAAATCCTGCTTAGGTTGTAATTCGTTCCATCTAGCAGACAGACCTTCAAAAGATTCTTGTGTTCTTTCAATCAATTGTTCCAGATAATCTATTGATTTTTTTTCTAGTTCCATTAAATCACTTTACTATCAGTACAGGTTTCTTTGATTTGTGTAGTACATAGTTTGATGTACTGCCTAAGAAAATCTCTTTTGCAGCACCCATTCCTCTTGAACCAATTACAATAAGATCAAAGTTTTTTTTCTCAGCAATATCAACAATTCTTTGGTCTTCATTTCCATAAGATACTCTATCAAAAAATAAAATCCCTTTTTGTGCGGACTTTAATTTAGCTTTTTTCATGATTTTTTGTGCGTTATCTAAGAGAATTTTCTCCAGTGGAGTAATAGAATCACTAGTTCTAGGTTTAGCAATTCCTAATACATATAGACCAGTAATAGTTGCGTGACACTGTCTTGCCATATGTATGGCAACATCAAGGCCTCGAAAAGAATTAGAAGAACCATCAAGTGGAACAAGGATTTTCTTGATTTTGATTGCCATGAGTAAAAACACGCTAATTTTCAATTTAAAGTCGATTGAGATTATCTAGTATGATTTTCAGATTTGATATTCTAGAAGACTATCAAATATCGAATCGACACAGTAAATTTGTAAAATGGATAACGCAAAAAGTATGACTATTGCAGATATAATGACTAAATCGGTAATATCTGTCGATGCATCAATTACAGTAAATGAAGCTGCAAAAATGATGGAAGATTCAAAAGTCGGAGCAGTTATTGTCATGGAAAGCAATACACCTGTGGGAATTGTGACTGACCGAGACTTTGCAGTCAAGATTGTTGCTCATGCGTATCAAATAACCACGCCTGTAAAACAAATTATGTCATCTCCATTATTCTCAATAAATTCAGACGAATCTGTTAGAACTGCAGCTGATTTAATGCATGATAGAGGAATAAGGAAATTACCAGTTATTGATAACGAAAAGGTAGTCGGAATGATTACTGCAACTGACCTTGTTAACTTGCTGGCAGTTTGTGTTGAAGAAGATATGAGAGACATGTATTTTCATTCAGTTGCAAAAATTTTTGCAAATTACAGTCCATATAATTAGTCACTGCTATGGTAGCACCAATATTAATTCTAGTGATAATACCAATTTTTCTTGGAATTGTGTCAGTATCACCATTTGATCAACCAGAAGAATTCAATGAGGAGAAAATTTCAGAAGAACCTGATCTTAGTATTTTATATTTTATGTTAATTGGAATTTGGATAATACTTTTGATGAGAATTTTACTTCAAATAAAAAAAGGTACTTTCAAGATTACTCATAGATACTAATATCACAACATTAAGCTGAAAAAATGTCAGGTTTTAAAAAAATCAATTGCCAGAAAGATTTGAATTTTTTCTAATTAATAGTCCTTATTGTCATTTGTAATAGGGGTTAAGCAATTCATCCCAAGGATTGACTAGTACATCGTATTCATATTCACAGTTTGATGCTCGCTCTTCAGGCAACCATTTTTTATCTATCAAATTTTGATTATATTCTGGTGTATGGCCATAAGCATAACATGAAATATTATAGAATCTTTGAATGTTTAAATTACGAGTATCCCAATAAATTTGTTCATACTGATTCTGTGTCTGGATAAAAACCTAGATGAATTGGACATTCGTGAATTCATCATGTAATTGGATTAGTTTAACATACACATTTGACAGTTTTTTTTCAATACCAAATTTTTGACACACGCAGAATACATAATGTGTAGGATATAGGTTTAAACTAGATTAATGGCGCCGGGAGGGAGATTTGAACTCCCGTTCCCTTGCGAGAACGCGCTTTATGGTAAATCATTTCCAGGCGCGCGCCCTACCAGGCTAGGCGACCCCGGCACAGTCTTACGACAAAACTAATCGGGAAAATTTGATTATATATTGTGTTACTTGAGAATTCCAAGACTACTTCCAAATTGTAACAGTAGTTGATCTTTCCACTTTATTTCCTTGTAGGTCTAACCCCTTAACAGATATTTTGTAGAGGCCCTCCAAGGCAGTATCACCACCATCTTTTATCTGATCCCATGAAAATTCGATTTCATTACCTGGGTCTAGTTTAGGAATTATTTGTACAGCAGGCGAATACATCAATATTCCAGACAATCCAGTAATCCTAAGACCATCAGAGGCATCAGAAAAAATCAATGGGACAGTGCCCGAATTTACAATTCGAATTTTTATCTCTTCACCTTTTTTGAAATCAAACTTTTCTGTAACTATAGAAATTGAAGGACCATCCACAAAAACTAGTTGGCTGGTACTTTTTACATCAAGCAAATAAATACCAAATGCTAGTCCAGAAATTATGCCAATGCCAATAAAAATTACAAGGCTTTTTGCTAACAATTTTTCTAAAATAATTTCTTGATTTTTAATCTTTTGGAGGAGTTGGTTTTGTTCTCCATTTTTTCGGATAGGTGTTTGGAGCCATGATGATTCGTTTTGTTTCAAAAGCATATCCTTTGGTGGCATCACGAATTTCTTCTTCGGACATCATTGATTCAGCTAAAGCAACCGCCTCACCTTTTTGTGTATAAATTCCGACAATATCTTCTTTCTTTAGATTTGAGGAGATTTTCAGAATCCCAGGAATTGCAAGTTGTGCACCATGGCACATGGCATCTACTGCAGAATCACGAATTATTACTGACTTTAACTCGCTAAATGCATATTCAACAGGCTTGATCATCTTCATTAATTTGCTGTCATCTTTTTTCTCTTCCCATAATGCAAATGCATCTGCAAGTTCATGTAGAGTTACCAGACCATCAGTCTCACGGAATTGATCTACTCTGGTTCGTCTAAGCTCTATCATTGTTGCGCCAGGTCCGAGAATCTCTCCTAAATCATAGTATAATTTTCGGATATAGGTCCCTGCTTCACATAAAATTCGGGTCAAGAGTAATCTTTCTTTTTGTTCTAACACTTCAAATTCATAGATGGTTCTAGTTCTTGTTTGCCTCACTACAGCAGAACGTTGTGGGGGTTTTTGAAAAATTTCCCCTCTAAACAAATCAATTACTTCATCAAGCTTTTCTTTAGATGGAAGAGAATGAACACGTCCTAATGCATGATATTCTTTTGGACCATAAAGTAAAACTCCCAATGCTTTTGTGGCCTCACCAAGACCCAGAGGTAAAACTCCTGAAACTTGGGGATCCAGTGTTCCGCTATGACCAATCTTTGGAAGTTTTAAAATTCGTTTTGTCCAAGCCACAGTTTCATGACTTGTAGGGCCTGGAGGCTTATCCAAAATAATAATACCGTAATTTAGTAATTGTTCAATTGTTCTTTTATCATAATATGTCCCGTATGCCTCATCAGTGATATCCTGATCAATCTCAATGAGATTTTCAAGTTGCTTTAGAGTCATTGTAATTTTCTCACAGTTTCTTTTGCAATATCTATTACTTGTTTTGCTGTTAGATTATCTGTATTAATTATTACATCAAATACAGATTTATCATCCCCAAAATCAAAATTGTATAACTTTTTGTAAAGTGCTTTATTCTTATTAAATCGCTCTTTTGTAATTTCATAAGCCTCTTGAGGGCTCATGTTGTCTCGGGATTGCATCCTCTCAGTACTGCTCTCATGAGAGCCGTCAAGCCAAATTTTAATTCCATCATTAATTAGCCATGGTAAGGTATAACTTGTAATTACCATTCCACCCTGGTTGAAAAGTCTAATTAATTTTTCATCTAATGTTTTATCAAATTCAGAGTTTTGTTCTCGTTGATTAAGAAACTTCATTCCATCATCTGTATCCCACCAATCATCACCCTCAGAATCAAAACCTTGCTCCTTTGCCATTTTCTTTAGTACATCTCCTCCACTAAGATACTGTAATTGAAATTCTTCAGCTAATCCTTTAGCGACAGTTGTTTTTCCTACTGCAGGAGGGCCAGAAATAACAATGGATTTTGTCAACCTAAGTCCATGGAGGTTTTTGTTAGTTTCATAATAATACCACTAAATGCAATAGACGATAGGAAATACCATGCCCAAAGAAATAGCGCATTTTCATCGGGACAAACATTTTCTGGATCTGCTGCTTGCTCTGCAGTACACGTTAGTTGAAAGAAATCTCCTGGAATTACATTTAGTGGAATTGGAGAGATAGCTACAGTGTAAGAGAAAAGTACTGGCAATACAAGATAAAATATCAGGATTAATGGTACAAAGGTGATCATCATAGGCCTCATATTCATCTGCATCATCTCCATTGACATTTTGTTCATGTATGATGATTTTTTATTTAGTTCAGCTGTTTTTGCTTGATCCTTTGCTCTCATTGCAGCCATTCTTTCTTTTTGAAATGAACGAGTTTCCTTCATTATTCGTTTTAGCTTTACTTGATCAACCATTTTTTTTCTAACTATAGCATTAAACAGATTAAGAACAATACCAAATCCAGTAACTGCAAACATTGAAAGAATCAATCCCTTGATTATTGGATCATCGCTTCCCAAAGCATGTGTATCTCCTGGAAGGAAATCAAATTGAAGTGGTATTGAGTCGATGAAAAGTAGAATAAAGTTAAAATCCATTTTTTACAGTCCTATTGCATTAATTATTTTGTTTGCTACTTCATCAATCTTTCCTTCACGATTAAGAACAAGTTTAACTGGAGAGCCAGTGATTACCATACAGGATGCAATTATTCCTGATTGAGCATCCAATTCTTTTTTAATATTGGTAAGAGTCACTTTATCTCTATGTCTAGTAGTATCAGACATTCTTCTATTGTAGATTTCTTCTGGTTTTGCAGAGACTGAGACAAAGTTTGTGGGTTTAATAATTTTTAAGACATGTTCAGGCAATCCAGGATAGTAGCCCTCTGGAGAGTTGATAAAAGCATGAGTATCAACTATTATAACATCTTCATTTTGCATGGCAATTTTTTCTGCAGCAACCTTCTGAAGATTTTGTTGCTCTGATACAGGCAATTTTCTGAGTTCATCTCTATCTTTCAGACCACTTTCTTGGGCCACCTCAAACATCAAAGTTCCAAAACTTAGCACACTAACACTTTTTTTATGATCTTTTATGATTTCAGCCATTTTTAATAATAGAGTTGTTTTTCCAACACCTGGTATTCCTACCATTACAACTTTCTTATTTTCTACCAAGTAAAGCACCCAAACGCGGCATGACGACTTCTACCTGCTCTCTAACTAACTGTGTATAATAGTTTATGAGAATATCTACCATAAGTAAAACTCCTATTCCAGAACCAAATACGCCAAGAACATCAGATACACCTGCCAAGAGACCTAAAATCATAGAGCCAATAATAGTAACTGATGGAATATACTTGTTCAGTAATGCCTCTACTGGTTTATTTGATCTTCTAAATCCAGGAATTTGTACATCTGCATCAAGCAAATTCTGAGCTGCGCTCTTTGGCGATAAACCTCCAAGCTCCACCCATAGTTTACCAAATACAACTACAATTCCAATCATAAACAGAACATAACCTACTGCGCGCATAGGATCCAAAGCTGCAACATCCAAACCTCGAGGAGGAGTGATGTAGTAGATGATTCCGCCTATTGGAGTAGACGGACTTGTCGGGTCAAACTGCGCTATAAAATTCATAAAGAAATTATTGTTCCGCGGGTTCATGTTTGCCCACAGCATCTGGAAGATGAAAACGGCATTTGCAGTCAGAGCTGATGCCAAAATTACGGGAATGTTAGAGACATACATCATTTTAATTGGATAGACAGCAGAAAAGCCTCGGTATTTTGTAGAGACAATTGGGATCTCAATTTTCATTCCTTGAGTAAATACAAGAATTAGCAGTATTCCTGCAGTAAGACACAGCCCAAAGATACTAGGAAGCTGGTTTGACCGGAACATGATGTTTGAAACATCGCCATTCATGATGGATTGACCAATGTATGGAATTATTCCAATCGTTCCTCCATCTCCCGCAGGCAACGGGCTAAACATGCTCCAAAGAATCTGTTGGGCAACACCGGCCATAATGAACAAGCTGATGCCACTACCAAGGCCCCAGCCCTTTTGGATTGTCTCATCTAGGAACATGATAATTATTGATGCAGCCATGAGCTGGCCAATCATCACATACAAAACGGATGGTTCAGAAACCCCAGGTCCATAAACTGCAATAGCATATACAATAGATTCAGCAATAATTACAACATACGTTACCAACTTGGTTGCTGTCTGAAATATTCCTCTCTCTTCGGGTTTCTTGAAATCAAACTTTAGAATTTCTGAACCTCTCAATAATTGCATCAAAAGTCCAGCCGTTACAATCGGTCCTATTCCTAACTCGACTAGGGTACCTTGTTGTGATGCAAAAATAACTCTAGCAAATGCTAGAAAGTCAAACTGAGGGGCAGTCGCTCCAAACAAGGGTGTTTGGCCCATTACCATGTAGATAAGTAGCATAACTCCACACCACAGCAAACGGGTTTGAAGAGGAATCTTCTTTTTGGGTTTTGGTACCTGAGGAAGATAAGGTTCTACTTTAAAGACGATCTTTCGAATAGTAGCGGTGACGGTACCCTCAACCATTATCAGATAACACCTCTCCCCCAACAGCCTTTAATTTCTCTTCAGCAGATGCTGTAAATCTTTGTACTTTGACGGAATATGCATTTGTAAGTTTTCCGCCGCCAAGGAGTTTTTCGTATCCTGCACTTTTCAGGTCTACGATTTTTTTTCCTCCTTCTTCTTTACCGAACTTATTGAACAAGTCATCTAGATCCCGGACGCTAGTCCATTTTTTTGTAATATTTGGGTGAGGTGGTTTAGTAGAATCATGGCCATAATGATCTGGGTCATCTTTTAACATAGTACTGTAGTGGTGCTTCATCATGCCTGTAATACCAAGACCACCCTTGTGACCACTTGCTCGATGTTGACCTACTTGTCCCCATCCCATGTGTCGTCCTCCTCTAAGTCGCCTAGTTTTTTTCAATCTTGTTGCCATGTTACATCATATTCCTAACCAAAGTACCAAGATCCTTGTTTTGACCCAGGACACCTTTTTGTCCATATAGTCTCTTGGTGCTTCTCTTGAATCCATATCTTGGAGGTGCCAGAGCAAACCAAGGTTTTAGAGGTTTTAATTTAGATAAAGTTGCTTTTCCTTCACTCAATGCTGCTGCTAGTTCATCAGAACTTGCAAATCCTAGTTCCTTTAGATCATCAGCAGTAATTTTTTGATATCCGGACTTTCTTGCTTTCTTGTCAATCAATTCTTTTGCCAAGGCAGTATCAAGTTCAATCCAAGATACGTAGTGCTTTACTTTATTTAGCATTCCCAAAGTATTTTCTTTGGCAGGCAAGATTGTAGCACGATATTTTTTGTCTAACTTTAACAAAGTCATAGTGGTTGTTGCCCAATATGGACAATCGGCTTGGCCTTTAATTCTAACAACAAGATATGCATTTGCCATTTTCATCAACCTTGACTAAATGTCTGTCTTAGACAATCCAATATTGCTTTCGAAGTTGAATTCATTGTAGGAGTAGAGCCTTTTGCAGTAGTCCACGCATCTTTAAGACCAGCTAGTTCCAATAATCGTTTAATTTTACCGCCAGCGACCAGACCTAGTCCTCTAGGGGCTGGAATAATCTCAATTGTAACACTTCCGCCCTTTCCTCTAACCTTGAATGGAATAGAATGCTTTTGATCACATCTGCATTCCCAACTGCCACATCCTAGTTTGATGGGGTTGACATTTAGATAAGCTTGGTTTGTTGCTTTCTCAATAGCAATTCTCATCTGCTTTGATTTTCCCTGACCAATTCCCAGGTATCCGTTTTCATTTCCTGCTGCAACAATTGCTTTGAATCTAGTTGATTGGCCATTTGAGGTCATCTTTTGAATAATTCCTACATCTACAACCTCGCTTTTCAAATCAGGTAATAGTTTCTTAATAATTCCTGATTCCTGAATTCTTAATCCAGTTTCAATAATTTCTTCAAGAGAAGAGATTTCTCCAGATTCGACTTTCTGTCCTAAGATAGTTTTTGGAACCCAGACTTCTTCTACTGGTTCTCGTCTTGGCCTTCTTGGACGGTCACTGCCTCCTTTTGATTGTCCTGGTGGGCCTCGTCCGTATACAGGTGGGCCTCGTCCTTGTGGACCTCGTCCTTGTGGACCCTTGGATTGTGCAGCTTGACTCATTTCTATTTGGCCTCACTATCAATGGCGGATTTTATTTTTGAAATTTCATTTTTAACAGTAAGATGCTCTCCATTAATTCTATCATCAGATGGAAATGTTTCCTCATTGGCAGGCACTTCAACTCCAGCATCAATGACTCCTTTTAGGGCAGCTGCCATTCTTTGGGTATACCTTTTGGTTCCAGTGTAGAGAATGGCATCCTTTGCACCTTGTCCAAGTGCTTTCTTACCTGCCAAGTATCCTGTAAGATAAGCTGCAGGTACGCTCTTTCTAGAGCCCTTCCATCCTTTTTCCAATAAATATCTGGAATGTGCAGATGCAACAACCTTGTCACCTGTCATGCCAGGCTTTAGAATTTGGACTTGGGTATTTTCATTAGTAATATTTACAGTGATGAAATCACGCTTGCCCATCAACATGGTACCACGTTTTTTATAATTGGTCTTCTCCTCCCTAAGTCTCCTCAATATTTTTGAATAGGCCATCTATAGAAACCGAGTTTGAACCTGCTCTTATATACGTTAAGCGCAAATCAGAGCAGCTAACAAAGCCTTCTGAGTATGAAGACGGTTTTCTGCTTCATCCCAAACAACTGATTGAATACCATCAATTACAGATGAGGTTACTTCCTGTTCTCTCTTTGCAGGAAGACAATGCAAAAAGATCGCATCCTTCTTTGCGCTACTCATCAACTTGGAGTTTACTTGGTACTTTGGAAGGAACTTTTTGATTCTTTTGGGATCACTGTTATGAATAGAAGAATAAGTGTCAGTTACTACCACATCAGCGTTCTTGGTTGCAATAAACGGATCTACAGTTAATTCTATTTTAGTAGATTTCTTTGATTCCTTTACAACAGTCTTGTCGGGTTCAAATCCCTTAGGTGTTGCAATTGACATCTCAATTCCAGATAATAAAGCACCATAAATCATAGAGTTACATACGTTGTTTCCATCCCCTACCCAAGCAATCTTTAGTCCCTTGAGTTTTCCCTTTTTCTCTTTGATAGTCATAAAGTCTGCTAAAATTTGACAAGGATGAAAAGAGTCAGAGAGCCCGTTAATTACAGGAACGCTTGCATGTTTTGATAATTTTTCTAGCAATTCATGATTATACACACGTGCCATTATACAATCAGTATATCGCGAAAGAGTTTTTGCAGTATCTTCAACTGATTCCCCGCGAGATAGCTGCATGTCATTTAATGATAAATTAATTGCGTGTCCTCCTAGTTGATACATTCCAGTTTCAAAACTTACACGAGTTCGAGTGGACGGTTTTTGAAATATCATCGTTAATGTTTTACTTTTTAGAATAGGTTTGTTTCCGCCTTTTTTGAGTTCCCTTTTTAGTTTGATGGAATTCTCAATTAATCCTACAAATTCCTTTGGAGACAATTCCGCTAAAGTGAGTAAGTCTTTTGTTTTGAGTTTCATTTCCTAAAGAATCCAAACATACCTCGTTTCTTTTTAGGCTTTTCCTCTTTATCTTGTTTTTGAATTTCATCTTTGGCTTCTTCAATCTCTTCTTCGGTTTCATCCTCGACTTCAACTTCTTCAACTTTTGATTGGCCAGGTTCCAGTCTGCCATCTTTAATCCATTTACGAATCTTATTTCCTAGTTTGATGGCATCATCATCATTTTCAGGTGGAGGAACATCAAATAGATCTGAATAAGTTGCAATGTCATCATCGCTGATTCCTTCAAAGGGATCATCTGGAGTTGGTTCTGGAGTTGGTTCTGGAGTTGGTTCTGGAGTTGGTTCTGGAGTTGGTTCTGGAGTTGGTTCTGGAGTTGGTTCTGGAGTTGGTTCTGGAGTTGGTTCTGGAGTTGGTTCTGGAGTGGGTTCCGGTTCCTCAACTTTCTTTATTTCAACACCTTCTAAGGAACCAAATACAGTTTCCAGAAAAGTGTTCTTATCAAATGGTTTTAGATCAGGATATTCTTGTCCAACTCCAACAAACATTACCGGAGTAGAAGTAACCTTCACAATTGACAAAGCAGCACCACCTCTTGCATCTGCATCGCTCTTAGTCAAAATGGAGCCATCAAAATTTACATGTTCAAAGAATTCACGTGCTTGGTTTACAGTATCGTTTCCAGCTAATGAGTCACCCACAAAAATTTTCATATCGGGATCTACAACTTTGGTAATTTTTGCAATTTGTTCCATCAAGTTTTTACTTGTCTGCATTCTTCCTGCAGTATCAATTAGTACACAATCTGTTTTGTGAGACTTTGCATACAGAACAGCGTCTCTAGCAACTGCTGCAGGATCTGAATTATAATTCTGAGCTACCAGTTTTAGATTTAGGCGATTAGTGTGTTCTTTTAATTGCTCAATTGCGCCGGCTCTAAAAGTATCTGCAGCTGCTACAACAACAGAATATTTTGCCTGTTGCAACAAATAAGCCATTTTTGCCAACGAAGTAGTTTTTCCGGTTCCATTAATTCCAACAAATAAAATCAAAAAAGGTTGTTCTTGTTTCTTTTTTTCATCAATTCGTCCAAAGAGATCAACAGAACCTGCAGCATCAAACAATGTAGAGATGCTTGAAATCAAACTATCTTTAACAAATTTTTCAATTTGGTTCTTTTCAATTTTTGAGCCAATCAGTTTTTCTTTTAGATCAGCTTTGATTGAATCAATTACCTCACTGGCTACATCAGATTCTAAAAGAGAAATTTCCAATTCAAATAGAATATCTTCAATATCTTTTTCTTTGAGTTCTTTTTCACCAAGACTTTTCGCTGCATTAGAAAATGCACTACGAAGTTTATCAAACATGTTTTATCCCGGATTTGGTTTTGATGTAGTTTGTATTAATTGATTAATTTGTGCTTTTCCCTGCTCTAGTCGTGCTGCGGCCTCTTGTTTTTTTGCAGCAGTATCTTGTAAGGCAACCTCAATTTCTTTTACTCTTGCTTCAAGATAATTTATTGCCGAAGGAATATCTTTTTCCACTGCAACACCTGCACCGATATTCATAACAATTTTGTTACTGGATGAAATTTTTGTAGGAATGAATGTTCCCATTCCAATTGGAACAAGAGTTTCAGATTCAGGTTTCTGACTAAGAGCCTTTATGGATTCTATTGCAGCTACTGTTTCTCTAAAGATGCTTAGAAAAGTTGCTTCCCTTTGGGATAAATCAGAAAAATACGTTTCAAGCATTTGCATCTGCTGCATTAATTGCTCTGCCTGGTCTTCACTCATTTACAACAAACCTTTCTCAGATGGTTATAAATTCATTCATAGGTTGGGGAAAATAAAATCTCAAGATATGTGTGAATAGATGAATAAAAAAATAAAGATAAAAATTTTATTTTGCTTTTGAGAATCTATCTTCTACTTCATCCCAGTTAACTACATTCCACCAAGCTTCAATATATGCTGGTCTTTTGTTTTGATAGTTGAGATAGTAAGCATGTTCCCAAACATCACAGCCTAGCAATGGTACTAAACCTTCAGTTCTTGGACTAGTTTGGTTTGGCATTGATTTGTATTCAACCTTTCCTGAAGAAGGATTGTATACTAACCATCCCCAACCACTGCCTTGAATTACGGCTGTAGTAGATGAAAATTTCTCTTTGAAGTCAGAGAAGCTTCCAAAAGAATCTTTGATTGCATCAGCAATTGATCCTCCAGGTTCTCCACCTCCATTAGGTTTCATGTTGTTCCAAAATAGCCTGTGGTTATCAAAGCCACCACCATTGAAATTAATTGCACCCCTTTTGTCCTCCGGTACTGAGTCAATGTGAGACAAGATATTGATTATATCTTTTTCTTGAATCTCAGTTGGACATGTTTCAAGAGCTGCATTTAGTTTGTCTGTGTATGTCTGATGATGTTTTGTGTGATGAATCTCCATTGTTCTTGCGTCAATGTGAGGTTCTAATGCATCATAAGCATATGGCATTTCTGGAAGTGTGTATTTTCCCATGAGTACGTTAAAAAATTTATTCCATTTATTGGTTTAGCAAGCAATTCATTTTTACTTGTTAGAATAGATAGAAAATTTGTGAAATCCTTAGTAATTTTTTCTTTGATTGTTGTATTTTTGGCAAGTCTTGTTTTGTCTCAACCTCTACAGTATGAGGATACTATTCAGACATATCTTGAGAGAAGTGTTCCGTTTGTTGGAACAGAAATTCCAAGGTTAGATGGAATTGACGGGACTGGAATTAAGGTAGCAGTAATCGATACGGGAGTAGACTATAATCATCCAGATCTGTTTGGATGGGGTCCTGATGGAAAAGTAGTTGGGGGATTTAATTTCGTACAAGAAGGAGAGCCACCTCTTGACACAAATGGTCATGGTACCCAAGTAGCAGGAGTAATAGCAGCAGATGGTCAAATAGTAGGAATTGCACCCAAGGCAAAAATTCTTGCCTACAAAGTTTCTGAAGATGGCGAAGGAGTATCATCAGAATCAATCATCAAAGCCATCGAAAAAGCAATTGAGGATGGAGCAGACGTCATCAATATCAGTTTGGGAGTAAACCAGACAAATGCTAAGATTGAACGCGCAGTAAGTTATGCATTAGAAAAAGAAATTTTTGTAGTTACTGCGGCTGGAAATGACGGTCCTGGACTAAAGAGCATTGGAAGTCCGGGTAGAAACTCTGGATCAGTTACAGTAGGTGCGACATACAACAATCTCACTTCCAGTTTGGTTGCCACATTAGAAGTAGATGAAAAGCCATATACTGTAATTCCAATGGTAGGCTCTACAAAATTAGAAGAGTCAATTAAAGGAAAAATAATTTTTGGAGGTCATGGAAAAATTGAGGACTTGGAGGGAATCAATGCTGCTGATGCCATATTGATTGTTGAGAGAGGAAGCGATGTTGAAGGGGAATTGTTGTATTTTTCAATAAAGGAAAGCAATGCTGCTGATGCAGGAGCAAAGGCTCTGATAGTCTACAATGACAAACAGGGAATTTTTTTGGGCGAATTGATTCATGAATTTA
>Ga0224513_10000654_pt1 | contig 13468 bp, 6 predicted proteins | sample SF_May12_sed_USG_5_FD_169109 | JGI IMG/M metagenome (GOLD analysis project Ga0224513, IMG submission 169109) | Sediment microbial communities from San Francisco Bay, California, United States - SF_May12_sed_USGS_21 | ecosystem: Environmental > Aquatic > Marine > Sediment | place: USA: California... | reverse complement strand
ATCGCCATGCGGTCGTGCGGCCTCTCGGTCAGACCGGCGTGGTGCAGGGCTTCGTGAATCACGGCAACCGCTGCGGTCTCGGTCGAGACGCGGGCGAAATGACGGCAGATCCAGGTCGGAGCTCCGCCGACGGTCGTGTAGGCGAGATTCTCGGCACCCTTCGAGCTGGTGGCGGAGTTCCGCCCGCAGACCTCGACCTCACGACGGTACGAATCGACTGGGAGGTAAATACCTGTGGTGAGCGTCTCGAGGGGGTCAGCGCCGAGTTCGGTGAAGAGATCACCGCACGACTCGACTTCGCGCACGCGTTCCACCGCGAGCTCGAAGCCCGCCTCCAGCCTGGCGCTGACGCGTTTCGGCATGGAGGCGTGAATCCAGGGTTTGACAGGATCTTCGTCTCCGACCACAACGGAAACTGCGACAGCTGCGACGGCAACGGGAGCCCCGCCCCCGGAGGCCTCGACAATCTCCCCGGCCCACGATCCACTGGCGGAAATCAACATCACACAGACACACGCAACGATCAGCCTCGCCTTCATAACTGCCTCCCCTGGGCGAGGCGGTGACCGACGGGCTGTGCACAACTCGACTGCGGCGCGAGTCCGCTGGTGCCAAGATGCGGTCCGTGGTGTTTGTGTCGCCTGCCCATGTCGACACAATCGGGCGAAGCGACACGTAAGTAATGAAGTTACAGTGGCTTAGTTGTGGGGGATTTGTGGGGAAATTTGGAGAAGGTGTTGCGAATGGAGGGTAAGGCGTTCTGAAGTTTTGAGTTTTGAGTTTTGAGTTTTGAGTTGTGGATCCCCGACAATCCTCCCCTGGGGAAGAGAGATTGATCGGGAAATCCGAAATCCGAAATTCGAAATCAAGATCGGTACTCGACGGTGAGAAGTCGTCTCTGAATCGGAGAATCGGTGCGTCTGTTCTACACTGTTTGATCGGAAATATGGAACGTTTTGGGAAATACATACTGGTCGACAAGATCTCCTCAGGAGGCATGGCCGACGTCTATCGAGCAAAGGTGCTCGGGATCCGCGGTTTCACCAAGACGGTGGCGATCAAGCGCATCCACCCCCACCTCCTCGAGCGAACGCGGTTTTTGCGGATGTTCACTGACGAGGCGAAGATCTCCTCTCGCCTGGTCCATCCCAACATCGTTCAGATTTACGACCTCGGAGAGGCCGATGGAACGCCCTTTATCGCCATGGAGTACGTGGCCGGGCGTGATCTCTTCCGGGTTCTGCAGCGGCTTGGCTCGCTCGACCGACGGTGTCCATGGCGGCTGGCGACGAGGATCGTCAACGAGGTCTGCACCGGCCTCCAATTCGCGCACGACTTCCGCTCGCCCGACGGACAGCCGCAGGAGATCGTCCATCGCGACGTCAGCCCGCGCAACATCATCATCACTTACAACGGTGAGATCAAACTGACCGACTTCGGCGTCGCCCGGGCGCGCGATCGCGAAGAGCACACCGAACACGGCATCATCAAGGGCAAGGTCCGCTACCTGAGCCCCGAGGCAGCCTACGCCAAGCATGTCGATCGTCGCTCGGACCTTTTTTCGCTCGGCATCGTCCTCGGCGAGATGCTGCTCATGGCTCCCCTGCGCACCGGCGACAACGAAATGGCGATGCTGCTCGACATCCGCAAGGGAGAGTTCGACCGCAAACGGTTCAACTCGATTCCAAAACCCCTGCGCTCGGTCCTCAACAATGCCCTCGAGGTCGAGCGGGACGAACGCTTCAGCACCGCACTCGAGTTCGCAGAGGCACTCACGTCGAAGTGTGACGACAACTCGAAACCGATGAGCGAGGCCGAGGTCGCAACGTTCATGCACTCGCTCTTCGCCGAGGACATCGAACGCGAAAAGGCCCGTGACGAAGAGGTGGAACGGGAGCTCAGGGCGTCTGCTGAGAAAGACGAGCACGCTCCGCAACCGGTCGCCGCCACCCCGAGGGCACCCGCGGGCAGCCTCAAAAACCCGCTCAATATCTTTGCTGCCCGGGGGGCCGGACCGGTGGCGGTTCCGGCTGTCGACGCATTGGACCAACGGCCGTCGAAGGCGACTCGGGAAGGCATGCTGCACGAAGTCTCGCTGTGCCGCGTTCTCCACCAGATCGCAGATGCATCAGCCACCGGAGTCCTCGACCTTCATCGAGAGCCGGTCAGAAAGTCGATCGATTTCGAAAACGGCAACCCCGTCTTCGCCGATTCCAACATCGAGAGCGAGCTCTTCGGCGAGCATCTCGTGGCGCAGGGCATCCTGTCCCGCGAACAACACGGAGAGACTCTCGATTTTGCAGCCCGCAGGGGGCTTCGCTTTACTGAAGCGTTGCTTGCCCTCAACGCGTGCACGCCCAATGTCCTTTTCCAGCAGCTCGCCGGCCAGATTCGGAACCGCATCCTCGATCTTTTCAGCTGGATAACGGGCTCATTCTTCCTCTACGTGGACGCTCCCATCACCGAGAGTGGCCTGCCGTTGAACCTCCGCACCCACACACTGATTCACGAAGGGGTGCAGGAGCGGTTGCCACTGGTCGTGGTCCGGCGTTTTATGGACGGCAGAATGCAGCAGACGGTGCTGCGGGTGCCGGGCTCGATCCCCGCAGACCTCCAGCTTTCCGGTCGCCAGCAACGGATCCTCCGCACCATCGAGGCCGAGGAGACCACGGTCGAGGAGCTGGTCCGGCGCGAGAAGGACGAGGAATGGCTGTTGAGGCTGCTTTTCATGCTGCACGAGATCCAGCGGGTGGTCTTCCGCGATTAGTCAATTCTCTGGATCTGAAGACCCCCACCCACCCATTTGAACCGCGAAGAACGGGAAGATCGCAAAGAACATCTCTTGTGTATTCGACACCAATGGAATTCGTTAGCGATGCCTCGGCGTCCTTTGCGCACTTTGCGGTTTGAGCCGGTGGGTGGCATATTTCCTGTATTGGCGGAGAAGATCTGAGCTGAAGGGGTCGGTTTGACGCAACCGAAGAATCCCGTGGTGTGGACGATCGCGGCGATCCTCCTGTGGCTCATCGCCGGGGCGGTTGACCGCAGGACCGAGGTCGAGATCTTCTCCAACGGCAGGCAATTTCAGGTCGAGGTCGCCGGCACGACCCTATCGGCACCGATCACCATCGAACGCCTGACCGGGGTGGAAATCCGCGCAATGGACTCTATCGATCCTCCAGGGGGTAGTCGGATCACCGTCACGAGCGACCGCGGAGAGGTCGTCACCGAGAGCCTCCCGCGCCACTTTCGTCTTCCGGTTGGTAACGTGGTGCCGGTCGGAGATTGGGAGCTCGATGATTTCGCGGGCAGGGGCCAGGTATGGAGGCGTGCCGTCGCAGCGGACGGGCCGTTCACAATCAACGCGACCTTTCGTGGGCGCTTCCAATTCGACCTCGAGGTCGTGTTGCACGGCGAGCCGACAGCCTCTGTCGCAATCCGACGGGGACTGATCAACCACGACGCCTTCATCCGTTCGACCGACGGTACGACGCTTGCCGTCACCAGCATCGATCCGACGCCGGCTGCCGACTTTGGCGCAACCGCCGCCACCCTGCTGCGGGCCGCGGCTCTCGCCTCGCTTCTGATCTCCATCTTCGCCCTCCTCGCATTCATGTCCAGACCATCTCCGAAGGCCGCCGCTTCGCGACGATGGACTGCCATGCCGTGGGCCGCAGCACTCGCGGTAGCCGCAACCATGATCTCGGTGTGGGTGGCGCGAGATGTGCTCGAGGGTCTGCCCCACCTGCCCGATTCGGTGACCTACCTTTTGCAGGCGAAGTGGCTTCTCGCAGGCGATCTCTGGGGATCGGTCACTGCTCTTCAGGACAACCTCGACGTGCCCTACACCTACGTCGTCGGTGAACGATGGCTGGGACACTACCCGCCAGGGTGGCCGCTTCTTCTGGCGATCGGCCTCGCCTTCGGCTCGCCATGGCTGATCGCCCCCATTCTCGGTGGCTTGTTCGTGATACTTCTCTATCTCACGGGTCGCGAACTCGATGGACCGGTCACCGGCCTCCTCGCCGCAACCCTCTGCGTCGTGTCGCCGATGGCTCGCCTGATTTTCGGCTGCATGCTGTCGCACGCGGCGGCCGCCACCCTGATCCTCGCCGGCCTGTGGCTGTTACTGGTTGCGCGACGGCTAGAGACCTGGCCCATGGCTGCGCTCTCGGGCATCACCCTGGGCCTGGTCTTCGGTATCCGACCGCTATGGGCGGCGGCTACGGCGCTTCCTCTCGCCGCCCTGGTAGTTGGCGACCTCCTCACACGGCGAGACCGCTATGCCCGCGATCGGGTCTTCGGTTGGTTTATCGGCGGGGCCGCAGCGGTGGTGCCGACTCTCATCGCCAACCAACTCATCACCGGCAGTGCATTCACGTTTCCGTACTCGTTGGCAAAAGGATCCATGTACTTCGCCGCCAACCTCCCGTTCGGGATCCGCAATACCGACGTTCTCCTCTACTCCGCCGGAAACGTCCTCCACGGCTGGGGCTGGCCACGGTTTCACGGGCCATTCTGGGTCGCGCTCGCTTTCGCGTTTGCCCTGGTGCCTTTCCTGCTCCGACGAAGCCGCGCCACCGATGTTCTGTTGGTCGTGATGATTGGATCGGTGGCGGTGGCTCTTCTCGGCAGCCGTGGCCACGGTCTGCACGGATTCGGGCCACGCTATCTTTTCGAGGTCTTCGCACCCTTTTACCTGCTGACTGCGCGAGGATTCGTCGAGCTGGCGCGGCAGAAGGTCGAAGGGCACGAGGTAGAGCGACGGCTCCTTATCGTCGCTTCAACGCTGCTCTTCGTCATTTTGTGCGGCTCCGCGGCCATAGCCCTCCCCCACCGGCTCGGCCTCTATCGCGCATACAACGGAGTCGACAGTTCCCTCGAACAACAGGTCGGCGAGGCGGAACTCGAACGCGCCCTGGTCCTCCTACCGCCCGGTGACTGGCGCGGATGGGCGATGGCTTCGAGGATGTTTGAACCCGATCCTGAGGCGAACCTGTTGTTCATTCAAGCCGAACCCGACGACCCCGCGATCTCTGAGATCGCCGGCGATCGTCCGGTTTACGTGTGGCAGAACGGAGCGCTCGTTGCACTGTGCCAAAACAATGTGATGAGAAGCTCCGAAGGAGCGACAGATCCATAGCCTGGGGCGTGAGCCCCAGGGGACGCGAAATCAAAAAGAACACAGCCCCGGAGGGGCGGCAGATTATCGTCTGCGGCGTGAGCCGCAGACAGTCAGCGCAATATGTCTGTCGCCGCTCCGCGGCTCAAACTATAATTCTTGCCTCAATCCTGGGGCTCACGCCCCAGGCTAAACATCTGTCACCCCCTTACGGGGGTTCGGTATTGGGTTGGGATTCTCATTCCCGGGGCTCACGCCCCGGGCTAGATATCTGTCGCCGCTCCGCGGCTCTTCATGACATGACAAAGCTCCTGCAAGGCTCTGAGATGGGTGTTTGAATCTTGCATCTTGGATCTTGCATCTTGCATCATGGTCGAACGATGAGCAGCACACCCAATTCCTGGCGGGCGGGCTATGTGGGCTTGGCGAGGCGTGGTGAGCTTGCAGAGCGGGTGACGAAGCTCAACGAGCTACTCAAAAACTGTACGGTCTGCCCACGGGTCTGCCAGGTCGACCGACGGCGCGAGCTCGGAGAGTGTGCCACCGGCGCCGATGCGGTCGTCGCCTCCTGGAACCCCCACCATGGTGAGGAGCCGGTTATTTCCTGCCGCCGTGGCTCGGGCACTGTCTTCCTCGCCAACTGCAACCTGCGCTGCGCCTTCTGCCAGAACCACGACATCTCTCAACGACCGCGGGCGTTCTCCGACCGGTCGATCGCGGACGAGGAGCTGGCGACGATCTTCATCGATCTCCAGGACCGAGGCTGTCATAACATCAACTGGGTCTCGCCATCGCACCAGGTACCGCAGCTGGTGCGGGCGCTGGCGATCGCCGCACGGCGCGGGCTCTCGATCCCGATCGTCTACAACACCAACGGCTATGACTCGATCGAGGTCCTACGCCTGCTCGAGGGAATCGTCGACATCTATATGCCCGACCTCAAGTACGCCGACCCTGACTCCGGTTGCCGTCTGTCGGGAGTCGAGGACTACCCTCGGTGGGCCCGTGAGGCGCTGGCCGAGATGTACCGCCAGGTCGGCAACGCCTGGGAGCTCGGCCCCGAGGGGGAGCTGAGACGCGGGCTGTTGGTGCGGATGCTGGTCCTGCCCGAGGGACTCGCCGGCATCGAGGAGAACATCGCCTGGATCGCCGGCAACCTGGCACCGACAGTCACCATTTCTCTTCTCGCCCAGTACCGTCCGGCTCACCGCGTCCCGCACAGCCCAGATCTTGCCGACCTCGGGCGGGGTATCAGCCGTTCCGAGTGGCAACGCGCGGTCGCTGCGCTCGAGCAGCACATGGAAGGTGACCGGCACTACGTTCAGGGAACGGTTCTTTGAATTAGGAATGAGGAAGCAGGAATTTCCACACGCCCTTCCGGTTTCTCGCTCCAGACTTCGCCGGAACAAGCGGCACGCGAGACGCGTGCCCCACAACTGCGGCTTGAATTTGAGGAGGAGTCTTGTGGGGCAGGCGTCCCGCCTGCCGGGTGGGTGGAGTGCCGGCTACTGTCGGTTCCGCTGCGGACCGGCCATTCGGGCCGGGTCCATCACTGCCTCGATTTCCGCCTCGGTGAGCAGGCCCTTCTCCCGCACCAGTTCGACAATCCCCTTGCCCGTCTCCAACGCCTCCTTGGCGAGCTCGTTGGTCGCGTCGTAGCCGAGCACCGGGTTGAGCGCCGTAACTACTCCGATGCTGCGTTCGATATACTCCCGGCAGATGTCCTGATTTGCGGTGATGCCTTCGACGCAATGCACTCGCAGGGTGGTTGCCGCGTTCATGAACATGGTTTGGGACTCGAGGATGCAGTCGGCGATGACCGGTTCCATGACATTGAGCTGCAGCTGGCCGGCTTCGGCGGCCAGGGTCACCGTGAGATCGTTGCCGATGGCGCGAAAACACACCTGGTTGACGACCTCCGGGATCACCGGGTTCACCTTACCCGGCATGATGGTCGAACCTGGTTGCATGCGCGGGAGGTTGATCTCGTTGAGACCGGCGCGCGGACCCGAGGACAACAGCCGGAGGTCGTTGCAGATCTTAGAGAGCTTGATTGCGACGCTCTTCTGACACGACGAATAGAGAACGAATGGTTGGGTGTCCTGGGTCGCTTCCACAAGGTCCGGTGCGAGCCGGATCGCCTTGCCGGTGATATCGACCAGATGTTCCACACACAGCTCGGCGTAACCTTCAGGAGCGTTGAGTCCGGTGCCAATGGCGGTGCCGCCCATGTTGACCTCGAGCAGGACCGTCTCGACCTCCCTCAGAGCGGTGATTTCGTTCTCGAGACTCTCGGCCCACGCATCGAACTCCTGGCCGAGGGTCATCGGGACGGCGTCCTGGAGCTGCGTCCGCCCCATCTTGAGGACGCCGGCGAACTCCTCGCCCTTGGAACGCAGCGCCGCCACCAGCGCTCGAAGCTCGCCGATCAGGCGGGCATTGCCGAGCGCGATGGCTACATGCAACGCGCTCGGGTAGACGTCGTTGGTTGATTGCGAGCGGTTGACATGGTCGTGCGGGTCGCAAAACTCGTAGTCCCCTTTGTTGTGCCCCATCAACTCGAGGGCACGGTTGGCAATGACCTCGTTGGCATTCATGTTGGTCGAAGTCCCAGCACCACCCTGGATGACATCCACCGGGAATTGATCGTGGAGCTCGCCATCGATGATCTCGCGGCACGCTCCTTCGATACCGGACAGCACCTCGTCCGGCAGCTTGCCGCAATCATGGTTGGCGCGTGCCGCCGCTACCTTGATCATCGCAAGGGCCTGAATCATCTCGGGGTACTGGCTGATCGGAACACCGGTGATGTGGAAGTTCTCGATCGCGCGCTGTGTCTGGATGCCGTAGTAGGCGTCCGCCGGCACCGCCTTTTCACCCAACAAATCGTGCTCGATCCGTTGTTCGGGCATCTGTCACCTCCTAAAGATCAAGAGCCTTATAACACGTGGTTCCGCCGGGCACGGGCGCGGGCTCGGGCGCGGACGCGGGTACACTACCGACATGAATGACAAAAAGAAGCGAAAGACGCTGTATCTCATTGACGGGCCGAACATGGCGTTCCGGGCCTTTTACGCAATCCGCGGGATGTCGAACTCGCAAGGCCTGCCGACCAATGCCCTCTTCGGCTTCACCAACATGCTGCTCAAGCTGATCCGCGACGAGCGGCCCGACTACCTGGCCATCACCTGGGACCCAAAGGGCGGTTCCTTCCGCGACCGTGATTATCCCGACTACAAGGGAACCCGGTCCGAGATGCCCGACGCGCTGCGCGCCCAGATGCCGCACTTCGCCCGTATCGCCGAGGCATTCGATGTGCCATACCTGTGCATCGAAGATTTCGAGGCCGATGACGTGATGGGTACCCTCGCCCGCCGCCACGAGGACGAGCTCGATGTCGTGCTGGTGACCTCGGACAAGGACCTCATGCAGCTGGTCTCGGATAACGTAACTCTCTTCGATTCGATGAAGGACCGCCGTATCTCGTACCCCGAGGTTGATGAGAAATTCGGCTGTACCCCCGACCTGGTGCCCGACGCCCTCGGCATCTGGGGTGACTCGTCGGACAACATTCCGGGAGTCAAGGGAATCGGCGAGAAAGGCGTCAAGGCGCTGCTCGCAAGGTGGAAAGGCCTCGACGACATATACGACCACCTCGACGAGGTCACTCCTCCTGGCGCCAGGACCAAGCTCGAAAACGACCGCGACAACGCATACCTTTCCCGGGACCTTGCGACCATCCGCATTGATGCCCCGGTCGAAATCGGCCTCGACGACCTCGCCCTCGAATACCCTCCAAAGGAGGACCGTGCGCAGGAGCTCTTCACCGAGCTCGAGTTCCGCTCGCTACTCAAACAGTTCGGTGGTGAGATGGCGACGATCGACCGTGAAGCCTATCGTCTGGTCACGTCCAGGGAGGAGCTCGAGGAGCTTCGTGCAGCGATGACCGGAAGCGCCCGTTTTGCGCTCGACACCGAAACCACCTCTCTCGATGCCCTCCAGGCTGACCTGGTCGGCCTCTCCTTCTGCGCCGACGAGAAGGTCGCCTGGTACGTACCGGTGGCTCACGCGAGCCTCGAGCAGCAGCTCACATGGGACACGGTGCGCGAAATCGTGGGTCCGTTGATCGAAGATCCTGATATCGGTGTCACGGGCCAGCATCTCAAGTACGACCTCAAGGTCCTCGCGCGGCACGGCGTCACCCTCGGCGGTATCGACGGCGACACCCTTCTGGCCGACTACTTGCTGAGTCCCGACCGCCGCTCGCACAAACTCGACGATCTCGCCCTGATCCACCTCTCCCACCGCATGATCAGCTACGACGAGGTTGCCGGTGATAAGAAGACCTTTGCCGAAGTCAGCCTCGATGAGGCTCGGGACTACGCCGCCGAGGACGCACATGTAACGTGGCTGCTCGACGCCAAGCTTGGGCTGGCGCTCGTCGAGGAAGACCTGATCCAGCTCTACCGGGAACTCGAACTGCCACTGATCCCCGTCCTCGCGCGGATGGAGACCAACGGCATCGCGATCGACAGGACCGTCCTCGAGGGGCTCTCCCAAGAGCTGGCCCAGGGCATCACCGAAGCTGAATCGCGGTGCTATGAGGCGGCCGGCGAGGAGTTCAAGATCGGCTCGGTCAAGCAGCTGCGGGAAATCCTCTTCGAAAAACTCGAGCTGCCGGTCATCCGGAAGACAAAAACCGGCCCCTCCACCAATGAACAGGTGCTCACGGAGCTCGCCCTCCAGCACCCGCTGCCACGAGCAATCCTTGACTACCGATCGCTGGTCAAGCTCAAAAACACCTATGTCGACCCACTGCCTGGGCTGGTCAATCCCGAGACCGGCCGCATCCACACTCACTACTCACAAACCACCGCCGCCACCGGCAGGCTCTCTTCTACCGATCCCAACTTGCAGAACATCCCGGTCCGCACCGAAGAGGGTCGTCGGATTCGAACCGCGTTCGTCGCGCCACCCGGTCGCGTCCTGCTCGCCGCCGATTACTCTCAGATCGAGCTGCGGATCCTCGCTCACCTCTGCGGCGGCCTTGGCGGTTTTGCCGAGGCATTTGATCGCGGGGTCGACGTCCACGCGGAGACGGCGGCCGGGATCTTCGAGGTGGCGACCACGGAGGTGACGCGGGAGATGCGGACCATCGCCAAGGCAGTCAACTTCGGCATCGTCTACGGCCAGAGTGCATTTGGGCTGGCGCAGACCCAGCGAATTTCCAGGGCTGAAGCGGCCGACTACATCAAACGTTACAAGGAACGTTTCCCGGAAATCGAGGAGTACCGCCAGCGAACCCTCGAGGGGGCCGCGGAGAACGGCTATGTCGAAACCCTGATGGGCCGCAGGCGCCCGGTACCGGACCTCCAGAGCGGCAACTTCGCGGCACGGGCGGCAGCCGAAAGGGTGGCCATCAATACTCCTGTACAGGGCAGCGCCGCCGACCTCATCAAAAAGGCGATGTTGACGGTGGACGCGCGGCTGCGGGCCGAGTTCCCGGGCCAGCTCCTGTTGCTCCAGGTTCATGACGAGCTCTTGCTAGAGGTCGATGAGGACCGGGCCGCCGAGGTTGGCGAAATGGTGAAGTCGGAGATGTGTTCGGCGATGGAGCTTTCCGTGCCGTTGGTCGTTGATCTGGGCACGGGGCGGAATTGGGAAGAGGCGCATTAGAATTTGGAATTAGGAATTAGGAATTAGGAATTAGGAATTCCTTTCCGAACCCCGGAGGCCGTGATCGTCCTGCAAGGTGGGTGAGCGGCATTCCTAATTCCTCATTCCTCATTCCCAGTTTGCCACTCACCTGCCCTCGGTTGACGCGACCGAGCCGCAAGCGTACGGTGGCGGGGACGGAACGGTGAAGGGAAGCCGGTGAGAATCCGGCGCGGCCCCCGCCACTGTGACCGGGGACGGGCCGCTCATGGTCAGAACGGTAAACCGGGCTGGCCGGCCACTGATTGACTCGATCCGAAAGGGTTGGCCATTTGGGAAGGCGAGCGGTTGCGATCGATCCGGGAGTCAGGAGACCTGCCGTTCTGAATTGATCGCGAGGAAACGGGAGGTTTCAGATGTCGCCCACGAACCACAAACTCCAATTGATAGCGATCGCCGCTGTGCTGTTGGTCTTTACGGCCTTGCCCGCAACAGCCCAGTACCAACCCAGGCCACAATCCCCACCGAAGCCATCCTTCTCAGACGAGGTTACGGTCACCGCCACCGGCATCGAAACCGAGGTCGACGAGGCGCCAACCGCAGTCACCGTCGTTACCCGCGACGAGATGGATGACGCCCAGGCCGACACGGTGGTGGATATGCTACGTCGGGTACCCGGTCTCGCGGTCGTCGGTTCGGGCGACGCCGGAAAATTGACCACGGTCTTCACCCGCGGCACCGGGTCCAACCAGACCCTCGTGATGCTTGACGGCGTACGTCTCAACTCGGCGTTTTTCGGCGGCTTCGACTGGAGCCGCCTCAGCACCGCCGGCCTGAGCCAGGCAGAGGTCGTGAGAGGACCCTACTCCGCCCTGTGGGGGGCCGATGCGGTCGGTGGCGTCATTAATCTCCGACCGCAGCGAGCCGAGGGCGGTTTCAACGGTCGTTTCTTCGGCGAAGGTGGCTCGAACAGTTGGCAGCGTCTCGAAGCGGACCTCGGGTGGGGCAGCAAGAGCTTCGATATTTACGCCTCCGGTTACGACCGCCAGTCGGACGGTGAGCTCGAGAATTCCGATTTTTCGAGCCGCCAGTTCCTGGTAACCGCCGGATTCAGCTTCGGAAAACTCCGTAGCCGACTCGGAGTCGTGGCTCAGAACGTGGAGACCGAGACCGGGATCCCCTTCGCTATTCCCGGCGACCCGACCCTGGACCGGCGCCAGCAGGGCGAATCGACCCTCATTGCGGTGCCTTTTACCTGGCACGTCGGCCAACGTTGGACTCTCGAGCTGATCGGCTCGCAGATCGACACGACCTTTGCATTCGCCGACCCGGAGGATGCCTGGGTGACCGAGTCGACCACAGACACGACTTCCACTCAGGCTCGTCTCGCTTCGCACCACCATCTTGGAAAAAACACCTTCAGCTGGGGCGGAGAGTGGCGTTCCGACGAGGTCAACGACCTTTCGAACCTCGGCCCGAACCTCGAAGCAGAAAAGGTGGAGGTCACGAGCTTCTTCGCTCAGGACGTGTGGAAACCAAGCGCTGCGCTCCGGATTCTGTTGGGTGTTCGGTGGGATGACGCCGAACAGTGGGGTTCCGAAACTTCGCCAAGGGCAGACCTGGGGTGGAGGCTGTCGGACACTATCGAGCTGAGAGTTGGCTACGGAACGGCCTTCCGTCCACCATCCATCGGCGAACTCTACTACCCGCTCTCCGGCAACCCCGACCTGGTGGCCGAAACATCCTCTTCCGGAGACATCGGCCTCACCTCTACGAGTCGCAGCGGAAACTCGCGCTGGGAGCTGACTGCGTTCTCGACTGATCTCGACAACCTGATCGAGTTCGACTATGCGACATATCAGAACCACAACATCGGTTCGGCCTCGATTCGCGGTGCCGAGATCTCCTGGACCAAATCATTTGGAAGACGAGGTGCGTCATTCATCCAGGCAACCTACCTCGACACCGAGGACGATAACGGCCTCCCGTTATTGAGACGGCCCGAGTGGAGCGGTTCGTGGACCGTCCAGGGCAATTTCTCGAAACATCTGAGCGGTGATTTCACCATTCTTTATGTCGGCGCACGCGACGATGTCGATCCAATCACCTTCGAGCGCGCCGAGGTTTCGAGCCACACAACCGGTAACATCGCTCTCGCCTACAGCCTATGGGACGGCGTCGAAGTCACCGGGCGGGTGCTCAATGTTCTCGACAAGGACTACCAGGAGGCGCTCGGCTACCCGGCCCAAGGTCGTCGCTATCTGTTCGGTCTGCGCCTGGGAGTCGACAAGCCGGCTCGCTGGCGGGGAACGCCCTAACAGTTTTGAGTTCTTAGTTATGAGTTTTGAGTTACGGATGCCATTCGGGCGTCATGACTCACCCCCGCCAGCGAGTGGCTGCCTTACGCGAGTTGTCCCCTGACTATCCCCCGGTCAGCGGAAGGGTGGATGGAAACTCAAAACTCAAAACTAGGAGCTAGCGAACATCAGGCCTGACACGACTTCTATTCAAATAACATTGACAGTCTGAAACATTGACATCCAGTCTCCGTAAAGCTAGGGTGAGAAGAGTTGAGAACGTGAATCATTTGCAATAGCAATGAGCGAAACCGAAAGGAGCTTGAAAATGAAGAAGACGATGATGGTCCTCGGAGTTGTGTTCTGCGCAACTCTGTTGGTGAATCCGGCCCTG
>Ga0224513_10000651_pt1 | contig 13481 bp, 13 predicted proteins | sample SF_May12_sed_USG_5_FD_169109 | JGI IMG/M metagenome (GOLD analysis project Ga0224513, IMG submission 169109) | Sediment microbial communities from San Francisco Bay, California, United States - SF_May12_sed_USGS_21 | ecosystem: Environmental > Aquatic > Marine > Sediment | place: USA... | reverse complement strand
TCAGACAATTCATGGCATTTGACCTGGATCCGGCACGTTCCCGTGCATTCGGAGAGGTGCTGTGCGAGCACCTCCCCGAAGCGGTCTTCACGACCGCAGCGAGCCTCGAAGCGTTGTTGAGAGAGTGTTCGATGGTTTCCTTTGGAACCACGGCCATCAAACCTTACGTTGATGACCTCGACGCCTCCCCGGCAGGTGCAACCATACTTCACGTTTCTCTTCGGGACCTGAGTGCCGGCGCCGTACTCTCGAATCACAATATCGTTGATGATCTCGACCACGTGAACCGGGCTGCGACTTCGATTCACCTGGCGTCAACGCAGACAGGGAATACTGATTTCGTCCACGGGTCTTTGGGAGACCTGTTGTTGGGGAATGTGAAATTACCTGAACGGGATGAACGCAAAGTGATTTTTTCACCTTTTGGCCTGGGAGTGCTTGATCTTGCTGTGGCCGACATGGTCCAGCGCACCATCGCCAGGGATGGTGGCGGAACAGTTATAGAATCCTTCCTGCCCTGAACATGGGCCAGGCTCACTCAAAAGAGGTATTACGGGTATGTCGGTAGTCTGGAGTTGCAATGAATGGGATCCGCTTGAAGAAGTGATCGTAGGCAATCCGCTGCGAGCCAGGTTCCCATACGCAGACCCAAGCACGCGCTTGGCCGAGTATCCCGACCGGCCGGTTTCAGAGATTCCGCAGGGGCCATTTCCAGATTGGATCATCGAGGAAACAGAAGAAGACCTGAATGCCTTTGTCGAGCTGCTGGAAGGGCAGGGCGTAACCGTCAAGCGCCCCGAAACCTGGCCGCATGAACAAAGATTTTCTTCCATTCACTGGGAATCCGAGGGTTATTACAATTATTGCCCACGCGACATCCTGCTGGTGATTGGCGACCAGATCATCGAAACGCCCAACGTGATTCGCAGCCGTTCCCAGGAATCGTTCAGCTATCGCAAGATGTTACTGGAGTATATGAAAGCCGGTGCAAAGTGGTACAGCGCACCAAAACCGATGTTGCTGGACTCCCTGTTCGACGTCGATATGGATAAGCCCACGCCACGAAACGACGAACCCGCTTTCGACGCCGCCAATGTGTTACGGCTGGGCCGGGATCTGATCTACCTGGTGAGTGGGACCGGCAATGAACTGGGCGGGCAATGGCTGCAGTCCATATTGGGAGATGAATTCAGGGTCCACTTCCTTAAGGATGTCTATTACGGCAGCCATATCGATTCGACTTTCGTTGCCCTTCGTCCTGGCTTGATGCTTTGCAATCCCGGTCGAATCAATGACGATACACTGCCGGAAATACTGAAACAGTGGGAAGTGATATACAGCCCGCCGATGGAAAGCACCGACAGATTTGACGCCGACTACCTGGCGAAGAGTATTGGCAGCAAGTGGATAGATATGAATCTGTTCAGCATCAGTCCAAACCTCGTCGTGGTAGACCGGGACCAGACAGCCCTGATCAGTCTGCTGGAGAAGCAGGGCATCGATGTCATCCCGCACAAGCTCAGGCATTCCAAGATGCTGGGTGGGGGCTATCATTGTGTGACCCTGGATATCCGCAGAAATGGAACACTACAGCGCCACTTTGACTAAAATCCGACGATGGCAGTAGCAATCACCGCAGCCGTATTGGCGGTCTTCGTTGGACTGACGTTCATTGCATGGAGGCGCTACCTGTGGGCGGCGGAGAAAGTGCCGCACGGGGAAGCGGATACCTGCCCATACAGCCTGACTGAAGTCTTTGGTGACCAGCACCTGGTCAACATTCCACACCAGGAGGGGGTTACATGGCTCACGGACATATTTGCCCGGAGCGCCAAAAGATATCCGGACAATACAGCGTTGCAGATTCCCCATACGGGCGAATCCCTGACTTACTCAGAGCTTAATATCCGGGCTGAGCATATCGCCGCGTCAATTTCCCCATTCCTTACCGGCCCCGACCAGGTAGTGGCTGTTGCAATGTCGCAGGATAACTGGCAAATCGTGGCCTCACACCTGGGTATCCTCAAGGCGGGAGGGACCCTGATGTTTCTCGATACCTCCCTGCCTGAAGCCCTGATCAACCATATGCTCGATGATGCGCAGCCCGTGGTCATTCTGACGAGAGGGCAGGGTAGCTTTCGTGACCTGCCCACGATCGATGTCATGGCTTTACCGGAGCAGCAGCCGGCGCGTAAACCACCGTCATGGCTGGATAACCCTGAACAACGTCTTGCCACGCTCTTCTACACCAGTGGGACCACCGGGATGCCCAAGGGCGTGGAGTCACCCCATGCAGGTTATGTGAACCTGGCACTCAGCTACGCCGATTATTTCGATCTCATCCCCGGCATGGATGCAACATCGCTTACCTCGTCAATGGGCTATGACGGCAGTATTTCCGAGATGTACAGCGCCTGGGTATCCGGGTGCGCCGTGGTGATGCTGACCAGCAATCAGATTCGGTCGGGGCCGGACCTGGTGCCTGTTCTTTGCGAAGCGGAGGTCACCGTGCTGTTCTGTCCACCGGTGCTTCTTACCACGCTGACACCCAATCCGGGGACTGATTTGCCCTATCCGATTTGCCGCTACATAGTGCCGGCGGGCGAGGCCTTTCCCAAGGCCCTGGTAGAGCCCTGGACGATGGGAAGACGACAGATCATTAACACGTATGGCCCGACGGAAGCCAGCACGGACACGAGCCGGCAGAGTCTCCGCCCCGGCGAGCCTGTCACTATCGGCTCGCCGATGGCCAATGTCACTTACGTCATCCTGGAAATCGATGAACTTGACCCTTTGCCCCATGGTGAAGAGGGCGAATTATGTATAGGGGGCGTGCACGTTGCACGGGGGTACCGGAACCTGCCGCAGCAAACGGCACAGAAATTTATCGACCACCCCCGGTTTGGCCGCCTGTATCGCACCGGGGACAGATGCAAAATAGACCGCCGTAGCCAACGTGTGCATTTCCTGGGCAGAATTGATGCTCAGCTCAAGGTGCGGGGCCACCGGGTGGAGACCCAGGCGGTTGAAGACATTCTCCAGTCACAGTTTGGCGAGATTGAGTCCGCCGTGCTGGACTATCAGAATCAGGAACTGGTTGCCTTCGTCAGTGCGCCATCTATAGCCGAAAGCTCCATCCGGGGCGCTGCTCCGGCGCCCGATGAGTGGGCCGCACAGGTGACACAAACCCTGACCCGGCAGCTGCCGGCGCCATCGATCCCGTCCCGGATATTCCTGGTTGAGAAATTTGTCATGAAACCGGTCTCCGGCAAGATTGATCGCGAAAAACTACCGAGTTTATCTGCGCTGTCAAAACAGATTAAACCGGCGTCAAACCCAATTGCAGCAGTCAAAACCCTGGCGGAATCTGAGCCGGAGCCGGATAACGAAGAAGTACTGACGATCTGCCGGGCAGTCTTTGATTCGCCCATAGGATGGGATGATGTATTTGCGGACCATGGCGGGCACTCGATCGTCATCGCACAACTCGCACAACGTCTTCATGCCGCCGGCTGGGCAGTGCCGGTCAGGGCGCTACTCAGTAGCTGCGACACGGCACGGAAGGTGGCCGGCCATGCCAGGCAGTCGGCGCAGCAAGCTAAGGCTCCGGTCACTCAGGAGCCACCTGACAGCACGGATTCCGACCGCGATGAAGCCGCCGCAAGAGTGCTTCCGGTCGGCTTGTTTACCACGCTGCAAGTACTGTTCCTGTGCCTTCTTTTCTCTCCACCGCTGGTTGGGTTCCTGGCGCTGCTCGCATTCGCGGAAATCGGCGAATTTTTCATGACGGCATACCTCTGGGAATTTATTCTGGTGGGTTTGGCGATGTATGTGGTCGCCCTGGCGGTTCCTTTCGCCGACCTGCTCTGGGTGATGGTAATAAAGCTTTTCATGGGTGGCCATCCCTACAAAAATAACGTGACCCCCGGGGTCTATCCAAAGTGGAGCAGAATGCACCTGCGGGTCTGGTGCATCGGGCGCCTGGAGACTTCAGTATTAACGCCACTGGGCGCGATGTTTCGCAGTGCCCCGCTGATGGCTTACGTGCTGCGGCGCCTGGGCGCCAACATAGGTAAAAACCTGCAATGTGCCCACGATGTGGAATTTTCAGGGCCGTTGCATTTGCTTTCCACCGGTGACGACGTCGCCATTCAGACGGGTGCCTATGTGCACCTGTCGCGATGGAAAGGCAATGAATTACACATCGGTCCTGTGCGCCTTGAAAGCGATTGCAAAATCGGGATGCGGGCAGCGGTGACCAGTGGGGTGACGGTGGGCAGGGGCTCGTGGGTAAACCCGTTTACCCCGATTCTGAAGGATATCGGAGAGCATGAATTGTGGGAGGGCGCGCCTGCACGTCAAACCGGCCGGTGTGTCAATCTGCAGCGAACCGCCAAAACGTGTTATTCACGGAAGCCTGCCTGGTTAATGGAATCGATCAACATACTCATGCAGCTGTTCCTGGATTTCTGGCTCCTGGTCGTCCCGACAGCGGCGGTTTCGTGGTTTGCGGCCTCATTGATACCGGTGCGTGAGACCGTGGTGCCCAGCGACTATTTCAAATTGACACCTTTGTCCGAAATTATCTGGAGCCTGGGCACTTACGCGTTCGTGACGACCTGGGTGGCCGTGGTTCTCATTTCCGTGCTGGTGTGCCTGTTCCTGCGTTTCACGCCTGCCAGGCCCGGACTCTATTCCACCCGGGGGCTAAAGGGCTATCTTCTCCTGTACCGGATGAAGAAAATGAACCAGGTCCAGAGACAATGGACCTGGACGATCGCCGGACAGTACCTGCGCGCACTGGCGGGCGTGCGTTTCCCGCGTCTTGGAGCCTCAGAGTGTGACCTGATGATTAATCTCGTGCCTGAGCTGACCAGTGCTGACTCCCAGGTTTTCTGGTCGAATGGCAGCTTCACCAACATGCTCGACCACGGCGCGGAACATATCAAACTGCGTCAACTCGACATGCCCCGCAATTTTTTCAGTGGCAATAACTGTGTTGCGGAATCGGGGCAGTTTCCATCAAATTTCCTGCTGGGTGTTTCCACGCTGGGCAATGACATCCGGTTCCGGCGCCAGATGAGATCCCGCCTGGCCGAGCCGGTGACGGTGGCGGGTAACCCGCCGGTTCGATTCTCAAGTGCGCAATTCGAGGCAGAGAATGAATCCCAGACGCTGCCGGGGTTCCCCCTGTTCCTGGCGCGGATTTTCCTGAATGATATTTTCAGTATCGGCCTGTTGCCGATGGCGGGGTTATTGGTTTACGTGGTCATGTATACGGGTTTTTTACGCTTGGGTCTCCACCTGGCCCTCAGCGCCCTCCTCGCTTTGATTCTCTCAGAAGCTTACCTGGTAGTACTCAGCGCCCTGATCAAGAAAGTTTTCGTGGGGCGTTACTGGGGGTCTGCCCACGCAACACCCTTCTGGTCATGGCGGCATTTCAGCTATTTTTTCGCCCAGGATTGTTTCTTCGCCTGGTGCAGGCGACCATTGAGAATGTCTTCCGGAAGCGTACTCTCCAATCCACTTTTAAGAATGATGGGCTGTCGAATCGGTAAACGGACCATTGTAGGTTCGCCGCTGCAGGCCTCCGACTGGAACGCTGTAAGTTTTGGCGATGATTGCATCGTCAATGGATTCTTGCAGTTTCATACATTCGAAAACATGATGCTGAAAGCAAAGCTGACGCATATCCGGGATGGCAGTACCGTGAATTTCGGCGCTACGGTCATGGGGGGCGCCGTTATTGAACCCGGTACCCTTTTGTTGCCGTTGAGCCTGGTTCTGAAGGAGATGCATTTACCTTCGGGCATCTATGAAGGAAGCCCGGCAGAACCCGTGGCCCTCAACCAGGGTCGTTAGCTTTTCAAGACAGGAGGGATTGATATGTTTTATGATTGGACTTCGATGAGACGAAAACCGCGAGTTTAGATCGCCACAGACACTTTCTACACACGTAAATAGTCAATTTTCAGAAGCCCCCAGGAGAATCACCCGATGAAAACATTTTTCACTTTAATGATCGTTTCCTTTTTCATGCTGATTGCTGCCCCGGTGCATGCAGAAGCCATCCAGATTTTTAATTGCGAATACGAAGGCGATGCAACCGAAGACGATGTTAATGAAATGGGCGCTAAATGGCTCGCAGCTGCAAAGCAAATCCCCGGCGGTAAGAACCTGAAGGCCTATGTCAGGTATCCGGTTGCTGCCTCGGTAGATGACATCGATTTCAAGTTTGTCCTGACCGCACCTGACTTTGCTCAATGGGGTGAATTCACTGACGCTTATGAAGCGTCCAAACTTGTAGAGATTGATGATGAGCTTGAAAAGATGGCCACCTGCAACGATGCAGCCCTCTGGGAAGGCGGGGAAGTCAAGTAGCTTGAATTTATTCGAATTGAAAAGGCCGTCATTTCTGGCGGTCTTTTTTTTGTGGTAATTTTATGCCGTTTTGACACATGAGCACAGATTGCAGCGACCGGGTTTTAACTTATTTCAAAGCGAGTGCTTGTGACCTGACACCTTTGTCCATGCACCGGGAAGTTACTTTACTTTATGTACCGGTTTTGCCTGACCCCGCCATGACGTTAATGTGCTCTTCAGTGCTGTCAAAAGCCGAATTGCAAAGAGCAGACCGGTTTGCCACCCGGGACCTCAGGGAGCATTTCATCCAACGCCGGGCGTTTCGCCGATTCTGCGGCGGGCAGGTAGTTGGCGGAAAGCAACCCCTGTCACGAATCGTTTTCAGAGAAACAAAAAACGGCAGACCGTACCTCCACGATCTGCCTGATGCGTGGTTCAGTTTTTCCTCCTGCCGTTTCGGGTTCGCCGGGGCATGGTCGCTGACCCATGGCATAGGCGTCGACCTGGAAGATGAAACCAGGGATGTCGATGCCTCCGGGCTTGCCCGGCAGTACTATTCGAAGGCCGAGGCCCAGGCTGTTGAGCGAGCCGGTGGACGGCAGCGCCGGCAGGCTTTTTTCCGTTTATGGAATCTCAAGGAAGCCGCACTGAAATCGATAGGCGAGGGATTACCCCTGGGCCTCGATGTTTTCGAGTTCGAACTGGAGCCAGAAATACGCGTTATCGGGGCTCCCACCGGCCACGGCGAGCCGGAACGATTCACTGCGCATGTTGTTGATGGTGTTGAATTCTGTGGAGCAATGGTCTTGAGGAACCGGTGCGCCTGACATCCGTAACCTAGGGTCTATTCAGTCGCATTGGCTGGAATTTCATGTAAGTGAGGCTGCGCCATAGCCATTCAGCTGGTCCAAACCGGAAACGCTGAAGCCACCAGTTACAGAACATCAGCTGCATCGCGAAAAACAGGACAGCAAATGCGGTCGTTGCTGTGGGACCCAGCCGGTAAAGCTGTCCAAAGCCCCACCCGTAAAACAACAAAGTAAACATCAGCGTACTTGACAGGTACACCGTTAAAGCCATTCTGCCGGCGTTAATCAGTGGTTTTAGCACCACTTGCCATTCCTGCCTGCGCGCCAGCAGGATGATACCCGCGCCATAACCCAGGGCCATTGCCGTTGAGCCGAAGGCAAACAGTGCATCGCCCAGGACGCGGATTCCTGCTGTTGAATGGTTCACCAGATACACGGAATAGCCAAACTGCATGTTCAGCCACCCTTCGAGCATGGCAGCAGCGATTCCTGTTCCCAGCCCCCAGTAACACACGCTTTTGAGCAGGGAAATATTCGACTCAGTTTTATGAACAACCCCGGATCGGCCGATACAAAACCCCAGCAGTAGCATGGCAAAGATCGTCAGACTGGATTCCGGCTGGTGCAGACCTGACCAGATTCGAGGAGGAATGGCTGCAATATTCTCTTCGAAGACATCCATTGCCGAACCCAGGTAAGGATGACCTGTCCTCAACGCTTCGAGCGGCCATTCGTCCTCAAGTTGCATTGCGATCTCTTCACTGCCTGGTGTGTGGACCAGGTTTCCCACCGGGAAGGCTGTCAAAAGGAGAACGGCGAGGACGAGCAGTATCCAGTCGGGTACATTGCGAAATAAAACGAGAATAAGCCCGAGTGCGGCATACTCCATCAAGATGTCGCCGTCGTAGAACAGCGCATGCGCCATGCCGAAGAGGAACAGGAAAAATAATCTTCTGAAGTAAAACCACAATGACCCGTTATCCAGCGACAGGGCTCTGGCCAATTGCAGCGCAAAACCAAAGCCGAACAACATGGAGAACAGCCGCAGGGACCTGGTTTCAAACAGCGAGTGCATGATGATGCTGAATGCGCGATCCACGGCGTTCGACCACTCCGGTGAATAGGCGCCGAAATTGAACATGTTTACCAGCAGTACCCCAAACAGGGCAAATCCACGTACCGCGTCAATCGACAAAATACGGGTCTGGATCCGGGTAGGGCCAATTTTATCGGGCGGCGGCATTCGGGCTATTCTCTGCTCCATTGGGCCGGTATTCAACGAATACGTTGTAAGTTATTTTGCACCCAATGTATGATGCGGTGCTGAACACAATCCAGTCGTCACATTCCTATGGTCAGTCGTACTCTAAAGAAAAAATTAGGTTGGTTGGAGATAGGCCTGTACCTCGGCGGTGTCGTGCTGCTCGTGGTGTTTTTCCAGATTCGAACCAGCGGGGAACGCCAGCGCGAAGAAGGGATTCGTGTTTTCCAGGAATCGGTCGAAGCGGCTGGGCAAGCGGTACAGGATGCCCAGAGTGAACAGAGTGAATGGTCACCCAACCAGGAATTATGGGCAGATAAACGAATCAGGGAGTACGAGGAAAGCCTCCAGGTCGAGGCAGGACCCCCGCTTGCCCTCCTGACGATTGATAAAGTTGACATAGAAGTACCCGTTTATAACGGTACGGATGAGTTCAACCTCAACCGTGGTGTTGGCCGGATTATTGGCACCGCCCATTTGGAAGCAGAGGGTAATCTCGGTATTGCAGGGCATCGGGACGGTTTTTTCCGTGGACTGAAAGACGTCGAAGTGGGAGACGAAATTAGGTTTCAAACTGCTCGCGGCGAGGTTTTGTATACGGTATCATCCATACTAATAGTGGATCCAAGCGATGTTTCCGTGTTAGCGCCAACGCCTGAACGTACACTGACACTTGTAACCTGCTATCCTTTTTATTATGTTGGGCATGCGCCGAAGCGGTATATTGTGACGGCAACAGCTAAGCATCTTTTGGCAAAAACCTAAGTGAGGGAGTATATGAAGAAGACGATGTTAATCACCATGCTGGTACTTCTGGGCGCACTCGGATTTACCACCACTGCACAGGCCGCATCATGTAGCGACGTTATCTGGAGTGCTGAAATGCTCGAGAGCAATCCGAATGTCGCCCCTGCATGCCTCGAAGTTGTTGACAAGCGAGGAAACTGGGCCGTCAAGCTTACGGCGCGTGTTGTACGCCAGGGCGTTAATTCCACTATCATTCAGTGGCAAATGCCGGATGGTTCCTGGTCTGCTTCAGAGCGCAGGTTTCCTGAGCGCGGCGCAACTGCTGAGATCGGTGGCCAGTCAGTCAGGATTACTGAGCTTGCACCTCGCCAGGTAGTGAACGTTTACATTCCTATGGCGGGAAACTGGAGCCTGCCTGAAGCTGCACCCGCTGCTGCTCCTGCTCCTGCTCCTGCTCCGATGCCGGAACCAGAGCCAGAGCCAGAGCCTGAAGCACTGCCGACTACGGCTACCCAGGTACCGCTGTTCGCCCTGTTGGGTGGATTGCTGATCCTGTTGGGTGGCGCAGTCAGCTTCGCGCGGACACGCCTCTGATAGAAGCAGTTAAAGGTGCTTGATGCACCGAAATGGCTGTAATAACAAAGAGCGCCTTGTGCGCTCTTTGTTTTTTGAGGTTCAGGCTGTCATGCCAAAGACCTGGGCCAGTTGGGTCTTGGGCTTCAGCAAATCACTCAAAGTATATTGTTCCAGTGTGTCGAGGTAGGCTTTAAGTGCCTTGTTCAGAGCAGATTTGAGGACACACATGGGCTTGATCAGACAAGACCCGTCTTCGCAAAAGCATTCCACCAGGTTCAGATCGTCTTCCATGTCGCGAATGACGTCCGCGATCACAATTTCAGACGGCGACCGGGCCAATGCAATTCCTCCACCGGGTCCTCTGCGGGCATCCAGGTACTCCATCCGGGTCAGCAGGCTGACCACTTTCATCAGGTGGTTTCGGGAGATGCCGTAAGCCTCCGAGATTTCACGGATGGTGACCCGTCCGTCTTCTTTCATTCCCAGGTAGATCAATACGCGAAGAGAGTAGTCGGTGAATCTTGTCAGTTTCATGGTTGTACACCGTAATCTTTCAATTTTGAATCTGAGCAGCCAATTGATGCTCAGATTTACACTTAATTTTACAGCCGACTTCTCCTGGGCGGTTGATTCACATCAAGGCTTCTTGATTAGTATGCGACAATGCAAGGCGCTAGCATCAGCTACCGGGGAAAGCCGATATGAAGACTATGCGCGTGTTTTTTAAGATTGCCGTGCTGGCGGTATTAATGGCCGCTTGTTCCAGTGAAGACACTGACGCACCTGCCCGGGGGTCGCAACCCAAAACGTTTGACGAACGTATGATCAGCGGCAAAAAGCTCTATGCTTCGCACTGTGCGGCCTGCCACCAGGCAAACGGACAAGGCTTGACAGGCGCCTTCCCCCCGCTGGCTCAATCCAGTTACCTGCTGGACGGGCCTGGAGGCACGATCAACGTCATTCTCAATGGCCTCAGTGGCCCGGTCACTGTCAACGGCATGGACTACAATGCGATCATGCCCAACCTTTCTTACCTGGATGACGGCGAGATTGCAGAAATTGTCACTTTTGTGATGAATTCCTGGAATAACCCCGGTGGTGAGGTCAGTGCAGCTGAGGTGGCGGCGGCGAGAGCCGGGGGCGGAGATTAACGGGTTTATGCAAACCGCTAGTCGAATGTTTTCACGCCTGACCCGGTGGCCATCAATACCACGTCGGCCGGGCGTAATGCCCACAGCCCGTTGGTAACGACCCCGGGAAGATTGTTCAGGTTTTTCTCCATTTTCACCGGATCAACCAGATCCATGTTATGGACATCGAGAATAACGTTGCCGTTGTCTGTGACAAAGCCCTGTCGAAGTTCCGGTTGACCGCCCATGGAAACCAGTTGCCTTGCAACAAAACTGCGTGCCATGGGAATCACCTCAACCGGCAACGGAAAACGACCGAGCACTCCGACTTTTTTGCTTTCATCGACGATGCAGACAAAACTTCGACTGGCCGCGGTGACGATTTTCTCCCGTGTCAATGCGCCACCGCCTCCCTTGATCAGCCTGCGGTGGCTGTCAAACTCATCCGCACCGTCGATATACAGGTCCAGCGTGCCTGCCAGGTTCAGGTCGATGACTTCGATACCGTGAGATTCCAACAGGGTGGTAGAAGCTTCAGATGAAGAAACCGCGGCTTCGATTCGTTTGCCGCTGGCAGCCAGTGCCTCGATGAAGCAATTGACCGTGCTACCGGTGCCAACACCCAGGACGCTGTCGGAGCGAACAAATTTGACGGCAGCTTCTGCCACCTGCATTTTCTGGGCGTGTTGCTGATCAGCTGATGTCATCTGTGGTTTTACTCCAGTGAAAGGATGTAGTCCCAATGTTCTTTCGAGACCGGCATGATCGACAGGCGGTTGCCGCGTCGAATCAGTGGGAAACCTTCCAGCCGGTCTGCATGTTCCTTGATTTCCGCCAGGTCGATCATCCTTTTGGTTTTGCGCCGGTATTTTACATCGACCATCAGCCAGCGGGGATTTTCAGGGTCGCTCTTCGGGTCGAAATATTTCTCCGAAGCATCGAAGGCCGTGTGATCGGGGTAAGCCCCTGAAACGATTTCGCAGATACCGACAATTCCCGGTGGCTTGCAATTGGAGTGATAGAAAAAAGCCAGGTCACCTGTTTCCATGCTGTCGCGCATGAAGTTACGTGCCTGGTAGTTCCTGATACCGTCCCAGTGCTCGGTTTGTTTGGGTGCATTTTTCAGGTCATCGATGCTGAACGCATCAGGCTCACTTTTGATCAACCAGTAGTTCATTGTTGGGCGGCTTCCTCGATTGGCATGCAATCCCGCATTGTCTCGCGTCAGCGCTGGAAGGTAAACCAGCCATTTTCGGTCAGTATGCCGTGCAGGCGAATGTCCCATGGCTCACAGGGAACCGCGGAGACCTTTTGCAGTTCGTAGGCCACACCCATCCGGGCCGGTTTTTCCAGTCCGGCAAAAGGCTGGAACATCCGGTCATAAAAGCTGGCGCCCATTCCGAGGCGGCCGCCTTGCTTGTCCCAACCGACCAGCGGAACCAGCATTAAATCGATATCGGGAACAGGCACCAGGGGCGCTTCAACCGGTTCGGCTATGCCATAGCGATTGGCTTTCAAGGCATCACCGGACTTCCAGGCATGGAAAGTAATGGCCGATTTGCCGGGCAGGTGTTGCACCACGGGCAAGGCCAGCCTGATGCCCCACCGGTCCAATTCCGCCAATGCCGGGGCCAGGTCAGGTTCTCCATCAAAAGCAAGGTAGGCGGCCACCGTCAGGGGGCAAGTATGCCTGGCCAGGTCAACAAGAGCCTGGTTGATTGACCGGTCCCATCGTTTTCTGATGTCCTCATTGACTGCTGCGCGCCGCCTTCGCAACTGCTTGCGTAGCTGGAATTTCAGACTTTTTTGACTGGCTTCGATATGCATCTGGCGGGGGTGATGAGACAGAAACAGAAGCCCCCCGTAAAGCCGCTGCGGCCCGGTGACCTTGAACCAAAGGTTCAGGTGGGATGGCTTACGAGGCTTCAGGCTTTTCGCTGAAAGCGAACATGCACACCGGCACTCAGATCAGCTACCCCGTGGTCAAAATGTAGGGACAAGGCATTTAACGGTCCCGCTGGCAAACGCCACAGGGGGCAAATTGATTATAGCGCGATCAGGTATTCAGCGCATCATCGATCTGGTCAGCGAGTATTCGGATTTTGCTATCGATCTTTTCCTTGCGGTAACTCTCGGCTTCGCGCAATTTCATTAATTGTGCGCTGAAATTGAGGGCCGCTTGCAAGGCAATCCGCTCCAGTGACATCAGTCGGCCACTGTCCTTGATTTCAGTCATGGTTTCATCAAGCTGGCGAGCGGCTTCGACCAGGTCGTTGCGTTGCTCCGGATCGCAGGCGAATTGATATTTTTTGTCGAGAATAATGACTGAGACGGGCTCAGGGGAGTTGCTCATACGGTGAACCTAGGATTGTTCCAATGCTTTTAGTCGATTGATCATCGCTTCTACTTTGGTCCGTGCTTCTTCATTTTTGGCGACCAAAGACGCACGTTCGGCGACCAGCGATTCCTGCCGATTCTGCAAGGAATGATTTTCTTCGCGAAGTTTACGGCATTGCTCCAGCAGGGCTTTCAACTGCTGCTCAAGCCGCTCCAGATCTTTTCCTGCCTGTTCCAGTGAGTCCATGGTCACAACTA
>Ga0224513_10000649_pt1 | contig 13511 bp, 10 predicted proteins | sample SF_May12_sed_USG_5_FD_169109 | JGI IMG/M metagenome (GOLD analysis project Ga0224513, IMG submission 169109) | Sediment microbial communities from San Francisco Bay, California, United States - SF_May12_sed_USGS_21 | ecosystem: Environmental > Aquatic > Marine > Sediment | place: USA... | reverse complement strand
CAACCCGCGCTGGCAGACATGGTCAAACCGCACGCTCATCGAAGGGCTCAACGCGAGCGACACCGTGTTCAACCCCTATACCGGGACCGTCGGCGCCAGCGAGTGCGTCATGGGGTGGCGTGGTCTTGCGCCGCTGGCTCTCAACCCGATGTACGGCACCGCCCCCGGCATGGAGCTCTACGAGCCGCAGTCGGCGGTGGCCGCGATCCACTGGTCTCACTTCGACGACCTGGTGAACTACTTCGGCGTCGGCGCCGACGGCTATGCCCAAAGTTACTGGGACAACATCGGCGTGCAGTACGGGTTGGGCGCGGTGGCGACCGGAGAGATCACTCCCGAGGAGTTCCTGCAGTTGAATGCCGTCATCGGCGGTTGGAAGCAGGAGCCCGACATGGTGCAGGAGGGCTCGCCGTTCTACCCGCCCGGGGTGATCGACCTGAGCAACTGGGACCCCTGGAGCTACCGTAACCAGGTCTTCAGTGTGAATCCGTCCGCCCCTGCGCCCCGGCGCGAGGGCGACCTGGAAGCCATGAATGCTGCTTACGAAGACGGGCTGGTCTTCCGGGGCGACATTGACATCCCGGTCATCGACTGGCGCCACTACCTCGAGGCCGAGCTCAACATGCACAACTCCCACCAGAGCTTCGCCTCCCGGCAGCGGATCCGTGACTACCGGGGGAACTCCGACAACCAGGTGGTCTGGTTCACCGATACGCTGGGAGGAGCCCAGTTCGACCAGACGCCGGAGGCGCTCGAGGTGATCGATGATTGGATGATGAACATCCTCGCGAATCCCGATCAGGGTGTCGCCGGCAACAAGCCGGATCTCGCGGTTGACCGCTGTTTCGACACGTTTGGGAGTGAGATCGCTTCCGGCGACGATGTCTGGGATGGGATCCTCGACGACAATACCCAGGGCGATTGCACGGCCCTGTTCCCCGTCTACGGAACCTCCCGCATAGTGGCCGGTGGACCCTTCAAGGGCAGCATCTTCAAGTGCGAGCTGAAACCGGTCGGGAAAGCGATTGCCGACGGCGACTACGGTGTCTGGGCGCCGACTCCGACGGAGCGGGCGATGCTCCACCAGATCTTCCCCTCCGGCGTCTGCGACTTCAGCAAGCCCGACGTCGGCTTGCCCCCCGGCTGGTAGGATCCGCCTGCCAAATCGGCTGACCACACGACGCCCGGCACTTGCCGGGCGTCGTTTTCGTTCATGAACACCGCATCTCACGGCATTCATCCTCGTGGACTCGAACGGTCGCTTCCGGGTAATCCGTCCGCATGGGTGCCGCATGGGTGCCGCATGGGTGCCGCGTACCCTATTGCTGCATTAGCGGACCATCATCGGTACCACGTTTCGCATTGTTTCATCACGGGTATCTCCTTCGCTCAGGTGGTGAGTCCCTGAGGAGCGAGGAGGGAGGGGGTAAACCCCTCCCCTAGATAGGACTTCGCACGTCGCGTGACGCACCCGTTCACCAGCGTTCCAACCACACTGGTGAACACTGTGGGAGTCGCCGTAACCACCGTAGGGGCGGGGTTTACCCCCGCCCGTTCTGGCGCCCGGGGATCCACACAGCCGGCCTGCCTGAGCGAAGGAGATACCCGTGTTGTGACATCCTAATGTTGGCGCCCTTCAGTGGCGGCGACTATCTGCACCCCGGCGCACCGGTCAGACGTTGCCGAGTTGTGAAATCCGAGGCCCGCGCCAAACACCTGTCGCCTTCTTTCGTACCCCTCACCATGACGCCCGGCTCGCATTGAACCGGGATCACACGAGGGGGTCGACAAATGGCAAGAAGATCCGTGCGGTTTTTTTCCACGCTACTGGTCATCGCGGTATGCCTGATTGCGGGCATCACACTGTCTTCGGACCGTGATGCTGATCGCGAGACCTGGCAACCGCCGGAGCAGATCATGGATGCGGTTGGCGTCAGAGCGGGGATGAGGATCGGGGAAGCCGGCGCCGGCGAGGGGTACCTCACCTTTCACCTCGCGAGAAGGGTCGGAGACCGCGGCGTCGTCTACGCCAACGAGATATCGGAAGGTGACCTCGAGACCATCCGCAATCGGGCTCAGCGCGAAGACGTGGACAACATCGTCACCGTGTTGGGAGAGATCGAGGATCCTTTGTTCCCGGAGAAAGATCTCGACATGGTGATCATGGTGTACGTGCTGCACCACCTCGATCGGCCGATCGAGTTCCTGCAGAATCTCGAGGGCTACCTGAAACCGGACGCTCCGGTGGTGATCATCGAGAAGAATCACGACATGGAACGTTCGCATCCGCCTCAGTTCATGACCGGACGTCAGGTCCTGGAGACTATCGAGGAGTCGGGGTACGAGCTCGAGAAGACCGAAACCTTCCTGCCCAGGGACACGATTTACATCTACAGGGTTCGTCGCTGACCGGCGATCGGATTCTTGAGCCACGAGTGAGCCCGGGATCATGGGTTCCTCGCACCACTTCGTGATTGAGCGGCACCTTTCGGCCGGCTAGCGGCGGCCGCGCTCACTCAGCCAGAACCCCGGAACCCCGAGCAGGATCAACAGACCCGCGGCCACCGCGATCCACGGCCGGTATTGGACGGACGCGGCAATCAGGAACAGGCATACGAGACAGAAAACGACCGTGGTCACCGGGTAGCCGGTGGCCTTGTAGGCTCGCAGAGCCGACCGATCCCGGAACCGGAGCACGATGACCGCAACGCTGGTCGCGAGGTAGAAGAGGTAGACCGCGGCTGCGGTGTACATCACGGTGTCGATAAACGAGCCGAGGACCAGGATCAGGACCACGGACAGGCTTCCCTGGAGGATCAAAGCCCGTACCGGCGTGCCGGTGCGTTCCGACCACCGGCCGAGGGCCCCGAAGAGCCGATGGTCGCGGCCGACGGCGTAGGCGATCCGCGCACCGGCAAAAACCAGCCCGTTCACGGCCCCGAGCGCGCACAGACAGATGAGTGCGCTGACCATCGAAGCGGCGGCCTCCGGGAAAACCGAGGCCACCGTCTCGGCAGCCACTGCTTCGGACGAGGCCAACCCGTGAAAACCGAGCACATGCAAGAACGAAGCGTTGACGGCCAGGTAGATCACCGTCACGACCGCCATCCCGAGAACCATCGCACGCACGATGTTTCGCCGCGGCTCCCGAACTTCCGCAGCCACGAAGGCCGTTTCGTTCCAACCGCCGAATGAAAAAAGTACCAGGACCAGAGCGATGGCGAGCGGCACTGGTTGCTCCGGTGTGAGTTCCTCCACCGGGGCCGCTTCTGCGCCGGGACCGAGGACGGCGACCACGATGACGAGCGACACGCCGATCACCTTCGCGACCGTGAGCACGTTTTGCGTGCGCACTCCGCTGCGAACGCCGGCAACGTTGACAGCCGTGAGCACAGCGACCGCCGCTGCAGCGAGGACCGGCTTTCCAATCCACTGGTGGCCGACGAGGTTTTCAGCATAGGTAGCAAAAACAAATGCCATCACGGCGATATCTCCTGGCCGGACGACCAGGGTCTGGAGCCACCCGAAGAGAAATCCCGCCCAACGGCCGTAAGCCTTCGTCAGGTAGACGTAGTCCCCGCCCTGCTCGGGGTAGGTGGTTGCCAGCTCTGCATAACCGACGGCGCCGCAAAATGAGAGCAGCCCGCCGACGAACCAAATTGCGAGCACGCCCACGCCCGACCCGATCCCCCTGGCCACCACGGGCGCCGCAACAAAGATGCCCGCTCCGACGATGATGCCGACAATCAGGTTTGTGGTGTCAAAGAGTGACAGCACCCGCCTGGGGCCACCTCCGGCCTCCGGTTCATTCCGGCGCATAGGAGCTCTTCGTGGGTGCCACGTACGTCATTGTTGAATTATGCCTATCGCGCACCGCATTGTCGCTTGAGACAAACGTCAATAAAGCTCCCAGGTGGTACGTCTGCGGCACCTCACTCTCGTAACCCGACCGGGTCGCGGTGCTCGGTGGGCCACTCGGTAGCGAGAAACTCCTTCATCGTGCCAACGAAGAACCCGGACGAGCGTCCGGCGGCTGCGCTGCGATCGTCTAGGAAATTGCGATGGCTGAACTCGCCCCAGATGTCACCCACCCGCGACAGGGGCGCCAGGCCACTGGCCGTTTGACTGTAGTAGCCGCGTTGGATGAATCCCTCGTCATCGGGGGCAGGGGTCGAGGTATCGAGTCGACCGGTGGAGGGGTACTCCAGGATCAGGGCTTCGTCGTCTTTGCGAAGCGGTGGAGCGCCTTCCACCCCGTAGTGGACGACGGCCCACCCCTGGAAGCCCTCGGGCACAACGTGGCGCTCAGGCGCCGCCGTGTCCAGACCGACCGCTGTCGCTACCTGGTAGAGGCCTTCAGAGGCAATCGACGACCGGAAAACGAGAAAAACGGCCGCGCCGACCACCAGCACGACGGCCATGATCACAGCAATCAGGCGTCCGATGTTCGTCATATCCCCTCCAGTGACGTACGAAAAGCGGACGGAGAAGATGCAAGGATTCGCAGGGGTGCCACGTTCACAAATTGGCAACTGTGGAATTGTGAACGTGGCACCCGCGTGGTTTGGGCGGTTTCGTGGTGGCACCCTAGCGAGCGCCGAAGAGGCTGACGAGCACGTCGCCGAGGTGATCGCGCCAGGTCGTCGGGTTATGGCCTTCCGGGACGTCGATGTATTCGACCGCGTGTCCGGCATCGGCAAGCGCCTGCCGCGCTTTCCGCGCCGTGGCGAGGTTGGCCTGGTCGTAGCGGCCGGCGAGGATGGCGACGCGGAGCCGATGGGCCGGCTGCCGGGCGAATCCCTCGAGGTCGGCGGAGGTCAGCCGTCGCCCCGGGATCAGCAGGCCGAGGCGCCCGTAAGCTTGGGCCGGGGAGAGCGCGGCGTCGAGAGCGTCCTTCGCGCCATAGGAAATGGCGAGGACGGCCCACCCGTCGGCGCGGGCCGTGACGCCGTAGCGCGCCGCCAGCCAGGCCGGCGCCTCCTCGGTGAGAAAGCTCCGCATTGGCCGGCCCTCGTGATTGTCTGCATCGCCGGCGAGGTACGAATCAAGGAAAAGCCCGACGATCGGTTCAATCTCCCGGTGCGCGATCAGCCAGTCGAGCACGCGAGGCGCCTGGCCCTCGCGCGCCACGCCCCGGCCGGAGTGGAACACCGCCACCGGGTAGGCGCCGTCGTTGCGGTACCCGGGTGGCAGGTACACGAGCACGCGGCGCGGCGCTCCAAGCGCGTGGCTGTCGATGGTCGCCTCGACCGTCCTGCCGCCGGGCGCTACGGGAGGGTCGGCGAATTCCTGAGGCGGCAGGTAGTCGGGCGTCACGAGTTCGGAGATGTCATGGCCGCCGCGCGACCACGCCCGGCGGGGGTTATTGGGGTCGATCCGGTAGTCTGTCTCGCCAAGCACGACCAGGTACTCGATACGCGCTCGGGGCGCGACCCTCGTCTCGAGCCACCACCAGTCCGTCGAGCCGAACTGTGCCATCGTGCCGATGGTCAGGTCGAAGGCGCTGTCGTCCGGGCTCTCGCCCCACCCCGTGACGTCGGAGACGATGCGTGGCGCTTGGCCGTCGGCACTCTGCACCAGGAAGGTCACCGTCGCGTCCGAGCCCGGCGATGGTTGCGCGACGAGGGGCGTGGTTGCGCGTCCCGCCTCGATCGCCGCGATCGTGGTTTCGAGCACCCGGTCGGCCGCGTCCGGGCCGCGAGCGCATGATACGGCGACGCCGAAGACGGCAATCAGGGCGGCGGGCTTCAGGGCGGCGGTGGTGAACCTCATGGTTGCTGCGTTGACAATTGTTGCACGGGAGCCACGTTGGTGGTGTCAATGGGGGCCACCCTTGCGCGTCTCAAAAGCTGTTTAATGAGTGCCAGGCTTTGAATTCTTGGAATGTGTTTGAATTCCCCATCAACCGTTCGACATTCTAAGTTTCTAAAGCCTGGCACTGACGCACGCCGGCAGAAGCCGATGAACGGCTGAAATTCCTGCTCGGCCAAGCACGGGCGCCACCATTCGCATTGACGCTGGCGCAACGTAGAATGGTCGTCGGAAGGCGAGGATTCAATTGCGCTGCGGAAGCTACAGCGTGTCGCAGGTACTGGTCGGACTCCACCGGGTCGGTATCGTAGGGCTGCGTCAGGCGTGCGAAAAGGTCGCCGCGGTTGGTCTCGCAGGGCGACAGGAGATCGTGGACTTCCTGCTGTCAGAGCTCGGGGCTGACAACTTCATTCCGGTGGGACAGGAAGAGGCCTTCCGCACCGCCCTGTGGCGCGAGTATTTGCGTTTCGTAGGCGGGGATTTCAGTGAGTTCTTTTCCGAGATCGAGGTCACGGTGGGTGGCGAGCCGGGCGAGAATCGCGACAGCCTGGTCGAGCGATGCACTTTGGTTCTCGCCGAGTTCGAGCTGCGGCCAGTGGTGGACCTCGCAGGCGCCAACCAAGGCGGAGGACCCGACCCGGAGCTCGTCATCGGAGGCACCACGGTCGCGAGGGGGCTGCCATCGCGGAAATCGCTGAGAGCGACCATTCGACAGCGCCTCTCCGACTGGTGACCCGGCTGATGACGGGAACGAGGCGCGTGCCGCCTCGCAGCATGAGTGCCACGTTCACCATTGTTGCATTGCATGGGTGCCACCCACTCGACCGGTGACGCGGCGCCAACTGCAACCGGTGGACGGGGTGCACGTATCAAATGATGACCGGTTCTGAAAAACCTGAGGAGGTTCCCGTGTCTTCGCGCACAACCGCAGTTCGGTGGTGATGCGGACATTGTCGGGGACCGACAACAAGCCTTGGTCACGCCACATCGCGGAGGGATCCATTAAGAACGTCGGTGTTTTCGTTGCGCTGCTGACTGGGCTCGGTGGGATGGCCGCGCAGGCGGAAGAGATGCCGAGGGTTGCGTCCTACACGATTGATGTGACCTATGTGGCCGAGGAGCCGGGGATCGAGGCCCGGACCGACATTACCTTTGTGGAGGGTTCGGTAACCCCGCAGATCCTGACCTTTTTTCTTCACGGCGAGCTCCGTGTCGACGAGGTGAGATTCGACGGTGAACCGGTCGAGGTGACCGAAGAACTTGTCCTTTATCCGTCGGATTACTCCGGCGTGGCGCGCCGGACCGAGATCGAGATGGCGGGTCGCGAGATTCCAAAAAAGCTTTCGATCCATTATTCCGGAAAGCTCAACCCGTCGGCCGCGCGGTCACCGTCCAACTACATGCGGGTCGACGAGGACGGGGTGTTTTTGCGCTCATACCTCTACTCGGTGTGGTTTCCCGTCTTCCTCGAAGCGAAGCAGGACACATACCCCGTAGACCTCGATGTGACGATCCGTACGCCTGAAGAGTTCAGGGCTGTCGCCACGGGGGAGCGATCGGGAGAAAAGGTGGAAGAGGGGATCCGGGTTTCGCGGTGGCGGTCGCTGCAGGACGACATCTTCAACCTCCAGCTGACGGCACGCCCGTTCGAGCTCCAGAGGGTGGGCGACATTCATCTCTACTTTTTGGGAGATGCCGAATCGCGCGCCTCAGCCGGCGCGATCCTCGAGTTCTCGGCGAAGCTCGAGGAGTTCTTTCGAGCCAACTACGCCGGTGGCGGTGAGGGAGGACAGCTTCACGTCGTCCAGATGCCGCGGTACGGAGACATTTCTAGCGGCAACATGGTGGGGATCAGCGATCGGGGATGGCGTGGTTTCGAATCTGCTTCCTATCCGGGCCGGACTCTTGCGCACGAGCTCGTCCACGCCTACGTGCAGATTCCGCTCCCCCGCGACAACGAGCTGTATGCGCTGGTCATCGAGGGCTTCCCGAGCTATTTTCACCTCCCGGCGATGGCGGCAATCGTCGGCGACGAATATTACCGACAGATCCTGACGAGAACCGAGGACGGCTATCTCGAGCGTCGTCGCACCGGTCTCGATCGGCGCGGACGCACTCTTCCGCCGGAAAAGCCGCTGCTGGATCTGACCGTCGACGATATCAGTACCTACAAAGATCGCTTCGTCCTCAATGATCGGGCGCGGCTCTTCTGCAACTGGCTGCGAAGCCAGATGGGCGTGGAGAGATTCGGAGATTTCACTCGGAAGCTTTTCTCCCAGAAGTCCTTGGATGCGGACCACCTGGTTGAAATCGTCGAGACGTATCTTCCCGATTCAGCCGATGACGTGAATCGGTGGCTCCGAACTGAGGACTTTCCCGAACACTTCCGGCTGGACCATACCGTCGATTAACTCATCCAGGGCGCCACGATTCCGCTGGTGCCCGCCGGTCTGGCTGCGAGGTCGTCAGGTGGGCGCCACGCATCACTTTGTAATGTTGTGATCAGTGGCGCCCTTGAGTTGATCCTTCAATTTGAGCTGGACCACTCGCATTCCGGATTGTGAATCGACAGCGAGCTCGAAGACGGTGTCTGGCGGTTGACGGCGAAAGTTCTCGCGCATGGCCGGCAGCCCCAGCTCGGTCGGCGTCTTGCCGTTGCACGCGACGATCCGATCTCCGACTCGGATGCCGGCGTCATCTGCTGCGCCACCGGCGATCACATCGACAACCTTGAAGGCGTCCCCATCGATGTTGATCCACATCCCGGATTTGTCGAATGGGTCGGGTTTGTCGAACAGGGCGTTGGGTTCGAGGATCATGATCTTCTTGCCGTAGTCGAAGGTCACGGTGAACCGTTTGAGGACACCGGCTCCGATATTCCCCGCGGTGTACCGATCCGCGAAGGCTCCCTGCTGCTGCTGGCTGAAGCCAACGATGACGTCGCTCAGCTCAACGTTCCCGATGTGCAGGGTGGCGCCTGACGCGACCTTCGAGCGCACGCCGCCGCCCACTCCCCATCCGGTGATTCCTTCGAGGTGGGGTTCGAGGATTACCTCGAGATTCTCGGCGTCTACAAACGGGCCGTAGAGGTCGAGGGTGGTGCGGCTGCCGGTGTCGATCGAGAAGGTGGCCGGAATGGAGGCGATGGCGCCATCGACGACTGGAGTGCGGTCGTCGAACTTGAACGGGATCGCGACTCCCTTGCCGGCGTACTCGAAGGCATCCGGTCGGGTCAGGGTCAAGAGTCGCCCGACATAGTCGATTTCGACAACGAAACGTTTGAAGACCTCGAAGCCGATGAGACCGTCGAAGTCGACCCCTTCGGCTGCCTGCACCGGGCCCAGCGGGAATACGAAAAAGGTCGGCTCATCGAGTGTCACCCCACCGATGGTGAAGGATTCGAGGTTGGCGATGGCGACGTCAACGGTTTCTTCGCCAACACCGCGCCCCTGGATCGATCCCTCGGACTCGACACCGAACCGGGCAGCAGCGCTCTGTGTCAGCAGGTTGACGCCTCCGGTGTCGACCAGGAAGCGGCCGCGATAGTTACCGTTGACGGTTGCCTCGACATAGATGTGGTTGTTGAGAAGCTCGAAGGGAACGGTGGTGGAGGTGGCTCCGTCGGCGATCACGAAGTCGTCGACGGTGACGCTTGGAATGGTGAAGTGGCCTTCAGAGAGTTGCGGGTTGATTTCGACGGAGGTGACCTCGATCATCACGTCGTACTGGCTGTCCCCGTTGCTCGTGCGGATTCGGTGGGGGAGCATGAGGTCGCCGACGGCCCGATAGTCTGACAGGTAGGTGGTCTCGACCGGGTTGGCGTCTTCCTCGACGATCCTTGCCGCGAGCTGGGTTTCAGCGTCGAGCCAGATCTCGAGCTGGCCGCCTCCCTCCGGCACGCAATCGATTACGTGGTACGAGTGTCCGTCGATCTCCCTTGGGTCGCCCGAGGTTATTTCCGCGGCCCATCGATCGGGGAACCAGAACGCCCTTGCGGACAAAAACGCCTCGCTGTGGGCACTGCGGAGGTCCGATTCGGACCCCTGCTCGGTGACGTCGCCCGAGGGATCTTGATTCCACGGAGTGCTACCGTCGAAACCGTTCGCCACGGTCAGGATGCCGAGGTCGACCCGGGTCACGACGCGACCGCGGACCAGATCCTCCCACGACTCGATGGTGCCTTCGAGACCGCTGGTGGCAATTGATCCCTCCAGGTGAAGGGAAGTGACACCGTCCCAGGCGGAGCCACCGGATGCGCCCTTGGCCGCCGCCAGCAACTCCTGGGCGCTGTCGGTAGCCAGGACAGGAGCCGAAAACAGGGCCAAGAGGAGCCAGGAACAAACGGTTGCTTTCGTTCTTCTCATCGTCAACCTCCTACTGCGTACATCTGTGTTAACGTTGAAAAATGAAGAAAAGTTTCAACAAATGTCGTCCGAAAGAAAAAGGCGGCGGTGATCGGTATTTCACGATTCGCCGGACCGACCAGATTCGTTGTCTGATGTCTCAGGTGCGTCAGGAGATCGTCGACACGGTCGAAGCGCTCGGGACCTGCTCGATAGGGGAGATCGCGGAGCACCTGGGTCGATCGGCGGATGGTCTCTACTACCACGTACGGACCCTTGTCGAGACAGATCTCCTCGAGCAGAGCGGTATCCGTGACCGTGGCCGCAAGCCGGAGGCGATGTACGCTATCAAACCACGGGGCACATCGCTCAGGCTGCACTACGATCCCACTGATCCTGAGAACGTGGACGCTGTCAGCGAAGTTGTGAGCAGCATGCTTCGGGTCGCCGAGCGAGACTTTGCAGGCGCCTTTGTTCCAGGTGTCGCTGTGTGTGAAGGGCCGGAACGGAATCTCTGGGCGGCGCGGCGCAGAGGTTGGCTTTCGGCCGAAGACCTCCGTGAGGTCAACTGCATTCTCGAACGACTGGCCGAATTGCTCGGGCAGGGAAAGGCGCCGGGCAGGGAGCGGCTTCTTGCGCTGACCTATGTCATAGCGCCGGTCGAAGCACAGGGGAGGAGGCGGCAGAGGAAGGAGGGGTGAGGCGCTAAGCACCCGGTCTTGGCTGCCACGTATAAATTTGTGCCAAATAAATGCCACGTACACAGTTGTTGAATTGTCATCTGCGGTACCACGCTCACCATCGCCTGACTGAACGGCGGCTGAGGCACCTCGAGGGATAGAATCTGGTACTGTCCTCAACCATGCAGCCGCTCGAGCTGGTTGATGCACTGGAGCGTGTGCCGCGGCGTAGTCTCGGCACCTATCCAACGCCATTGGTTCGCCTCGAAAACCTGAGTCGCGAGCTGGTTCGTGAGGTGTATGTCAAACGCGACGACGCCCTCGGCCCGGCTTGCGGCGGTAACAAGACACGCAAGCTCGAGTACCTCCTGGCGGACGCTATCGAGGCGGGCGCGACGAAGATCGTCACCGTTGGCGGACCACAGTCGAACCACGCACGGCTGACGGCCGTGGCGGCCCGGATGCTCGGGCTCGAGCCACACCTCCTGCTCTTCGGGAGCAAGCCAAAACGGGCCGTGGGTAACCTCCTGCTCGACGAGCTCGTCGGTGCCGAGTTGCACTTCATACCTCCGGGGCCCATCGCGTCCGGGGCCTGTACTTTCGAGGAGCTCGATTCGTACGTTCGTGAAGAGGCGTCGAAAAGAGTCGGCGATCACTATCATGTGCCGCTCGGAGGTTCGAACGGGATCGGTTCGATCGGTTATGTCCGGGCCGCACTCGAGATCGACGAGCAGGCGAAATCTGCTGGAGTCGCCGGTGCGTGGATCGTTGTTGCCACCGGTTCTGGTGGCACGCTTGCCGGTCTGCTCGCCGGTTTGCGGCTCATCGGTTCTTCACTGCGGCTCATCGGTATCGATGTCGCGAGGATTTGGCGGAACTACCCGGAGCTCGTGGCTCGAATCGCCAACGACGCTCTCGATCTGCTCGGTCTGCCCTCGAGCGTGGAGGCGAACGACGTGTCACTGATTGAACGCACCTATGTCGGACGAGGGTACGCCCTGCCCACGGACGACGGGACGGCTGCGATCAAGCGCTTGGTTCGGTTGGAGGGTCTCCTCCTCGATCCCACCTACACAGGTAAAGCATTTGCCGGGCTCCTGGACCTTCATGCGGCGGGGCACTTTGGCGAAGAGCCGGTCATCTTCTGGCACACGGGCGGCCTGCCCGGTTTGTTCGCCGAACGGATGCATTAGCGCATCAAGGGCGCCACATTAACAATTGTTGCATCGTGAAGTCGTGATCAGTGGCGCCGCCGGGGCCTCTACTCGGCCACGACAAACAGTCGGTTGTCCAACGCCCCGGCGATGACCTTGCCGTCGACCGCCAAAGGGGTGCTCATTACACCGCCGGTGACGAAGCCGGGGAGCTCCCCAGTCGGCACGACCCAGCGTGGCTTTCCGGTTTTCAGATCCACGGCGTGGAGCCCGCGTTCGAGGGTGACCCCTTCGAAGTAGTAGGGAATCGCGCTGATTGTGCCGATATAAATCTTCTCCCCGGAGACGGATGGGGTGCACCACGACCAGCCGCCAGTTCGGTACTTCCACTTGACGCTACCGGTTGCGCCGTCGAGAGCGAACAGCGTGAGAGCGTCCGAGCTGCCGATGTAGAGAACGCCTTCGACATAAATTCCTGAGGACTCTACCCACGAGCCGTCGGTGTGTTCGAACTCCCAAACCGGCTCTCCCGTTTTGGCGTCGACGGCAAAGACTTTGGGGTTCCGGCTGCCGATATAGACTCGTCCGTCACCGATCGTTGGCGATGCCTGCACGATGCCGCCGGTGTCGAAACGCCAGACCTGCTTTCCGCTCTCGAAATCCAGCGCGTACAGGTGGTGGTCCCAACTGCCGATGTAGACGCGTTTCTGATGGACCCTCGGCGTCGAACGAATGCGGCCTTCTGTTGCGAAGCGCCACTTTTCCCGGCCGCTAGCGGCATCGATCGCGTACAAGGTGCCGTTGGCGCTGCCGACCAACACCATCCCCTCGTGGACCGTGGGGGATGAGCTCAGATAGTCGTACGAATAGGGCGGGTAGGGTGATGGCATCACGCGCTCGATCCCAGCGCTTTGGAGATCGAATCGCCACGACCGGCTTCCGTCAGAGGTGGAAACACTGTAGAGGAAACCGTCGTCGCTCACGAAGTAGACGGTATCGCCGCTGACGGCCGGTGTTGATCGGATACGACCGCCAGTGTCGACCTTCCACTTCGGTTTCAGGGTCTCGAGATCAAGAGCCCACAGGCTGTTGTCGTCACTTCCGACGTAGAGCGTGCCCCCTTCATGTACGGGCGATGACCAGATCTGGCCACCAGTCACGAAGGTCCCGAGGACCTCTCCCGGCTGTGCAGCCTTCTCAGCCTCGGCGGGCTTCGATTCTTCGGCAGCCACCGAGATCGTCACGGCCAAACAAACCACGAAAGCGGCCAGGTACACCAGATTCGAGTGCTTGAGTGTGCGGATCACATCGGCCTCCTTTTCAACTCAACAAGGGAAAATACGAATGCGGTGAACGGGTGTTTCGACGTGGGTGCCTCGATGCGTGGATGCCACGCCGCGGATTCAATCGAAATATGAGGTTGTGATCAGTGGCACCCTTGCTTCAAGCTCGCCTGCCACAACCAACAGCGCGGATGCGAGGCCCGCGGCGGTCAGTTCCTGTTCAACGCCGAGGTCGTGGAG
>Ga0224513_10000645_pt1 | contig 13546 bp, 13 predicted proteins | sample SF_May12_sed_USG_5_FD_169109 | JGI IMG/M metagenome (GOLD analysis project Ga0224513, IMG submission 169109) | Sediment microbial communities from San Francisco Bay, California, United States - SF_May12_sed_USGS_21 | ecosystem: Environmental > Aquatic > Marine > Sediment | place: USA... | reverse complement strand
CTGCTCCTGATAGCAGACTCCGATGTTCGAGCAGCTCTCGACAAAATAGGCGGCATCTCGAGACGCCACTTGGAACTCGCGGACGGCCTCGGGTAGAAGTCCCATTTCCCGGTATGCGATGCCGAGATTGAAATGGGTATCAGCATCCTCTTCCGACAACTGTTCCTCAACGCCCTTTTGGAACTCCTTGAAGACTTCCTCGAGGATTGCCTCGCCCTTGCCTCGCCCTGTCGCTTCCTCGACCATCGCTTCCTCGGCGGCAAGCTCCGCTTCGAGCTCCTTCGCGAGATCGATGTATTGCTCTTCGTCAGCAAAAAGCTCTTCAGAACCCTCTTCAACCGCCTCCACCTGATCGAGCAGAACGCCGACCTCTTTCAGCTTGCGCCGGCGCTCCAGAACCTCGGCATCGTCACCGTGTTTCTCTTCGAGGTCGCCCAGGACTCTCGCGGCGTCCTCGTACAACTCCTGATCGATGAAGAAATCGATCTGCTCGAGATCTCCCATCGATGGCCCGGCAAAGGAATCGCTGATCTCCACCAATTCCTCGGCTACCTCTTCCACCACCGGTTCAGGTGGGGCCACGCGCACAGGTTCGGGCTCGGGTTCGGTTTCGGGCTCAGGCTCGGCTTCCGGCGCCTCATCCACCAGCGGAGGTTCTATTGTGATCTCGGCTGTGAGCTCTGCCAGTAAATCCTCTTCGGCAAGCTCCTCTTCGGTCTCGGCGACAATCGGTTCGGACTCTTGGGTCGCGACGGCCTCATCTGATTTCAGATCCACACCGGATTCATAATCGACCGGGTATTCCTCAATCTCCGGCGCCCTATCATCGGCCGGGGGAGCCGTCATCTCACCCTCGATATCGACTACCTCGAGGAGGTCGCTCTCTTCATCAACGAACTCCACAGGTACTTCGACAGCTTCCGTGGGTTCTTCGTCCACAGGCTCTTGAACCGCCTCGGTTTCGGCAGATGACGCCGCCCGCGCGGCGCTAACCGCCTCATCAAGCTCTGGAATCGCGGTCATCAGCTCGCTGAGCTCATCGATAGTGCCATTTGATCGATGGTGTTCCACCACCGGAATCGCCATGGTCACCGCCTCTTCCCTGTCCCCATGCTCGGCATAGAGAAGGGCGAGACGTCGTCTCGGCTCGGGCTCCTCCGGGCAGAAGAGCACAACGTCCTCGAGATGGCTGATCGCCTTCTCGACTAGACCGTACTTGGCGAAGACCGTGGCCTCAGCCATGCGTTCCTCGAGATCGAACCCCTCGGGGGCTGCTCCCTCGCTCTTTGGCGCCGGCGTTGGCAGTTCGATCTTTACCTCATCAACAACGATTTCCTCTTCGACTTCGATGACGATCTCGTCCTCAGAGACCCCGATCACCTCGTCTTCATCAGGCTTGCCGACGTCGACACCGTCAAGCTCCGCCAGCCGTTGGCGAAACTCCTTATTGTCAGGCTCGCGTTCAAGGAGAGTGATGTAAAGGCGTTTGGCTCCTTCCTGCTCACCCGACTGGAAGTAGCTTTCTGCCAGAGCAGCCTGCAAAGTAAAGAGCGTCTCGCTCTTACCTGACGAACGGTAGGCCCGAACCCCTAGCTTCAGAACCTCTTGATCGTCGGGCATCTCCTGCAGTAGATCCTTGATTGCGGCTTGGGCCTGCTTATGCTCTCCCCTCTCCAGTAGATCAACCACTGCAGGCACCAGCATTTCGCGCGCATCGCCGACTTCACCGGAGTTCAACATCGCGCCGCCGACGAGGCCCCGCACCTCGGCGTTATCGGGATCGGATTCGAGAATTTCGCGAGCGGTATTCAGGGCAGCCTTGGTCTCACCGTGCGCCAGGTGGGTTCGCACCAGGAGAACCTTGAGATCGGAGTTCTCGGGAGATCGTTCGACACCAAATGTCAAGAATTCGAGTACCACCGACGATCGGCCGGCGTCCAGGAAGGCACTGCAAACCGGCAGAAGGAAATCACCCTCCGGCGGATCCTGATCAAGGACGTGACGATAAAGTCGCTCAGCCTCGTCGAGCTTGCCGGCATCGAGCAGCACCTGGCCGAGTCGTTCGTAGACCTTGAGCGCAGCAGTCGCCTCGCCGCGCCGAAGCAAGAGATCGGCGAGCCTCAGGGCAGACACATGGTTTGATGGATCGAGATCGACGAGCTTCTCGTGGGCGTTGATCGCCTTTTCCAGCTCCCCGTTCTTGACGTACCAATCGGCCAGGATCTGGTACTCCCGTTTTGCCTCGATCATCAGCCCCTGATCGAAATAAAGGCCAGCAAGTCGTTCAAAGATGTCGAGGCGCTGCGGGTCGAGGCGCTGGATTTTCTTGAGAATCGCGATCGCCTTGGTTGTGAACCCGTCTCGGGTGAAGTGGTCGGCGATTTCCTCGTAAAGCTCGACCGCTCGCTGGAGCTGCCCAACCCGCCCATACAAATCACCGACTCGGTTGATGATGGTCGTGTCTTCTGGGAATTTCTTGAGGACCTTCTCGTACTCACGAATCGCCTGCTCTAACTTGCCCTTCTGGACAAGCTTTTCGGCATCCTTGAGGATTTTGTCCCGTTTAACCGCCATCTATGACAAACTCCCCAGTCCGGACCGTTCAATGGGTGGTTTCCAACGACGCAAACTTCCTGAACAAACCGGACTGATGTGTCCTGATCTCAGGCTTTATGGTAACACAGGCGACCACCCGAAACTGCGGCGATGAAGGATGCCTGGACCGACGTTTTGAAGGGCGCGGCGATGATCAACGGTGCCGTATCCCTTGTTTCGTTCCCACTTCCAGCGCGGGTCTTGGCGGCCGAGATCAACCATGATCCGGTCACGATGGACCTTTGCCACGATCGAGGCAGCGGCCACACAAAAGTAGTCGCGGTCGGCCCGTTTGGGTGACAGAATCCGGCATCCGAGATCGCCAGGATTGACATAATCGGTAATGACCACCGATCGCGGAGCTATCAGCGTCCGAGCAGCGGCCGCCATGGCAATTCGCGTGGCCTCGAGAATGTTGATGCGATCGATCAACTCCGGCCAGACCTCGCACACCACCCACCGTGCGCCGCTGCTACGCAATCGGACCGCGATCGAGGCTCGACGACGGGGGCTCAGGAGCTTGGAATCCCGTACTTCACCGTCGTCCGGAATCTCTTCGAATGCTGCTGCGCAGACGACCACCGGCCCGGCGAGCGCTCCTCGGCCTACCTCATCGACTCCTATTATCGCGTTCGCACCGAGGAGGAGATCCCGATCTTTGGAACCGAGGACGTCGACTCCCGATGTCATAACCGCAATTGATCAGCGGCCGCGGTCGCGCTCCTTGATGCGGGCCGCCTTGCCTCGCAGGTTCCGGATGTAATAGAGCTTGGCGCGGCGGACGCGGCCCCTGCGCGATACCTCGATCTTAGCTACCGAAGGCGTATGGAGGGGAAAGGTCCGTTCGACTCCAATGCCGGAAGAAATCTTGCGCACGGTGAACGATTCTGAGACGCCGCCATGCTTGCGCGATATCACCAGACCCTCGAAGACCTGGATACGCTCCTTCTCACCCTCCTTGAGGCGAACGTGGACCTTGACGTTGTCGCCGGGACGGAAATCGGGAATGTCACTCTTCAAATACTCTTGCGTTACTTCGCGGATGAGGTCCATTTTCTTCGCCTCCAAGGGGGATCGAGAACCGATGAGACCGGCTCCCGGGACGGGGAGTATACATATCTTCTCCTGAGAGGACAAGGGGTTACGGGGTTCAGGCTAGAATTCGGAATTGGGAAATCGGAATTCGGAAATCCGTGCACCCACGCGCGACACCCTATTTCTTCGTCTGTCTCGCTTTGGCGAGCAAGGTACCACCTTTCGCATTGTTCGCAGGGACGAGTCACTGAATCGCAGAGCGATGATTTCGAACAAAGCGAAAGGTGGTACCTGTGTCGTCGATGCGGCTAGGCGCTCTCGATTGGCGGTTCGACCTCTTCCCCCTCTTCCTCACCCCAACCCTCCGGAGCGGGAATTCCGAAAATTAGGATCTGGTCGCCAGCTGGTACGAGAACCACCCTCCCGTGGGCATCGAGGACCTCGTTGGCGGGCCACACCTCTCCGCTCTTCGCGTCAAATGATCGAAAACCGAAGGGCACCTCAGCACCGTCCGGCGCCAACCAGTCCGGAGCTACCAGATCCCACCGCTCCTGATCTTCGGGCACGCTGCGGAAGACAAGGTCGGCGCTCGACCGCGAACCCAACTCCTGGCGTTGGGCAACCAGTTCCTCGGCCTCTATCACAAGATCCTCTAACATCTGCTCGGTGAAGGCCTGCACCATCTCTCGGTTCTCGGTTCCAGCAATCTCGCCGGAAAGGAGCAGCTGATATGTCTGGTCCTGTAGCTCGTCACCGGCCAGAAAATCGAGGGCGAGTTCGGTTCCGTCCTCCACGGCCTCCACGTCGAAAGAGGCACCGTGAACCAGATCCCTCACAACCAGGGCCAACAGCAGTTCATCCGCGTTCGAGGCCGGGAACCCGACCTCCCAACCTGTTTCCCAGGATTCCATCCTCAACCCCCTTTTTGACTCTCAGCGAGTTTACCCGCGTCCGCGTCCGAGTCCGCGCCCGAGATCAATCAACCCTCGACTCCTGATACTGCCTCACCGCCGCCCAGTAGAGCTGCCGTCGTACCCGGTCCTGGTCGCGACCGAGGGCCGAGAGCACACGCCGTATCTGCTCTCGCCGGGCCTCGCCCTCCCGCCTGCATCTCGCGACGGGTTCCGGAAGACCTGCGAGCCGACCGAGGCGGACCAGTTCGCGACGTTGCAGCTCGTATAAAGGACGGACTATCGTCACCGCACCATCGAAGTAGGATCGGACCGGTGGGATGCTCTCCGCGTTCCCCGTGTACATCAGGCTCAATAACCATGTTTCCACTACATCATCGGCATGATGCCCGAGTGCGACGTAGCTTGCGCCTCGTGCCTCGGCGGCTTCCAGCAGAGACCGCCGCCTGGCTCGAGAGCAGGCAAAACAGTTGAGCGGCAGTTCTTCCGATCCATCCAGCCGAATCTCGACTTCGATCACCTCCAACCCCCGCGACCTCAGCCACAACATCGTGCTTTCGGGAAGCTTGTCCGCGGGACCGTCGGCGTCCAGACGAACGTGGATGGCCGAAAATTCCAACGGTCTCTTCAGGCGGCGGTTATGCTCGCATACCAGGTACGCCATAGCGAGACTGTCGATCCCGCCCGAGACCGCCAGCATCAGACTCTCGCCCTCGGGAAGCACCGGCCATCGGCGCGAGGTCCGTCGGAGCTTTCCGAGGAGGCGTCCCGAGCAGCGTTGCAGCTGCCGAGGAGTCGAGGTGTCAGTCGTCGGCATCTCGCTTTTTGCCGAAGATTGCTGCCACTCCTACTCCCAACAAATACAGCAAGATCATTGGCACCGCGAATACAGTCTGGGTCGCAATGTCGGGAGTCGGAGTGATGATCGCGGCGACAACAAAGATCAGAAGAACGGCCCAGCGGAACCAACGCAACAACTGACCAGCGCTGACAATGCCAAGTCGAGCGAGGAAGAAGATCAGCATCGGCATCTCGAAGACCAGCCCGAGGCCAAGGAGGATCTTCGACATCATCGAAAAGTACGCATTGATGGTTACGACCTGCTTGAAGCCCTCGCCGACACCGAGGAGGAACTTGACGACCATGGGAAAGGCGACCAGGTAGCCGAAATAGCCACCGGCAACGAAAAATAGAGTGGTGAAGACGACGAACGGCACGAAGAGGCGACGTTCTTTTTTGTACAGTCCAGGCCTCAAGAACAGCCAGAGTTGAATGAGCAAGATCGGCGAAGCAACGAAGATGGCGGTCAGCAGCGCGACCTTGATGTACAGCATGAAGGGACCCGGAAGATCGGTGAAGGCGAGCTTCTCGCCCTCCGGGACGGCGGCGAGGAACGGTTTCTCAAGCCAGTGGAAAATCTCCGGAGCGAAGTACCAGCTTCCGAGAAAGGCGACAAAGATCGATATGATGCTGTACAGGATTCGGCGGCGCAGCTCGTCGAGATGATCGAGCAGGGTCATCCGGGGGAGCTCTTCCTCGCTTCCCTCGTCGCCGTTCCCCACCACCTCGGGCTCGGTACTCACGACTCCTCAGTCTCCTTCGTCGGCGAAGAACTTGAATCGTCAGCCGGGAGGTCGAGGACTTTCTTGGCGGTGCTCTCGATCGGACTTTCGACTGTTTTCTTGAGGTCCCTGAACTCCTTGCCGATATCGCGGATTCCTTTGAGATCCTGCTCGACGTCGCGGATTTCGTCCGACGCAACCTCGTCCTCGATGGTCCTCTTGAACTCGTTCGAGGCACGCCGGAACTCCCCCATCGCGCGGCCGATAGATCGTCCGATCTGCGGCATCTTGCGCGGGCCGAAAAGCAGCAGCGCGACCACGAAGATCAAGATCAGTTCGGGCATGCCGAGGGTTCCGAACACAGGTCCTCCTCGCGCAAGTATACCCAGTTTCGAATTAGGAATTCGGAATTAGGAATTCGGAATTCCCGCCCACCCACCCGCCTTACGCACGTGATCGGGAATCTTGTGACTTGGATCTTGCATCTTGAATCTGGGATCCAGGCGGATGGGTGGTTGGAAACCGGCCCCCCGGACTATTCGTAAGACCAATCGAGTTACACTTGTGTGTGCGCCCGGTAGAATGGACTGCCGACGCGCGATAGGGAGTTCGATGAAAGAGAACAAGCGCCGATTCAATCCGATCATCATCGCTCTCGTTGTCCTGCTGAGCGGGGCAACTGCAGGGGCGCTCTTCGGGGAACGTTCGATGCCCGAGGAGGAGACAGAATTGATGCTTCGCGCCTCGCGGGTGGTCAATCTTCTTCTCGAATGGCTGCCGACCGAAGAGGATCCTGCAGACATCGTGTACGACGGCATCAGCGGCATGCTCGAGGTGTTGGATCCACATTCCAACTACCTCGACCCTCGCACCTTCACGAGGATGAGATCGCGGCAGGAAGGGTCATTCTTTGGAGTCGGAATCATCATCTCCAGCCGCGACGGCAAGATTACTGTCATCGCGCCAATGGCCGGCACACCGGCTGCGGCAGTCGGTCTGCGCGCGGGCGACGTCATTTCGGCTGTCGGTGATGAATCGACCGAGGGTTTCAATTTGGACAATGTCGTCGATCTCGTGCGCGGGCCCGAGGGAACATCGGTTCAGCTGACAATTGCCAGGCCCGGACTCAAGGATGAGTTCACGGTAGAGATCACTCGAACCCGCATTCCGCAGAACACAGTCCGATACGCGTTTATTGTCAGACCGGAAGTGGGATATATCCGACTTGGGGAGTTCAGCTCGTCGAGCGAACGCGAGGTGCGCGAGGCTGTTGTTCGCCTCGAGGCCGAAGGCATGCTGCATCTGATTTTGGATCTCCGCAACAATCCGGGCGGATCACTGGACGCGGCCATCGGTGTTTCGGATGTGTTTCTGGCGAAGGACGACCTCATCGTCACGACTCGCGGAAGGACGTCATCAAGTCACTCCACCCTGACCGCTCCCGGACGAGATGAACCCTTCAAAGGACCCGTCATAGCGCTTGTCAATGAGGGCTCGGCCTCGGCCTCGGAGATCGTGGCCGGCGCTATTCAGGACCACGACCGAGGTCTGGTCCTCGGTGAGGTGACGTGGGGGAAGGGCCTCGTGCAGACCGTATTCACGGTCCGAGATACCGGACTCGCCCTGACCACAGCTCGCTATTACACACCCTCAGGCCGCTCGATTCAAAGAGGTTACGAGTCCTACATCGACTACATCACCCACAAAAACGGCACCAATGGCGATCAGATTTACGAGACAGATGCCGGCCGAACCGTGCTTGGCGGCGGTGGTATCACGCCGGACGTTAACCTGGAGGCCCGAAGGCTCTCGGAGAACCTCGCCCGTCTCTATGGTAAATCTGCGTTTTTCCTGTTTGCCGTTGAACTGCTCAAGGATGTAGCTGAGGAGGATCAGGCAGCAATGGCCCGGACCTTTACGGCCAATGACGAGGTGCTCGAACGATTTTGGGCCTGGATCGAGGACGAGGAAAAACTGTCCGAGGACAAAATCGTCGAACTCAGAGAATCGCCGCAGGACGTGTCGGACGTCGCGTTGGGAATCAAAGTAGAAATCATGAACGCCACACTGGGTTTGGACGACGGCTACCGAGTGGCGCTAGATGCGGACGATCAGTTCCTTGCCGCGCTCACTCACCTCGATGAGGCGACGGACTTCTGGGTCACCTGGCAGGACGCCAATCTCGAATGAGGAATTAGGAATGAGGAATGAGGAATTCCCGACCCTCCGTCAAGAATTTCGAATTCCGGATTTCCCACCCGCACCCCCAGAGAACGGGATGGGTGACCGGCAACTCAAAACTCAAAACTAAGGACTCAAAACTCCCCCGAAAGGGTGGGCGGCATTCCTAATTCCTAATTCCTCAATTGCTAATTATTCTCGGGGGCGTCTTCCCAGATCAGCGTGACGGGTCCGTCGTTGACCAGTTCAACGTCCATCAGGGCACCGAAGATCCCGGTTTCAACCGTCACACCCTCTTCGCGCAATAGCTCGACAAAGAGATTGAAGAGCGGCTCTGCCGCCTCTCCAGCAAGGGCGCGATCGAAGCTCGGACGGCGACCCTTGCGGATCGAACCCGCGAGAGTGAACTGAGAAACCGCGAGAACAGCGCCACCGACTTCGTCGAGACCGCGATTCATGCGCCCCTCGTCATCCGAGAAAATCCTAAGGGTCGCCACCCGTCGCGCTGCACGTTCGAGTTGGTCCTCGTCATCACCGTGTTCGAGACCGACCAAAACCGCGAGACCAACACCGACGCGTCCCACAGCCTCTCCGTCGACCCGCACTTCAGCGCGCGAGACTCGCTGAATGACCATCTTCATTCTTTCGCTCCACCTCTGGAGGCCGACAGCAACAATCTCAACTCGCGTCCTCCGAGCAGGGTCACCAGGCCGACGTATAGGGCGCCCGCAGGTACCAGAACTGTGGCGAGGCGAAGGGCACCATCCCACGACGTGTGGTCGATCGTTGCCAACCACGGTTTCACGGAAAAGAGCCCGGCGGCGATGACGGCGCCACCCGCAAGCTGCCGGCCGACCGCAATCAACGCGACTGCCACGCCAGCATCTCGAAACCCGTAGCGCAGCGCGTAGAGCACGGTGAGGAAGGTTGCGAAGCAGGCCATGGCAATGGTGTTGGCCCAACCCAGGCCGACGGTGCCCCACGGTCCGACCAGGACCGCGCAGGTGGCGGTGAAAATAATCAGCGCAACCAGACTCCCCCACATCGGTGTGCGGGTATTTTTCTGCGCAAAAAAGGCGGTCGCCATGACCTTGACATGGCCGGTGCCGACCAGGGAAAACGCATAGGCCGCAAGGGTCGCTGCGGTAACCGTCACATCGACCGTATCAAATTGTCCGCCGCCGAAAAGCAGACCGATCACGGGCCGTGAGAGAACCGCCATGACGACAGCAGCCGGAATCGTCACGAACGAAACCAGAGTAACGGTCCCGAGAAGCGTCCTCGGTGCATGCTCCGGGTCTTCCCGCAGCTCCCGTGAAAGCAGCGGCAGGAGCACGGTCGTCAACTGCACGACGATCGCGCCGAAAACAAGCTCAGTGACCCGATATGCCCCGTAGGTGTAGCTGACACCGGAATCGATGAAGGAAGCGAAACGGTTCGAGACAAGCTGGTTGATCTGATTGATGCCGAGGACCGGTATACCAGGTAGCATCAACAGGAGGACCGCCTTGACCTGCGGGTTGGCAAAACCGCTCCACAGCGGGCGAAGAGAAAAGCCGAGGCGCCGCACCGCAGGAGCCTGGACCGCGAACTGCAGGAGGCCGCCCACCAGGACCGCCGCCGACAGCACCAGTGCCGGGTTGGCAGCGCGCGGCAGCGCCCACCACGCGGTGCCGGCGATGGTCAGGTTGTAGAACATGGGTGTTGAGGCAGCGAGAAGGAACTTTTCGTGGCTGTTGAGAACTGCCTGGAGGAGGGCGGCGAGAGATATCAAAAGCAGATACGGGAACATGATGCGATTCATCAGCACCGTGGTTTCGAGTTTACCCGGTGTCGCCGAGAAGCCCTCGGCGTAGAGCCGGACCAACCACGGCGATGCGAGGATCCCGACCGCGACCACCAATCCCACAACAAGCAGCATCACAGCAAGCAGGCCGCGGAACAGCTCGACCGCCTCCCGGCGATCGCCGTCCCTCCCCGTCAGGCGGGCAAGTGTGGGAACGAATGCGGCGTGCAGGGTGCCCTCGGCGAAGAGGCCGCGAAACGCGTTGGGGATTCGATTGGCGGTACGATACATGTCGTAAAGGTGGCCCGCACCCATGACTGAGAACAGCGCCTTGTCCCGCAGATAACCGGTGATCCTACAGACAAGGGTCACTACCGCCATTCGGGAAGCGTAGTGAACGACGCGCCTTTCTTGACTCACAGCTTCAAGGTACCACTGCACGTTGACGATATCGTGGCGATTCTATGGCACACCGGGGAAAGCAATCAGCTCTCAACGGTCAGCGGCCAGTAGTCGGGTCGTGTGCCTGCGGCGGGCGGAAATTCCTAATTCCTAATTCCTAATTCAGAATTCGGGGGCTTAGCACTGCGCTCGGCGCTGTGCTAAGCTCCCGCTGTCCCATCCGCGCAGGGAGTAGATAATCATGGGTATCAACAAAGTAATTTTGGTTGGAAACGTCGGTCGCGACGTGGAGTTCCGGGCCACTCAGGGCGGCCAGAATCTCGCCAAGTTCTCACTCGCCACCACAGACAGGCGATTCAAGGACGAAAACGGCAACCCCCGCACCGAATGGCACAACATCGTTGCCTGGGGCAAGCTGGCGGAGATCTGCGATCGCTATGTCACCAAGGGCAAACTGCTCTACATCGAAGGGCAGATTCGTACCCGCACATACGAGCAGGACGGCCAGAAGAAGTGGTTCACTGAGATCCACATGGAGCAGATGGAAATGCTCGGATCGAAGGCGTCCGGCGCCGGTGCGCCGGGGGAGGACTACGGCACCGTAGCCAAGGGATTCCCCGATGATGCCGACGACGTGCCCTTTTAGACCAGAAATCGAACAGTTTCGACTCCCGCGGCCGCCGCGGGAGTTTTTTGTTGGGTTGCCCCTGTCCGAGTTCATGACTGAATAGACCACAGGATGTTCGTGCTAACCCTTGACAATGATTGAGCTTCCCGGTAACTTCTCAATTCCCCGCGTCCGGGGAAGGAGGAGTGGATGATCAAGTCGGATCTGGTCGAGCGGGTCATGCAGGCCACAGATCTTCCGAAACCCAAAGCGACCGAGGCGGTGAACGCACTCTTCAACGGCATGAAGAGAGCGCTTTTGCGCGGCGATCGCATCGAGTTGCGTGGATTCGGCGTTTTTCAGGTCAAGGACCGTAAGCGCGGTATCGGACGCAATCCCAAAACCGGCCGTGAGGTCGAGATTCCGCCCGGGAAGACGATCCGGTTCAAACCGGGCAAGGCGCTGCGCGATATGAGCTGAGCGTGCACCCGCCCCCTTCAAGCGAAAATCCCGGCCCCGACGGTCCGCCCGCCGGGGCTTTTGTTTTACCGCCGATCACCTATCGCCCGCGGTGGTGGCTTCACATCACCTTGTTCCTGGCCACCTTCGCCAGCACAACGATGGTTGGTGGCCTCGTGTGGGGCGGCCTTCCAGCCGAAATGGCACGGCTCGGCCTCGTCAAACTCTTGACAGATCCGAGAGTCTATATCGCCGGTCTCAAGTTCTCGGTCCCGCTGCTGACGATTCTGTGGTGCCATGAACTTGGCCACTACATCGCAGCTCGGAGGCACGGGCTGACCGCTACGCCACCCTATTTCATTCCATTTCCGATCCCGGTCCTCGGCATCGGTACCCTCGGAGCGGTGATCCGGATCAAGGATCCGATTCAAGACAAACGGCAGCTCCTCGATGTCGGTGCCGCGGGTCCGATCGCCGGCTTCGTCGCCCTGATCCCTTTTCTCGCCTACGGAATCATGGCCTCGGAGACCGGAGAATCGGTGGTTGAGGGCTCATATCTCGAGTTCGGGGAACCTCTCATCTATCGTTTCCTCGAAACTGTGCTCAAACCTGGCCTCGGCGACGAAATGACCCTGTGGCTCCACCCGACCGGTGTCGCCGCCTGGTTCGGTGTCCTCGTTACCCTCCTGAATCTTTTGCCATTCGCCCAGCTCGACGGCGGCCATATCGGCTACGCTCTTCTCGGCCGATGGCACCAGCGATTGGTGTGGCCACTCCTCGGCGCGCTCGCCGCACTCGGATTCATTTGGCCCGGTTGGTGGCTTTGGGTTGTCATCGCCCTCGTCATGAAACCGCAGCACCCACGACTGTGGGACGAAGACCAGCCCCTCGATCGAAGGCGACAGCTGATCGGCTGGGCCGCGATCGTCATTTTTGTACTGTGCTTTGTCGCGGAGCCGATTCGGCTTGTATTCTGAGGCAGAAAACAAGCCGAATCGGTCTGACGGAATACTCAGTTCACCGAACCCAGGAAACGTTGCATCGCCTTGGTGACCGCTTCCGGCTGCTCCAGCGATGACAAGTGCCCTGATTCCGGTATGACCACGAGAGACGAGTTCGGGAGAGAGTCAGCAATCTCTTTCGAACAGGCCACCGGCAGCGACACGTCTTCATCACCCACGATGACCAGCGAGGGGATCTCGATCGACCGCAGACGGTCGACCACAGAGTCACGTCGCACCAAAGCGCGAAGGCCAAGGAGCATCGAGGGCACATCGACCGACGCAAACCTCTCCTCCCATACCTTGACCAGTTCAGGGTCACGCCGCCGGGTCGTGATTCCGAACATGAGCTTCGAGATCGTGGGCAGGAAAGGCCTGGTTCCGATCGTCTTCACCCCGATTGCCATCGCCCGGTATTTCAGCTTTTTGTAGGGGGTTTCCGCACCGGCATGGGTGTCGACGAGAATAAGGCCCGAGACGCGATTCGGGACGGTGATCGCCGCTCGCATCGCAACCATGCCGCCAATCGACAATCCCGCCCATACAGCGCTCTCGATACCAATATGATCGAGCACCGCCACCACGTCGTCGACCATGTTGTACAGATCGAACGGTTCCGCGAGATTGCCTGAGCGTCCGTGGCCACGTCCGTCGATGTTGATGACCCGGTAGCGGTCGGCGAGTACCGGAACCTGCGATTCCCACATTTCGCCCGAGCACAGAAAGCTGTGGCCAAGAACCACGGGCGGGCCGGAACCCAGGTCCTCGAAGTGAATTTTCAGGCAATCTCGTTCGATCGAGGGCATCTCGATTCTCCTTTCACTCAAGCACACCGGCATAAGATCCTGAAAGGGCGCTTGAAAAACCGATTTCCGCTATGAGCTCTTTTGCTGATGCTAGCACTCCCTCCTCTCCTCACGTCTTCTCCGGGCTCTCTGCGTCTTGGTCACCTATATGAGTGCTTGGACGGAAATCCGAATTCCGAATTCCGAATTCCGAATTCCGAA
>Ga0224513_10000644_pt1 | contig 13550 bp, 18 predicted proteins | sample SF_May12_sed_USG_5_FD_169109 | JGI IMG/M metagenome (GOLD analysis project Ga0224513, IMG submission 169109) | Sediment microbial communities from San Francisco Bay, California, United States - SF_May12_sed_USGS_21 | ecosystem: Environmental > Aquatic > Marine > Sediment | place: USA... | reverse complement strand
TAAACAAGGTTCCAATTTGAAATTTTTAATAAAGTCTTTTCTTATGAATTTTAGAACTTTTTTCTTCAAGTTGCTCCATTTTAGAAATAAACGCTGGATCAAGTTTTATTTTAGAAAGAGATTCTGCAGATAATTTCACTGTATTTGTATCTAAAGATATGTTTGATTTTGGAAGATTTCTATCAGCCCAAAATTTCATAACCTTATCTTCAAGTTTAAAATCACGAAAACCTGCAGGGAATTTTTTTGTGATGTGGTTTAGTAATGTTCTATCCTTCAACACTACACGAGGTTCAAATAATCTAGTTTCATCGCTGTAAACATTTTCAAATAAATTCCCTGAAAGTTCATCGGATAATAATTCCATTTTGGATATTTTTCTCATCAAATCCAAAAAATGTAAAAATTCATGAGCTAAAATTGCATGAATTGTACCCTTTAGGCCATATGCAATTAGCGGAGCAGATATTTGAATTACTACCTGAAATTTCTCTTCAAATAGAACAGGAATAGTTCTGGCAAATAAAATTCCAAATTCATAGGAGTTAGGATTAGAAGAGGATAAAACAAGTGAGGGCTCGACATAAGCTACAGGATATTTAATTCCAGATGCTTTTTCAATTCGATTTATTCCTGCAATAATAATTGGAAACCGTTTCATTGTTAATTCAAAAACATCATCAGGGATTATTCCTTTAAAATGTGCTTCTTTGAAACGAACTAGCGGATCCAATATTACCCCTCCACAATTCTGAATGTAAAAAGGTTGATTAGATCAGGAACGTGGTTTACCGGCTTTCTTTTTTTTGCGTGTTTCAGCTCTTTGATCAGCATGTCGTTGATGTTTACCTTTTTTTCTAACTGGCATATTGATTTTCAATATTTAGTGCTAGTTAATTGTTATCATAGACAGATAAAACATCAAATTTTCATTAACTTGGTTGTTTGAACAAAAAAAGATCAGAATCTAGAAACACCATGTAGACATTTATCCATGTGTTAACGATTCTAAAACATCATAATCTTAACATCATATTTAGTATTTCTAGTACAACTGAATTCAAACCATATTACTAATAGGGTTTATTTTCGTTCAAATTTGAATAGGAGCACAGTAGGTGGGGGGATATAATCAAGGCAAAGAATTTCATACCCACGTGGAAAAAAGAAAAACTAGAATGTTCTTGAATTACTTCAAAAAAATTTCAACGGCACTTTTCACAAATTCTATTCCTTTAGGAGTTAAAAGTACTCTTTGTTTGCATGTTTTGATTTATCTAAATATCCTCCACGTTTAGCATTTGCTGCTACTTTGTAAAAAGGAGTTTTTGATTTAATTCCATTAGCATCACAAAGTTCTTTCCAATCATCATACGGTAGAGGTTTTTCATTCATTAAAAGATCCTTAATAGCTAAGATCAACATACCACCTTCTAATGCAGATATTTGAGATGTTTTAATTATCTGAATATCTTTATCACGTATTCCTACTAATTTTGATTTTTCAAATTTGTGAGTCTCATTAGTTCTCTGAACTGAATTCCTGGATTCTTTCCTATCAATTTAGTTAACTCTGTCCTTCTATTTTTAGATCTTAACTTTACAGAGTCTAAAAGTAAATTTGCATCTTTTTTACAGTCAAGACATAAACAATTACTCATCTAACCAATCACCCGCAAATACCATGATGGATAAACTGAAAATGAAAGTGGTAAAAATAAATCAGATGTGAGTGTCTTCATCGTTTTCTCACATTGGGTATGTCTTCGGTTTGTAGCCATGCTTCCTTCTTGGTCTGTATCAGTGCCCAAACAGAGCCAATTACAACTCCAACTTGAACTACTTTGGATACCATTCCAAGATGGCCTATACCTCCAGCATCCATTCCAAATACTGCTGCCATGTCTGTTCTTGTAACTGCATACAGTACCATTATTCCAATGGTTCCTGCTATGGTTACAAGATATGGGGCAGAACTGTTTGGACTCTTTAGCATCCAAAATGCAACTGGAATGTAAACAATTGCCACTACTAAAAAGAATGGTCCTTTTATCATGTCTTGCTCTTCAAATAGTTCTTCTGATGTCTCAACAAAGTAAACAGTAGAAGTTGCTATCATAAGACCAACGACAATTCCGACTAAAGATTTCTTGTTCATGTATCAAGTATTATTAATTTTGGATATAACAGAAGTACACATTTTCCAATACAGATTGCCAATAATGGAAATTGTGTCTAGTGGTTGTTGTGTATGAATAAAATTTTATTTAATTTTTCATAAAAAAATATAGCAACTAAAGAAAAATTAATAAAAAAATTAATTTGTTGGATTCATCAAGGCTGCACGCTCCTTTGTCTTTTGATCAACTAGAGCATCAACATACTGACCTGGTTGTGCATTACAATCTCCGATGTTTACTGCATAACCATCCATGGTTTCAGCAACACATCCGTCGTCTGTAAATGCTATTATCTTGACTAGTTCCGTCGTTTCTACTGGTGCTGTATAGAACATCAGATATGCAAAAAGCAGACCTGCCCCTACCGCGATAACTCCTGCTATGACAAAAGTGGTATTTTTACTTGATTTTTTATCAGCGCGATTATTTATTGCAGACATACAAGATGTTCTTCCAGATTAATTATAAAACAAATAGACATTTTCCACTTGTAGCTTTCAAAGGTGGAAACTGTATGTGGCAATTGTTTTCAGATATTATATCCTATTTTCACATACTCGTAACGAGGAAAAATGTTAAAACAAAAAGAAAAAGAAAAGAAACCACCTCGACTGGCAATGTGGGGAATGGTAGCTGCAGGAACAGCTGTTGTCCTAATTTTGCTGTTGACTCCATGGAATTTCATTCCAGTTGAAGTCACTGAAGATGTTACTGTCATAGTCAATATGGAATATGGCTGTGTCGGGGAATCACAATACGGAGTCAGTGTGGTTGTGCCTGAATGTAGTACACAAGTTGGGGACATAGTATCTGCCACGTTTTATGTTCCTGCTATGAAACTGAACGGATACTATGACAAACTACAAGATAGAGTTGAAATGGTTCAGCCATAAACTCTATCTTTTTTTTTTTGATTTTAAAAAAACTAAACTCGTTTAATTAGATTCTAAATCTTTGATTTTTCTACTGGTTTGTTTGTAAATGATCTAATCGAACGTCTCTTCTCTACTGTTTTAAAAAAAGATATTTTCATTCACCCCTATACTATTTTGTGTTTTCTATAATTTTGATTAGACCATTTTCAATCTCTTCTCCTGAAAATTTGAGATTTTGTTCTGATACCATTGAAAGCAAAGATGTTGGTCTTGCTAGGCTGATGAAATTCTCATTGTCCTTTTGATAAACTGCAATTGTACATGGTAACAATAATCCAAAATCAGGATTGGCTTCTAGTACTTGTTTTGCAAGGTGAGGATTACATACCTCCATCAGCTTGTAATTATCTGCAAATTCTAGTCCTTTTTCTATTAGTATTTTTTTGAAATCCAGTGTTTCTAGTACACCAAATCCTATTTCCTTAAGATTTTCAGTAAGATCAACGATTACCTCATCGATATTTTTTTGTGTTTTGACCGTGTGTGTAAAATTCATCATTTCTATTTCTCTTTTAATTCATATATTACAGGAATACAATTTCCACAATTGGAATATGTCATTGGAAAATGTATTTTCAATGATGAAGTTTTTTTGAATTTTTATTAACTCAAGATTATATGTAATGTCACATCGAGTATCGATAGATTGGCTGATTTTAAAATTTTAGGAAGGGATTCAAATCTTCGAAAGGCAATTCTAAAAGCACTTTCTGATGAATACTCCAGAAATATAATGAATTACACCATAGAGCAGCCAAGATCTGTCGTAGATATTGTAAAAGGATGCGATGTCCCAATGACTACTGCATATAGACGGGTTCGTGAACTAGAAGAAAATAAAATTCTCAAAGTTACTGGCTCTGTTGTTACCGATGATGGGAAAAAATACTTTCTTTATCAAAACCGATTAAAATCTATCTACGTAATATTTGGTGTAGAAGCACTGGATGTACAAATTGTAGACAATGAAGGGATGGGTACTAGCGCTTATTGGTAGTTATTTGCCAATCTTCTAATTTTGGAAAGTTTATTCCGCGCTTTTGTTCGCAGTATCATGTGACAACATGGACATCTTACACCATTGCATTCCATAAAAATTCCACAAAAACTGCAACGTTTCTGTCCTTCTTGGTATTTTAATTGCATTGCAGTTCCTGTACTTTTGTATTTGCTACATACTCCTCTACATGCTGCTGCCATTCTTACTCAAAACTCCACAAGGAGCCACAACACCCACAGAGGATTCCAAATTTGTTTGCAAATATTTTATGATTATCGCACACAAGGCACTTCCTCGTCATCTTTGAATAAAATCTGAAGTTTTCTGCAAAACTTGGGCCTTCTAATTGTAATCTCATGGTAATAGTTTAGATATATGATATAATACAAAAGTAGACAATTTCCGATAACGATTTTCAATACTGAAAGCCAGATACGGAAAGTGTCTATGAATATTATATGGTAAAAGTCGTGTCGATTTTTCATGAACAAACAACTTACAGTAGCATTCAGTATGGCAATACTACTAACAGTTACTGTTGTGGCATCAATTGATCTTAACCAGACAGCTGATGCTGTAAAATCAAAGGGAACTTCGCTTACCGAAGTCGGCTCATCAAAGGTTTGTGGCGACAGACTGTGTTCTGAAGTATCTGAATCAGACAAAGCAAAACACGGTGAAGACAAAGGTAAGATGAAAGAAAAACATCTCCAAATGTTAGAAAAAATGAAATCCATGAACAAAATGGAAATGATTGATTCTATGAAATCAATGATGTCTGAGCATCGTGATATGAAGATTGAAAAGATGAGCCAGATGGATGGACCAGAACTTTTGAAACACATTGAGAAAATGCTTGATAAAATGAGCAAGGACTCACACTCCGATATGGATGATACACGACATGATGAATTTCTATACAATGAGACACTAAACCCAAGACAAATCGACTATCCAAACACTCTGGGATTCAGTGATCTTCACATTCACGCAATCAGACATCTTGACGTTGAGAAATCCCACGGTACTGCTGATCATCTTTTGAAAACTGTAGTACATCATCACTGCAAAGTTTATGATGATAATACGGCTGCATGCCTGCTCTTCCCTTATGGTATGACTGATCAAGACAAACCATATGGAATAGAGTATGTCATTACAACTGATCAATTCCAAGAACTTCCTGAAGAGTAACAAAACTATTGGCATTATCACAAGACAGAATTCCCACGAGCAGAAGCTACCTTCCCAGAACTCACAGACTCAGAACTTGCAAAAGTTTTACCAGTTTTAGATGAGACATATGGAAAAGTGTACTACTTTTGGAACTATGGAGACACATATCCAATGGGCAAACCATCCATTCTAATTGTTCAGGACATTCCTGATCAATAGATTTTTTTTACTTTTTTTATTATGATGTTTATCTGCGTCCCTTTTTATCCTCAAAATGGTAGATGAATCCTTGTAAGTTGAACCAATATTTTGAATCTGAAAAAAAATTCAACAATAAATCTTAGTTAGAATTAGTGCTAAATCTCCCGCTCTAACTAGATGGCCAGCATAATGTGTATTTGTCCTCCAAATTGTTTCAATTAATAATTTTCAATTAGAATAGTTCTCATTTGATTTTTAAGTCTCAATTGTAAAAAATCCTACATGGAAAAAATTAAAACAATTCTTGTTCCCATTGATGGTTCAAAGAACTCGTTTAAGGCACTAACAAAGGCAATCTTTCTTGCAAAAAAGTGCAATTCCTCAATAACTGCTCTATATGTTTTGCATACAGCTTTTGACAATCCTAATTTAATTTACGTTCCTCAAAGCCAAAACGAATTAAAAAAAGTAGAAAAATTCCTTGCTACTGCAAAAAGCCAAGTAACAAAAAACTCGATTAAATTCAAAAAGGAAATCCTGTTTGGTCATGAGGCAAAAGAGATTATTGATTTTGCTCAAAAAGGAAAATTCGATCTTATCGTGATTGGCGCAAGAGGACGCGGTACGATAAAACAGATGCTTCTTGGAAGTGTGTCAAACACAATAGTGCATAGCTCAAAGATTCCCGTACTGGTAATCAAGTAGTCTTGTCAAACTCGAGCTTTGTCAAGATCCGGAATATTTGCTGAAAAAATCTAATTCTTTTTCACAAATGTTGGAATCATCTACCGATGGATTCGCCTTCAGTCACAGAATCTAGGAAATCTTTCACTTTCTGCTCCATTTGGTCACGAATTTCTCTTATTTCTCTGATTGATTTTCCCTTGGGATCTTGTATTTCTCAATCTATCACATCTTTGAAAAACATTGCTGGAAATGACTCTTTATCCATACATCTCATGTGACTGAAATTTGAGCCTCATCCATCATTTGCTGGGATATGTTTTGTAGAGATTTACTCTCAATCTCAATACCAATCGCTTTCATTGCTTAAACTACTATTAGGATTTATTTTTACTGCAGGCTTTGTACCTGCACTGATTGGTTCAAATCCGTGGGGTAGACATTTTTTAAAAATGCTTCAGCCATTTTACTTCTTCCAGCATTTTCAACACAAACAAAAAGAATTTTTTTCATGATTCACTAAAGAACTACTTTATCGCCTTGATTACAAGGCTAACAATCTTTCTACCGTTGATTTTCTCTCCTTCCATGTATGCTCTTTCATCTAAGATTTCAATTTTTTCAAAACCTGCTTGTCTAATACATGAAAGATAGTTTTCTTTAGTTAATGCACCATCAATGCACTCACACCACTGATCTGAATTGATCTCCCCCGATGGAAGTTCCACATCTGTAATTAGATCAGAAATTACCATTCGTCCATTATTTCTTAAAATTCGAAACACCTCTTTGAATGCATTTGTTTTGTTTGTCGTCAGATTGATGACGCAATTACTAATCACCGCGTCAACGGAATTATGTTCCAACGGAATGCTCTCTTCAATGTCCCCTTTTTTAAATTCTACATTGGAGTAATTCCCCTTTGTTGCATTTTCTCTTGCTTTATCTAACATTTCGTCTGTCATGTCAATTCCTATTGCTTTTCCTGAATCCATCACTTTTTTTGCAGCCAAAAAGATGTCAATTCCAGCTCCAGATCCCAAGTCAACTACTATTTCACCTTCCTTCAGATTCGCATGATTAATTGGAGCACCACAACCTACCCCCAAAATTGCTTCTTGTGGGATCAACTCAAGATCTTTCTGATCATAGCCAATCAACTTTGTTGCGTCAACTGGTGAATCTCCCGTTTTACACTCCCCTGGCATGCAGCAACAATCTTCATTACCAGACATTACTATCTTGGAGTACCTTTTTTTGATGTCTTCTTTAATTGAATTTTCCATGTCATGGTTTACTAAGTAAACTATTAAAGTTGTCAAGTGCAACGAAGTACAGTTAGTGTAATTATGGAAACTAAAGGGAAAAAGCTGCCAGTAATTCAAAACAACTGTGAATTTGCAGGCTATGATGCATCAAAACTGTTGAAAGAGACTGCAACCATTCGAGATCTCATTACAAAAAGGGCAACACTTGAGATTCTTTTTCCATTATGTTGTACAACAGAACCAGTAAGACACAAACAGTTCAAAGAATCCCTTAAGGGAATTAGCAGCAAGACGCTATCTACAAGACTATCTGAACTAGTTTCTGAAGGAATATTGGAGAGACAGACATTTGCCGAGGTTCCACCCAGAGTAGAGTACAAACTTACACAAAAGGGTCAGGAACTAATTGAATCAGTTACTGATCTGCTTGAATGGATGAGAAAATGGTCAAAGAAATAATTTATCGGATTGTGTGAAAGTTGTTTAACCCCTATTTTTCCAAAACTCTTCTATAAATCTGTAAATTCACTTACACTGCCAGAATTAGTTGGAACAGATGGGAATTTGTCACCAATTTGTGTTTCTGCAACTGCTGCTGCTTCTTGTAGAATAGAATCTGTTTCTTGATCTGATACACCAGAATCAGTAAATGAATTACCCTCACCTAAAGAGTTAGGCATCATATCTCCAAGCATATTTCCCATAGATTCAATTTCACTACTTGCTTGAGACATTACATTATTCATTGCAGGAACCACGGCCTTCATTACAGACACTGCGGGTTTCATGGAAACAACAGCATCACCCACAGAACTCACTGTCGTTAATCTAAGCTGTGTTCTTTCTACAGATAATTTCATGTTTCCCATCATGGATCTAGTCTTTTTTATCTGGACTAGCTCATTTGCAAGAGCTTTGGCTGCACGAATATCACCACTTTGCCTTGCCTGTACAATTCTGTTAAAGAGTTTCTGTTCTTTTTCTAATAGTTGTTTTGATGTATTGTCTAACTTTGATATTGGTCGGTTTAGCCCTTTGATAGTATTTTCCACTCTTGGTTTTAGAGGCTGTTCCTTTTTTATCAAACCTTGTAAACGCTCTGAAGTACTACTAGTGGGCTGTCTTTGCCAATCCCTTCCAAAGTTGGACATATCATGGAGTTTTTAAGTATCAACTTATGTTCAAGAGCCAAATAAAATCAACACATAGGATCAGATTAACGATCAATAATTACTAGTAATTATTATTTGAGCCAATTATGTATATATGTATTATTATTTCAAATAAATCATAGAAATTGAATTTAAAATCTGTGATTTAAAATATTCAAAACTCATACTGCCATGTTTAACTATCATTAGACTTCAATATCAAAAAAATCAAACTTTTGACATACACAAGGAACATTAAGGATATTGGAAATTCCAGGCGACACATCGTCGCCACTTACAAATCGCTTGATTGGAAGACCACCCTCAGCTTTTATCATTAAAGTGAATACATTATTTGAATTTTTTTTGTATTTTATATTAAAAATTTTCTTCTCAAGACGTTTTCCAGCGTTATCATAGACCACTATAGGATTATTTGAAAGATCTTTTAATTTTTTTAAATTTTTTGAATCAATTTTAGATTCAGTAGAAACTTTCACAGTTATTGAAGAATTAAATTTGAGTGGTTTTTTTGGAGATTTATGGACTAGTTTGAGATGATTGATTTTAAGAGAACTAGAGTAAATGTGAGATAATTTCAGATTTCGTTTAAGAGGATTTTGGATTTTGACAAAAAATGGTCTACCGGTTCCCAAAACAAGACTAGATTTATCCTCACCTCCAATCCAGGTAAATTTAGCTGTAGTTCCACCAATTTTTTCAAAAAGGAATTTAGAAATTATACCCTCGACACTTTCAAATTCTGAAATGCCATGAAAATTACAAGTTCTGCATCCTTTTCCAAAACAGTTATCACATGATTTTTGCTTTTGTGGCAATCCTCTCAAAGTTTTAACATATCTGCCAGAAAAAGTAATGGATTTTGATCGTAATTGACATGATTCATCTTTTAAATTTAATGTAAAAGTGATTTCAGGATCAAGGTGATCAATAATTTTTTTTGTTTTCTTTGAAAAAGACCGCCCTAATTCTTTTGTAATGTCAGTCTTTATGCTATCAATTCCTTTTAGTTTGTATTGAGATCGAATATAATCATCCCTATCAACAATGGACGGTTTGATCATTGCACCTACACTAAATGATGTGTACAAATAATTCGATGAGGTATCTAGCATTAGTTTTAGAAAGTAATTTAGATTATCAAATAAATTTTTACAGATGTAACACTTTTGTGTCAAATTTTTATTTTTCTTTAGTTTTTTGCCAAGAAGTTTGTTTGATGAAAGGTGTAATTGTTTTGAAAATAACCTCCCTAAACAATAATTACATAAATCATATTTTTTTATAATTTTATTTGCTATAGGAATAATTTTTTGGTAGTCAGACATACTAGAGTTGGAATTTATGTGAAAAACTATCCCAAACCCATTTTTCTAAGAGTACCTTGCATTTGACGTCCTTTGGAAGCCTTCATCATATTCTTAGAGTTTTTGTAATTTTTGATAAGCTCTTTAACTTCACCTTCAGGCCAACCAGACCCACGAGATATTCTTTTAATTCTTGATGAATTTAACAAATCAGGATCTGCTTTTTCACCTTTGGTCATGCTTTGAATTATGTATCTCCATTTTGAAACTCTGCCCTCCATTTGATCTACTTGATCATTTTTTACCATTCCAGAAAGACCAGGCATACTATCAAGAAGTCCCTGTAAAGAACCAACTTTTGTCACCTCTTCTAACTGATAAAAGAAATCATCCATATTCATTTTTCCACTAGAAATTCTCTTCATCCTAACATCATCCCCCTCATTTTCTAATCGTTTAGCTAAATCCAAAACTGCTTGAATATCACCCATTCCAAGTAATCGTCCTACAAATCGTGTTGGAGAGAATTTCTCTAAATCGTCAATTCTTTCACCAGTTCCTATGTACATTATTTGTGCACCAGTAGCTGCAGATGCTGCAAGTGCACCACCCCCTTTTGCAGAGCTGTCCAATTTTGTAATTATTACACCTCCAACGGGGATGGTTTTATGAAATGCTTCTGCTTGATTGAAACATTGCTGCCCAATTGTTCCATCAATTACAAGTAATGTCAGATCAGGATCTGCAACTTCATTAATTCTAGCCATTTCCTCAAGTAAATCTTGTTCTTCTTTGTGACGACCAGCCGTATCAATCAAAATAACATCTAACGGTTGACCTGCAAAATGTTTTAACCCATTTTTTACAATTCTAGGAGAATCTTTGTTATTTTCTTCACCATATACTTCTACATTTGATTTTTCACACATTGTTTTGAGTTGAACTAATGCACCAGGCCTATAGGTATCTGCACCTACAACACCAACTTTGTATCCTTGTCGAGTTAAAAATTTGGCAAGTTTTGATGCTACGGTGGTTTTACCACTACCTTGAATTCCAAGTAAAATTATCTTATTTTGTTTTCCAGGTTTAAAATCAAATTCAGATTCATTTCCAAGTAATTTTGAAAGTTCATCATATAGAATCTTAACTATGTGATCTTTACGTGAAAGACCAGGAGGAGGAGTCTCGTTTAATGCGCGTTCTTCCAAATGTTTTGTAATTTCAAGAACAAGGCGTACATTAACATCAGATTGTAATAATGCTCTTTGAACATTCTTAGATAATTCTTTGATAAGGTCCTCATCCACACCAGAAGATTTTACGATTTTTTTAATTGCATCACCTAAACTAGTCTTAAGACCATCAAGCATTGCAATTCAACCCCGCATCCACTATTTCAAACCTTCCTCGATATCCATCCCAAATTTTTTCAAATTGATTAATTTTAATTGAATTTGTGAAAAGGGGACAGTTAATTACAAATGTTTCTGCCTCACCTCCTTCAAAGTTTAAATTGAATTCAAATTTTTGAGATAGACGTTTTAAAATATCAATATCAGACTTGGAGATCAATTTTCCAAGCCAAGAATCATCCAGCCCATCAGAAGAAACAACTGTCATTATAAATTCAAATTTTGAATCAAATAAATCATCCATGTATTGTTGTGATTCAATTCCCCACAATGGTGCAACCACAATCAAATCCAATTTAGAACAGATAGTTTCAAATTTGTCTTTTTGAAAATTACTTTTAATTCCACCATGAACTACTCCTTCAATACCAAATTGCCCTTTTGCCTTTTGTAACAATATTTCAAGTTTTAATAATTCTTCATCAGTATTATCGAAATCAGATGAAATTGATAATTGTGGAATGTTCATAGATTCGGACTGTAATTTTGTCCATGCCATATTTTGATGATGTAACAAATGGCTTTCATCAGATTTTGGAAAAACACTCAAAAGACATGCAATATCATGACCTTGTTTTTGCACCATATAGATAGCATAAGTACTATCTTTGCCACCTGAAAAAAGAGAAGCTAACTTCATAATCCAAAAAATATTTAATCCAACAAACTTTTGAAATGAATTGAAAGAGATGCTTCAATACTCATAATCATCATCATAAATCAGACGGCTTTTCCGCTCATCATCAGCATCCGTACTAGTTCTTAATGCGCATGATTTTAGTTTTATCCATTACAACCCAGTACTCTACATTTTGTCCGTTTTCCAATTTTCCTTTAACTTCATCGTCAATCAGACTTACATCCAAGGTTTCAAATGTTTCAGAATCCATGAGTTGTATGACATCACCATTAATTGAAATTATTTGACCTACTTTCTTGTTGATCATTGGAATATGAATTTGCATGCTTACTGGACCTACATGAGGTCTTTTTTGACCATCAAAAATCCCTTCTCCAACAATTCTTGCTTTTGCTGCACCGTGTTTGCCAGGTTTTGATGTATCATATTCTACAATTCTACATGGCTCTCCACTGGGTTGATCAGAATGTGGCAATAGAATGTATGATCCTATTTTCAAAGAACCAAGATCAGAAGGTTTACTCATGAAAAACAGTTTTTGCTCGAATATTTAACGTTTACACACTTGAACCAAGAAGAAAAAATAGGACATCTTAGTATGTTTTTTTCCAAATAAGAATAAACTGCAATGTATTGTATTCAACATACAAGAAAATAATGTAAAAAGTAGATCAAACATTTTCTTGTAATTGTAAAAATGAGAGAAAATGTAATGATGTTAATGAAGACTTGAACTATCTTACTTTAGTTGATCAAGAATTGAAAGACTCATCAAATTAGTCAACAACAATCCTTTTCGGTTAACATCACGTCTTGTTTGATCACAGTACTTTTTGAGACTTTGATAACTCTTTTGACTAGCAACTTCAATTATTATTATATTTTCAGAATATGGAAATGTGAATTTTGAAGGATTTAAGCAAAATGTATTCATATGTCCTAGCCATGCAATCTCAATTTTATCTCTTTTTAACAAAAGATTTGCAATTTCTTGCAAATCTTCATCATTGTCTCCATACTCGATATAATATACGGAGACAAAGTTTGTTTCGCCTTGAACTTCTCTTTGAAAAAGATCATCATTGACAGTAAACACAAAAGATGTCTTTTCTTGGTTGTAAATAGCAAGATCTTTTGATATCTGTTCATTATCTTTGAATTTAGCTAAAAGATAGTGATTTATAGAATCAGAAAAATAAGGTTTACTTTCACTAGAAAATGTTCCTGTAACAAAAAATAGTTTTTTAATATTTTTTGAATTGATCAAATATTCTTTAAGTTTGGTAGATTCAGGATTATGCAAATACGGTACACAAACATATCCAGAGTAAGAAAGAGACAGTTCAGACAACATGTATAAAAATGCGTTCAGACTATTTATGCCTATAAAGATCATAACCGATAATTGTGAAAGCCATCTACGATAGTTTTTTAATAGTAGAAATCTTCGTTTTTTTTGTCCCAAGCTAGCTCAGCCTGGTAGAGCTCCCGGCTGTAGTTGTTGGCTTTAGATGGCTGACCAAAAAACAGCAAATCAGGCATACAGAAACCGGGTTGTCGATGGTTCAATTC
>Ga0224513_10000643_pt1 | contig 13552 bp, 9 predicted proteins | sample SF_May12_sed_USG_5_FD_169109 | JGI IMG/M metagenome (GOLD analysis project Ga0224513, IMG submission 169109) | Sediment microbial communities from San Francisco Bay, California, United States - SF_May12_sed_USGS_21 | ecosystem: Environmental > Aquatic > Marine > Sediment | place: USA: California... | reverse complement strand
GTCAATAAACGGATCTTCTTGATCCCGAGTTCTGCAAGGATCTGAGCTCCGACACCGTAGTCTCTCAAATCAGCATTAAAACCAAGGCTCTCATTTGCCTCCACTGTATCCTGCCCTTGATCCTGCAGCGCATAAGCTTTAATTTTATTAACTAAACCAATCCCACGTCCTTCTTGACGTAGATAAAGAATGACGCCAGTACCTTCTTCAGCTACCTGATGAATGGCCATTTGAAGTTGTTCACCACAGTCGCAACGCTGTGAGCCAAAGACTTCACCAGTCAGGCATTCAGAATGCACCCGAACCAGAACAGGCTGGTCTGGGTCGATTTCTCCCTTAACCAAGGCAAGATGCTGGGCGTGGTCGACATCATTTTCATAGACAACAAGCTTAAAATCACCACACCCTGCGATAGGCAAAACAGTCTCTGCAGATCTACTGACCAATGATTCCTTCAGCATTCGGTATGAAACGAGGTCAGCGACACTTACAATCTTTAAACCGTGTTTGAAGGCATACTCCGTAAGCTGCGGCATGCGAGCCATGGTGCCATCATCATTCATAATCTCGCAAATTACCCCCGACGGCTTCAAACCAGCTAATCGCGCCATATCAACAGAACCCTCAGTCTGGCCGACGCGAGTCAAGACCCCTCCCCTCTTTGCACGTAGCGGAAAAACATGTCCTGGTCGAGCTAGATTTTTTGCCGTGGCTAAGTCATCCACGGCCACTTGAATGGTTCGAGCACGATCAGCAGCAGAAATCCCGGTTGTGACACCAGTACGCGCTTCAATAGATACCGTGAAAGCAGTGCCGAAGGTACAGGAGTTCTCCTGAACCATAGGAGGTAGATTCAAAAGGTCAGCTCGATCCTCTGTCAAAGTAAGGCAAATCAACCCCCGTCCTTCTTTAGCCATAAAGTTAACGGCTTCCGGGGTGATCTTTTCTGCCGCTATGACCAAGTCACCTTCATTTTCGCGATCCTCATCATCGACAAGAATTACCATTTTCCCTAAGCGAATATCTTCGAGGGCTTGCTCTACTTTTTCGTATGCAGTCATAACGCTACCGCCAGTATAGTTTTGTTGTTGTATTGAGTTCATTATTCAGAAAAAGACGTAGTGCCCGTCGAGAAATTCTGAGCTGTCCCTCACTTGGAGGCTTCCGCTTTTAGATACTTATGCATTCAAACACATTACTACTGTGTCAACGGAAACGTTGCGCGCACTAACGACTCTCGGCATTGCCTGCCAGGTAAACACGATGAACAACAGCCATGACAATCGCAGTTGACCAGCCAAACATGATGATTCCGTTGGCTGCCTCGAAGGAAGCCAGTAGACGCCAGCGTTCATCAAGTACGATTTCGCCGTATCCCAAGGTGGTAAAGGTGACTAATGAAAAGTACAGAGCCTGCTCTAAACCCTTGAGCGCGCCGAGGGCCAGATAGACACTTGCCCAGGCCAGGGCTTCCAGCAAGGCGACGGCAAACATCACGAGAATGGTAGTGACAACCCAGTAGATGCGCGTCTTGCGCAACCACGCCCTCAGCCCTGCTCTATGGTTTTTGACACCACGCAGCATTAACTCCATTCCCCCGGCGTGAATGCAGGTTGTCACAATCATCATGAAGGCTGCTATGGCAACATTTAGGAGCATCGCATTTTCACCTTTCCATACCGCTCTTTTGACGTCTCTAAAGTTTTGAGCATGAAAGCACTAATTGACTTCATCGTTGCTATCTTCAATCCATGACATGAACAATGTGTAAATGATGGCCAATACGATAGCGCCGACAAAAAGGCCGATTATGCCGGAGAGCATCATGCCTCCGATAGCGCCGATGAGAATAACCAGCATTGGGATGTCAACACCACGCCCCATAAGCATAGGCTTTAAAAAACTATCGCTTACGCTAACCAGAATTGCCCAGACAAGAAAGATGACTGCCGGTGTTGTCTCATTGGCTGAGAAAACAAAAGCAGCGACAGGGCCAAGAATAATGATTACAGGCAATTGACTGACGGCGCAGACGAGAACCATCAAAGTCCATAAAATGGCCGCAGGGACACCAATTGCAACCATTCCGATTGCGGCAAGTACCGCCTGTATCACGGCTACGCCAACCACACCCAGCATGACACTGCGTATGGTTGCTGTTGAGAGGTCGGCCATGTCAGCACCCTGCTCTCCTCCTATACGTCTGAATAGTTTTTTTGCGAACACAGAGCAAGATTCTGCTTTGGCCAGGAAAACGCCGGAGATGCACGTAGACAGGATGACCAACAGTATTCCAGCAAGCCCACCGCCAACAGAACCAAGAGCAGCACCTGAGATGCTTTTGATTTGTGGTGCAAATTGCCTTAAGGCTGCTTCAAGATTTGTCGATGCCAAATTCCATGCATTGTAAAGCGGCTCTCCGACCACAGGCCATTCTGAAATATTTGCCGGAGGAGGAGGAACCACAAGAGTTCTGGCGTCAATTTGTTCTGTAAGTGTTTGTACAGCGTCAAAAGAGGAGATGGCCAGGAGAACAGTCGGTATAACAAGTATTGCAATTATGGATAGAACGAACATGGTCGCGGCCAGGGTTCTTTTCCCGCCAAATTTGTCGGCTATCTTGGCAATGAGCGGTTCAACAGCGACTGCCAAAATAATGCCCCATATAACCGGGGTTATAAAAGGCTTTACCAGTTGGAAAGCATAAACAATCAAAACGCTGAGGACTGTTATCTTGATTGCCACTTCGATAATGTTTTTCGTGAGAAGCTTATCATTCCCAAGTGTATTCATAGCAATATCAACCTCAGTAGAGAGCCTTTAGTTAGGGAGTTTCGTTGTAAAGATGAGGGGCCAGCAGCATCCCAGACGTATGAATGGCTGTTGTGAGCACAATCATCAATGATGCAATCATGATTTTCATTTTAAATACAAGCTCTTCCGCTGGATAGTTAAAGTAAATTATTGTCTAGCAGGCAGCTCATTGATAGTCTGACTGGGTGCAGAATTCTTATTTGAGTACTCCATCCCACGCCCTGGTCCTCTCCCGCATCTCGTCTTTCATCGTCGCAGGCAACAAATCGACCGGATCCCGATTGTCGCGTATCTCCCAGCCCCCTCCGAGCGCTTTGTAAACCTGGACAAGGCTGGTGGCAACGCTGCCTTGAGTTGCTGTCATCAGGTCCTGTTGTTGCTGGTTGGCGTTCAGAGTGGAGATCAAGGTGTTGAAGTCGATAGCACCTTCCTGATACTGAATTGTTGCTACATCCACAGCGCGCTGAGATGCCGCGGCAGCCAAAGAGTATGACTGGAACTGCTCATGGGACTTGAGATAGGCGACGATTGCATTTTCGGTCTCGCCCTGGGCCTGCAGTACGGTATTACGATAATCGATCAGCAGCTGCTGGAAACGAGCGTCCTGCAGCCTGACGTTGCTCTGCAGTCGCCCATAATTGAAGATGTTCCACTCGAACATACCGAAAAGGTTCCAGGTCTCGCTGTTGCTTTCGAAGAGATCACCCGACTCCATGGCGCTTGTGCCGATGCCGCCACCGATTGTCAGGTGCGGATAGAGCTCAGTCACGGCAAAACCGATCTGGGCACTCTGGGCTGCGAGTTGACGCTCGGCAACGCGGACGTCCGGACGTCTGCGGATCAGGTCCTGCGGCATCCCCAGAGCCACCTCTGCTTGCGCAGCCGGGATACTGCCCTTCTTAGTGAGCAAACCATTGAATTCTTGCGGGGGATTTCCCAGCAGAACCGCCAAAGCATTCTTGAATTGTTGTAAAGAGACCTCCTGTGAGGAGAGCGTTGCCTTGGTGTTGTTCAGCAAAGATTCAGCCTGGTCAACGTCGAGTTCACTGACTGCACCGGCGTCGAACTTTGCCTGGGCAATCCGCAGGCTCTCGGCCTGAAGCTTAATGTTGATGCGAGCCACTTCGATCCGCTCTTGGTAGGTCCGGATCAGGATATAGTTATTGGCCGCCTGAGAGACCATTGAGACCAGGGCACCGTCATAATTGGCCACACTTGCGTCCAGACCTGCTGAAGCGGATTCCACCTGACGGCTGAAACGTCCCCAGAAATCGATCTCCCAGCCAAGGGTGAGTCCAAGGTTGTAATTATTAAAAATGATATCGCTGTCTTTCTGCCGAGAGGCAGAACCGGTCGCCTGCTGTTGTTGAGGGTATTGGTTGCCGACAGCAATAGCCAATTGCTGTTGAGACTGCAGTACACGAAGCCCCGCAGACCGCAGCGTCAAGTTCTGTTGCAGAGCCGCTTCAACCAGTTTGTCGAGCTCTGGGTCCTGAAAAGCACTTTGCCACCACTTCGGGTCGGTAGCCGGCTCACTGGTAACCCGCGAATCCTCAATCTCGATCCAATCGGGTTCGACCTCGGCCTCAGGACGTTGGTAGTCTGGGCCGAGGTTGATGCAACCACTGAGCAGAAGCACCACCAGGCTGATTACTGTCGCAGCAAAACGCATGGTCATGCACCTCATTCCTTCGCACCAGAATCAGAGGACCCGGTTCTGACAAGCACAGAAGCGGTTGTCCCCACGCGCAACGCGACCCCTTCCGGGACTTCATCCAGGTGAATGCGTACCGGCACCCGCTGAGCCAGGCGGATCCACTCGAAGGTTGGGCTGACATTCGGCAGCAGTTCGAATCCGGTACTGCCATCCTGCTGGGCAATGCCCCATCCGAGGCTATCGACCGTCCCCTCAATCGGCTGGTCCGGATAGGTCATCAATGTGATGAGCGACTGGTCGCCTTTGTGAATATTACCAATGGAGTTCTCCTTAAAGAACCCGTACACCCAGTAGCTGTTGACGTCGACCAACGCCAGTGCCGGCTGATTGGCAACAGCGTTGCTCCCCACCCTCAGGTTCAGGTTGGTCACATAACCATCCACCGGCGCCCGCACTTGGGTAAACTCAAGGTTCAACTCAGCTTGGCGGACGGCAGCCCGCGCTTTCCGGATACTGGCATTGGCATCCCCTGCCGCGCCCAAATTCGCCTGGGCTTCGGCCAGAGTCGCTTGCGCCTGGTTCAATCCGGCCCGGGCCTGGGCCAGACCGGACACGGCCCCTTTGCGTTGCTCGACCGAAACCTCGTAGTTAGCCTCGGCCCGCTCCACCGCCTTTTGCGAGGTCGCCTTCTTCGGTAGCATATCCTGCTGGCGCTCGTATTCCGCCTTGTTCTTCCCGATCGTAGAATCGAGCTGATTGATGCTGCTTTGTGCCTGCCGCACCTTAGCCTTGGCGGCTTCGACCTGGGCCTTGGCCGCTTCAACCTGCTCAACCTGGCCGAGATAACTGTCTGCGGTCATGTCATACTGGGCCTGCGCCTGTTCCAGGCTGGCAGCAAAGGTCCTTGGATCGATCTCGAAGAGCAGATCGCCGGCCTTGACGGCCTGGTTGTCCAGGATCGGTAGCGTCACAATCGGACCGGAGACGCGTGGTGTCACCTGGATGATTTCGGCCTGGACCTGACCATCCCGGGTCCAGGGGTTGACGACATAATCCCAGTATTTGGTAAGCCCCAAAATTACGGCAATCAAAACAATGGCGGCGGTCAAGAGATATTTCTGCTGCAATTTCATAAGCTAAATCCTAACGATGAATGTTCCAATGATAACCGTATAAATGACCATCAAAGCGATGAGAACAAGTGGTGGATAATATAAGTAACGCGACAGCCGGTAGCGGTTGAGCAGCTGTGCCGTGATGACCGCAGCAATGACACCCAAAGTGCCAGCGACCAGCAACGGCGGCATAAACACACCACCGATAGCTATTTCATGAGGTATTTGATTCATAAAAACTGCCCTCGCCCGTCGTCGTTTAGTTGGCACTCATCTAAAACTCTGGATAAATGCAATGATCATTTCTGATTTGGAAACCAGCAATTTTTCGCAAGGTCAAGGATATCAAGTATTTGAGCGGAGGCGTAGTACTTTACGCAGCACAATCAAATACGCAGATTGACGCCGAGATTGCGGAAAAGTGCGGTTTCCAGACAGAAACTGGTTAAAACCGCTCTTCGCGCCAAGGATGCCAGTTGATGGCGCCAGCGCTTCCGGCATATCTGACCATCGATTCCGACACGCCCCGATAAGCTCCCAACAAACGGTACAAGTTTTCACCGTCGCTGGCACTGACCTGTCCCTCAGCAGCCCTGTCCAGGGTCTCCTTGATGCGTGCTTCAAGTCTGCCCATGATCTCGTCCAGCCTGGCACGAAATGTCTCCCCGTCTCCGGATACCGGGTCAATTTCGAGTTGGGCAAAAGCATTCTGCGCACTGATCCGCCAGCTCAAAACCTCCTCGCGCAACTCCTGAGCCAGGAATGGCGTCTGGGGAGAACTGTGTTCCTCGTGTAATTCCCGGATACGGCCAGTAAGTTCCTGTAGGCTGGTCACGATACCTTGAACCTGCTGCGGTGAAGTACCCGACAGAACTTTGTAATCAAGAAATTTTGCCCATGGCCCGAGTTTTGCCGGCAGGCTGGAGATTTCACGTAGATGGAATGCCTTTCTCCAGCGGCTGAGACCTGTCTCATGGTGCTGCAAGTCCCGATGCATACCGGTTAATAGATAATTACAGCTGCGAAAGTAGCGACCAAGCAGACGTAGAAATGATTTTTCCGGGTGCAGCGTAATGGGAAAATGCGCTGTCACCACAACAAGTAGAAACACCAGCGACCACAACAAGACGTTGGTCGCAACAACCATAAAACTGTAGCTCTGCTGGTTGGAGATGGACGCGATCGTGACGAACATAGCCAGTCCAAAAAGCCTGCCCATCACCTGTTGGGGTGCTGCAAAGAAGTAACCAATAGCAAAAGTCACAACAAAGAGCAGAGGTCCGAGGCTGAGAAAACTCGACAGCTTGGGCAAAACAAAAATATAGACCAGACTGGCGAAAGCTATACTCACAGCAACCGGAACACACATCTTCGTGATCGAAAACTGGGGCATGCTCGCGGAAATCATCCCCATCACGGCGGCCATAGTCACAAAACCTCCGCCACCAGGGACACTGTCCACATAAACCAAGGCCAGGTAAGCCAGCCACAAGGTCAACATGACCCTGATGACAGCCAGCATGCGATCCGGGTCGGGCAAAAACAGAAGGGGAGGTGCCAGCGCAGTCCTTAACAGAGGCGCGGCTACGCCAAAGCCTTTAATATCATAGACTGTTTCGAACTGTGCCCGGGTCAGCTGCTCGATCTTCTGCAAACGCGACCGTGCCACAACCAGCGCCGCTCGATCAAAATGCGACAGGCTGCTAACTGCTGTCTTGTCGAGGTCGAGTTCGATGGCAAGCGGCTTCTGTTCAGGCCCCTGGCCAGCCAGCATACGTTCGATTTGAACAAATCTCATTTCAAGATCGAGATTAAAAGCTTTCAGACCTGGCAATAATTTTGGCAGATCCAATGACTGGATTTCACAAACCCCTTCGCGCCAGCGCTCAATCATTTCGGTCAGTTTGAGGGCCTGTCCCTGATAGCATCGCCATTGTTTGCGCAATTCCCAGACATCGTAAGTGTCGGTCTCTGCGGCATCCAGAAGTTGATTAAACCTGGTTTGTGTCTGCAGGAGCTGGCCTTTCAGCTTTGCCACCTGCGGTATGTCGCCCTCTCCTTGCATCAGTGCAAAACAGGATCGGTATAACTGTTGTTGCGCTACAGTCAGGCTGTCTGCGGTGGCAAAGAAGTCTGTTCGACTGCTGGTGGGCCAGAGCAGGATCGACACCAGGCTGTAGACCAGTATCCCCAGTCCGGTCTCTTCAGTCCTTAATATTGCGGTCTCGAAAGCATTAACCGGATCAGCACCGCCGGACATACAGATGAGCACGCAAACAAAACCGCTGACATTCCAGAAATACTGCTGTTTCGTTCCGCACATCATGTAGGTGCAAAAACCGACGTAGACGGAGAGGGAGAGCATGAACATCCAGCGCTCCTGTGGGAAGAGAGCGATTAAGGTAAGTGCAACAACGGCACCCACCAATGTGCCAAACATGCGCATAGCTGCTTTGTTGAAGGATTGTCCGACCGTTGCCAGGCTGACAAAGGCCACTGCAAAACCAGCCCAATAGGGATTCGCCCAGTTCATGGATAGAGCGATACCGTAGGCGATGACAATCGCCAGGGCGACTTTAAACGGTTCTTTTGCTTTTGTGGCAAAGGTCATCCAGCTTCTTCCCGGCCTCTAGCAACCTGTCGAACAATCAACGAAAGTTAGAAAAACAAGATAATACTACCAGCGACAGTCAACAGAACATTGGCAAAAGCGTAAGCTCCGGTATAGCCCAGCGACGGCACCGAACTGTTCGCGGCTTTGGTCACCACGCTCAGAGATGCGCCGCTGGTCATTGACCCGGTAATCCCGCCGAGCAAGAGGACCGGGTGGATTTTAAGAACTTTCCGGCCAAAGAAATAGCCGACAAAAATAGGGATCATCGTCACGCAGATACCTGCTACCACCAGAACGGGTCCTGCGGTAGCAAAGGTTTCGATGATGTTCCCACCGGCTCGCAAGCCGACCCCGGCCATAAATATCAGCAGGCCGAACTCCATCAATATCCAGCGTGCAGCATCGGGTAAGCGACCAAAGGTTGGATGAACGCTGCGTAAATATCCGATAGCCAGGCCCGAAGTGAGTAACCCGCCAGCAGAGCCCAGGCCTATGGATAATTGCCCGACATTGACGGCGAACAAACCAATGACCACACCAAAAGCGATACCAAATGCAAATGTGACCATGTCCGTCTCAGCGACTTCCCGCTCAACGTGTCCGAACTCCTCACCAAGCAAGTCAACAGTCTCACGCGTGCCCACCACAGTCAGGAGGTCGCCTTTACGTAGCTTGAAATCAACAGTGCGGGGGACTTCCATGCGCATCCGGGAAATGCGGGTCAACAGCACTCCGAATTTTCTCGCAATGTCCAGCTCCTCGAGAGATTTACCCACAGCCTGTTTATTGATCACAACAATCTGTGCAGTTTCTGTAAATTGCGCCGTGCTCGCCTCAGGCGTTATCTCTTCACCAAACTTGCCAACGGTTTCTGTGAAAAAGCTCACTGGCGCAAGAATGTACAGTTCATCACCCAACTGAAGAAATCCTGAAGGATCCGGTTTAACAAACTCACCACCTCTTTTGAACCTTACGACTGAGGTCTTGTCCCAGTATTTCTCGCTCAGTTGCTTACCTGGGATTTTTGTCATTTCTTCGTTGGTCACACGATAGATACGTGCGGAAATATTTGCCTGTTGTGATGAACCACTCTCGTCATCAGCTTCCAGCGCTTTCGCCTCTTTTTCCAGATCAATGCCAAGCACTTGCGGCAACAGCTTGATAACAGCGATCAGACCGGCTAAACCGAAGATATAGGTAATGGCATAACCGGTCGCAACATTGCCGATCATTTCATCAGCAGAAATACCCGCAGGCGGTTTAACTTGTCCGCTGCGGAGCGCTTCCTGTGCGGCGGCAAGGGTCGGAGAACTGGTTAAACCACCTGACAACAGTCCGGCCGAAGTACCCGGGGTGAGTGACAACAATTGCGCAGCGACAACAGCGACACCAAACCCCGTGACGGCAATGACCAGGGCCAGCAGGAAATATTTAAGCCCGTCGGTTCTCAGGACATCGAAAAATCTCGGTCCTGCCTGATACCCAACCGAGAAGATAAACAGCGCGAAGCCTACGGATTGAGCACCGGCACTCATTTGAAAGTCGAAGTGACCGAGGAAAAGACCGGCAAAGAGAACTCCGGCGACAGGCCCCAGGGAAAAGCTGCCGAGACGTATGGCTCCGATCAGATATCCCACCCCGAGAATCAGGAACAGGGTAAGAACCGGTTGAACGCGGAGAAGCTCGATAAACTTTGTGAAGGCAGAAAGTTCTTCCATGTGTACCTCTGAAAAATAAGGTTTTAAATTTACCCAAAAAAAACGTCAACTTGATAAGTGTTTCAGATCATAAACTTTTTAAGAGTTCAGCATGCCGACGACAAATTGTTCCCTCCACTAATTTAAGTAGGGTGTCCCCCGAACCCAGTCCCCCGAACCCAGTCCCCCGAACCATCGCACACCCGGTTCAATTATCGGAGTCAGGCCTCTTCCCGAGAGCTGCAGAGAGAGGATTCGCGCTGATCCCATGTGCGACCAGGCTTAAGAACACCGTCAACACAACAACCATTGCCAGGAACTTCGCATTGGGCACTCCTTTGTTCAGGACAATAATCGCAAAGACAATGCTCGCTAACCCTCGAGGACCGAACCAGCCAAGGAACAGTTTCGACGCGGCTTTCTCACCGGCACTGGAAAGCGACAAGAAGATCGGAAGCATCCGGATGACCGTCAGACTCAAGAATGCATAGACCACCATTTTCCACGTGAAGTCATCGAATGACTGACCGATGACGCCAGCCCCGAAGACAAACCAGGTCGTCAGGGCCAGAGTCTCCCCAACTCCCTCGGCAGCCAACACCAGCTTGTGCGTCGCGTCCTTGGCAATATATCCAAAAAGCAGGCCGCCTACGAATGCGGCAATATACCCGCTGCCATGTAAGCTCTGTGCCATAGAAAAACAGGCAATGGCAAGTGCAACAACAACGACCTGCCGCCAGATCTCGGTCACCCACCCCTTCTCCAGGCACCATGTGAAGGCCTTGGCACCGACAGCTGTCAGCCCTAAGCCGACAACGAGACCGATGCCGAGCTCTTGTACGAGAAGATACAGAGCATGCATTGTGCCGCTCCCCTCTACGTGACCAAGTTCCAGCGCAATAAATAGAAACAGGATGGGGACGCACAGACCATCGTTCAGTCCGCTCTCAATATTCAATCCTTCACGAATCTGCTTTGGGACAGCCTTGTTGGTCACAACCGCCTTGCCCAGTGCAGCGTCGGTTGCGGCCAGCATTGTTCCGAGGATCGCAGCTTCTAACAGGGACAGCCTATCGAACAGGACCGCAGCGGTTAAGGTGCCCAGGAAAATGACTCCCGGCAGACCGACAAGCAACATTCGTGATGGTATGCACAACTTCTTTTTCAGGACTGAAAAGTCCGCATTTGCCGCATCGATAAAGAGGATCAAGGCGAGGGTCAGGTCAGCGAGCACCTTAATTCCGTCTCGGGAGACGTCACCGTTAAACCAGCCGATCACCATCGGTCCCATGATGAAACCGGAAACGACAAAAACGATTGGGCCGGATGCGGCGGCGCGCTCAACCCGACCTGCAACCAGGCTGTAACAGAAGACAAACAGGGCGAGAATACCGAGTTCAAGATACATGTTCACTCCATATACTTAGTTGTCGGACATCAACTACTTGCGGAATTTCTGAGTCGCGCTCCGAGTGCTGCGACCAGCGGGTTCGCACTGAGCCCGTGGCCTATAACACTTAATAGTATGGTGCAAACCACGGTCATCGAAATGGTCTCTCCACCAGGGAGATGCTCATTGAGCACGATCACGGCGAACACGATGCTGGCCAGCCCTCTCGGCCCGAACCAACCCATGAATAACTTTTCGTCTGCCGTCAGGTTCATACCCTTAAGTACGAGGAAAACAGGTAACATCCTGACGATAGTGAGACTAAGAATTGAGTAGAGGACCACCTGCCAACTGAAAGCCCCAATCGATTGGCCGACGACAGCAGCGCCGAAGACCACCCAGGTGATCAACGCAAGCGTATCGCCTGTTCCTTCAGCTGCGAGGAGGAGATCGTGTTTATGTTGTTTGGCAAGTCCACCGAACAACATGCCGCCGACGAAACAGGCAATGAAACCACTACCGCCAAGCCATTGCGCCACAGCGAAACAGGTGACTGCCAAAGCTGGCACTGGAAGCTGTCGCCAGGTCTCGGTGACCCAGCCCTTATCGACAAACTGTTTGAGCATTCGGACACCCAGAAAGGTTAAACCGACACCGACAACAACCCCGATACCAATTGCCTCAGTCACCAATCTCAACGCAAGTATAGTGGTACTTCCTTCAGCACCGGTGCTCGTAGCCAAAGCGAGGAAGATGAAAAGGATCGGCACGCAGATACCATCGTTCAGGCCACTTTCCACATTCAATCCCTCACGGATGTTTGACGGTACACCTTCGTTGGTCACCACCGCCTTGCCCAACGCTGCATCTGTAGGAGCCAGCATGGTCGCAATGAGAGCAATTTCAAACAAGGCCAGTCCGTCAAAAATCAGGAATCCACCCACAAATCCTAGCAAAATGGTAAGTGGTAAACCGATTAACAAAAGTTTTTTGGGGATATGGAAGGAATGTTTTAGTTCGCGTAGATTTGCGTTGGAGGCATCCGTGAACAGGACCATGGCTAGGGTCAGTTCGGCGAGGAGACTCAGGCCTTCTGCATCCACTTCCAAGGAGAGTAAGCCCAGGCCCAGTGGGCCGAGAACCAACCCAAAAGCAGCAAAAACAACTGCCCCATTGAAAGGGGTCTTTTCAAGGCCTCCACTGACAAGGCTGTAAATAAAGACAAACGCTGCCAGAATCGCCAGATTTCCGTACATTACCCCACCCTCCAGTCCTTAGACCGACACTAATGACCCCAGCGACCCTGAGAGATTTCAGTCAAAACAAGGGCTGACCGGAAGAATCTCTTCCCATAAAACTTTAGCAGGAACAGAAAGAAACCCTTACGCGAATAAATATCTGGAATTACTATCTTATAATATATTTTGTCTTTTGGAAGAGCATCACCCAAAATATGGGAGAAATGGGGGAAGAGGAGTCAAAAACAAGACCGGCTGGTCGCAACCAGCCGGTCTTGTTTTTGGTAAAGATTACAACTTTGAAACAGAGTCTTCAGACACAACACAGACAAAACATGCCTGCACCACGCTCCTGCTAACACTTTCTGCAGATACCAACCACCAGTTTACTTAGCGATCTCAATTTCCCGCTTCGAAGTGTACAGCATACGCATCATACCGTACTCAAAGGGTGAACCAGAGCGGTAGTAACGGAATGACTGGCGGTGACGACCGTCAACGGCAGCGACGCCAGTGAAGACCATGGTCGTCGCATCGTCATCAATCCAGGCCGGCGGACCAGCAACAGCGAAAGCCACTGTATCGGTGACCAGGCCGGTCGTATCACGCAGGTTGGACGGACCGAAGATCGGCAGAACGAGATAAGGACCATTGCCAACACCGTAGTGACCGAGCGTCTGACCAAAATCCTCAGCTTGACGCTCCATGCCCCAATGTGTGGCAGGATCCCACAACCCGGCAATACCGACCGTGGTGTTGACGACGAACCGTGCCAGGGTGATGCCCGTCTGCTTGAATTTTAGCTGTAATAGATTGTTGGTGAAGTTGTTGAACTCGTAGACATTGTCAACAAAGCTTGAGACTCGATCTTCGGCGTAGTCAGGCATGATGAATTCGTAAGTGTTCACTACCGGCAGGAAGAGGAACTTATCGAAGTAGTAGTTGAATGTGTACGCGCGACGGTTGAATCCTTCAAGAGGATCGTAGATATCAGACGCGTAAACAGTTCCCTCTTCCAGGGTGTTCT
>Ga0224513_10000642_pt1 | contig 13562 bp, 15 predicted proteins | sample SF_May12_sed_USG_5_FD_169109 | JGI IMG/M metagenome (GOLD analysis project Ga0224513, IMG submission 169109) | Sediment microbial communities from San Francisco Bay, California, United States - SF_May12_sed_USGS_21 | ecosystem: Environmental > Aquatic > Marine > Sediment | place: USA... | reverse complement strand
ACACTATTGATTTGCAGGATTGTTTAAAACAATGTCGTATAAAAAAAAGATGTTTAACCAAACCAACTTTAATTCAATTGTCTAAAGTTAGGGAATGGAAGGGTACACCATCAGTTACTCAACTTTTAAATGGTACATATCAATCTTTTTTAAGGATAACTAAAGATTATGCTGAAAATCCTGATGGTATGGCTTATAGATTGTTGGGTACAACAGTTCATAAGGGACTTGAAGAATTAGAAGATGATTCTATGATGGTGGAATCCAGTAATGTTGGATCTGATGGTATTAGTGGTACATCTGATTTGGTTGAAACTGAAGGAAATTGGAATATTTTGACTGATTATAAAACATCTGGGTCTTATAAAGTAGCTAAAGCTCTTGGTGCATACCAGACACATGAAGATTCACCAACAGAAGTTTATAAACAAAAAACAGCTGTAACTATCAATGGCCAAAAAATTACAAGATTAAAAGGTGAACCTAAAATAATAAAAAAATGGAAATTTAGTCTAAGACGTCAAGATTGTAAAGATTGGGTATTACAATTAAATAAATACAGACTGGATTTTGAAGAAAAAGGAATAAGTATTGATGAAATGAGAATACAAGCCATCATTCGGGACGGTGGGACTATGAATGCCCGGAATAATGGACTTGATAAAAATATTTATTTAATCCATATTCCATTTATGCATGATGATGATGTGAAGTCTTATTTTAAAGAAAAAAAAGAAAATTTAATAGCTGCTTTAGAAAGAGGGGATTGGGATTACAAATGCTCCGAAGAAGAGACATGGAATGGAATAAAATGTGAAAGATTTTGTGAAGTAAAAGAATTTTGTAAATTTATGAATGGGGTATAAAATGAAAGCGTTAACAAAAGAAAAAGAAGATTATATAAAAAAAGCATTCGATCTTTTACCGTCTTCAAGATTAAACATTAGGAAGGTCACAGGTGGATGGAACATTAGAGTTATAAAACCATCAGTAACAAAAGATGAATTTAAAACTTCATTTCGTGAAATTTTGGAAAATGGTGGTCATGATCCCAATAGGTGTATGAAATGTGGAATTTCAGCTTATTGTCATCCACACCATATAATACGGAAAAGTGCTGGTGGGCAAGATGATTCAGACAATGGAGTATTTTTGTGTTTTGATTGCCATGTTGGTTCTAATGGTATCCACAATGGAGTATGGTATATTGAGGATATCATACCTGATAGTATTTTAGTTATGTTAAGTGAGAGGTATAAATATGGACTTAAACGCTGATTTTCCTATATTACCACACATAGCTTATGGTACAATTGAAAATATGGGTTTTTATATAACATTACCATTTCGTGGAATTTCATTGAATCAATATAAAAAATTGCACCATGGTAGAGTCAAATCATTGAGAAGTCAATATAAGTCCATAATTGACTTGATTATGGTTGCTTCATTGAAGAAGAATTACATAAAAGATTTTAATGAAAATGGTTTGATATTGAATGGTCCTTTGTTTGATGGTTCTATTGATATAACTTGGGTTTTGACTTTTTTATTGTCTAATACTAGAGATGTTTCAAATTATACACAAAAAACTGTACTTGATTCTATAGTAAGTGTTGGTATAATAGAAGACGATAATGAAAAATTTGTTTTTAGTGATAAGACGATATTCGGTCATAAAAAAGTTGATAGTATTACTTGCATAATGACAGGTAAATTGTATAAACAAAAATTTTTGGTTTCAGTTCCTGATGTAAAATTAAATAATATACTAGATTATTTAGGGGTAGTAAAATGAAAATTGTGTATGTTGCAGGTTCGTTGAGGGGCAATAAAATAAAAAAATGGTTAAATATAAGAAAAGCTAAAAAAATTTGTGCTTATTTATGGAAAAATGGTGTTGCTGTGTATTCTCCGCATCTGAATAGTGGTTATATTGATTCACCTGAAACGGATGACTTTGTTATGGGTGCGAATATTGAAATGCTAAAAAGATGTGATGCAATTTTTGTGATGTCAAAATGGGAAAAATCAATAGGTACTATAAATGAAATGATAATGAGTTTAGATCTTGATATGCCAATTTATTTTTATATGGAACTTTTAATTGACCATTACAAAAATAACAAATTTAGAAATCAAATGCATATTCAGGATGCATGTATAGGAGCAAGTTTAAATGATTGTATATGATGTTGAAACAATAAGACCAATTATAAATAAAAATATGAAAACTGACCCTAAATACCAATATGCCACAGGTTGGGACGATTATAATGGCATGGGAATTTCGGTTGCTTGTTTTTATGATTATGATTTGGGGGATATAATAACTTTAACAAAAGAAGATTTTGATAATCCGGATCAAAGACAAGCTTTGCAGACTTTAATTGATAAAGCTGGTGTAATAAGTGGGTTTAATATAAAAAAATTTGATAATAATTTGTTATTGGCCCATGGTATTAGTGTTCCGGCATATAAATGTTATGATTTGTTGGAAAATATTTGGTTTGCTGCAGGATTAAATCCACTAAATTATGATAAAAGAACGCATGGTGGCTATTCATTGGAAAAAGTTTTAGCAGTAAATTTTAGTGATGTACAGAAAACAATGAATGGTGTTCATGCTCCATTTATGTGGCAGGATGGTAAACACCAAGAAGTAATAGAGTACTGTAAAAATGATGTGATGGTAGAAAAAGCATTGTTGGATTTGGTATTTACACAAGGTGGGATTATAGATCCAAAAACTAAGAAATTTATAAAAATGGCTATACCTAGGGGGTGAAATGATGAGGATTTTCATTGAGAAGAAATACAATGGTTTTGTAGTTGACATGTTTGATTTACAAAATAATGAAAATATGGAATTAGTTTATAATCATATAGAAGATTTGAAAAAGGGTGTATGTGATTTTATTGATAATGAATATCCTGGGTTTCAAGAGAAGTATTCGGATTTATTTAAAAATAAGAAAGCGTCTTTTGATGAGGATGATGGTTATCATGATTAAATTGGGGGTTTGTGATGGCAAAGGTTGTTTTTTTGTTGTTGGTAGTGTTGGTGTTTGGGTATTTGGTGTATCTTTTTATGAAGCCGAATAAAGATTTGGATGTTAGACAAAATAATTATGATAGAATTATCAATAGATATAAAAAATAATGGTCTTTTGGTATGGACGGGTTTTTGAGATAGTTTATGCTCTTTAGAAAGGCCGATCTTACTGGTGGTCGGCCTTTCTTTTTTTAAATTATAACTGAGGAGGGTCTTATGTTTTTTTATAGAAAAGTAGATAAAGAAAAAATAAATGAGATTAAACAAGCAAGTTATGAATTAGGAGTAAATGAGACAACTAAAAGGTACAAATCAAAAATTGCTGGTATAAAAAAGAATTTTAATAATCGAATAAAAAAGAAAGCAGTTGAGATTAAAAAATTGGATAAAATAGTAAGAGAAGTAGAATCAAAATCTGAATATCTAGATAAAGTTGAAAAAGTGTTGTATGCAGCTTTTAATCAAGCAATAAATAAAAAACTAATTGAACAAGAAGATATAATCATGGAGTGTCGTAAGCTTGTCAATACTAAAGATGCATTGGACTTAAAAAAATATGTTGTACAAAAAAAAGAACCACAATTAAAAGATTCTGTTGAAGATTATAAAAGTAAAAGATTAAAATTAGCAGAATAAATAAGAAGGAGAATTAAAATGGCAGGAGAACAAATACCCGGTAAATCAGCACCGGATGACAAAATAATCAATACGTCACCTTGGAGAAAAAATAGTGAGGATATGGATTGGGATTCGTTAAGGCATGAATGGGTTACCACAAATATTTCTATTGTGGGATTAGCTGAAAAATATGGATTATCAGTTACTTCGGTTAGAAATCATTATAATAGGTACAATTGGAAATATGAATTAAAGAAATTTCATAATATGATAGACGAAGCTTATGATAAAGCATTAGAGGAAAAAGCTAAAGAGATTGTAGATCGGGCAACTGAACTTGATGCAGTTATTTTGTCTGCAAGTGAAAAGATAGCGAGTGTTATAGAAGATCAAATTAATGATTTGATTCAGGAAGTAACTATAGATGAAAATGGAAATCGTCCTGTCTTAACAAAATTAGATGATATATCTAGGACTTTGAAGGTTGCAAGTGAGACATTAAAAAATGCACACTATAATATAAGACTTGCTTCAGATAGAGCAACTAATATAGTACAACAAGATGCCAATGTCATCAGTCCATTGAATAAAGATGAAGAAAATAGAATAGAAGAAGAATTAGGACTAATGGGTGATACTAAAGTCCAAGTTAAAGAAGAGTTAATTAATCAGAATGGTAAATCTCAAGACTCAGAAAAGTAGATATTTTTATCACAAAGATCGGATGTTATGGTTGTTTTTATATGCACATGTTACACATAGGGGATCAAAATTAACGTTTAAAGGACATTATTATTTAAAAGAGATTTATTCTGATAAATCAGATCGGATAGTAATAAAGAAGTCCACTCAATGTGGAATCAGTGAATATTTAATAGTTTATACAATCAATGAATGTTTAGATAGTAGGAATGTGTTTTATGTGTTGCCAACTTATGATATAATGAGAAGGTTTGCGATTAATAGATTTGATAAATCTTTAAATTTTTCTTCTTATTATAGAAATTTAATCCGTAAAACGGAGAGTATTTCACTCAAGGATATTGGTGGTGGTAATGTGGCTCTTGTTGGTAGTAATACTCCAGTTCCATTTACTGAGTATCCTGCAGATACGTTGGTTGTAGATGAAAAAGATAGGTGTAATTTGACTCATTTGGAGATGGGAATTGAAAGGCTTGCAGCGTCGGCTCACCAAAGACAGATCAATATTTCTAATCCTACAATCATAAACTATGCGATAGATAAGGATTATAATGATAGTGATAGAAAAAAGTGGTGTATTAGGTGTTCATCATGTGGGAAGTTCATTTTTCCGGATTTTTATAATCATTTGGTCAGACAGGAAAGTGATGATGTTTGGGTAGTAATTGATAATGAATGGGATAGAAGTCCATTGGTTGAGATTAAGCCTATTTGTCATTTGTGTAATAAACCATTTGATCGATTTGCAGATGGAATATGGGTAGATGAAGTTAGCAGTCATATAAGTGGTTATCACATATCAAAGATTTTTTCTACGAATGTAACAACAAACTATTTGTTTGAAAGATTTGAGAAAGGATTGTCTAATCCAACAGTTATGGAACGATTTCATAATGGTGATTTGGGGTTAGCATATATAAGTAGTGGATCACAAATTACGTTGTCAGCTTTAGTAGGTTGTATAGGTGATTATAATTTGCCGATCCAAGGGTTGCCACCATATAAAAAAGAAGGACTTATGGTAAGTGGTGTGGATGTTGGTAATCAATTGCATGTAAGAATAGATAAAGTTTTAGATGGGGGCAGGACTCAGGTTGTCTATATTGGGGCAGTTGATGAATTTGAGGATTATATCAGGTTGCATAAGTTGTTTCAGGTTGATTGTGGTGTGGTGGATGCTCTTCCAGAGAAGAGAAAAAGTAGAATGTTGTGTGCCACGTTATCAAATATGTATAGATGTTATTATAGTGAAGTAAAAAAGGATTTGATTGATCCCAAGAGTCGGACTATAAACGTAGATAGGACAGCAACTTTGGATTCAGTACATTCTCAGTTACTAACTCGAAGTGTAGTCATGCCAAAGAATGTACAAGAATTTACAGATTATACAAAGCAAATGTTTAGCAGTACTCGTTTGTATGACGAAGAGAAGGAAAAGTACAATTGGGTCCATACAGATCCAGATCATTATTTCCATGCTGAAGCATATAAGGAATTAGCAAAGAAAATTGCATTATTAAGATATTAAAAGGAGTAAACAATGGAAAGCATAGATCCAAAAATTGAATATTTAAAAAAAATATTGGATAATTTAGATGGAGAGACTGAACCTTTCTATTTGTTGTTTGTAACAACGGGTACTGGTGAAGGTCAAGGAGTATTACAGATTGCAAATGGCATAACAAAAAATAATTTATATTATGCTTTTTGTACTGCTATAACTGCGGCTACTAATCAAATGGATGGAATGGGTCAAGATAGTGTAAAACAATAATAAAAGATCTATTTCCGATATTTATTTATAAAGTAGGGAATACGAGAAAAAATAATAAGCCTATAGTAAAAATTTTAAACAAAGGAGGATTAATTTCATGACAGAAGATGTGAAAAATCCTAGTGAAAATGCACCAACAGCAAAACCTTTAATGGAAACTGAAAGTGCAATGGGGGGTCAGTCTGCACCACAAAGTGATGTTGATGCGGGCATACCATCTCCAGCTCCTGAAGCTCCAAAGAGTCCGGAAGCTCCGACTCCAGCTCCAGAACAACCAATGGCTCCAGAAGGTCCGACTCCAGCACCTGAAGGTCCATTAGGTCCAGAAGGCCCATCAAGTCCAGAAGGACCAACACCAGCTCCAGAAGCTCCTAAAGCTCCTGAAGCACCAACTCCAGCTCCGGAGCAAATACCAAGTCCTGCTCCAGAGGAAAAAAAAAATCTTTGAATGAGGATGAAAATCCTTATGCAAATTGGGATCAAAACAGACTCCTTGCTAGGATTGAACAACTAGAAACTGAAGTGATGGCATTGAACAATAGATTGACAAGAGCTAAATCTAAAGGTTTTCCAAGGGGGATGGGTTCTAGTTAAAAATTGACTAAAAAGATTGGTAATTAATGGAAAATCAGGTAAATAAAGTAATCACACAGCAAAGTAATGAACCAAGTTATTCGTCATTACCTAAGAATAATCGTGGAATCATGGTATATTCTACATCCCAATTACAACAAATTACTGGTAGGGATAAATCTGGTAGATTGTTAAGTTGGGGGACAGAACAGCCTTATTTTTATTTGACTATTCATCAACGAATTGAAATATTTAGATTATCTTCTCCTGTATTTGGTGTTATTACAAGTCGGATGCACCGAATTGCAGGATTGGATTTTAATATTACGACTGAGAAGAAAGAAGAAGATAGAATTGCATTGGAACTCAGAAACATGAAGTCTATCTACGATGAATATGTTAGTTCTATGGATCTTAAGGATTTGACGATAAGGTCTATTATTTATCAGAGAATGTTGAGATATTTGCCTGAATTGAAACCAGATTTGTCGAACTTTGGTGGTTCTATGCTAAGGTGGAAAAGAAATCTTAATCAACACAATTTGGAAACATGTGACAATGTTAAGAATTGGCTTATGCAACCAAACCAAGGTGTGTCTTGGAGAGATTTTGTTAAAAAATGGGTAGCAGATTACCATATTCATGGTAATGCATCTATTTATAAGTCAGAGGAGAAGGGAAGGATTGAGAATTTTGATATTTTGCCGGGTGGGACTGTGTATCGCATTAAGGGTAGTTCTTTTAATTCTGTAGCTGGATATGTTCAGATTATACCAACTTATACAGGATACCATTCTTACATAGAACCACAAGTTTATTTTTCAGATGAATTAGTTTATAGTGAGTATGTGCCATCATCATCAAGAGCTTATGGTATGATTCCACTTGAAGCTTTGATCAATAAAATTGCTGAATCTATGTTGTTTGATGAATTGATGGCCAATCAAGCTGATGGGACTAAACCACCAGAAAAGCTTGTAATTATAACTGATAGTAATCCATTTGGTGCAATGGATGACACAGAAAAATTTGATATGCCACTTGATTCAGGTGAGCAAAGGAAGATCGAAGAGAAGATTAATACACCGACTAAAGGTTCTATTATGACGTTTAGTGGTAACAAGGCTGAAGTGGTGGACCTTTCAAGAGAGAATACAATGGCCACTCAGATGCAAAGACAGAAGGATATTAGGGAAGAAGTTGCATTGGTATTTAGTATGTCGAATATGGAAGTAAATTTAACTGGATCTGATGATACAAGTGGTAGGTCTACATCTGAAGCACAAGCAGAGATTGAACAAGGTAAGGGTATTGCACCTATAGCCATAGCTTTGGCTGATGCTATTCAATTTGGATTGTTGCCTTATAGATTTGGTAATGGTCTGATATTTGAATGGGAAAAATCAATCAATGAATTTGATGAAAAAGATTTGGATCTCAAAATGTTACAGACCGGGGAAATGACAAAGAACGAAATTAGGGAAAAATACAATAAAGAAAGTTTTGGGGAAGAGTATGATGTACCAGATCAGACTGGTATGGGTGAACTTGGTGAGAATGAAATGAACCCAATGTTTACTCAGAGTATAAAAGGAAAATAAATGGACGATTTTGTTGGATTAAAAGTTAACCAGGCCCAGTATGATAATTTAAGCAGAGATTTGGTACTTGATTTAGTTGCATTATTTAAAGTCATGGAAGAAGATGTGAAGTCATTATTGCAGAAAGCTATCACAGAGGATTGGACTCCAGACAGATTAATAAAGGAAATTGAGCAGTTAATATGAAATGTTGGAAGTGTTTAAAAAGGTTTTTTGCCAAATTTAAAAAAAAGGAATTAGTTACAATTGAAGATGCTTACAAGGAATTGAAGAGTTATAGTAAAAATCAATTGGTGAGGGAATTGATAGTACAAGCTCAGATTAATAATGAAAATGATTATGGTGTTGAAGCTGAATTTAAAAAGCAAATAAAAACTTATCCAAAGAAGAAATTAATGAAAGCAATTATATTATTAAGAGTTCAGAATGATAGTAAGTTTAAAAAAGTAATAAAGAAGGAGATGCAAGATGACTAAATCTAAATCTGGTGGATCTCAGCAGGATTCAGTAGTTTTTAAAAATAAAATAACCAAAGCATTGGATGAATTGGATAAACTAATCAAGGGAATAGAAAATCAAAAGGTTTATAAATCGGTGCTTAATGAAATTCCGGGTTATTCACTTGGAGTTTTTTGTGAAGAAGGTCAGAAGAAGTTTAGGTCTATTTATCTTGATAATAGATTGGCCGGGGTGTCAAAATCTGATGCACTCGAACTTACAACCAATTTAGTAGTAAGGTCTTATAATCAAAATAAAGAACCCATATTGGCTGGAATACTCAAGACTTTGGTTCGAATTAAAAACAGGTTGGAAAAACAACAATTTCTTGGGGATGAGACTCAAATAGAAGAATTTCCACCAGAAGGTGAAATTCCAGTTATTGAAGATGATGGTGAAGACAATGAAGTTGACAAGGCTTGTGATTATGAAGATGAAGACAAAGATGTAGATAAAGCCGAAGAAGGTGACAAAAAGATGATCTTTGGTAAACCTTTCACTTATACAGGTGGAAAGTGGGAAGCTGATGGTGGTGGATCAAAAGACAGTCCAAAGGAAGAAGAAATTGAAGATCAATTAAATGAAGAAGAAGGTCCATCAGTTGCTGACATGGAAGATGCTTTGAGAGATTTAGGTTATAATCAAAATGAATTGGATGCAATGTCACAGGATGAACTCCAAGAAACTTATGATACAGAATTTATTAGTAGAGATGAGGACTATGGAGAGGAAGATGATTATGATGAAGAAATGGGTAGAGCTGAAGAAGATGCAGAAGATTTATTAGATGACATGGGTGAAGAAATTACACCAACTGGTGATACTGGTGAATCTGAATTATTAGGTGAAGTTTCAATTCCGGAAAGTGAAACACCAGATGAGACTGTGGATTCAATGGGTAGTGAATTAGTTGATAGAGGAGTTTTTACTGAAAGAGATATTGAAGATATGACTGACGAAGAAATTAGTCAAGCATATGAAGATTATCTTGGTTCTGAAATGGAAGATGATGAAGAAGATGTTGATGAATTAAGTAGGCAAGAGTCAATAGATTGGCATGAAAATAAATTAGAAGAATTGTCTAATAGATATGAATCAGATGAATCAATGAGTGACAAAGAGCGATCTGAATTAGAAATGCAAATGAGTGATATTGAAGAAAATTTAGAAGATCTTTATGCACGTGGTGCTGAAGATGAAGACATAGATGAAACTTATGGGCCATATGAACCGCATTTTGAGAAAGTGGGGGATGTTTGGCAAGATACAAATGTTGATGGGTCACAAGCTGGTGTTACAGATGATGATGTAGCAGAAATGGCAGAAAATTTGGATGCTAGAGGATATGATATTAGTCAACATGATTTGAACAATGCGGAAGATGTAAGTGCAATCATAGATATGCATAATGAAATTTCTGGTCCAATACAAGATATAAGAGATTTTCCACAAGATTCAACCATGCAATTTGATGAAGATGACGGATTTGAACCTGCAGGTGAATTAGATATGGACCAAAGGATTGATTTAGAAAGTGATTTACATGAAAAATTTTCTACAAATCCAGAGTGGAGAGCAACACAAGAAGAATTGGTTGGCCAAAAAATGACAGATGAGGAATTTGATGAGTTTACTTCTAATTATTTGGCTGATTTAGATGATGAAGAGTTGATAGAAGTATATGATGAGTTTGTAGTTGATGAAGGTGAAATTGTTGGGGAACCACCAAAATCAATAAAAGAAGGAATGTCAAGAGATGAATTTGAACATTGGGTAGAGACTGGTGAAATGAATACAGATACTGCTCAAAAGTTGCATAGAGCCGGGGTAATAAGTGATACTGATTATAAAGAATTTACAGGTGAAAATGTTCCTTTTGAAATGGCAAGACCCCGGAGCATAAGAGAGGGAATGCGACCAGATGAATTTGCAATGTGGGTTAAAACTGGAAAAATGGACCCAAAAACAGCACAAAAATTGTTGGATTCTGGTGTAATCAATGAAAAAGAATATGATGAATACACATCTAAAAAAATAACAGACGAAGATTGGATGGAGAGTTAATTATATGAAGGTGTTGTTTATTAGTTTGCTGTTTTTAATTTTTTGTTGTAGTGCAGAAATTGATGAATCCTCACGTCCTGTTAGTTTGAACAAAAAAGAAAGCAATCAGAATCTTGATGGATCAATAATAATTCCAGAGCAGAACAGCATGAGACTTTTGATTGTAGCTCCAGATAATGATTGGAAAAATCCAAACAGCATACTATGGGAATGGGATGTAAAAAAAGGTAAAGGTATTCCAAAAAATTTAAAAAGAAAATATAGAAGATCGTTTACAAATTTGAGTGATGTAAAAAGGATAATTTATGACAATAGAACTCATATTATTTTTTGTGGATCACATGGTGACGGGGCAGCAATGCTTGATTTTGAATCCAATAAACTTATATGGTGGTCAGATGTTGGTGGCTCTCCTCATTCTCTTGCATCTTTTCCTGACGGAAATATGGCAATTGCTGATGCAAAGGGATATTTGAAAATTTACAGCACTTTACAATTTGATAATAAATCTTCTCAACAAATAAGACATGCCGGATGTCATGGAGTGGTGTGGGATTCACTTCAAGAATGTTTATGGGTTTGGGGCGGTAGTTTGATGCAATGTTTTAGTTATAATAACAATAGACAAAATCCAAAAGTAACCCTTATTGAAAGACACAGATTACCAGCAAGTTGGGGTGCAGGTGGGGGACATGATTTAGCACCTTATGTTGGGACGACATATTTGATTTTTTCTTGGAGACTTGGTATTGGATTATTTGATACTAATGAAAAACTGTTTATTAAAATGGCTCATAATACAGGAAATCCAAAAGGATTGAGTTATGATCCTAATAAAGGAGAAGTGATCTATACAAGACCAGATTCTAAAGATTCAAGAACATATAGAGTAAGGTCACTAATTGGACCCGATAGAGCTAACAAAGATTGGAAGTTTTATAAAGCAAGATGGTTTGTTCATAACAGTTTCAGTTACTAACTAAAAACTAGGGGGTAGTATGAAGAAATTTGTTTTAATGTTTGTTATTTTGTTCATGTTTATTAGCTGTGACATTTCGTATTTTGGGGATATTGAAACTCCGTTTTTTTCTAGACAACAGGACATAATTTCAATAGAATTGGTTGAGCAATATAATGATACTAGTTTATTGGTTGAAATTACTAACAATTCTGATGAAAAAATATCTATATTTAAGCCGGATGTACCAAATCAGTTTTTGGGCAAAGATTTATTTGATGTTAGTATTGATAATTATACTGCAGTTTATGTAGGCAAAATGGCAGTCTATAGAGAAATTCCAACAAATTGGAATAAATTTTATCCAAATTCAACTCAGTTGTTTTCTGTTGATTTGTCACATGGGTATGACTTTCCATTTGAAGGACAATATGAAGTTAAATACAGTTCATATATAACAATGAAGAGAGAAACTGGAGAAATTGAAGCTCATTATATATCGTCTTCTGAAATTACAATGGATATAATTGAACCGGTTTTTTATAGAGCCGGGTCAGAACCGCCTTGTAATAGTTCTCAAACAAATAAAGCTAAACAAGCAATGAATCATGGAAAAGGAAAAACGCAAAATGCAATAAGTTATTTGGCTGCAAAGGGTCAAGATAATTATTATATAAAATGGTTTGGTGCTAAAAATAGCACACGATTTAATAAAGTCAAAACTGGATACAATAAAATTTTAACTGCTATAAATAAAGGAACAACTCACTTATGTGCTCCGTCTTGTGATGGATTTGCAGCTTATGTTTATAAAAACAAACCTTATGTAATTCATTGGTGTGGTAGTTACATTGATAGGGCAAGTGCAGCCAATGCTGGAGAAACTGGAGTTCATGAAGTTTCACATTGGAATGTGACAATGAGCACTGATGATCATGTATATGGGAAAAGTGGGTCAATGAATTTAGCTAAAAACAGTCCAGAGAAAGCAATTAGTAATGCAGACAATGTTTGTTTTTATCCATATGATATTCCAAATGCACCTGATGGTCCTGTGGATCCACCTGTTGATCCACCTGTAGATCCACCAACAACAAACATTAAAGTATCGTTATATCAACATTCGAAATATCGTGGGTATAGAGTTGACCTTAAAAATCCAAAAAATTATAATTTAGGTCGACTTGAAAATAAAGGAATGAAAGATGATGATATTTCTTCAATAAAAGTTCAATCTGGTTATGAAGTTATTTTGTATGAAGATGCAGGTTTTAAGGGTAGATCTATTACAATTAGGGGTAATGTGACGAACCTTAAGAATCGTAATTTTAATGATAAATTATCGTCTTTGAAATTAAAAAAATTAGATAATACACCAGATCCACCAGTTGAGCCACCAGTTAATGGTGAAGATGTTCTTCCAGTTGGAAGATTTATGAAACCTAAGGATGGCCTTCTTTCAGCTAATGGGGCGTATAGATTTTGGTTTCAAAGTGACGGTTATCTTGTTATCAGAAGTGTTAATGAAAATGGAAAAATTCTGTGGGTAGGTGGTGCTGCAGATAAAGGTGCAGTAGAACTAAGAATGCAAAGAGATGGTAATTTGGTTCAACGTGATGGTGATGGAAAAGCTATTTGGACAAGTAATACTGCAGGTAAGAAAGCCACTAAACTTCAGATGCTGAGTTCTGGAAAATTGGTTATTAAAAATGGTGATAA
>Ga0224513_10000635_pt1 | contig 13604 bp, 14 predicted proteins | sample SF_May12_sed_USG_5_FD_169109 | JGI IMG/M metagenome (GOLD analysis project Ga0224513, IMG submission 169109) | Sediment microbial communities from San Francisco Bay, California, United States - SF_May12_sed_USGS_21 | ecosystem: Environmental > Aquatic > Marine > Sediment | place: USA... | reverse complement strand
TTCCCACAATTATTCCAAAAACACTTCTCTAATACATAATTTCTAAAATTTCCTTATTGACCACAATTGAGGATATTTTCAATTATGTCATATTACTAAAACCAACAACGAAGGAAGAGCATAGATTAGATTCAAGAACTAAAAATGAAAATTCTAGCTATTAAATAATTACTACTAATTTTCTCCCCTTTCTTAATACCAATCCAATTCAATTTCAATCATTAAGCAACTGCCATAATTCGTTTTCATACCGACCAGAACCTGGCCTGACTGCACGTCCTAGGAATCAATTCTTTGCAGTCAGGTCTTTTCATAATCTTTGACAGGATTATGCAATAAACCCTGGGTACATTTTACGAATGTACCGCTTCTATTTTTATTAAAAAAATTGTGAATTATTACAATGAAAGCAAAAACAAGTACCTTGCTAGTAATTTCAATTGCTGCAATTCTTAGCTTGTCTGTTGTATCAGTTGGGGAAATCCCACAAGCTTTAGCAGATAAGAATGAGAAAAAAGATCACGACGACAAAGAACGTAAAGACAAAGATCGCGACGACAAAAGTTTCAAAAAATTTTCAAAAAAACCAGACTTTGAATCTAAAGAATGTATCATAACACCTTATGCTAGTGGTACTGGCAGTTATACAGATGTTCCTGATGGTACAGGTCTTACTCTTGATGCCTTTAAGGCTCTAAATTGTAGTTTCCAAGCATGGTTTGACAAGAAAGAACCATCACTGGTCTACAAAATTGTCATAAATGGAATGGAGATGATTGACACTGACGCAAATACACAAGATGACTTGTATCAACTACACGTTCACAAAAATACTCATCCCGAAGGTACTCCTGAAAACCCAAAAGGACCTCATGTATTGGATGTCTATAGAGCACCTGTGTTTGGCGATGCAGATTTGATTGTTCTACCAGTGCAAGGTGAATTAAGGGGAATCTGGGATAGTGGTGATCACGACTCGTTTACTGCTCCTGACAATCTTGAGCACCTATGCAATAGCGAAATATTTGCAGCAGGTCATGGAGATGATTTGGATAGACCAGGACATCATGCACCATACGTCAAGATGCTATTAGAACCAACCAATAATGGCGAAAAAATCTGTAAAAAATTGGGTTTCAAATAACCCTCCTTTTCTTTTTCTTTAATTAAATAATCCCATACAAGAGTAAACCATGAATCCCTATGATCATCATTTCTTACTCTTGGAATTCTAATAACCAAATAACCTATCAAAGATTTTGTAAATGTCTCATGATCAGAATATCTTACTAAATGAAATACTGCAGGATTTGACACAAATCAAGAAAAAATTTAATATTGTGCCTGACAAGGAGGGCAAAATTGATGATTTTGAGGCAAGCATTGAAACCTATGAGGTGTTTGAACTTGATGAACTCAAACTGGAACAAACAACGATAGACAATCAGAAATCAAGCATCCGAAACTATCTCAATTTTTCAAATGGAATCATCACAAAAGAAACCGTGACCCAATATCTTGATTCCAATGAATCAGACTCCTGGAAGTCAAACCAACTAAAGGCACTAAGACGATACACAAGGAACTTTCTGAAACTTGGAAACTGGACTGAAGACTTTCATTTCAAAACTAATGTGAAACACAAGATAAAAAAACTGCCTTCAGATGAAGACACACTAAAGTTTTTTACAAATCTTCCAACCTTTGACATTCAGATTGTATTTCTAATGTTGTACAGTTCAGGGTTAAGAATTGGTGAGATACTGTCACTGAAATTAAAAGACATAGAGTTTGCAGACTATTCAATTGATGCAACTGAAATCCATGAAGGTCAGACAAAGTATTCTTGGTTTAGTTTCTTTACTGATCAGACTGCAGATCATTTAGAAAATTACATCAAACACACTCATGGAGAATTAGAAAAAAATGATGATTACAAAATAGAATCCGATGACATGTTATTTCCAATATCAAAAAGAACAATTCAACAAGCATTTCAAAAGACATCTGAACTTACAGGAATCGAGATTAATCCACATCTGCTAAGAAGCATATTCACTGACAAATGCACAAAGGCTGGAATCAAAGACAAATACATCGATGCATTTTGTGGAAGAACATCGAAGGGAGTGTTGGCAAAACACTATACTGATTATTCTGTAGAGTCATTACGAGAACAATACGACAAGGTTGAGGATTATCTTACGCTAAGCAAATAATCCTAAATGTTTGATTTAGGATTATGCAATGATTTGTATCACAAAAAATGAGAATACTATTTTCCTGAACTTTCTCAACCTTGTTTTTACACTGTTTTGCACAGTCTGGGATTTTTGGGACAATTAGTACCAAATTGTATCCATTCCACGCACGAAAAATGACAAGAATCTGATTTCTCCAAATTGCCATGCGTGTATTCTTTAAAGTAGAATTTTTACAAAGAAACTAATTGCCACAACTTTCCCCAAATTACTTCTGAATTCCGTGCGTGGCATAATGCGTAATCTGTACTGAGATTATGCAAAAATAATCTTGATTATTCTTGCTGAACTATGATTTTGGATCGACCTTTTTCAGTTATCTTAGATAGGATTATGAAGACAACAGGATTATTCTAGTGGAAAATCTGTTTTACAAACTATACAGCGTCCTCTCATTCCTTTATATCCATCATTATAATATTGAATAATTTTTTTTTCACAAATAAAACAAATTATCCTTTTTTCAGACAATACTTCTGATACGTATTCTTGTGTTATAAGATAATCTTAGACATGATTATGAATTGCATCAAACAATTTCTGTTTTTTATCTTTTTTCTGATTTAGATAAATATGTCCACCTCGTTCCCTAAATCAGAAATTGATTGGATTAATTCATGCATTTTTTTTAGAGGGTACAGGAAGCAATATTTGGACTAGATCTATTGTAAGATCCTTGTGTAAAAATGGAGAGACTGTTCATCTTGTATGCCAGGAACTTCATCCCGAAAATTATGATTTCATAGCAGAGTGTCATTATTATTCAGATGACGGTTCAGTTGAAACAAAGTTAAAACGAGATGTTCCATACAAGGGCAAATGCATAATGCATCAGCCACAATTGGATGTATTACCAGTTTTTGCCTGGGATAAATATGAGGGATTTCCAAATGCAACCCCAATGACGAAATTACCAAATTCTGTAATCGAGGACTATCTTGAACGAAATACAAAAGTTGTATTAAAAATAATAAAGAATTACGGACTGACATCATTACATGTTAATCATGCAGTGCTACTATCTGTGGTGGCCCAAAGAGTCAACAAAATCACTTCCATTCCTTATGCTATAATGCCACATGGCAGTGCAATTGAATACGCTATAAAAAGAGATAAACGATTTCTGGACATAGCTGTCCCACCATTTGAATATGCAAAAAAAATTTTTGTCATAAGCGAAGAGATCAAAAATAGGGTGTGTTCTGTTTTTCAAGATTTGACAGACATCTGCCAAAAAATGACTTTACTTAACTTAGGTGTAGACACAAGTATGTTCAAACCAATTTTACCCGAATTGCGCAGTCAGAATATTGAAAAATTATGTAAAAAATTAGAACCCCTGCCTAGAGGAAAAAGCGATGAACAGTCAAAAATTTTAAGAAAAAAACTCAAACCAGATCTACAAATAAAAGAATTGAGAGAAATAATGTCTCTTACCAATGATTATCCAGTAAAACATCCTGATGTTGATGTTGAATCCAAATTAAAGAAGATTGATTGGGATCATGATAAAATAATTGTATTTGTGGGACGTTTGATAGCAAACAAGGGAATTCAATCGGTAATAGCAGCTTTACCATTGATATTTCATCAGAATCCCGATACAAAACTAATAGTTGTAGGCAGTGGCCCATTACGAGAAATAATGGAAATATTTTTGTGGGCGCTGGAAAATAATGATAGAGAATTAGTTAAGAAGATTGTCACGTGGGGAAAATCACTAGAGAAAAACCTAGATGACATGTCTTCTTTTGACGAAATTTTATCCTTTTACAATCAGTTAGAAAATAATAATGAGCTGGATTCTTACTATGAAAAAGCTTCTAGTCATGTCACCTCGGATAAAGTGATCTTTACAGGCTATTTGGGACATGAAGAACTGCGTTATCTTTTTCCTTGTTGTGATGTGGCAATTTTCCCTTCCATGGTGATGGAGGCAGGACCTCTGGTATTTTTAGAGGCACTGGCATCAGGTTGTTTTCCATTGGGAACCTATTTTGGAGGTATGGCAGCAAGCATTGACTCTATTTCTGACAATCTACCAAGTGAAGATGCAGATTTAATGAAAATAAGCACAGAAAATAACAAAATCTCATTTGATATTGCTAAAAAAATTAACGGTGTACTTTTACTTGATGGAAAACATCGATACACATTAAGTAAAATTACCCAAGAAAGATATGATTGGCGTAGCGTTGGTAAAAAAATTTCCTTAGAACTTAATTCTATGAGCCAATGATCCAATTGTGTCATCTTGTATAGGATTATGAAATTATTAAAAAAAGAAAAGGATTTGTTTTTCTTTAAATCACAGTGTATTGTACCTGAGATTTTATATGCTTAGGTTGGAATGTCCAATAAATGTGGTATTTTGTTAAAGAGTTATTTTAATCTACATATTTTTTTCTCGTTTTAAAAATAACTGTACTAAGCGTAATTACTCCTCCAATTATACTAAGTGTTACAATAATGATGTTATCATTCGATTCAGCATTAATTGTAAAACCAAAAATACAGAATGAATTATAACATTGGGGAGTCTCATATACATACAGATCTTTCTCAAAGATCTCTTGAAGATCTGGAATATTAATAATAGCATCCTTATCTTCTGGTAACTTACAAACAATGTGGAAATCAGGATTTTCCAACTCACCCAAATTAACAGTTCTGTCAAAAAATTTCTGTCCTGAAAAACTTCCAATCGGTTTATCCTCTACTTCAAAAGTAAGAGTATCACATACTCCAGAGTTACCTGAATACATTACTCTAATTCCTTTAGGTTCCGATTTTGTGGGTGTATGGTAGATTTTAATATCTAGGTCAGAATTTTCATCTAAAGTTACGTCATAGGATAATAGAATGCCGTCTACTGTAGTAATTATTTTTTCCCACATTTTTTCTTTTGATATGTGATATACTTTCTCATCAAAGACATGTTCTGGATTACCAGATGTTTTAGGTGGATTCATCCACGTCTTAATAGATAGATTATCTATGGTTTTAATGGGGTATTCGAATTTAGCGTGTTCTATATGTCCTGTTTCTACCCCTAAAAGACGTGTTTCAGATTCAAAAAATTTGTTTTTTTCTGGCTCTATTTCTAAATGTACTATGTAGTTCCCCTTATCCAAAATATTTCGTATATGCACAGAAAATACAATGCTTTGATCAAGACGTGTATAATCCCAAAGGAATTCTTCTATTTCTGAATCATAATTTTTATATATTTCTGCATATGCAGCATTTGAAAACAAAGACATCGACATTATAATGGCCAAACCAATACTAATTTTCTGCATTATTTTTAACTTTAATTTCCCCTTAATTGTCTTTTTGAAAAATTAAATGCTTTAGTATACTTGGATCATTAATAAAAAAAATTGGAGCTATAGATAAACCTGTTTCATCATATATTTTCTGAAAATCTACATAATCTGTATCTTTAAGATTAATGACGATTTTCTTTTTTCTAATTTCATAATCCTATCTAAGATTATGAAAATTTGCTTAATTGTCATATTTTTCAAATACTATAACAACAGAAGTAGCGATTTTTTTTGAAATTTTTGAGATTGAAATTCTCTTTTGATTTTTTTTATTATTACTCTTTAGTGAAGTTGGGGGGTAGGGGAAGGAAGAGGAGGAAAGGGGAAGCTACGATGTTATTAGTATGAAATTGCTATTAGTTATGTGCCAAAACTTGACATAGTCATTAACAGCATTTGTTATACAATTCCAGTATTGTTTGTATTCGTGACTATTTCTATTCTAGCAAGTATGGTCTCAATCGAGTTTGCTGTTACTCCTCCTCCACCAAAAGAATTAGACCCATTTATTGTTGCAGAAAATCATGTACAAGATGGAAATCTACATGGCGCACTTTTAGAGTATAATGAAATAATTCTAGGTAGCCCATCAGAAGAAATAGCATGGCACCAGAAAGGAAAAATATTGAATCGTTTGAATATGTGTAGCGAATCCCTGTTTCATTATGAAGAATATCTGGACAGATTCCCCCAATCATTAAGAGGCCTAGAAGGGTACGAAATAGCCAAAAACTGTCAAAAATAACGCAATAGCATCATTTCATAATCTTGTATAGGATTATACAAAAGGAAAAGAGGGTTTGATACGACGCTGATAATTTAGACATTAAAATTTTTTTATAACATACAATGCTTAATTACATGTTATTACCTAGCAAAATAGTGTTCAAAGAAGAATTGTCTTTAATATGTGATGAATTAGTGTTATGGGTTAAATGTCTACAATGAAAAGATTAGCGGTACTAGTAAAAAGTGAAAAAGTTGATGTCGTTATAGCATCTCTAAGAGAATTAGATCTCGATGCAATAATATATGATGTAAAGAGTGCAGGAAAAGAAAAAACAAGAACAAAATCAGGTAGAGGAACGGGTTTCATTGAGGTTTCGTATGTTCCACGAAAAATAATAGCTACAGTTGTTGAGTCAAACAGAATTCAAGACGTATCTGCGGCGATAAAAAAATCAATAGGTGGTGAAAGCAAAGGCGTGATGATTGTCTCATCTGTAGATGATTTTATTCCATTCTAGTTTTTCATATATAGAAAATCATTTAAGAAAAATCGTGTTTGAATAATCAATTGTTGTAAAGGATCTAGTCAAACGTTTCATAACTAATGATGATTTCAATGAATTGAGTATTGCGTAATCCTATCTAAGATTATGAAATTTCCTCATTGGACTATTTTTTTGATTGATTTTTGATATGATTCTCATAAATGTAATACCAAGGATCCATGTTCACACTACTCAAATGTCCTTCAATCTCCTTTCCTTTTTTTGTTGGTTCTAATGCCATATTATTTTCTACCCTGATTATGAATTAAATGAAAAATAAACCTATTCATAAAAAAATAGAATATTTGTTTAAGAAAAATAGAAAAAATATATAAATTTTAAATCATCTGATTAAATAAAAATTCATAATCTCCATTAGGATTATGAATTAATTCCAAATATTTTGCAGTTTTTTCTTTACAGGTCGAAGGATTGTTTGATGTTCTGATATGTTTTCCAATATTTCAGTTAATTTTTCAACTTTTTTGTTCAATGCATTGATTTTTTCATTGGCATCATCCTGAGATAACACCACAACATCCTCAAAGACTGAAAGTTTTGGAACACATCTGTTAAACATCTCGTCTTGTTGTTTTTCTTCCATCCTGTCATAGACTACCAGGTATCGATCATGACCAACATATCCGTGTGCATAGTCAGCATCCCCAGTAGCTTGTTTGCATTGCGTATAGCAAAACGAGCGAATGCTGTGGATGTTCTTCTTGTATCTGCCGTTATGCTCGTACTTTTCAGTCAAATTGCTTTTTTCCAATACTCTAACAAACGCATCACGTTCTGTCTTGTATCCGTTGAATTTTCCATCGCCCTTGTTTGATTGTGTGAGATAATCCTCATCGTTTAATCTTTCAAATACTTTATGCAGAGTCTTTACGGTCTCATGAGTCAGTCTTTGAATTCTTCTTATCTTCTTTCCCTTTGTGATTCGCTTTGGCAAAAATACAGTTGCTGGAGTCTTGGATAGATCAAAGTATTTCTTTTTCAGTTGAAGTCCTTCACCTATTCTGCATCCTGCATCCTTTAGAACCATGTAGAATGCCTTTCGTCTTTGGTTTGGAATGTTGTCAAGTATTGCTCGTAACTCATCATGTGTTAATTGCTCAAGATCCTCGTCTCCTTCCTCATCAACAGGAATTGCAATGTAGTCCTGCATGTCTTCAACTGAAATCCTGATCCCACCACACTGTCTAAGGTATTTCTTGGCAAAATTGACGTATCCCTTGATGCAACTTGTACTCTTTTCCTCATTTTGAAGAAAACTAGAAAACTTTTCAAGAAATATCATTGGAATTACATTGTTGGGATTTCCCATCATTGCTTCTCTAATTTCTGAGAGTACGTCATTGGTATCTTTTGAATACTGTTCAGTGCAAAACCTGTCAAGACAGCGTATCGCATTCTTTGAACTGTTTAGACTGTGATAGGAACCACTCTTCGGAAAAACTTTATCAAAATAGTCTTCTCTTGAGAAAAGGTTGATGTTTTTGATACTCATAGCAAATTACTAACAAATCAGCGTATTTAGCCTAAACTTTGTAGGAATTAAAATACAAGTACTCAAAAATACTTTCATTGAGCATTCAAATTCTTCAATATGAGTTTCTTGGACCTATTCGGCTAGAAGAATGGGGGCCTCCAATGGAAAAATTGATTTATCTGATTCTCTCAGAAGATAAGGACAAATTCAATATTCTTTTTGTTGGTGAATGTGACAAGACTGACGATGAATCCTTCTTCGTTAAACATCCAAGTTACAAATGTTGGATACAGCATTCAAGATCTGAAAAATCATTGCATCTGGCAATACTGCCGATGTTTGAATCTAATGGTGACCGAAGAAAAAACGTACTTAATAAAATAGTGACTAGTTACAAACCTGCGTGTAATTCCGCAGATACTGCTAAAAAAAAACCTGATTATGTTGTGCGAAAATCAGAAAAAATAAATCCAGAACCTGAAAAAGTTTCATGTCTTTGTTGTGGGTCTGAAATGAAACCTGAACAAATTCTTGAAAAATCTACATTGTTTAGATGCACTGTCTGTGGATTAAGTGACACAAAGCTTAATTCTTAACTTTATTTTGAACATCAAATAATTGCAATGTTAACAAATCTATTGCTTTTTTCAAATGTTGAAATTCATTGATTGAATGCATTTGACCTTCAATTAATGCTCTTTGAATTTTGATTGAATTTTTTTGATACTCCTCTGATGCAACAATTTCCATGGCGTTAAGTTTTGATAATAAGTTATCTAGCTCTTTTAACATTTCATCTGATGGTTTGTGTTTATCCATAATTGCCTGAACTCTTTTTGATATATGAACCGTTACAAAAGTTCCTCATCAATTTTTTGAAATGGATCTAGATATTGCCTACATGTGCATGTGGGAATTTGACATTTCCCTGCTTTGATAATTGAGCTACTATTTTGGTTTGGAATATGCGCTTCATCTGTATGATGACATCTGTTACAATTCATATAACAAAACCTATTTTTTCATTATTTAACGGAAGGATCAAGGAATTAGAACTGCCCTTGCCTCAATTTCTGAATCTTTCAGTTTTTTGAGTGCCTCGTTTGCCTTCTCTAGTGGAAATATTTGAGAAATTACTTCAATATTTTTTTCATCACATATCTTGATGACTTGCTCCATATCTTTTGTTGAGCCAATTAATGTGCCTCTAATTGTTTTTTCTTCAAATGCCATGAATGTTGGATTTTTTCCTACTGTTGCAATCACTATTAATCCTCCTTTCTTTACTGATTTTATTGCAGTATCTGTGACGATATCTGCTGGTGCAAATACTATTGCCGCATCTAACATCCCATGTTTTTCTTTTAATGTATCCAGAAACTCCTGCTGATTTTCAGAAAACATCATTACATCAATTGCACCTAGTCTTTTTGCAACATCAAGATGATTTTGAGATCTAGAAAATGCAATTACATTGCAATTTTCCACTTTTGCAAATTGTACTGCCATGTGCCCTACTCCTCCAATTCCAAAAATTCCAATTTTTTTATTTCGTTTTGGTTCTGAAGCCTTGACTGCTTTGAATGCTGTAATTCCTGCACAAAATAATGGCGCAGCATATTCAGGTTTCATATTTTCTGGAACTTGAGTTGCAAAATCTTCAATTACTGTGATGTATTCTGTATATCCTCCTTTGAGAGACTCTCCTGTTATTGTTGATGATTCACAAAGATACTCTTTTCCTTCTTTACAATATTGACAGTCTTTACATGCTTCTAAAAGTGGCGTAATGCCAGCTCTATCTCCCACTTTGAATTTTGTAACCTGATCTCCAATCTGAACTATTTTTCCAACAACTTCATGGCCTGGAACTGTTGGCAGTATTGGTGGAATTCCCAAGTCTTTCCAATCTCCTTCTATTCCGTGAAGCTGCGAATGACATACGCCACAAGCTTCAATTTTTAATAAAATTTCATTTGATCTTTTAATTTCATGTCTGTCTATGTGAGTAAGTTTTAATGGATTTGTCTCAATTTTGGCACATTCAGAAAGTATCATTGCGCGCATTTTTTCCATAATTTTACAGATAAAACACGAAATTTTAATATTCGTTAATTGATTTTTCAATTCATCTCTATGTGAAATATTGATTATTGTTATATTTCAAACACTTAGGCTCATCTGAGATTCAATTGTATGGATAAACATCCAGCAGGGTTGAAATTATTATCAAACTGATAAATCTGATGGCTGTCGTTGGACTATCCTAAGCAATAGACCGATCCCATTTTTACACTAAGATTTATTTGCAAATTGACAAAATGCAAATTATGACTGAAATTTCAGATGAAGATCGTGAAAGAGTAAAGTTGTTACAACTTGTCACAAATTCTAGAAATGAATTCAAGAAACTCTCTTTAGATCAATTAAAGCGATTACAAGAATTAATTGAAAAAAAAGATTACAGTCATGATAAAAAGGCGCACAAGGCCAAAGTGAAATTACTTGGAAAAATCAATGTCCGAATCTATGAATTGACAGAAGGACGTGGTATCTGGGGGTAATTTACTAATTAGGTACTAATATTCAAACGAATTTGATTAACTGTGGTTGAAAATAATCTTATCAATGAGAGTAGTCCGTATTTACTTCAGCATGCACATAATCCTGTTGATTGGTATGGGTGGAATGATGAAGCATTAAAAAAAGCAAAAGATGAAAACAAACCAATTTTTCTAAGTATTGGATATAGTGCATGTCATTGGTGCCATGTGATGGCTCATGAATCATTTGAAAATGAAGATGTTGCAAAATTTATGAATGAAAATTTTATTAACATAAAAGTTGACCGTGAAGAACGACCTGATATTGATGATATTTATCAAAAAATTTGTCAGATAGCAACAGGTCAAGGTGGTTGGCCATTGAGTATTTTTCTTACTCCTGATCAAAAACCATTCTATGTAGGAACATACTTTCCTGTTTTGGACTCTTATGGGCGTCCTGGTTTTGGAAGTATTTGCAGGCAACTATCGCAAGCATGGAAAGAAAAACCAAAAGATATTGAAAAATCTGCTGATAACTTTCTTGGCGCACTGCATAAATCCGAAACAATTCAGGTTCCGTCAAAATTAGAACGAACTATTCTTGATGAGGCTGCCATGAATTTGTTTCAATTGGGTGATGCAACGCATGGTGGATTTGGATCTGCCCCAAAATTTCCCAATGCTGCAAATATATCATTTTTATTTAGGTATGCTAAACTTTCAGGACTTGGCAAATTCAATGAATTTGCGCTCAAAACTCTCAAAAAAATGGCCAAGGGTGGAATATTTGATCAAATTGGAGGTGGATTTTCTAGATATTCAACCGATGCAAAATGGTTGGTTCCTCATTTTGAAAAAATGCTTTATGATAATGCTTTGATTCCTGTAAATTATGCTGAAGCATATCAAATAACACGAGATCCTTTCTATCTTGATGTTTTACAAAAAACTCTTGACTTTGTTTTGCGTGAAATGACTTCTCCGGAAGGTGGCTTTTATTCTGCATATGATGCAGACTCTGAAGGTGTTGAGGGGAAATTCTACGTGTGGCAGAAAAGTGAAATTAAAGAAATTCTTGGAAATGATGCTGATCTTTTCTGTCTTTATTATGATGTAACTGACGGTGGTAATTGGGAGGGAAATAATATTTTATGTAATAATCTTAATGCCTCTACTGTTGCATTTAATTTTGGAATTTCAGAACAAGAAGTTCACAATATTTTAAATTCATGTTCTGAAAAGTTATTAAAAGTTCGTTCTAGGCGAATTTCCCCGGGATTGGATGACAAGGTATTGGTTTCATGGAATTCTTTAATGATTACAGCATTTGCAAAAGGGTATCGTGTAACAAATGATGTTAGATATCTGAATGCCGCAAAAGATTGTATTTCTTTTATTGAAAAGAATCTTTTTGTCAATGATAAACTGTTGCGAACTTACAAAAATGGAACTGCAAAAATTGATGGATATCTTGAAGATTATTCTTATTTTGTCAATGCATTACTTGATGTCTTTGAAATTGAACCTGATCCAAAATATCTTAAACTGTCTTTGAAATTAGGCCATCATTTAGTAAATCATTTCTGGGATTCTGAGAATAATAATTTCTTTATGACCTCTGATCATCATGAAAAATTAATTATTCGTCCCAAGAGTAACTATGATTTGTCTCTGCCTTCGGGAAATTCTGTTTCAGCCTTTGTGATGCTTAGATTATATCATCTATCAAAAGAACAAACTTTTCTCGAAATTACCACAAAAATAATGGAATCTCAGGCACAAATGGCTGCTGAAAATCCATTCGGATTCGGTTATTTACTAAATACCATTTCTATGTTTATTCAAAAACCTGTGGAAATTACTATTATCAATACCGAAAACTCTGAAATATGCGAATCCCTTCTTTTAGACTATTTGCCCAACTCTATAATGATCACAATTCAGAACTCCTCTCAGTTGGAGAGTCTTTCAGAGTATCCTTTCTTTACTGGAAAACTTTTTGAAGATAGTACATCTGTTTTTGTCTGTAAGAATTTTACTTGCTCTTTACCTCTGCATACGCTTGATGAGATAAAATTAAACCTTTAGATTTTTTTTAAATCTACTTCAATTATATTTCCAACTTGAGGTCTTCCCATGTTATCATATCTTGATTTTGGCATTGCTATTGTGATTTGTGTTTGTTGATATGATTTGATGTTGACAGTTGGTTGTGCTTGCAAAATTGCTTCTAATAGTGGCATTACTTGCTCTTTAGTTTCTGCATCGAGTTTTTTTGAAACATTTTCAATAATCATCTGTTTTTGAGAAATTGGCTCAGTTGAAATATTTTCAATCAACGTTAATTGCACCATTTGACCATTATCTACTATCTGTGTAATTCTAAACTCGTTTACATCTGGCATTGCATTGATGTATTATTGTGATGATTTATCTTTAACGAATTGAAAAATATAGAGATATTGCAGCAGTTGCCATCGCTGCAGTCACTCCTAACACAAAGATAATTTTACTGCCGTCTACTTTCATGGTGTTTATTTGTTTTAGTTAGAATTAAACTATACTGATTTTCATTTTTTTTTGAAAATTATTTTTTTGATAATTTCTATGTGAGTATTTTCATAAAAAACTGCTATCCTTGATTATTGTAGGTACTCTGTTCATATTTACATATCTGCAATGATACAGCCACTTCAATT
>Ga0224513_10000631_pt1 | contig 13653 bp, 34 predicted proteins | sample SF_May12_sed_USG_5_FD_169109 | JGI IMG/M metagenome (GOLD analysis project Ga0224513, IMG submission 169109) | Sediment microbial communities from San Francisco Bay, California, United States - SF_May12_sed_USGS_21 | ecosystem: Environmental > Aquatic > Marine > Sediment | place: USA... | reverse complement strand
AAAGAAAAAAAACTTTATACACCAAATATAATATAACATGTTATTTTCAAAAAAGCAAGAAAAAAAATAGAAAATGATAGATTTTGTTTTTGTCTCCGATATATATGCAACGAATAAACACGTCGATAACGTTCGACAAAGCAACACATACAATACATATAGGGGATAAATACGATGGCTCTGAAACTTTTAACAATAGACGCTAAAACTTGGGAAGCCGATGGTGCCAGTGTTCCTGGTAAACAAGTAAATGTTTATCAATCATACCTTGGTGCTCTTAATGAGACTGCAAGTGATTTAGTTGTAGTACGTGAACTTGATGTACTTGCGGGTACATCTGGTGATGTCATTACACAAACTGCTGGCGAAGAAGGTCCTGCTGTTGATAACAACGGTATGCTAAATATTTTTACTGACGATGGTGGAACCGGTGAGGTTTATATTAAAGAAGTTGGTTATACTGATCTTGTGACTAAGGTTTCAGTAAACGCTTTTGGTAAACTTGGTATCCAACGAGTAGTTGTTCAATAATTAAACTATAAGGAGGATATTGAATCATGGCATGGAAACCTTTTATAATTCCTTATTCTACAGGTGAAGCCGATCCTGCTGGAATGTTTGGAAAAGTTGTAAACTTTTATGATACTTATGCTAATGCGTTGGCACAGACTGATACGGGGTTGGCAACTATTCGAATATTTGATCAATCCAATGGTCAAGTGAGTACGGCTATTACACAATCGAGCATCGATGCTGGAACACCTGCTGGTCCAGAAGTAGATGTAAATGGCAATATTGTTGTTGCTCTTGATGATGCTGTCGGAGAATATTTTCTTATTAGTTCCGGTAGTGGTCGAGCACGTAATGTTCGTCGGATTGTTGTAGGTGCAGTTGGTGCTGCGCTTGAAAGTGAAAGCTCAAGTTCTGAATCTTCTCAAGAGTTTAGTTCATTTAGTTCTAGTTCGACAATTAACTTGTCAACCAGTTCTGGTTCTAGCTCTAGTAGTAGTTCAGAAACTAGCTCAAGCTCAAGTACGCTTGATGAATCAACTAGTTCTGAGTCCAGCTCTTCTAAGTCTAGCGAAGGAGAGGTTAGTTCAAGTAGTAGTAGCTCAAGCGGATTACCAGCGTAATACTGGCATTTTCGTTACATTAGTACCTAAGAGAACAGTTTTTACACTGTTCTCTTTTTTTTTGCTTGCTTTCTTCTGTTAGATGGTTTATATTGTAGCTAACAAAGGAGGAAGTATATGAAATCGGCAAATTATAAAAAATATTCAGAAAGAATGGCACAATTCCATGGTTTGGTTATGCATGCTTTCATTTTTCGTCGAGATTGTCAAGATTTGTGGGATGAACTAGATGAAGAAGATAAGAAACAATGGTTCACAGAGCACAATAAAAATCATAGTGATTTTACAATACACACTAAAAAGGAGATAGCATGTCAGCTACAATAAAGGAATTTGAAAAAATTGTTAACCAACTGTTGAGTGAAGACGGTTGTAGTGAAATAATAATTACAGTTGATGAACAAAAATTTTTATTACAGGGGGAAGGTGCTAAGTATTACGCTTGTGGCATTAAAACAGTGCTGACCAATTTAAAAAAGAAAGGTGAATATCATGTTATTAAAATCGGTAGTTGATTGTATGACCATCACAGTGATTTTACAATACATACTAAAAAGGGGTAAACATGAGATTAAAATCATTAGCACATAAGTTAAAATTTCTTGATAAAATGGCAGACGATATTTTGAGTGGTAAGGAAAACGCCATTGAGTTAGATCTTGATGGTCAACGGTTTACAATTTCTGGAGATGATGCCAAATATTATTGTTCTGGTGTCAAAACAGTGTTAACATATTTAGGAGATTTCGATGCTATTAAAATCGGTAGTTGATTGCATGACCAAGACATATATAACACAACGTAAACAAATGGGTGACCAAAACTTAACAGAGCAGGATTTGATTGATCTTGATTCTGAACTTGTCAGTATTGAAGGTGCATGTAAAAGTCTACGTTCATTACTACAGGGTAAACGCGCTTTAGGGATTCATAAAAAAGGAGGTAGGTCAATACCTTCAATCAAGCTAATAGGTGACGAAAATGGCAATTGAAAAGTTTAGTTCCGAACGTAACATTAAGATCGTTGGCACTATTTATCGTGGGATCTCGGATGAACTAAAGCGCGAAGTATACTGTAAACTATTTGAGATTTACCATAAAAGTACAACAAATTTCCGATTTAGGATGGCACACCGGCAACCAGAATTTGCTAGAGCAATTAAAGAAGTTGGATTTTCACTTAAACAGTTAAACGAAATCGAATCTTTCGACGGTACAGAAAGTACATGTCAGATGATGAGAGAAATGATAGACATAATACGGGAACATTGGAAATGATTATAGATCCAGATAAATTTACGATTATAGCAGGTCCATGTGTACTCGAAGGGTATGATATGGCAATTGACATTGCAACACAAATGGCATATATATGTAATAAACTAGGGTTTAATTATATCTTTAAGGGTAGTTTCGACAAAGCAAACAGAACATCCATCCATAGTTTCAGAGGATTACCATTTGAAAAATCAATGGATATTTTCAGAGCAATAAGAAAAAATGGTATTGCTACCACTACTGATGTGCATGAAACTTATCAAATAAAGGAACTGGTGGGTGTTATTGATATTATTCAAATACCAGCTCTGCTTTGTCGTCAAACTGATCTACTTTTAGATGCTGCTGACTATTTTGATTATATTAACATTAAAAAGGGACAATTTGCTTCACCTAAAACAATGTCGTGTGCTGCTGAAAAGATTTATCAATATACTGATGGTGAAGTTAAGTGCGTTTTACTAACCGAGCGTGGTACTACATTTGGTTATAATGATTTAGTTGTTGATATGCGCAGTATCAATGCAATGAGATTATTTTGTGATTTTGTTTTATTTGATGCAACACACAGTTGTCAAAAACCAGGTGATTCAGTGACAGGTGGTGATTCATCCCAACTGAAAACATTAACCAAGTGCGCAATTGTTTCCGGTGCTCATGGCATATTCTTCGAAACATGTCCGATTCCAAGCTCTGCTAAATCCGATGCGGGAACGCAAATGCCATTAGATTATGCAGAACGTTTTATAAAAGAAGCAATTGTACCATACATCACAAGAGGATTTAATTACCATGAAAATTACATTGTCTAAGAACGACGTAATCACTGTCGAAGGTAATATGAAGTGGAGACGTATATATATAAATGGAGAACCATTCGGCAAAAAATTTAGTGGAAAATGTAAGCGTTGTTTCATTAGAAAAGCAGAAATTGTTCATGAATATTTGGAGACACTAAAGCAATGAAACTAAATTATGTTAAATGTGAATGTTGTGCAAGAAAATGTATGTATAAGCATGACATTTGGAAACATTTTAACGGTATTAATAATGACAAAAGCATTATTCGTCCTATAGAGAAAAAATATAATTTCGCGGAACGTTTGTTACAATCACAACAGTCTGATCCAATTATTACCAATTTGCAGGAAATTTGGGATTGTTCTATGCACATTTGTAATGTTTGTTTAGGTATCATATCGAATGGGAAAGAGATAGGATTATGAATAATAATGTTTTAATAACAGGTGGGTTAGGTTATATTGGATCGTTCCTAACTACAAAACTATTGAGAATGGGGTTCAATGTCTTTATAATTGATAATGAATGTAATACAAAACGTATTCCAGTACTGGAAGGGATTTGTAATTATATTGGTGATAAATGTTTGGGTACTTTATATGTAGCCAAGGGTAATTGTACAAAAATATGCGATGTTCGAAAATCGTTCCACAATAATAACATCAACACTGTTATACATTTAGCTGGTCTTAAATCTGTGTATGAATCTATTAAGAGAGATGATGAATACACATACAATAATATCCAGAGTACCGATATAATATTAAAGGTAATGGAGGAATATGACGTAACAAATATCATTTTTTCCAGTTCGTGCACAGTATATGGTGATGGTAATCCTAATCAATATTTTGTAGAAGAAGACAAGCATGATCCGCAATCACCATACGCGCTGTCTAAATCAATTTGTGAAAATAGGATAGTGTCTAACAAGAACGTTTCATCAATTATATTTCGCTATTTTAACCCGGTTGGATATCATGAATCTGGTTTTATATATGAGCATCCACCAAAAAAGAAAGTACACAATAACCTGTTCTATGAGATCTCCCAGGTGCTATTAGGTAATAAGAAAAAGCTAACTATTTATGGTGACTGCTTTGATACTTGTGACGGCACCGCTGAGAGAAATTATTTTGACATCAATGATCTTTGGTCAGCACATAGATCAGCATTTTCTATGTTTGGTGATCCTGGTGAACATGAGATTTTCAATCTTGGTAACAAAACGTACACTATTCAGCAAATAGTAGACGTATTTTATACAAACAATATGTTCTTCGAATATGAGATTAGGTCAGCTCCTAAAGGTGCATTCAGTTCAACTAACGCAGCTATACAAAAAGTGAAAGATCATTTTGGTTGGGAACCATACTGGAATATAGAGGACTCAGTTTACAGTATTCGAAAAATCTTAAAGGTACAAAAATGAATGAAGCAGCAGTAATAATAGCAAAGTTATTGGAAGATAACTTTTGGTCATTGTATTTAACAGTAAACTTTTGGATTGTACTTGCATTTATATTCGGTATAACATGTGCAGGTGCGGTGATGAGAAATAGAGAACAGGAAGGAAGAGAATCATGAGAATTATTTTAATAGCGGCAGTAGAAGATACAGGGGGTATTGGTTGGTTGGGATCTTTACCGTGGCCAAATATTAGTGCAGATATGAAACACTTTGCTAAATTAACTACTGAAGGAGTAATAACACATAAATGCAATTATACAATACCTAACTGTGAAACAGCGGTAGTGATGGGTCGGAAGACGTGGGATTCAATACCACACAAGTTTAGACCACTACCTAATCGAACAAACTTGGTTTTGACCAATAGTAAGAAATCAATTGGTACAAATTATATACATTGTCGCACACTTGAATCGGTTATATCTCAATGTGTAAATAGAGGTATAGATGACCTGTTTGTCATTGGTGGAGAACAGATTTACAATCTATTTCTCAATTTCACCAATGTTGATTTCATATATTTAACGAAAATAAAAGGTGTATATAAGTGTGATAGGTGGTTTCCCCAGTTTAATGGTACTAAAATCTCAGAAAGTGAACCAGAAATAGAGGACGGTATAGAATACAAATTTAGCACCTATGAGGTAGGATATGAATGATACACACCATCGGGGAAAGCCAACGTCCATATATTTGAATGAGGACAATAAGCATATACTGGATAAAATAATAATACCAGAGAGAAAAAGATTGAACGCCAAAGCGTCGCGTTCAGAATACATTAACCTTCTTTTGACGAAATTTTTTATTAAGAAGGGGTTATTAAATTCAAATGGGACACTAAAAACAAAATGAACTCAATTGGAACACCAATATACCTTTTGGACGAGTTTCACTCTCCAAAAGGTATTAATCGAATGTGGGTGATGATTGTTGATAAAATAACGGAATCGTTTGATTTACCGGGTTATCTTAACTACAACACCTATATGTTTACACAGTTTAGTTATGATTTGCATATACATTCACACATGCTGTACAAATATAGGGTGACATTAAATGAACAGGTTATTGTTAGGGTTATTGATGTCCATTCTTTTACGACACCAACTGCAACCTTTGAATATATATGTGGTGTATTACATGAATCCAGTTGAATATAATATGATGTATGGTATTGAAAAAGTACCTTATTTGTATTATAAAGCGTTTGTGTGGAAGGTATGTTAAATTACAGGTGTCTAGAAAAATGGTTTTGGAGAGTAGTGGCAGTTATACTAATACTATTTGTATTGTATCGTTTTTATCTATTAAACGAGAACATAGTGGGTAGAGGTTTCATAGCTGTCCTTAAAGAATTATGGACAAATACTCAAATTATTGATATTTAACACTTGCAATGTTCTTATTATGGTGTTATAATACTAGTATAAACATTAGAGAAAGGAAGAAATGACAACAGTAGAGCTTAAAAAATTACAAAGATTGTTAAGAGATACAAAACTATATGTCACTCACTTTTGTCGTGGAAAAAATCACACGGTTAACGATATCGAAGTCACTGATCATGGTTCATTGTATGTGTACAATAATGATGAATGTATAGTTTCAGGACAACGTATAAAAGATGCAAGCGTGAAGGATTACTCTTTCTATTATCTAAAACAAGTATCATTTGAAGATATCAATTAATAACAAACCAAAGGGGATAAGATCATGATTACTGTTTACAATAAGAACGTGGACCAGGATGTATTGAACGAAGTGGAACTTGTAAGACCAGAAAGAGCAAGAAAGTACTGGTGTGGTATTAAACACGGCGATCTGGTTGAAAATATTAAGAACAAACTGATTGACAAAAACTTCACTATTGATGGCGAAGCATACTCACTGAATAACGCAAAAACGGATCTGGTTGGTGGGTTTGATGTATCTCATCCAACAATCAATCCTGGTGGTGGACAAACGTTATCTTTTGGATTCAGCACATCAAACGCGATGATGAAGAAACTACAGATTTACGTTGGCTCTAAGATATCTGTTTGCACTAATGGATTCGTTACCGGTGAAGTAGTAATGGATCGTAAGCACACAATCAACTTGGATCTATTAACAGCACTAGATGAAGCATTGGTAAACTATATGGAGAAAGCAACACAGATTCCTGTAATAACCAAAGGATTAGTAGAATACGAGTTAACACAGCGTCAATCAGATCTTATTCTGATGCACGCAGGACGAAGTGGTGTTTTACCTTGGTCTCGTATTGGCCAGGTTGAAAAAGAATACAGACACCCAACCTATGCTGATCACAATGTAAAATCATCCTGGGGATTGCTAAATGCGGCAACACATATCATCAAACAATCACCAGCTCAACTTCAAATGAGTCAAATGAACCAAATTCGTGCAATGTTACCAACCACTACAATGAGTTAAAATATCTTATAAGTGGAATTCATCCCATTATTCACATCGATAATAGGATGAATTCCATTCAAACCCACTTTTATGGAGGACAATAATCATGGTAGTAAAAATAGATGATAAGCTGTATGATACGAGTGAAGTAACGGTTCTGATTAGTTTATCAGAACAAGAAAAACATTGTATAAGTGCATCACCTAAAACCGATGACATGTTTATATTCTTCCCTAAGAATGCGGATATGGCTGAAATGAAAAAAAGTATGAAGGATATGAAATCTTTTATGAAACATCATGCGAGAGGTCGATTGTATACAATGAGCACAAAAGAGTTAATAACGCTTTTACGTACCTTGGACGTGCATGAAATAGGTGACATACCACTGCTTGAATGTTTAGATTCACAATTAATAAAAAAGATAGAAGAATCAATATAAAAAATCGATTAATCAAGAAATATAACTTGACATTAAACTATAAATGTAGTATATTAATAGTATAAAAGTAATAAAACATATATCTACTCAAACAATAATCATAAACTGACATACCAAAGGAATGAAAGCAATGACAGCAATGACAGAATTAAATACAATTTCTTCTGAAGAATTAACTGCGGTAGTGAGAATGCCAAGAGAGAGAATTGATACTGTTCTTAAGTCAACCGGATCTCAGATTGCTTACTGCAAATTCCAAAAGAGAGACGGCAGTATACGAAAGATGTACTACAAAACGATTGCAAAGAAGTACATCAAAGGTAAGGACGGTAAAGGACCAGCATACAGTGCAAAAGAAAAAGGATTAACACCAGTATACGATGTGAAAGCGACTGGTATCCGATCAATCCGTTGGGATTCAGTTATGGAAATCGGTATTAAAGGTCAACGTTATAATTTTACTGAGGTTGGTTAATTATGAGACAAGATATAAAATTATTAGATGTCGCTTCTAAGATGGGGTTTGCTTGTATAAAGGGAAGAGCTATAGGGATTCCATATAAATTCAAAAAAGAAGATATCAATATCTGGGAGTGTATTCAAGGTCACAAAATAATGTGGTGCCATGCATTACACGAAAACGGATGGTACAAACAGCATACATACTTTGATAATTTAATTGACGCTTTGAACAAGAGTAATAGAGAGATGAACAAAGGGAGGAATTAATATGTACCATGATGAGATGATGGTTGATGATATATTATACTATCGAACCAAACCAAGGGGGCAATGGACACAGTACACTATACAAGAACTTTCAATAATGTACCGGGAGTTGAGAATTAAAAACGATTTACAAACTCCAAAGAGAAACGCATTATCCGATACCCTATCTGTGGTTGAATTCATTAAGAAGGGTAAAACTATCAAAGCACTTAAACGGTATAGAACCAACACAGGATGTTCCTTAAGGGAAGCAAAGACAGCTTGTGAAGAGATTAGAAAAAGGTTAGCGGCAATAGCTGCGCTGAACGAATAAGGAGGAAGTATGAGACATATAACTTGGAAAGAGTTAGCATCATTCATTAGAGAGATGCCAGTAGAAAAACAACTAGAATCAGTTAAAACTATGGTGTATGGTGACGATGAACATTTCGACATGCTACAATACGCTATAGATTTCATTGTACCAGAAGATGGTCAAGTGGTATACTTGGAGTGTGAAACCAATAGTGAATATCAAGAATGGTTGGAATACAAACAGAAGTTTATCTAAACATGGGCAAATTCGTACCAGAAGGGTTTGGACCATGTTAGGTAAGGAAAGGAACAAAACGCATGCCACAGGACAATACAAGCGATTTAACGGTGATGACAGTATTAAGCGGAATCGTTTCTTGCTTTGTAATAGTGTACCTGATGGCACCAGTTATCTTCTTGCTTATAGCTTCCGTAGCAGTGATTAGTTTAGTAGCAAGTTGTTTTTAGTATGATTTCAAAGGAAAGTGATCGTGAAGAAAATAATTATTTTAATAGTGATAGTGATCTTAGTAACCAATTTGAATACCAGTGCTGATTCCTGGGAATGGGAAATGGCAAAAATAGAACGTGATTTTATAGATGAAATGGAATACATTGATTATGTATTCAAGGATGACATGAATAAAATATATCAAGAACACTATGGAAAATTCTATTGGGTAGATCCTGTGATAGAACCAAGAACATCCGATGTAAAAAAGGTTACTGGATATGTTCAATCGATGAAGGATAAAAGAACTGAAGAAGAGAAAAATAAAGATCTCAAAACATTAGGTTCTCAAATCACTGTGGATCTCATTAAGAAGTATGAGGAAGAAGGAAATATGAAGTATGCTAATCATTATCGAAAACTTCTAAATAAGTCTAAAGAAAAAAAATAGCAAGTTGTTTTTAGTGATACATAAACGGTAGGACAATGGCGCACACGAAAGTTGCGAATAGTGTATTGTAGGAGCATACACCGGTCACTAAAGTTAAAGAGTATATGGTTAAATCCATATACTCTTTTTTTTTGGCCAGGTTTTTTCTGTGTATATGCAGAAAAGTATTATAATACAAAATCAAATTGAAATCGGCGTATAAACGCGATTGCGATGTTTTCCTGGTGGAAAAACCCAAAACTTTTTCTGTGCATACTAGTATTACTATTGATACTAAAAATCAAATTGAAATCGGCGTATAAACGCGAGCGCGAGACAAACTTTTTTTTAAAAAAATTTTGAAAAAAAGTTGATTTATGTTGTTTGACGAGTTGGTAATCATACCTACTGGACATGATTGTCCATGTACAAAATATATTCCTGAGTATTATTATAATACGCTTTCAAAATAAATTCAAGTTTTAAAAATAATTATTTTTATTTTAACACTTACAATTAGCATTTTATTATAGTAAAATACTTATATGATTACACACGAATTGAAATTAAGAAAAAATAATATCAGCTCATTGTTACTAGATAAGCGGTTGGAGCTAACTAAATTAGAAATTAATCACCTATTGCACTTTGTACTAACAATAGTAACTTTCTTTTTATGGTCGCCAATATGGGTATGTTTGTGTGTATATATATTAGTAACAAGAACTAATATCACTAGTGATATGTTTGAGCTAACTAATCAGTTATGTAAAATTGAATTAAAATTGATTAATCAACAAATATAACTTGCAATTAAAAAGATTTGATGGTATACTATTATTAAAGCAAGGAAAAAAACAAATTGAATAAACCGTCATATATTTTATACGATACAAAGTTGGTAAAGCATTTATCAAGAAAATATAAAAACCGCAAAACAGCAAATTTAAAAATTGATAAATTGAATAACGAATATGGCAGTTATCGTTATACTATTAAATGTGTCTGGAATTGAATAAACCGTTTTTTAAAAGGGAAGTAATCGTGAAGAAAATAATTATTTTAATAGTGACAGCAATCTTTGTAACCAATTTGAATACCAATGCCAATAACCTGGAATACCAGAAAGAAACGAAAAAATTACAACAAAATATGCTCGACATAGGTAAAGAAGATTCTAAATTGGTCGCGGACACATTGTGGTTAGAATATTACGTAACCGGTAACAATCACTCACTAAATAAAGCATTAGTTGCTGAGCATAATTATCATTTTTTGTTCAATTCAAAAAAAATAAAAGTGGATGCACTAATAGACACAAGAACAAAAACAGAAAAACAAGATGACCTTAAAACATTAGGTACTCAAATCACTATAGAACTAGTCAAGAAATACGAGGATGAAGGAAACATGAAATACGCTAATCATTACCGAAATTTGCTAAATAAAGCTAAAAAATAGAGGTGGAAGCAATGAGTAAAAGTGAATTGAATAAATTATTACGCTGTAACAAATTAAGTAATCATTACTATATTGAATTTACTTCAAATACAACAGATCAGAAAAAATTAACATTTAATACTGTGCAGAATATTATTTATAGTAGAATTCAAGATATATTGACTGTAATATTTTTTGATAAAGATAACAAAAACTATATTGCAAAACTGAATGAAGTAAACCTAAATCAATTTAAAATCTTCAATTATACTGATAAAAAGTATATTTGAAAAAAAAGCAATTTAACCTAGTAAAGGAATTTAAAAATGAAAGAAATATTAAAATTCGGAGTTGGTAACAGCAAATTAAGTAAGGATACATTAACGTTTGCATTACCAGCAGGTTACTACTGTCCATTTGCTAAAAATTGTTTATCAAAAGCAAATAAAACTACTGGTAAAATAGTAGATGGTAAAGATACAGTTTATAGATGTTTTGGAGCTAGCTTAGAAGCATTATATTCTAGTGTCAGAAAAAAAGTATGGAATAATGCCGAATTATTGCGTAGAGTGGGTTTGACAAATAGTGATTCTATGGCAGCTATGATAATTGATAGCTTAGAACATTACGTAACTAAAAAAATCAAATATGTTAGAGTGCATGAAACTGGAGGTGATTTTTTTAATCCTTACTATTTGCAAGCTTGGATAAAAGCAATTAAATATTTTCCTGAAGTTACTTTCTACGCGTACACTAAAGCTTGTAAATTAGTGTATAATTCTACCTTACCGGAAATTGCAAGCGTAACATATTCTAGGGGTGGCACAGAGGATTATATGATTGATAAGCACAATTTAAAAGAAGCAATTGTAGTTAATTATGAAATTGAAGCAAAAAAACTTGGGTTGGAAATTGATATTGACGACAGCTTAGCAAGAAATAAATCCTTCACGAGTAACTTTGCATTATTAATTCATGGTACTCAACCTAAAGGGAGCGTAGAAGGAAAAGCAGTATATTTCAATCGAACGAATAAAATTAAAGACAAACTAAAAGCACAAAAAAAGTTGGTAAAAATATAAGGTGTTTATATAATGACCATTACGGAACTAAAATTATCTATCGGTGAAAAAGAATTATCAGTATTAGGTAGTAAAATACTAGAAATTTGTTTCTGTGATTACGATAATAATAATGAAATTGATATTAATAAACAGCTAGATAGTGACGCATTGGGAGAAATAATTAATCATTGTAGTATGTCTATACCGAATGAAGTATATAAAAAATTAACATTTGAATAAGGATATAATCCAATGAACAAATTTACAAACAGTCAATGGAAAAACTTACACGCTAAAGGGTATAGATTAGAGATTGAATTTGAAGACAAATTGACGGTAAAATCTTTAGATTCATTACCTTTCAAATCATTAGATAATTTGACAGATTTTACAAAAGCATATGACACAATGAGAATAAAATCCATTATACGTAATGAAATTTGACAAAGGGGAATATTATTCAATGTATAAAATCATAAAATCTAAGTTTGCGCCACCAAAAGATGAATTAAATGTAGAATTACCTAATTACTATTTAACCTATGAAGAATGTATGAAGATATTCAATACGATTTCTATTGGTAATCAGATTTTTTTTATAATATTAGATGAAGACACAATGAAAGCAATAGGGTATGAAAATTGAAATTACTGCTTTGTAATAAGGAAAATTAATTATGGAGAATAAAATGTTGTTATACAAAAAATCGATTGAATTATATGCTGATAGAGAATATGCAGGTACTAGTATAAGATTCAAACGCTGTAAAGATTATGTGGCAGCAATGCAAGACAAAGAACAATTGTATGTTACAGGTAAGGGTATGGTAAATATTAAGGGTAAGAAACTCCGAGCTTATTTCAGTAAATAGGGAAAATTACCCAAGATATACAAACTACTATCTTGGGTAGTTTTTGTTAAAATAGGGTAAGAATGAAAACTAAAAAGGAATCAATATCAAATGATACAAATTGCAAATAAAGTAAATGGTTTATCGGATTCAGTTTATAGTGTCTGCGATTATTGCGAGAGCAGATTAATAACCATTGATGAAATAAAACATGAGTTATGCGAAGATTGTATGATTAGGGAATTACAATACGATTACCTGGATAATAGAGAAAAAGAATTGCTATATTACGGAAAATAAATTTATAAATACTTGCAGGGGATCAAATAATAACTATTTGATCCCCTTTTTTTGTTTAACCTATCACAATAAATATGAGTACATAATATTGTGTATACCATAATAAAGACCACTAAGCTATTTTTTTTGTTATTTGTATTGTGTCTGCTGTACAGTATAGGTTTCTTGCATTATTTGAAAATAAAGCCGTTATACGGCTATTTTAGCGGTATAGTTACCGGTAGGCAAGAACTGAATACAAAGTGAATAATATTTAGTTGATACCCTATCGCTTTTATTTAGAAACACACAACACAGTATGCAGCGGTACAGAGGAACAGTATACACTATAGAAGAAAAGATAGGATACGGTACAGAGGAACAGTATAACCTAATAGAATAGAACAGCACAGTAAGAGTGTAGAACAATACTATAGTAAGAGACTATCCGAACAAAGGAAAATTTATACGCTAAAATTACAAGTTTCTGTTGTCAAAATTACAAGTTTCTGTTGTCAAAATTACAAGTTTCTGTTGTCAAAATTACAAGTTTCTGTTGTCAAAATTACA
>Ga0224513_10000626_pt1 | contig 13694 bp, 8 predicted proteins | sample SF_May12_sed_USG_5_FD_169109 | JGI IMG/M metagenome (GOLD analysis project Ga0224513, IMG submission 169109) | Sediment microbial communities from San Francisco Bay, California, United States - SF_May12_sed_USGS_21 | ecosystem: Environmental > Aquatic > Marine > Sediment | place: USA: California... | reverse complement strand
ACGGGTATTTTTCCGGATCGTGGTGGGTGGCGTGCGTGAGATAGCCCGCAAACTGACGGTGCGCACCGGGGTGGCATTTCGCACACGTATCCACGACATTGTCGTGGCTCAGCATCGATTCGGGGTCCTCCGGAGGCAAAATACTGTGGGTGCCGTGGCAGTCGTAACACTTCGCAGCGCCTTCGGAGCCCAGCCGCGAGACCTTGCCGTGGTAGGTGTCGAAGAAGGTTTCTGCCTCGTCCTCGTGGCAGCGGCCACAGGAATTCATCATCTTCAGCCGGAAGCCGGTGGCATCGGTGCGCGAAATGGTGTGCGAGGTGTGGCAGCTCTCGCAGGTCGGCAGCTCGCTTTCGGTGTCGTTGTTCCCCGGCCAATGGATGCTGGTCCTGAAAGTTTCCTCGATGCCGTGGTGGCACTCACCGCACGTGGCCGCAACATTGGCGGAGTTCACGGACGACCGCGGATCATCGGTGGGCAACTCGAGGTGTGCGGTGTGGCAATCGGTACAGGAGGCGGAGACGACGAGCCCACTCTCCAGCAGACCCTTGCCGTGGATGCTCATGACGTAGCTCTCGACGATGTCCGGGATCTCCGACTCGATTCGCTTGGCCGCTGCCTCGCCTACGCGGTGGCACTTCGCGCACAGCTCGGGAACGTTCCGTGGATAGGTCGGTGACGATGGGAGCGCATCATCCTCGGTAGCGTGTTTGGAATGACAGTCAAGACAAACCGGCGCATCCGCATCGCCGGCCGCCGCCATCGTGCCGTGCACAGAGAGACGGTATTTCTGGACAACCTCCGCGTGGCACGTGCTGCAGTCGACCGTTGAGGTGATCGTGTCACACGCCCGTTCGTGCGACGGTGTCACCTGGGAGTGGCATTGGGCGCACGCCACGCCCGCGTGCGAACTGATGTTGTAGGCCGTCTCGTCCACAAAAAGTGAGACAGTGTGGCCATTCTCCTGAGTCGACAGACCGGGGTCGGAATGGCACCGCAAGCAGTTCCGATTGGCGGCGCCCAGGGCGGTCAAGGGCTCGCGACGAATCTTGTGCGGTTGGTGGCACTCGACGCATGACGGGATCTGGTTCGGTTTTTCCTCCCACAGCCGTCCCTCCACCACCTTGACATGCACTTCCTCGATCCGGGAGTGGCAGACCATGCAGGTGCGAGCGACGTTCGCGCGGTTGATACTCGAGTCGGGATCATTGTGCTCGAGGATGTAATGCGAGGTGTGGCACGAGGTGCACACAGCGGTCACGGTCAGACCCTTCTTGAAAAGACCCACGCCGTGAATACTCAAGGAGTAATTTTCGAGAATCCGGTCCTGCTGGATGTCATGGGTCAGCGAGACTTCGGTGCCTTCGTGATGGCAGCGTCCGCAGAGCAGCGGAATGTTTACCACCGAAGTCGGCGATGCGAGATTGGTGTGCGGCAGAATTGCGTGGTGCTCGTGGCAGGTGACACAGCTCGGCGCCAGCGCGTCACCCCTGGCCGCCGCCCTCCCGTGAAGGCTCCTCCCGTGCTCGGCGGCCTGCTGATCGTGGCAGGTTCCACAGATCGCGACCTCTTCCTGTTCGCCTTTCGGCGGCTTCATAGCGTGCCCTGCGTGGCAGCTCACGCAACTAGCCGCCGGACCGTTGTCAGCCTGCCGAGCGTGCGGACTTTTTCCGACGTCCTTCAGCTCCCGAGCGTGGCAACGCCCGCAGAGTTCGTTCGAGTTCAAAACACTTACCTTCGAGGCGGGATTTGTTGATGCCAATACGTCGTGTGTACCGTGGCAGTTGATGCAACCGGCAGCCGGCGAAAGAGGATCCTTGCCCCACGCCCCGTGCGGTCCGCTTTCATACTCTTCGCCGACGTCGTCGTGGCACATCGTGCAGTCGACGGCCTCGAGTTCTTCCTCGTGAGGCAGCTCGACACCATCAAGGTCGCCATGGCAATCGATGCAACCGAAATCGGCATGAACGGACGCTGCAAACGCTGCCGGATCAACAAAGACCGATACTTCGTATTCACCCCGTTGACCTACCAGATCCGGGTCTTCGTGACACATCAAACAGTCTTCGTTCTCCTGCGCCGACGCCGGAACCACGTGAACCGCGAGCAACAAGGCGGCGGCAACGACGCCGATCCGCCACAATCGAGCGAGTTCGGTATTCTTATTGTCGGCCAGAGCCATTCACTCCTCCAAATCCGGGCTGAAAAAGCCCGGCGACATATGCAATGTATCGCTATGTAACGAAATATTCAAGCTCAGAAATCGACTTGGAATTGAGACCGCTAATCAGCAATTATTTGAAGCCGAGTGCACTGTAGGTTGTGCACGAACAGTGTTTTAACTTTGAACAGACACGCAATAACCTACATACGCCGGCGCTCCCGCGTATCATTTGAGGAGTTGTGCAAATCCTCCGAAAGTGATAGCATCACCGCCGCTCAGGAGACAAAAAGTCTCGATGAAAACACCACATATTCTGGGGGAAGCATGACAGCGAGCACCGATGAGCGGCGGAAATTCTTCGGTCGTCTTTTTAACTACGCCAACAACGCCATCACCATCGCCGGAGTCGTGCTCACAACCCTCTCGGGTCTCTTGATCATTGTTTTTCTGATCGCGCAGCTCTGGGGCGGGCTCGATAACCCCTATATCGGGCTCTTTGCGTACGTTATTCTGCCGGTCATTTTCATTCTTGGCCTGATCGAGATTCCGATCGGAATGTGGAGACGCCGCCGGAAGCTGATCAAAGAGGGCGCTACCGAAGAGGAACTCACAGATTTTCCCCGACTGGATTTCAACGATCCCCACATGCGACGCGTTGCGACCATCGTCATTGTCATGACCGCACTGAACACCGTGATCCTCGGCGCCGCGTCCTTCTTCGCGGTGGAAGAGATGGAGACTGTCGAGTTCTGCGGCGAGACCTGCCACACCGTGATGCAGCCCGAGTTTACGGCCTACCAGGATTCACCGCACTCCCGGGTCGCCTGCGTCGATTGTCACATCGGTCCAGGCGCCTCGTGGTTTGTCAAATCGAAGCTTGACGGTCTCCGACAGGTTTGGCGCACCGCGGTCAACACCTACACCCGCCCCATCAGTTCCCCGATCCACACCCTGCGTCCCGCCCGTGAAACATGCGAGCAGTGCCACTGGCCCAACAAGCACCACGGAGACAAGCTGCGGATATTCTCACGCTACAAGACCGACGAAGCCAACAGCCCCTCCTACACCGCGATGCTGCTCCGTACCGGTGGCGGTAGTCTCGACATTGGCCGCGCTGGCGGGATTCACTGGTGGCACATCTACTCCGATAACAAGATCCGCTATATCTCTTCAGACGAGCGGCGCGAAGAGATCGCCTGGGTTGAGCTCACGACTCCCGACGGCTCGGTACGCACCTACACGCGCGACGGCGAAGAGGCTCCGGTCGCACAAATCGACGCCGAAGCGAGGATCATGGATTGCGTCGATTGCCACAACCGACCGACCCACACTTTCTTTGTCCCCTCCAAGGCTGTCGATTGGATCATCGATACCCATCCCGAACTGCGGGTTCTCCCCTATTTCAAGAAGCAGGCCATCAATGCGATCGAGGGTGAATACGAGAGCCACGCCGCGGGGATGGCCGCTGTGAGCGCTGCGCTCACCGATTTTTACAACACGGAATACCCGGAAATCGCCGCTGAAAAAGCGGAACTCGTTGCCAGGGGAGCCGACCTCGCCGCACAGGCCTACGGCAAAACGGTCTTTCCCGCCATGGACACCAACTGGGAAACCCATCCAAACCATATCGGACACGATGATTTCCCGGGGTGCATGCGGTGCCACGACGACGAGATGACCACCGCCGACGGCGAGCACACGATCCCGATGGACTGCGAAACGTGTCACATCTTCCTTCTTGAAGACAGCTCGGAATATCCCGAATTCGCCTACGCACTCGAAAGTAACTGAGGGTCGAGTTCACCGAGTCATCATTGTTCATCGGGGCGCGTTAAAGGAGAGTTCCACCTCTTCGATTGCGAACAGTCGGCCGTTCTGCGCGGGTATCAAACCACCTGCCACCATGATAATCTCGACTTCTTCGACCTCGGGTCGACGCCGGGAGTCCGACTGATATGGAGTGGCTGGAACAGAACATTGATGCGTATCGCATCGTTTCCGAGATTCTCGGGGAGCTGCGATTGACCGTTCGCCAGCGCCTGGAACAAATTCACGGCGAGGAGTGGTACCGCGAAGGGCTGCCAGAGGATGTCTTCAACCGGCTCATTGCGGCCAAGGAGAGAGAAAAATCCATCGATTGGTACGAAGGTCAGTACCAGCAGATCATGGACTACGCGGTATTTGCCGATTTGCTCGAGATTCTGGAGCACAGCCCGGAGGCTTTCCCCTCCTTCACGAGTCTGGCGCCGAGCACAGCTCTTCTCAACGCCCGTTTTCTCGAGCTCGACGTGATGCGCGCCAAGCTTGGGCGCGCTCGCCCAATCAGCGAAACAGAACTTTCCTTTCTCGGCACCTTTCACCTCAGATTCAGAAAGGCTGCAATTGAGTCCGATGAAGAGTCGGATGACGTTCCTCCGGCGCCCGAGCAATCGAAAGAGGAGGCAGAGGCTAAAGGGCCAGACTCCGATCTTTTCAGCGAGCCAGAGATTGAACCAGTTACCCCTCCCGAACCTGCTGAAGAGGTGTTACCACCGCCTGTTTCGAGCCGTCCCAAGCGGGCGGTGCAGACCGGCATCGACGACTCGACAAAAACCGATGGGGCAAAAGCCCCAGTGAAGGCAAGCGACGATTCGGAAGTCGAAGCACTCCCATCAACAATCGAAGACGAGACCCCGACAAAAGAAGCTCCCAGCGAAACTGCAGAGGCGGAAGAGGCTGACGCCCCGTCGCCTGCCGAAACCAAGGACCCGGTCGATGAGATCTCGAAGGTCATCGGTCCGAAGAAGCTCGACGAAGCCCTCTCCTCAAACGACCACCGAACCATTCTCCGCGAGCTCTATCGTGAGGTCACCAGTATCGCAGAAGGCGTGTGGTCCAGCGAAATCACACCGGCACCGTTGGTTTGGGAAAAGGTGACCGCCAGCGACTGGTATGAGCTGAACTTCTCCCGCCTCGCCCTGCAGCCGCTTTCCGTGTTCTACGAAGTCACAGGAAAGGTCGACAAGATGGTGAGGGCTGGTGCCGACCGCAAGGAACTGCAAGAGTATCTGAAGGAAACTAACTTCGCGAAGACCTTGCTTGCTCTCAGGGATATGTTCCAGGCGAACAATATCTGAGGAATTCGGAATTAGGAATGAGGAATTAGGAATTTCCGAATAGGACATCCACCCTTGCGCATCCAGTCGACACTGATTTGTCGCGCCTTGCTCGAGGGGTTGTTCGGATGAAGAAACAAATCCGAAATTCGAAATCCGAAATCCGAAATTACGCGGGCGGAAACTGCTCAACATATGCTGCGTAGCGGCGGAGAATTCGGCGCACGTAATTCGCTGCTCGGCGACACCGACACACACCCGCAGGGTATTGTCGTGCGAGTTCCGGATCGTCGAGGAGTACCATCGCAGTCTCAACCGCTCCCCTCCATCGATCCGAATCGAAACCCATCTCCCGCGCCAGTTTCCTTGCGTCGAAGACGTGTCGGGGCCCGACATTGTATGAGGCAATAGCCATCGCCACCTGGTCAGGAAGCTGCAGTCCCTCGAACTCATCCATCAACTGCCGCAGATACCTGCCTCCCGCCTCCGCGGCTTCGTAGGGGTCGTGCGGATCATCGACACCCAACTCCTGCCAGGTAAACGGCATGAACTGAAAGAGCCCGGCCGAGCCTCCCGGCCCCACAGCATCAGGGTCGAAGCGGGATTCCTCGAACATCAGCGACGCCAGCAGTCTCCAGTCGATGCCGTAGCGCTGGCCGACCCATTGCAGGAGCTCATCGTATGGGCTCAGCGCGCCATCCGGAATGGGTAGGAGCGTACGCTTTCGATGCGGCTTCCAAGATCCGAACTGGCTCATGACGAGTTGCCTCACAAGACCAGACGAACTCGCCTCGCGCAGCCATCGGTCGAGCGCGCGATGGAAGTTCGGCGCCGAGACGTTTGTCATCCACACGAGTTCCGCCTGCGGTAGAATCACCGGCCCTATTTTTAGATCGGCCCGATCAGCAACCCCGAATCGCGCTGCATCTTCGTCGACCACTGCCGCCGACACCTTGCCTCGCGCGACCTCGAGCATGGCGTTGAACGCGTCCGCCCCGTTGGGCTCGGTAGAAACCCGAATCGGCGCCGCGAGAGGAAGCAGACGACACATTTCGGCGACCGGGCGTGACGCCGCAATTCTCCTGCCGCTCAGGTCCTCCACTGCGGCCGGCAGTTCAGCCCGGGCTGAGACCACGCTGACAAGATCCACCCGTCTGTAAGGCTCACTGACGAGGAAGGCGCCGGCGTCTGCTGGTGAGACTGGCTCGTGAAGTGCCGTGAAATCACCGTATCCGAGTTCCAGCCAATCCAATGGATCAACGTCCGGAGGCGGTATTGATAACTCGAGGCGGACCTTCAGGCTGCGGGCAAAACTCACCGCAAGGTCATATTCGAAGCCTTCAATGCCGCCCCGCTCCACAGTGCAGGTTGTAGCGGAGTTCCGGGTTACGAGCCGCAACGCCCCCTTCCGTCGAATCTCTTGCAGGTCCCGACAAGCCGGCAATCCAGACGCTCCCGAGAGGACGCGTTCTGCAAAGAAAAACCGGTCAATGGCCAACCGAAGCTGAGAGCTCTTATCCCGAACCGCCCACACGAGGGCACGCCGTTCTGCAACCGGCCCAACGGTGACCATCCGTCTGGAAGACCGTTCGGTTTCCGCGATCCCCGAGTCGACGATTGTCAGATCATATCGCCCCGTCCTCACTCTCCGTAGCATCTCCTCTATCGGAACCTCCTCTGGAACCTCTTCAACGCCCAGCCCTTCTTCCATAAGAAAAGACTGGAGCCTTGCGGTGATCGACGATCGATGGAGATGAACCGTCAGACCGTGCACCTTTTCGAACGAGTTGAGGCCGGAGTCGCGACCAGAAACTAGGAGGTCTTCCACCCAGTCGATGGCTACCGTCCCGCGAATTCCCTCTTCGAGCAGAGAAGCCGGCGAGAATCGAATCACGCCGATATCGGCCAGTCCATTGCGGACCATCGGCAGCACCTGATCATGTCGCTCAGCTTCGATCCATCGAACGGTGACGCCAAGACGCGAGGCCAATTGACCGAGGAGAATGACTTCGTCGGCCCTACCATCGCCATTTGCCGGCACGGTGCCGAAGCCGGGCCGCACCGCTACCCGTAGCTGTCCCGCCGCACGGATCTCTCCGACATCGCTCCTGCGACGCTCCGGAGCACCACAGGCGAGCAGCCCGAGCGCCGCCACGATCGAGCAAACCAGAATCGAAACTCTGCTCCTCACCCCTTCACTCTACTAAGTCGGGTTGAAAGGGAGAAAGGGAGTTTTTTTTTGGCGAGTCCTTCCCTGAAGAGCCCGACCATATTAATGACTCCCAAGCCCACCCTTTTGAACCGCAAAGAACGCAAAGAGCGCAAAGAAGATCCCTTTGTTCGCGATACGCTAAAGGTCCTTTGCGATGTCTTCGCGTTCTTGGCGGGCTTTGCGGTTCAATCAAACATTCAAGATTTGGATCGCTCTACCTTGAGCGGTTAGGGTTTCAATTAGCTCAGGGACGGCTCGAGGTACTTGAACGGGCCAAACCGGAAGTAGCGGAGCCATTTGGCGGGCCGCAAAAGATCAGCCTACAGGGATCACGCCGTTTTGAATCGCGGGTACTCTTCCTGGACCATTCGCGGTTCACCTCAACATAATTGCGATAAGATCGCCTGGTGAAGAAAGAAAAAGGTAACGGCAAGTGCGTGGAGCTTCGGCCGGTGATCGCGCGGCTCAAGGAAATCGAACGCAAATGCGACTCGATGGGGACACGTAACGAAGAGTTCCCTCTCATGAAGGATCGCCTGACGTCGATCATCGCCCGGCTCGAGGCCGGTGAAGAGCCCTCCGGCGAGCCCCTTGCCTACCGCGCGATGGCTCGTGAGCTATTTCCAGTCGCACATCTCTTCGAGAGCGTTGGTTTCATGGGGATCGGTAAGGAAATCGCCCACGTTGAACGGGCTCTGCAGGATTTTGAACCGACGCCCGCGTCGCCCGATGGGCCCGGTTTTGCCGGACGCCCGTCGCCGACCACCTCCGCAGCCGCAACTCCTTCCACTACTGAAGCCGGTGCGCAGGATCCTGCACCCGTCAATGGCGACGATGGGCCTACTCACGAAGGCGTGCCCAAACCGATTCTTGGTGGAGTTTTCGTCCTCCTGATCGCGGTCACTGTCGCGGCGGCCATCATTTTGAAAATTGGACCGTTCCAACCCGAACCCGCTCCAACACCAGCCCCGGCGACACCGACGCCGCTGCCCAGCCCGACCCCGGAACCTGCGCCGACGCCTCTGCCGCGTGACCCGAATGCGCCACCCAGTTCTCGTGAAAGGTTTGCAGACGCTATCGCCCAGGCTCGCCTCTCGCTCTCCGAGGGTGAGATCGATGAAACGGTGAAATACCTGTCGATCGCGGGTTTGATCGACCGCAATGATAATTCGGTGATCGAGGTGGCGGAACGAATCGTCGATCAATTCTTAGGGCAGGCGAGTGTTGCTGCAGCCGACCTGAAATGGGAAGCTGTAGCTCGGTATCTGGCTCAGGCTCGGTCGATTGCAAATCGATTCAGCCTCGACACCGGAAGGATCGACTCGGCCGAACATCGATACGGCGAAATGGAACGGTATCGGATCGTCGAGCCCGGCGAAACACAGGCCCTCCGAGCAGCTATCGGTAAGCAGGTCGAAGTCGAGCTTCATAACGGCGTGGTCCTCGCAGGTCACATTGCGGAGGTCAACTCCTCCAATTTGGTCCTCGACATCGACGACGATGTTGGCGGCGGCATCGTCAGCTTCACAGATGAGGTCCCTCTGTCTACTGTCAGGTGGGTCAAGATCTGGGAGGACTGATCGACGCCCGGCTAGCTCTGAGGTGAATTCGTTGCCGGCCGCTCGAGTTTTAGTCAGACGTGTCGTGGATGGCGCCGCCGCACGAAGAACCAGCCCCCGCAGTGCAACCGAAACAGTGACGGCCTGTCACAATTTTGCGTCCGATCATGCGTGCCGGGTCAAAATCTCCGATCCGCATCGGCTGACCGTCCAGACATCTGCTTTCGAGCTCGAGCATCTGATTGAAATCGCAGTCGTATACCCGTCCGTCCCACGACACGGACAGGGTGTTGCGGCACATCAGACCCTGAACCGTTCCGGGATTGAATGCGTTGACCAGGAGTTCCATATAGCCCTCGAGGTTGTCGCTCGCCTCCAACCACTCGAGGAAACGCGAAATCGGCATGTTGTTGAGCGCTGTCAGGCGGTCGAAAGAAACGCCATGATTGCGGTCGAGTCCACGTTTCCACTCCCGTTCCATCGAACACTGGTCTCCTGTCAGCAACGCCCCGACAGGGTTCACCATCAGGGTCAAAACCCTGGAAGGATCGGCCGATCCATAGCCGGCAGCGTTGAGTCGCTCGAGTGCCTTGATCGACTTTTCGAAGGTGCCGTCTCCGCGTTGGGCGTCGGTGTTGCGTCGTCGAAAGTGAGGTAGCGAACACACGACCTCGACCTGACGGTTGGCAAAGAACTCTGGAAGATCGGAGTAGCGCTGCAATAAGAGAACGGTCAAGTTGCAGCGATCGATGACGTGTTTACCTCGAGCCACACATTGATCGACCAGATAGCGGAAATTGGGGTTGAGCTCAGGGGCTCCTCCCGTGAGATCAACCGTGTGGGCATCAGTGCGGTCGAGGGCGGCGAGGCAGGCGTCCACGGTTTCCCGACTCATGACCTCGCGCCAACGGTCAGGACCTGCATCGACATGGCAGTGGCGGCAGGTCATGTTGCAGAGCTTGCCAAGATTGATCTGGAAGATCTCGATTCGACCCGTGGTGAAGGCCACGCCTCCTAGAGTCCCCAGAGCAGCCTCGAAGTCCCCGCCGGAGGGAAGATGATCGAGCGACACCATCTCGAGATTCTCGATCTGACGTCGCGGTTCCGCCAGCGGAGCACGCCGAGACTTTAGTGTCGTGGTCGAGCGTGGTCCGGCATCTGGACGCTGGATCTCTTCGCGGATCAGAGGCAGGGAATGGGCTTCAGTCACTGAGAATAGCTCCTTCAGACTCGCTCTATGTCTACATCGATGTTTTGGTTACGTGCTCGAGCATCTGCAGGCCGTGGACCAGTGAAGCGCCGCCGCGGATTGCGGTGGCGACATGAACCGCCTCGGTCATCTCCTCGAGATCCGAGCCCTGTTTGAGGCACTCCGAAGAGTAGGCGTGGATGCAATAGGGACATTGCACGGCGTGCGATACCGCGAGCGCAATCAGCGCCTTCTCCCGAACCGTCAGCGCGCCGTCCGCAAAAACCGATCCGTAATAGTCGAAGAACTTCCTTGCCAGCTCGGTGTTCCCTTCGGCAATATCTCCAAACTTGGCCAAATGCTCCGGATTGAAATAGCTGTCCATCGCACCTCCAGCGCGCTGCCCGATGCCTTCCAGAGAGTGTAACGGCAATTCTTGTCGGCTTATGCCACCGGCCGTACCGGTGGTATCACGCTCTCATCACCATCGGTGCGATCACCGACCAGATACAGCGGGCGCCGCTTGACCTCGTCGAAAATCCTTGCCAGATACTCACCCATGATTCCGATCATCAGAAGCTGGACGCCGCCGAGGAAGAGAATAGAGGCCATGAGGGAAGTGTATCCGAGCCAGCTCACCCCGGTGGCCTTGAGAATCAGCACCACCACGATGTACAGGAACGCAAAGATCGAGACACCAAACCCGGTCCAGGTGGCCAGCCGTAGAGGGAAAAACGAGAACGATGTGATGCCGTCGAGCGCGAACCGGGCCATCTTACGGACCGGAAACTTCGTCCCACCAGCCTGCCGTGCCTGTCGTTGATACTTCACAGCGATCTGCGGAAAACCGATCCAGCTCACCAGCCCACGGATAAACCGATTGCGCTCCGGCATTGCCCGAAAAGCGGCCAAGGCACGCGGGCCCATCAATCGGAAATCGCCGGTATCCACCGGGATGTCGACGTTGGTGATCCCCCGCAGAATGCGGTAGAAGGCCGCCGCAGTGGCGAGCTTGAACCAGGTCTCGCCTTCACGACTCTCTCGCTGTCCGTAAACAACCTCGAAACCTTCCCGCCAGCGATCAACCATTTCCGGAATGACCTCCGGCGGATCCTGCATGTCGCCATCGATGATGACGACCGCCTGGCCCCGGGCAACGTCGACCCCAGCGGTCAGTGCAGCCTGGTGACCAAAATTGCGAGCGAAACGCACTCCTCGCACTCGCTCGTCACGCGTCGCGAGCTCGCTGATTTTCTCCCAACTCGTGTCAGCCGAACCATCGTCGACATACAGAATCTCGAGACTACTGACTGTATCGGAGAGGACGCTCAGAAGACGATCGTACATCGGCACGATGTTGATCTCTTCGTTGAAAACCGGGATCACGACACTGAGTTCAGGTTGTTCGGTCATCTCATCCCATCATAGCCCGGCGGGTGAGCCAAAACGAACCAGCATCCCACCATCCCGGTCGAGGACCACCTCCCCTGCCTCGGCGATTGTCCCGAGCTTGGCCGCTGGAAAGTCCTTCCGCTCGAGGGAGCCGATCGCCACCAGGTGAATTCCCGCCTCGTTCGCCAGTCTCCGAATCTCCTTTGGGTCCCGGGACGAGTAGAGACGCGATAGCAGATCCTCTCGCCGTCCAGTTTCGCCATGAATTTCGCCGCCTCTCCAAACTCCCTCATGGTTTGCCCACCCGAGGTAGGCTGGGACACCCGAAGCGGAAGAGAGCCGGGCGTACTCGGTATAGGCCCCTCCAACCGCCTCGGCCACGACGGTCCCGTTTGGCTCCAGCCTCAAGGCCTCGACGATTGCGCGGTCACCCGCGGTCATCCAGGCCATCCCATCGAGGCCCCGAGACTCGGCCCTGAACTGCTGGATGACCAAGCCCAGCGGATGAGGCAGAGCGAGAGCGACGGCAAGCCCGAGCACCCCAACTCGCAGGGCCCTTTGACGAAACCCCAAGCGAAGAAGAACTGGCAGTGCAATGGCCAACAGGATCCAGGCCTGGATGTAGGCCTTGAAAACCGTGTTCATGCGGTGTAGGGCGTCGCCGTAACTGTCCGCCACGTACACCACTTCCGGCACAAGGAAAAGAAAAGTTCCGAGGGCCGCGAGGGCCAGGACCGGTCGGTCGGTTCCTGCGGAACTCGTCAGGACGGTGACGACAAAAATAACCACAATGGCGGCCAGGAAGACCAGCGTCGGGCGGCCCGTGGCCGCCGCCAGGACCAGCGTCGCAGCACCGGTCAATAACATTACTGCCCTTTTCACCACCTCGTCGGCGACCAATGTTTTCCCAAACATTGCGGTGGCCGCAGCTCCGGCGGGGATCAACAAACAACCAGCGTAAAGCAAGAGGTGCCCGGGGTCGGTCCAGGCAAAGACAGTCTTGATACCCTGAAAAAACGGTTTGAAACCGAGGTGGAAGGGAGCCGTGACCAACCATCCGCCGATACCGACAGCTGCAATCGCCAGCCACCTCCTCGTACCCTCACCACCAGGCCAGTGCCACCGGTCCGGCCCGGCGACCACGAGGAGCGCTATACCGGCCAGAGTCGGCGGCATCGCCCACGGGTTTGCAGCCCACGCCACCCCGAAAAGAATGGCCAGAAAAGCCATGTGGGCCACCTTGGGCCCCTTCTTTCCCGCCTGCCACGCGACCAAAAACCCCAGACAGGCCACCGGCATCGACAGCAGGTGTGGATGGAGATCCCCAAGCTGTGCGGTGAAAAGCGGCCACTCGGTGATCGTATCCTGAATCTGGCGTGACGAATGCCAGTAATCGAGAGCGCCCAACTCCTTGCCTGCGAAGAGCTGCCGCATGCCGTCCGGCGTACCAGCGAAGAAACCAAAGAAGGTCACCAGTAGGCCCGACCAATGGCCGCCTCCGGCCCGACGACCGAGCATCCAGAGTAACGAACCAACCATCCCACCGAGGATCCCGACGATCAGGTTGTAGCCGTACTCGAGCGGCAAATGGCTCACCCACAGCGGGACAGTCCACAACAGCGCGCCCCAGTAGTAATACGGCAAGGCTTCGCCCGCCAACCACATATCGGGTGGAGGAAAGCCATCAGCTCGCAACAGGGACGCGAAAATGCCGAGATCCATCGGTTTTTCAGTGAGAGAGATTTGCGGGTGGTCGAGGCGGATGAAAATAATCACCGCTGTGAGGAGGAGAAAGATCGCTTCGCCGATCAGCACGCTTCTCCACTGCTTCCGCTTCAAGACGACTCCGCCGCCGATCACCGTCGCCACGACCAGGACCGCTGCACCCAGAAATCTCCACTCGTGGAGTCCCACAACCCCAGCCCACCACGCAGGCAAGGCAACCAGCACCAGACCGGCGACACGGCCACCGGCCCAGGCTTCGAGATCGTCGAGCCCGAGCCACACCAGGAGCGCGTAGCCACCGAGCCCCGCCCCCATCACTGCAAGGAGAAAAAACACGATTGCCATGCTTGAAATCATTGTA
>Ga0224513_10000625_pt1 | contig 13714 bp, 12 predicted proteins | sample SF_May12_sed_USG_5_FD_169109 | JGI IMG/M metagenome (GOLD analysis project Ga0224513, IMG submission 169109) | Sediment microbial communities from San Francisco Bay, California, United States - SF_May12_sed_USGS_21 | ecosystem: Environmental > Aquatic > Marine > Sediment | place: USA... | reverse complement strand
TCACCTTTCGAGTGTTAGCCGCGCGTAGGTTCGATCTCCAGGCTGCGGATGAATCGTTCGTTTCCTGCAGGTCGCCCGCTCCGCGTGAATTTTCGAATGGAATTCAACATTTCATCGGAAATTGCTTCGTCGATGTAGTCGCGCCAGTTGTCTACCAAGGCGCGAGTCATGTCAGTACTTACGAGTTCATCGACGTCGAGGCCCAGGTTGGCGCAAACACTGGACCAACGCCAGTCATCCGGAGACGCGCACAATCCGGCCCTGACGGGATTGAGCTCGACGTAGCGCATTGCGGCGAGAGTGTGTTGCTCGTCCATGACGGTCGAGTAGAAGCGTTGCTGCCATAGGTGCCCTTGCCATTCATTCGCCGAATTTATTCTTGCCGCATACTGGCTATGTACTGGACCAAAGAACTTCGCCAGGCTGTTTTCGTTGTTGGGCACGACAATCATATGTACATGATTGGGCATCAAACAGTAGTTCCAGATATCGACTCCCGCAATCTGTTTGTATTTCTTTAGAAGTGCGAGATAGGCAAGGTAGTCGGCCACACTGAAAAACGTTGTCTTTCTTCGTATTCCTCGCTGGGTTACGTGATGTGGTAGTCCCGGGACCACCAACCTTGGTGCTCGTGGCATGTGCCACCCCTTTTTGCCAAGAGTGTCCACAGACAATGGCCATTGTCGGCACGTCGCTCAATGGCGAAAATCAGGGGCTTCAAGAAGAAAGGTGACTGTCCCCTAATTGGGGAGGTGACTGTCCCCTAATTGGGGAGGTGACTGTCCCCTAAATGGGGAGGGCGGTGGTGTGCTTGGTGTCCGACAGGACGATGCTCGACGTCACCTCCTGGATACCCGGCAACTGCGAGAGCTTCTCGAAGAAGAACTGCTCGTAGGCCTTGATGTCCGCCGCCACGATCCGCAGCAGGAAGTCGACATTGCCCAGCAGGACGTAGCAGTCCATGACTTCCGGGAAGCTCTTCACTGCTTCGGCAAATGCGGACAGGTTGCTACGGCCATGTGAGGTAAGTTTCACGTGCGCAAAGACCATCGTCGTCAAACCGACCTTTTCTCGATCCAGGACCATGGGTCGATCCTGGATGACGCCCTCTTCGCGCAGCCGCTGGATACGGCGCCAGCAGGCGGACTGTGACAGGCCGATACGCTCACCAATCGCTGCAGCGTTAATTCCTGACTCAGTCTGCAGCAGGTCGAGGATCTTACGGTCGATATGATCGATAGAAACGGACTGCATAATTAATGTTGATTTTTGGCTCAATCAGCATAGATTATGCTCTTTTTTGAACTTACGTAAAAGTTTTTGCATGTTTTATCGCGTTTAGTCGCTGTATATTAGTCACAGAATGCAGCCTGGACCTTGGGGGATGACCATGGGCGTTTTCGACCACGCCGAGTTCGATAATCACGAATCTCTGCATTATTTCAACGACGAGAAATCGGGCCTCCGAGCCATTATTGCGGTGCATTCAACGGCACTCGGGCCAGCAGCAGGCGGAACCCGCCGCTGGGTCTATAGCAACGATGCCGATGCCCTGACCGACGTACTGCGTCTTTCCCGTGGCATGACCTACAAGAACGCCGTGGCCGGGCTCAAGTTTGGCGGCGGCAAGGCTGTCATCCTGGCCAGCGCCGATACCCCCAAATCCACGGAGCAGTTCCGCGCATTTGGTCGCTCTGTCAACTCTCTGGGCGGCAAGTATGTAACCGCTGAAGATGTCGGCTGCTCGGTCGAGGACATGCGCATCGTGCACGAGGAAACCGAATTCGTTTCAGGGCTGCCGCAATCCGGCCATGACGCCGGCGGTGACCCGTCACCGTGGACCGCCCTCGGCTGCTTTCAGGGCATCGAAGCCGCCGTGCAGGCGCGCCTCGGCGCTGACTCGCTGCAAGGCATCAAAGTTGCAGTCCAGGGCGTAGGGCATGTGGGCCTGTTCCTGTGCCGCCTGCTCCATGAGGCTGGCGCCGAGCTTTTTGTCTCGGACGTCAACGGCGACAACCTGAAAATGATGACCGACGAAATGCCGGCTACTGTCGTCGCGCCGACCGAACTGCTGTTTAGCGACGTTGATGTGCTCGCGCCCTGCGCACTGGGCAACATCCTGACGTCGACGACCATTCCCAGGCTCAAGGCGACCGTCGTTGCCGGCGCCGCCAACAACCAGCTGTCCACGCCGGCCGATGGCGTACGCCTGGCTGAGCGCGACATCCTGTATGCACCTGACTATGTGATCAACGCAGGCGGTATTATTAGCGTCGCGGCTGAGTACTACGACAACGGCTCCGAGGAAGACGTGCGTGCCGATGTTGGCCGCATCAAGGATCGCCTGAAAAATATATTTGAACAGGCGAAGGAAACGGGCCGGCCGACGCACGAACTGGCCGACGAACTGGCGCGCAGCATTGTTGCGGCAGCTCGCTCATAACAACACAGGGTTTTCTACATGATTGAGAAATCGCGATTACAAATACCGCGACCTACAGCTCGGCCCGGCGACGAGCCCGATTTCAGTTATCTCGAATTGTCGCCGGCAGGCGCTGTCGACAAGCCGCCCATCGGTTCGCGTACTCGCGATATCGAGTTCCTGAGCAGCGGCCTGGTTCGTGTGCTGGATGACAACCACGAAGCGGTTGGTCCCTGGAATCCGAATCTCGAACCCGAGAAGCTGCAGATTGCCCTGCGCTGGATGATGCTCAACCGCGTATTCGACGAGCGCATGTGGCAAATCCAGAGGCAGGGCCGTATCTCCTTCTACATGCAGGCACTCGGCGAAGAAGCCATATCAATCGCGCAGGGCATGGCATTGCGAGCCGGGGACATGTGTTTCCCGTCGTACCGCAACCAGGGCCTCTACATGTACCGCGGCATGAAACTTGTCGACATGATGTGTCAGTGCCTGTCGAATACGAAGGACATGTGCCAGGGCCGACAGCTCCCGGTCATGTACCACAGCAAGGAAGGCAACGTTTTCTCGATCTCGGGCAATCTCGCGACACAGGTTCCACATGCCGTTGGCTGGGCGATGGCATCCGCCATTAAGGGCGAAGACCACATCGCTGCGACATGGCTGGGCGATGGCAGCACGGCCGAGGCCGACTTCCACCATGCTTTGACCTTCGCCGCGGTTTACCAGGCGCCCGTCATCCTCAATGTCGTCAACAACCAGTGGGCGATCTCCAGCTTCCAGGGTACGGCCGGTGGCCAGCGTCGACCGTTCGCCGCACGCGGACTTGGCCTTGGCATCCCGGGCATTCGTGTCGATGGCAACGACTTTCTTGCTATTTACGCGGCCACGCTCTGGGCTGCTGATCACGCACGACGCGGCCATGGCCCGACGCTTATCGAACACGTTACGTATCGCGGCGGCGCTCACTCGACCAGTGACGACCCGACGAAATATCGACCGCGCGATGAGTGGGACTCGTTCCCGCTTGGCGATCCGGTTGAACGCCTGAAGCAGCACCTGATCAAGGTAGGCCACTGGTCCGAAGACAAGCACAGCCGCCTCGAAGAAGAGCTCAAGCAAGAAGTGCTGGTGGCGTGGAAGGAAGCTCAGAAATTCGGAACGATGACCGAGGGTCCGTGGCTGGATCCCTCCACGATGTTCGAGGACGTCTATGCCGATATGCCTCAGCACCTTGAGTCGCAACGTCGCCGTCTTCTCGAAATTCTGGCGGAGACTTAAGCCATGGCGCAGATGAACATGATTGAAGCCATCCGCTCGGCCCACGACGTGATGATGGACAAGGACCCATCGGTTGTGGTCCTCGGTGAAGATGTCGGCTACTTCGGCGGCGTATTTCGCTGTACCGACGGTCTGCAACGCAAGTTCGGTGAACATCGCGTCATCGACACGCCGATCGCCGAAGGCGGCATTATTGGCGCGGCAATTGGCATGGGTGTCAACGGCCTGCGGCCGGTCGCCGAGATCCAGTTTGCGGATTACATCTACCCAGGTTTCGACCAGATCGTGTCGGAACTCGCACGGCTGCGCTACCGCTCCTGCGGTGATTTTTTCTCACCCGTGACTATCCGTACGCCTTGCGGCGGTGGCATCCGTGGCGGCCAGACACACTCGCAGTCACCGGAAGGCATATTCACCCACATCAGCGGTATCAAGACGGTCATGCCGTCCAATCCTTACGATGCGAAGGGCCTCCTGATCGCTGCGATCGAGTCGGACGACCCGGTTGTCTTCTTCGAGCCCAAGCGCATTTACAACGGTCCCTTTGACGGCGACCCCGAGAAGCCAGGTGTGTCCTGGGCGTCGCACCCGAAAGGCGAAGTGCCTGAAGGTTATTACACAGTGCCACTCGGCAGCGCCGAGATTGCACTGCCCGGCGAAGAGCTGACGATCATCACCTATGGCACCATGGTGCACGTAGCGATCGCCGCCGCAAAAGAAACCGGCGTTGATGCCGAGGTTGTCGATGTCCGCACGATGGCGCCGCTCGATGTGCAGACGCTGGCCGACTCGGTCAGGAAAACCGGGCGCTGCCTGATTGCACACGAAGCCACGCGCTTCGGCGGTTACGGTGCCGAACTTGCGGCGACTATCCAGAAAGAATGTTTCTATCACCTCGAAGCGCCTATCGGTCGCGTTGCCGGATGGGATACCCCTTATCCGCACGCGTTTGAGTGGCAATACTTCCCGGGTCTGAAACGCATGTCAGCCGGCATCAGACGCGTTATGGAGGCGGAATGAGCGAGTACATTTTCAAACTGCCGGACCTCGGCGAAGGTACCGTCGAATCGGAAATCGGCGAGTGGTTTGTCAAGGTCGGCGACCAGGTCAAGGAAGAGGATGTGGTCGGCACCATGATGACGGACAAAGCGGCCGTCGAATTGTCGAGCCCTGTCTCAGGGAAGGTCGTAAAGCTCGCGGGTGAACCCGGCGACGTCATCGCCGTTGGTGCCGCACTGGTCGTGATCGACACAGAAGGCACCGCGGACGAAGGCCGCACGACCGGCGCGAAGGAGCAATCTGCGGAGATTGCCAGCGAACCGACACCAGCAGAGCCGACTGCAGCAGAAGCTGCCCCGGCCGAGGAACCTGTCGACCGCTCCCGCGTTATTACCTCGCCTGCGATTCGCATGCGCGCGAAAGAAGCCGACGTCGACCTGACGCTGGTCCAGGGCACCGGGCCCGGAGGCCGCATCGGTCGCAAGGATTTCGATCGTTACCTAAAAGCACGTGCTACAGGCACCTCTATCGCGGCTCCAGGCATCCCGTCGACGACGGTCAAGGAAATCAAAATCATCGGGCTGCGGCGCATCATTGCTGAACGCATGCAGGCCGCGAAACGTGAGATTCCACACTTCGCGTATATCGAGGAAATCGACATCACCGAACTGGAGTCGCTGCGCAAGCACCTCAATTCGAAGAGGGACGCCGCCGAACGCCTCACCCTGCTGCCGTTCCTTGGCCTGGCCCTGATCAGGGCGCTGAGGGAATTCCCGCAGTGCAATGTTACGCATGACAAGGACCGTAACCTGTTGCTGCAGCACGAGGCCGTGCATCTGGGTGTTGCAACGCAGACGCCGGACGGCCTCAAGGTACCGGTCGTCAGGCATGCCGAAATGATGTCGATTGACGGACTCGCCGGTGAAATCCGTCGCCTCTCCGAGGCAGCGCGGACCAACAAGGTGAAGAAGAGCGAGCTGTCAGGCTCGACGATCACGATCACCAGCCTGGGCAAACTTGGCGGCATCGCGTCGACACCGGTCATCAACTCGCCCGAAGTCGGCATCATCGGCGTCAACCGTGCGGTCGAACGACCGATGGTCGTTAACGGCCAGATCGCTGTGCGCCTGATGATGAACCTGTCGACCTCGTTCGATCATCGCTTTGTCGATGGCTACGACGCGGCCGCGATGATCCAGTGCATAAAGGAGATGCTCGAGCACCCGGCGACGATTTTCCTGCCATAATTGGCAGTATGTCACTCACCAAAGTCAGCCTAGAGCCTCCCTACCTGCTGTACCTCGGCGATGTCGGCGATAATGACCATGCCAAGACCGGCTTCGGCATCGCCCACTGGCGCCCCGAACTCTGCGTCGGGCAGATGCGTCTTGCCGGTTGCCCCGTCGACCTCGGCCTGCCGGAGATGCGCGTGTCCGACGCCCTCGATGCGGGCGTCAAAACAGCGATCGTCGGCGTCGCCCCGGTAGGCGGCCAGATACCCGACCACTGGTTACCCCAGCTCATCAAACTGGCCCGGGCCGGCATCGACATCGCATCGGGCATGCACAGCAAACTGAAGTCCATGCCCGACCTTGTAGCTGCGGCCTACAAGGGCGGCGCCAACCTGACGGACGTTCGGGTGCCACCCAACAATATTCCGATCGGCCAGGGCCGGCCGCGCAGCGGCAAACGCGTGCTCATGATCGGCACCGATTGCGCCGTCGGCAAGAAGTACAGCGCACTGGCATTGCATCGTGAGCTCGAACGGCGCGACGTGAAGGCAACGTTCAGGGCCACCGGCCAGACCGGCATCATGATTGCGGGAGAAGGCATTCCGATTGACGCCGTCGTCGCCGACTTCATCTCGGGCGCCGCCGAAATCCTGTCCCCCGACAATGACGACGATCATTGGGACGTCATCGAAGGCCAGGGCTCGCTGCTCAATCCGAGCTACTCCGGCGTGACCCTGGGACTGCTGCATGGTTCGCAACCGGATGCACTGGTTCTGTGCCACGACGCTGTACGTACCAAAACGCTCGAGGTTTTCGGCGACTACCCGATCCCCGAGCTTGACGAAGTCATCGACGACGCCCTGCGCCTGGCGCGCAGAACCCGGCCCGGTTGTTTTTGCGCCGGAGTCAGCGTCAATACCTCCGCCATGACTGATTTCGAACGCGACGGCTACCTCGGCAAGCTGCAGGACCACCTGGGACTTCCCTGCGTAGATCCGGTTGCGATCGGGATGTCACCCATCGCCAACTTCATGCTAAAGCTCACATCGTGAAACGCCTGGTCGCGATACACTCAGAATCATGGCCCACGCTGATCCCGTTCCGCATTTCCAATAACGTCTGGAACGACTTTCCCTGCGTTGTTTGTGAAATCGAACAGGATGGCGCAGTTGGCCGCGGTGAAGGCCTCGGCGTGTATTACCTCGACGAGACCGTCGAGTCGATGTCTGAGCAACTTGAAGCCATTGCCACGGAACTCGCCGAGGGCGTAAACCGCGAGGACCTGCTCGACCTGCTCCCGCCGGGCGGCGCACGCATGGCGGCCGACGCAGCGCTCTGGGATCTCGAAGCACAGCTCACTGGGCGCACGGCATGGTCGATGGCAGGTGTGGACGCCGGGCCGGTCGAAACCGTCTTTACAATCGGACTCGAAGACACACCGGAGCAGATGGCACACAAGGCACTCGCGGCCGCTGACATTTCGCTGTTCAAGGTAAAGCTTGGCAACGATCGCCCCGTCGAGCGCATAGCGGCGATCCGCGAGGCCCGGCCAGACTGTCGCATGGTCATCGACGTCAACCAGGGCTGGAACTTCGCTGAGTTAGAACGCTATGCCCCGCAGATGAAGTCACTGGGCATCAGCATGATCGAGCAGCCGCTGCCGCGCGGCGATGATGCCGAACTCGAGAATTATGATCCGCCACTCCCGATTTGCGGTGATGAGTCCTGTCTGCATCTTGGCGAGCTCGAGCAGGCGGCGCGGCGCTACCAGATGATCAACATCAAGCTCGACAAGACCGGCGGTCTGACCCATGGGTTGGAACTCGCGCATGCTGCGCGCGAGAAAGGTCTTGGGCTGATGGTTGGCTGTATGGGTGGCACATCGCTGGCGATGGCGCCGCATCATGTCATCGCACAGCTTTGCGACTTCGTCGATATCGACGGGCCACTCCTCGCCCGCTTTGACCGGCCCGGTGGGCTCAACTACGAGCGGGGCATCGTCACGCTACCCGAGCGTCCGTTCTGGGGGCAGCCCGCCTAGCAGCGCGCTTGAAAAACGAATCGCCCACCCATTGAAGCATCGTTCCGGGCAGTCTGTTTGATCACATAATTGTAAACGTTTACTCTGCAGGCTGTGTTTCCTGATGCGAGCTACCGTTGACCCGGCTTCTGAACGACACTGATCCGCAGGAAGAGGACGCCGAAGCAGAGGACATGCCCGACGTCTCGATCAAGGTAGTTGCAGAGATCGCAGGCGTATCGATCGCGACCGTTTCGCGTTGCATTAACAATCCCGAGAAAGTCACTGAACGTACCCGCCTCAAGGTTCAGGAGGCGATCGTCGAAACCGGCTATTCACCGAATACGCTCGCACAGAGTTTCCGGCGCGGTCGTACCAACCTGATCATGGTTGTCCTGCCGTCCATCGGCGTTCCGTTTTTCACTGCGGTAATGCACGGCATTCGAACTGCCGCAAAAGAAAAAGGCTACTCGATTCTCATCGAGGAAACCCAGCACAACACCATGACCGCCGATGAAATCGGCGCCCTGCTCGTCTCCCGGCAAACCGACGGCATTATCCTGCTTGCCAGTATGTCGCCGTTCGGCACAGAGATACTCTCGGCGAAGAGTCGGCGCCGCCTGCCGATTGTCGTCGGTTGCGAGAAGGTCTCTTCCGATCTGGCGGATCTGCCGAGTGTCCGTATTGATAATGTCGCTGCCGCCAAGGATGCAACCAACTATCTCATCGCGCAGGGCCACGAGCGTATTGCGATGATTTACGGTCAGGAGTCGTCGCTATTAACCAAGGATCGCGAGCTCGGCTACCGCGATGCGATGAAGACCGCAAATTTGGAGATCAGGGACGATTGGTTAGCCGCCGGGCAACTTTCGATCTCCGGTGCACGCCAGGCGACGCGCGAGCTTCTGGATAACGCCGATCGCCCCACGGCTATCTTCTGCGCAAACGATGATATGGCAATCGGCTGCCTGCATGAAATCAAGGCTGCGGGCCTGACGGTGCCGGGTGACGTATCGGTCATCGGCTTCGATGACATTCGCTATGCCGAAGTGACGGATCCACCCCTGACGACCATCAGCCAGCCGGCAGAGGATATTGGCGAGCGCGTCATGTACAGGCTGTGCAAGCGGATCGAGGACGGTCGAGGAAACGGCGACAACCACGCACAGATCGTGCCGCATAAACTCGTGATCAGACAGAGCGTCGCCAAACCTGCTTCCTAGGCGCCGGGTACAGCAACACTAGTAACGGAAGGTATAGCTCACCTTCAGGTTCAGGTCGGTACGCGTGCTGCTCAGCTGGTTCTCCGGCCCGACAGTGGCGCCGTGATTCAGCACAAAAACGATCTCCTTGCCTGCTTCAGGGATGTAGCGCACGCGGCTGTTAAAGGCCGCAACATCCGCTGTGTTGTCGTACTGCATGAGATTGCTCCACGACCAGCGTGAGTTAAACGCGATATCCGAGCGCAGGCTCGCCAGGTGTGACGTAAAACTCCCGCTCGGCAAATCCACGACGTTCTCGGTGAATCCCACACCCAGGAACAAATGCGCCGACTGGCGCCACTGCACTTCCACATGCTTCTCGAGCCGGTCACCGCTGAAGAAGCCGCCGTCCTCGACAGCCAGCACAAAGCGCACGGGGCGCTGCATGCCTGTAGTCAGCTCTGCTCTGTAGCGATCGAATTCGTAGTCGCCCGCGGGAACATTGAGCCTGTCGAACAACTCGAAGTCGTCAAGAACAGTCTCCTTTTTCCGGGTCCACCGCAGGAATACATAGTCGTCGCGATTCGAGTACAGGCCGACTGGCTCTATCGCGAGGCTTTCGGACAGCCCGCGATCATTCATGTCGGTAACCAGCGAATAATCGAAGCGATGGTTGATGGCCCGCCAGAACCCGGTTTCCGGCCGCGTTCGATAACGCATACCTGTTCGATACTGGCGGATGCCAGCACGGTTTACGAAACCGAGCGCGGGCCGGAAGTTGTCGTCAATCTGCTGCAAGTCGACGTAGGCCGACAGCTTGTCGCTGGGTATTTCCAGTCGGGCTCCGAAAGCCTGGTCGTCGCCATCCAGATCGGAAGAATCGCTCTGCTGCGCCCAGAACCGGCCGGTCATAATTTCGCCAAACGGGCCGTCGCTGTTGCGATAGAGAAAATCGAGGCCGACTACCGAATTCGTTTCATTGGACGTCGGGTCGCCGTGCGTCATGATGAATCCAACGGCCGATTCGTCGAGCACATTGTACGAGCCGCGTGCGACGAACAGGTCCTTGGCCGTTACATCGCCGTTCGCCTCCTGGTGAATCGCCAGTGTGCCGACATTGAAGTCGCCGATACGACCCGTTAGCTTGACGCCGCCATCGATGCCCACGCTCTCGCCGTCTTCGGACAGACCGATACGTCTTGAGAAGAATGGCCGACCATTGGTATCGATGTTGCCAAATTCGAAAATCCCCGCATCCTGCAGGAAGAAGTCTCGCTTCTCAGGAAAGAACAGGGAAAAACGGTCGAGTGCGACCTGCTGTTCGTCGATTTCGGCGGTGGAGAAATCCGTGTTCAGTGTCAGCGTTGCACTGAGCGATGGCGTAATGCGGTAACGAACATCGAGCGACGGCTCGAAACCGTCGCTGTTCTCGCTGAGTACGAGGTCACGGCTCTGGCTCAGGTTGACCGACGGTACGACGTCGAGTCCCTTCCCCTGCTCGATTTCGCCGATACCGGTCACTTCGCCACTGTAGGCCGGCCAGTCCTGGCGCTCATGCGAGGTCCACAGGTTGTACTCCTGCTTGCGGACGATGCCGCGTCCAAAATTGATGCCCCAGGTATGTGAGTTGGGTGCGAAAGAAATGGACTTGAAGGGAATTGCGATTTCCGTCGCCCAACCGGTTTCGTGCACCTGCGATTCGGCCAGCCAGATGGCGGCCCACTCGTCGATGAAGCGTGCGTTGTTTTCGCGCAGCGCATCGCGCCGCACACCATTGGCATTCACCTGGAAGAAATAGTCATTGCGCTTGTTGTTGAAGCTGTCGAGCATGACCCAGAACCGGTCGTCCGAGAAAAACATTTTTCCCTGGATCATTTGCTTGGCCTGAATAGCGTGTGGATCGCTATCTTCAAGGTTGGCCGCAATGTAGAGATAATCGTCGTCGTAAGTCACACGTACGACAGTATGCTCGGTCGGCTGCGCGCCGTTCGTCGGCGCCGTCTGGTGAAAATCGTCGATGGTCACCGCATCCTGCCAGACCGCGTCGTCCAGCTTGCCATCGATAACAGGCGGTGAGTCAGTACGGTGAATCTCGAACGACTTGCGTTCGCCGTTTATCGTATATATTGCAGCCGCCTCCGCAGCGAACAGCAACATCAAGGCAGTAACCAGGATTCGTTTGGTTAGAGTCATTTCGATCCCCCAAGGACGATGACGTAATGCCCTTTAGAGGATTGGGAAATCGATTTCGTTGCGTCGCTTGCGACGAGTGGTTCTGTTCCTGCGACGAGCCGTGCAGGCTAGATGTGATTGGCCAAACGCTCAAGATTGCTCTTGTATTTCCGGCTCAGTTTCAGCTCGGCTGCATCACCCAGCTGCAGGAAATATTCACCATTGCGATGCGGTCGCATGGCCGTCACACGGTGGCAGTTAACGATGGCCGAACGATGTACGCGTACGAATATGTCCGGGTCGAGAACGTCCTCAAGATGTTTCATCGTACCGCGTAATACAAATGTGTCGCCTGCTGAATGCACGCACATGTAATCACCGGCCGCATCGATCCAGTCGATCGCTTCGACATCAACGCACTGCGTCTCTGCACCGTCTCTAATCGCGATTCGCCTGGGGTAGGCCTGGTGCTCCCCTGTTGCTGCCTCCAGCGCGGATTCGAGCGTGAGTTCGCGCCCGGTCAGTTCACAAACGAACTTGAGGAGCCGGTTGCGATGTTCCTCAGCTGCCACTTCACCCGTGTGCTTGCGTGCACGCTCAATCGCCTCACGCAGGCGGTCGTCATTGATCGGCTTCAACAGGTAGTCCAGCGCGTTCGCGTCGAATGCCTTAAGTGCAAACTCGTCGTAGGCTGTGACGAAAATAATCTCGGGCATGTTGCTGCCGGACAGGCGACGCAACACTTCAAAACCGTCCATCCCCGGCATCTGCACATCGAGAAACATGAGATCGGGCATCTGCTCGCGAACCGCCACCAAAGCCTCGCGGCCGTTGCGCGCCTGGCCACAAATTTCTACGTCCGCGTAGTCTGCAAGCCGAATCTCCAGGCCACGTCGCGCCAGCTCCTCGTCGTCAACGATTAGCGCCCTAAGCATCATTTAACTCGAATGGAATATTGATGGTGACCGTCAGGCCGCTCGGCTCATTGGGCGCCAATGTGACTGCCTGCGCATCGCCGTACAGGTGCTGCAATCGCTCGCGAGTATTCCTGAGACCCACTCCGCTGGACTTCTGGCCGTTGTTACCATTACCGAGTCCGGGTCCGGTATCCGATAGCTGCAATGCCAGCGTACCTTGCTGGACACGCGCGGAAATACGCAGCGTGCCACCCTCTTCGCTGGGTGTGATCGCGTACTTGATCGCGTTCTCGATAAGCGGTTGCAGAATCAGGCTCGGCACGAGTCCTTTTTCAGCTTGCTTTTCGATATCCTTTTCGATGATCAGCCGGTCCCCAAATCGCACTTTCTCGATCTTCAGGTAGAGGTCGAGCGCATCGAGTTCGGAGCCCAGGGTGACGCGCTTCATTGGGTCGCTTTCGAGCGTGTAGCGCAGGAAATCGCTAAGCCGGCTGACCGCCAGGTTTGCTGTCTTGTTGGATCCGTCGAGTATCAACGTCGAGATCGCATTAAGCGTATTGAAGAGGAAGTGCGGGTTTAGCTGGTAGCGGAGCATCTTGAGCTGCGCCTGGTGGGCCGCAGCAACCGCTTTGAGGGTCTGCTCGGTCTGCTCCTGCAGTTGCTGGTAGTACTTGATACCGAAGTACAAGCCACTCCAGCAAAGCATGATGTAGAACGAACCGAGCACGCCACCGACATAGTCCATCAGGTGTTCGGGTTGCCAGTCGTTCTTGACCCAGTCGTAGTACAGCACGTTACGCAACCACTGCCAGCCAAATGCGATGACGTAGCACGCTACCAGCGTTGCGGTACCCAGCATCACGACCGACCGTGACCATAGCTTCCGGTACAGCACGCGCAGTGGCAGCGTGCCGATGAAGCCGCTGACTGCCGACGCCAGGATGACCAGGAAATACGCTTCGGGTTTCTCGTGGGCGAGCGCGCCCAGCCAGGCCGCCAGCCCATAGCCGGTCCAGCCCGCTACATTCAGGATCCAGAACAGCCGACCCCGGTTGCGGAATAGTTGGTGGATATTCACCGGTCGATTATAGACCGGACGTCGGAATCTGCAGCACCGTTCATCGCGCCAGCGGCACGCTTCGTCGTTCTAGCCCGCTTTTCCGTCGATACGCGGCGCCATGAGCATCGGCAAATAGCGCAGCAGGAACAGGGCGAACGCCACTATCCAGACGCTACCTGCCAGCAGAGTCAGCGTCCCATCATTCCCTGTCAGGCCTGCGAGCACCCTGAGCACGGCCGCAAGCTGTAGCAGGAGGAACATAACGAGGTCAGCACGGCTCGCGACCAGTTCGCGGCCCGTATGACCGAGCGTGCTGCGCATCATCATCGCGATCATCAGGCTTGTGAGTGCGCCCACTGTCAGGGCGTGAATCCAGGTGCCGGGTAATACGATGCCGAGCCCCGCCAGA
>Ga0224513_10000619_pt1 | contig 13755 bp, 11 predicted proteins | sample SF_May12_sed_USG_5_FD_169109 | JGI IMG/M metagenome (GOLD analysis project Ga0224513, IMG submission 169109) | Sediment microbial communities from San Francisco Bay, California, United States - SF_May12_sed_USGS_21 | ecosystem: Environmental > Aquatic > Marine > Sediment | place: USA... | reverse complement strand
GGCAATACTTACGCCTGCGTGAATAACGACTCATGATTTAGCTCCTCAGGCGCTCTTTGCTTCGGCTTCTTCGGCCGAAGCTTCTTCAGTTGATGTTTCTTCAGCGGCAGGCTTCTCAGCCGGCGCCTCCTCGGCAACAGGCTCCCCAGCCGGCGCCTCCTCGGCAGCAGGCTCATCAGCCGGAGCTTCCTCAGCAGCAGGCTCATCAGCCGGCGCTTCCTCAGCAGCAGGCTCATCAGCTGGCGCTTCCTCGGCAACAGGCTCTTCAGTCGGTGCTTCCTCGGCAGCCGCTTGCGCTGCTTTTTCTTCTTCGGCGCGCTGTGCGGCCTCGGCGGCTGCCTTGGCTTCTCGACGCTGCTGCGCTTCTTTTTCCTTCGCCTTTTCTTCAGCGACGGCAACGGCCATCGGCGAGGCCTCCGTGACAGCCTCATCACGCATCAACACCATGTGGCGCAGCACTGCATCATTGAACTTGAACGCCGTCTTGATCTCAGTGATCACATCGAAAGGACACTCAACGTTCAACAGAGCGTAGTGTGCTTTGTGAATCTTGTGGATCGGGTGTGCCAGCTGGCGGCGACCCCAGTCTTCCGAGCGGTGAACCTGACCGCCGGCTTCGGTGACCATGCCCTGGTATTTTTCGACCATGGCAGGAACCTGCTCGCTCTGGTCCGGATGAACCAGAAACACGATTTCGTAATGTCTCATTGTATTCCCTTGTGGATGAAATCCAGACGGCCACCCCGACACAGCGTCAAAGTACCCTCGTGGATTACAGCTACCCGTCCAAACGGTGCAGCAAGAGGTTGTTCCCCGCCACATTGACGGGGAGGCGCATCCTACCCAAGGATCAGGCCCCTTGCAAGCCATAAATGCCCGATTTCCAAGGGCGAATCGCTAGTTTGGGCTGGTGCGCTGACGGACGATTTCATACAGGCAAATGCCAGTGGCTACGGACACGTTGAGACTGGAAACAACGCCCTGCATTGGCAGACTGACAAGCATGTCGCAGCGGCTCGCAATGCCCTTGCCCAAACCGGTGTGCTCTCGCCCCATTACGAGAGCCACGGAGCCACCCAGATCGGCCTCGAAAAGGCTGCCGTCTGCCTTGTCGCTGGTACCGATACAGCGGACACCATAGTCTCCGAGCCAGCCCAGCACTCGCCCCAGGTTACCCACCGGCACGAATGGCAACTGCTCTGCAGCCCCGGCCGCAACCTTGCTGACCGTCGGACCCAGCCCAGCTGCACTGTGACGCGGCACGATGACCGCGTCCACACCGGCGGCATCCGCCGTGCGCATACAGGCACCGAGATTATGTGGATCCTGCACGCCATCCAGTACCAGCAGCAGAAGCGAGCGGCCCTCCTGCAGACGTTCCTCGACCATCGTGCGCAGGCCTGCCTCATCCAGCACAGTACTGCGACGCACCTCGGCAACCACGCCCTGGTGCCGCGTTTCTCCGCTGATTTGCGTCAATCGAGCCCGATTCGCCGGCTGAATCTCGATATTGTCCTGGCGAGCGGCCTTGATAATCGCTTCGACACGCGGATTCGCCGTCTGATATTCGGCATAGATACGCCGGACGTCGGCCGACTCGGCTGCGAGTAGTTGTTCGACGGCCCTCAGGCCCGTGATGTACTGCGATTTACTCATTTTTCCAGGCTCATCGACGTTGTTTTTCAACAGGCCGGAAGTCGATGCGTCGTGTCTCCATGTCGACCTTGTTCACCTGGACACGCATCGCGTCGCCCAACCTGAACTGCCGCCCGGTGCGTTCGCCGACAAGACTCTGTGAACCACTGTCAAACTGGTAGTAGTCGTTGGACAGACTGGTCACGTGCACCAGGCCGTCGACGAGCAACTCCGTGATCTGTACGAACACGCCGAAGTTGGTAACTCCGGTAATCACGCCGTCGAACTCATCGCCGAGATGCTGTTCCATGTACTGGCACTTGAGCCACGCCTCGACTTCGCGTGTCGCTTCCTCTGCCCGTTTCTCGTGAGCCGAGGTGATCGTGCCCAGCCGCTCCATATCGCGGCCGCCGTAATCGTAGCCCCCAGGCTTGCCACCTCGCACGATGTGACGAATCGCCCGATGCACGAGCAAATCCGGATAACGCCGTATCGGGGAAGTGAAATGCGCGTATGAGTCCAGTGCGAGCCCGAAATGGCCGATATTGGCCGGCGAATATTCAGCGTGCGTGAGCGACCGAAGCATGGTCATCATGATGGCGGTCGCGTCCGGTCGATCCGCCGTCTGGCGAATGATCTTTGTGAAATCCCGCGGCTGAACATGTTCGGGATGCGCGACTTTGAGGCCCAGCGACACAAGATAAAGTCGTAGATCATCAAATCGATCCGGGTCCGGCCGTGCGTGCACACGGTAGAGGCCTGGTATGCGGTGCTTCTTCAAAAACTTCGCGGCCTGTACGTTAGCCGCGATCATGCATTCCTCGATGAGCCGGTGCGCATCATTGCGCGGAACCACCTCGATCCGATCGATCTCGCCATCTTCGTTGAGTTTGAACTTCGTCTGTGGCAGATCGATTTCGATGGCGCCGCGATGACCACGCGCTTTTGCAAATGCCTTGTAAAGGGCGTGAAGTTCACGAATAGGTGCGTGAAGGTCCTTTGGCACCGCGTTTCTTGCCTTGCCTTCCAGCAGTTGATTGACCTGGCTGTAGGTGAGTCGTGCTTTGGAGCGCATAACCCCCTCGAAAAAAGTCGAGCGCGTCACCTTGCCGTCCGCGTTGACCCGCATCTCGCAGACCATACACAGGCGATCCACCTTCGGATTCAGTGAACACAGGCCATTCGACAGCACCTCAGGGAGCATCGGCACGACACGGTCCGGGAAATACACTGAAGTACCGCGACGCGTGGCCTCCTTATCGAGGCTCGAACCAATAGCTACATAGTGCGATACGTCGGCAATGGCTACGAGTACGCGCCAACCGTTACCCGAGCGCTCGCAGTAAACCGCGTCATCAAAGTCGCGCGCGTCGGCACCATCGATTGTTACAAGGTCGATGCCGCGCAGGTCGGTACGGCCCTGCTTTGCTTTCGAGGGCACGTTGCTGCCATATTTTTCGATATCGTCAAGAACCGTGCGCGGCCACTTGCAGGGAATGGCGTGAGAATGAATCGCAATGTCGGTCGCAATGCCTTTCTCATCCGGCGCCCCGATGACATCAATGATACGGCCCGTCGCCTGCTCGACATGCGTTGGGTAGTCGAGAATCTCGGCCACAACGATCTGCCCAGGCTTCGCGCTGCCCGATTCGCTTTTTGGAATCAGGATTCGATGCACCAGTTTTGGATTATCCGGAATAACCAGTCCGATGCCTCGCTCTCGAATGAACTGCCCCGCTACCTCTCGCGTACCGCGCTCGAGCACATCGACGAGCTCGCCTTCAGCCCGACCTCGACGATCCGTGCCCTTAATGCGTATAGCCACCCGGTCACCGTTGAAAAGTGGCCGCATTTCGCGCGCCGAGAGATAGATATCATCCGGCTCACCATCGTCGCGGATGACGAAACCGAACCCGTCACGATGGCCGCTGACCGTTCCCGTCACCAGGTCCAGTTTCGACGTCAAAAGGTACTCCCCGCGCCGATTCTCGAGGATGCGGCCGGTTCTGACCATTGCATGGAGCTTGTCGACGAGGAGCGAACGCATTCTCTGGCCCTTGAGATTGAAGGCTTTGAGGATTGCGTCCGCTTTCTGCGGCCGGCCGGCCTCTGTCAGGAAGTCGATCAGCTGGTTGGGACTCGGGATTGGGTGCTTGTAGGGCTTACCCTTATGAGGTTTATTGTCTTTTTTTGGCTTTCGGGGCAAGAGATTACGACTCCAGCAAAATGTGTGGTTTCTCGATTGACAGGCGACACCCGCTTTCGTACAGTGCGCCACCCGCAAGAGCTGCAATTGTACGCGGTTACAAGGCCAGGTCGACCACGGGAAATACGACGGGTAAGGTTTTTGTCGTATGTACGGTTTGATACGATAGTCTGAAGATCTGAAAAGGTCAGGTGTGCCCAGGTGGCGGAATTGGTAGACGCGCCAGCTTCAGGTGCTAGTGGGGCTATGTAGCTCGTGATGATTATCTACCGAAGAATCACGCGGTTACAATGAGTGGTCGACCAAGGGACATGCGACTGGTATCGTTTTTGTAGTATGTACGGTCTGAAATGATAGTTTGAAATTTGATTGGTTTGTGAATTGCCCAGGTGTCGGAATTGGTAGACGCGCAGCCTTCAGGTGGCTGTGTCCTTTGGATGTGCGAGTTCGAGTCTCGCTCTGGGCACCAATCAGATTGGCTACAGCTAGCCTCCGGACATCCTCGCAATCACTGGTAATCGAACCGTCCGACGTTTTCGAATTCACCCACTCGCCTACGCGGCTTGCTTTCGCCCAAATGAAATGCGTGGTGTCTTACCGGCCTTCGCCGCCATCTTCACCAAGTATTCAATCGAGAAACCGCTCACTTTACCGCCGATAATTTTGCTGATCTTCGGTTGCGGTACTTCAAAATACGCCGCTGCCTTCGTTTGCGTGAGCTTTTTACGCTTAATGAATTTTTCAATTTCTACCGCCAAATCGACACGCATTGCCAATGCAATAGCTTCCTCATCGGTAAAACCGATATCCTTAAAAACGTTGCCTTTCGTTATCTTTCTCTCCATCACTCCTGCTCCTTTTCCATCTCTTACTTTCTCACTCTTGATCGAACGCCTTAAGTCGTTCCTTCGCCGTTCTGATATCCGTTTTCGAAGTGGTCCTGCTTTTCTTGATAAAACAATGCAGCACCACAATTTCAGTTCCCTTTCTTGCCACATACATGGTGCGAAACTGGTTGTTACGATCCCGCGCCCTAAGTTCACGCACGCCAGCACCAAGGGTTTTCATTGGTTTGGAATCCAGCGGCATTTCTCCAATTTGCAACCGACGCAAATCACCACCGAGGTCCGCACGAACTATTTTTGGGAACGACTGCAACACATCGAGCGAATCACCCATCCAAACAATGTCCTTTTCGGCTGCACTCATTGCCATAACTATACCGTATTGGGTCTATTTAGCTAGTCATTATTAGACCTTTTTTGATATAACCAACTATCCTATCCTGTGCGGTGTACAGCACGTAAAGGCAGCGCCAGCTCGAGTAAGCAACGCGAGCTATCGAGGCAGCGTTACGCCATTGCTGCCGAAGCGATTGAAGAGGGAGCAGCGACAGTCGCTGAAATCGCCCGGCGCCTGCACCGGTCCGAAGCGGCGATCAGCCAATTGATCTCTCGGCATAGCGCGGCAGGGCGGCGGTAATGCTAAGAATGTTTACACCGGCACCACAGTTACTTCAATGAACACTGACTTCTTTACGTAATAGCCGTTATCCGCACTGACCCATTTGAAGATGAAAGTGGGAATTAGAGGGTACTGGTTAAGCGTCATTTTCCAAGGCTCTAGGGCGAAACCAAAAAAGCCAACCCCAAAGGGGCTGGCCTATTTAATCTTGGTAGCGGGGGCAGGATTTGAACGTACAAACCCTGCCGTCGGGAGGCCGTACTCTGCGAAGCAGATTCGACAATCAGCTATCAGTCCTGACGAGGAATCAAACAGGATGGGGATTCGACGACTACAGCGTGATCGCTAACAAGGTCTTTGAACGATAAACCGCTGTTGACGATATAGAACAAATAGTTGACGTTTCATTGAATCTAGGCAGTGAATGCGCCATAGAAACTCACTGAGATAGTGCGAATTAGGATCATACCGGTACGACTTTCGGTATGGCCACTATCCCCACAGATATCACATGGTTACTGCCCACCGGTTGTTAACCCATTGATTTGCCGCAGAATGGGCGGGGTTGCCCACGGGATACGTAGCTTCAGGTGCTGGTCTACTTAGGTAGGTGGGAGTTCAAGTCTCCCTCTGGGCACCATTCAGATATTGCCGAAATCCTGTGGTTTGCCCCAATCCTTTTGGTCATTTTATATTCGCGCGCTAGTGGCGATTTAGTGAGGCCCGCGAAGATCTAAAGCCGTATTTGCAGCGTGGTTACGCTCCCTTAGAAATTCTTTTTATCGACCGAACTGATACCACCGTCGCTCACAGTAGCCGCGTGTTCATTCTCGTTAAGGTTTATGGTCATCTCCGCACCATCCTGCCGAAAAATCGCGTAGTCGTTACCGATATCGGCAACCGTCCAGCCGGATATATCGGCCCCACGGACGATGCGTTGACTGGTGTTGTCGCCGCGACGCGTCAGTAGCAATGTACGAGAGTCATTGTCTGTGGCAATTCCCTTTAGTTCCCAAGTCTCGCGAAATTCACCCGCGTTGTCCGTCGAAGACTGGGCAAACTCAGCCGACGCAGTCCCATCGATAATTGCAGGGTCACCCGGAGCGACGGCATCGACTGGCAAATTCTCTATCGTTGTTCTTGCCACTCGACCATCCTGGGAACTATGCGGAGCACCTGTCATAAGCCAAGCGATCATTGCTGCCAATGCCACGGTGGCGGCAACGGCGCCGTAAGCAATTCGCGATGCGACTTTTTTGTCCGCTTTTTCCGGCTCAATTTCATCCTCCGGCCGGAGAAGATCACGTTGCGTCAATGGCCGCTCGAGACAGTCGTGCAACCACTCGGTAATTTTCGACCATTGCTCGAGATCTTTCGCAACTCGGGATGGCGGCATTTCATGCAGGCAAAGGCCAGTGCTCGCCGCTCGCGCATAATTTTGAGTATCGCGAAGTATACCGACGACTTTAATGGAAAGGCTGCCCAGGAATCGCATCAGTTGCTGATAAGCAATCGTCCGTTCCTTGACACGATTTGCGACTACCCCTATCCGCCCATTTCGTCGGCTTACCTGGGCGACCAGCAACAGGTTCGAGATGAGATTCGAAGCGGCGTGAATATCGAGATCGCACGGCAGTACCGGTATCAATACAGCATGTGCACCGCAGGTGTAATCGATCAGGCTTTTCGCAGGTACTCTCGCTGGCGCATCGATAACCACATGAGTGATGTGGTCCGGCACCCTAATTCGAAGATTTCCATCCTTATCAGGCTGCTGATGGTTGATATGGATTCCGAGTATCGGCGTCCGGCCCTCACCTCGATTTTTTAGCCAACGGCTGCTTGATCCCTGCGGATCCATATCGATCAGGGCCACGTTATACGACTGGCATGACAAGTAGCCAGCGAGATTCAGTGCAAGGGTAGATTTACCTGCCCCGCCCTTCGGATTGAGCACCGCAATTTTGTGAAGATTCTTCGCGCCCTCGAGAATCAGCATATCGAGCGCCTTGCATAATTTCATTTATGGACGCCCAGCTTATAAGCGTTACAACCTGGTCACTACTATCCTAACGATCAGAAAAAGTCTTCCATTCGGTTAGTCTTTGCGAATTTTGACAACTCGAGGTGCCGGTGTGCCTTGATCTGAATTTCCGCTTGAAATTTCCTGAACTCCTGGCCAAGCGCCTCGGTTAGCATCGGCACTCTACTCAATTTGCCGGCGCCCTCCGACCCGGACCCTGCCAATCGTTCGCAGAGAGTGGCCATGCGCGGCGCACCAAGCTGCATGCAGATGCCCAGCAATCGGTGCGAGAGCTTATTGACAGAATGGGTGTCGCCAGATTGGGCGGCGGATTCAATCTCAGAACACCAACCGGCCATCCCGGTGGCAGTTTTCTCGAGCAAAACCTCCAGCAAACTTTGTCCGTTACCTCCGTCAACTCGCACCAGGTCCGAAATCAAATTCGGATTTGTAATTGCGATTTCTTCGACGCTTCTTGTTCCGACACCGTCTGGGGGAGAGCCTGAACGGACCAGCGATTTGAGCACCGCCGACGGTATCGGCTTTCGCAGAATGTCGTCGACCCCTGCGGCATACGCCGCGGCGCGAAATCTCTCGTCGATCTCTACTGCCGTCACGAGTACCAACAGGGATCTGGTTCCCCTTAGACGTTCGCGCTCGCGAATGCCACGCGCGGCCTCCAGCCCGCACCCAAATGGCAATCGGTGATCCATCAGGATGATAGAAAAGGTCTCTCGATCACAGATCTCAACGGCGGCCCTCGCGTCATTGACAACGGTGACTTCGTGGCCGTCGCTTTCCAGGATTCGTCGTGTCACCATCGCGATGACCTGATGATCCTCTACCACCAGGACACGGCACGCATCTGCGGACTGCGTTTTCGATTTACCGTCCGTTGCGACGTCCACGACTCTGCTGCCCGCGGTCAGTGCCGGACGCCCTGCTTTGATATGTCGACCGGCGCTCCGCGCCGGAAACGTAAACCAGAAGCAACTGCCGTCTCCGACGCGGCTATCAACGCCGATTTCGCCACCCATGGAGAACGCGAGATCGCGACAGATCGCCAGTCCCAAGCCGCTGCTCTCCGACCGGCCTTGGGTAGCTCCTCGAATGCAGCGAACGCTTTGAAACAGACGCTCCTGGTCGGCTGCAGGGATACCCCGGCCCACATCCCGCACCACGATGCGTATCGAACCATCGTGCCCTTTACGCTGCGCCGTATCTCTATTGCAACCTATCTCAATCGAACGGCTGTTCGAATGTTTCAGTGCATTGCTGACCAGATTGACCAGAATCTGCCTGACCTTGTTACCGTCGCCGTATATTGCAGCAGGAATGTCATCAGCCACATCGATCACGATTTCTACTTTTCTGCGACGCGCGCCGGCGGCGAAAAGTAACTGCACGTTTCTGACGACGTCACAAAGTGAAAAAACGACCGAGTCATCATTTGCGAAAACATCGGTTGAGTATGTCGAGCTAAGCCTCGAATCGACCAGGTAACATGCGGACCGAAGGGCATCGGTCAGTGCAACCGCATACTGCTTCTGTTCTTTTTCCAAACGGGTATCGAGCAATAGCTCGGTCAGACTGACGGCCGCGCTCAGGCCCGTTCGAAGTTCATGTTCGAGACTATCGATCGCATCGACCGGCCCCGTTGCCGAGTGTCCAGAATCGCTTCGAGCACCGGGTTGAATTCGCTGACTACGTCTACCTTTAACGCCTACGCCCAGTGCGAAGCCGATGACAGCTAAAGCCAGGGGTATCCCGAGTGCCGTCAATGCCCCGACTGAACCAAGTCGAACCCGGTTTTCGACGCCGCCTGATGCGGCTGCTGGCTCTGGAAGCCGGGTTGCGTCACCCGCCTGATGCCCATCAATCCTGTCTCCGTCCCAACTTTCTGCGAATTGCCCGATTGGCCCCTGCATCGCGATTGAGAGAACCGCCACAAGCAGGATAAGAGCAAGAATTGCCGGTCGGCACGGAGCACTCTTCTCCGGGCAAGGACCGCCGAAAGATTTTGACATAAGGATGTCCGCAGTAATTTGTTGGAACCCTTGGCTCGACCATCCGGGTTCGGCACTGCCATTTAATTGCAGTATGTCTTGCAAGAAGCAAAACTCATGCCATCGTTAATAATCAGTTCGTTGAGGCTCAGGCGACGCGGACAATGTCAAGAAAGCCGACACTCGTGTGGATTCTCGCCGAAAGTGGGGAATAGGTCACAATTATGTCAAATTCGTTAGATGTGACTTACATACAGGACGCAGATAAGGCAGTTGGATAGCCTTGATTAAATTGGCGCTGGTGGTATCGACTCAAGCGACCGACAACAGCCTGGGAGCCTTGGCTTCGGAACTGCGGAGGACCAAAGCACGGTGTTATGACTCCAGGCAATCATGCGGTTCAATATCGATGGTCCACCAGCGCCAAACCTATCCAAATTAAGTATCGTCCAAGCATTTGCTTACGCCAAATCAGCACAACAATAATAGTACAGCGCCTGCATCATTCGTCCGCACCAATTGACAGTTTTGACCCGATCCAACGATTGGAGGCATCGCATACGCCTCCTTACATGTTCATCTCAACGTCGCCTTCGCTACGCAGTCGCTCGACATAGCTTGATACAAACTCCCGGTAGCCTTGCTTCTCGAGGTATTCCCGAATTCGCGGCGCAGCTTCTTCGAGCGTAACGGTCCGTTCGTCAACCCGATCCATGAGCAATATGATGTGATAGCCGAATTCGGTCTCAACCGCGCCCGAGACTTCTCCGACTTCGAGAGCAAACGCCACATCTTCGAATGGTTTCACCATTTGTCCGCGCTCGAAAAATCCAAGGTCGCCGCCTTTCGCCGCGCTAGGCCCTCTGAAAACTCGGTTGCGACGAGTGCAAAGCTCATGCCCGAATCCAGCGCATCCCGGACCGCTGCCAGACGCTCGTCCGCGGCCGCACGCGCCGCATCGTCATTAGCGTCGAAACTGATGAGAATATGTCGGGCCCGGATTCGTCCGGGAACCAACATTTCATCAATACGCTCCTTGTAGAAGGATTCGATGCGCTTATCATCGATCACCACTTCTTGCTCGGCGAGACCCGCAAGCATTAGTTGTACAGACTTCTGCTGCCGAATGTTTTCACGGAACGATTCCTCTGTATATCCGCCTTCCTCGATACGAAAACGGAACGCCATTTCGCTCTCGAAACCGCTTTTGGCCTGCGCCATTGCTGCGTCCACATCTTCTTCAGGAACAACGAAGTTCTTTCTTTTCGCCTCCTGCCACAGCAGCTCCTGGACGACGAGTTGCTCGATTACCTCGTCCTGGATCTGGCGATAAGTGCCGGGCTGCGTAATGCCACCCGAACCCATGCCGCGCGCATTGATCAGGTGATTGGTCTGAGCCATTACCTTTGCCCGAGGAATATCAACGCCGTTGACGGATACGGCCGGGCCGTAAAGCTCCTCCGCCAAGGCAGTCGTGGTGAATGCGGTAACTATTAGCGTGAACAGTATCTTGTTGTTCATGAGGTATTCCTTTTTACATTTCTCTTTCCGGCACGCGCGCGGCAAGCACCCTCAAAGTGCAATCCAGTCTCCTGGCTCGCCGAACCTCTTCGCTGTCGCGTCGATTGGCAACACGTAGCCGCCCAGCGCACCGATGCGCCGGCTATGGTTGAAGCTGATGGGTGGCATCAGCCCGGAGCGATAATCCGTCAGGCCCTCGAGGGCATCGACCAGTTTCTCCCGGCTTAGATTCTTTCCCGCACGTTTCAGACCTTCAGCAAGCACCTGAACGGCGACAAATGCGGAAATCTGAGAGGCGCTCCTCTGGTATCCGAACTCATGGCGTTCGTGCAGCAATTCGAATTCCCGCACACCTTCGACTGTGTGATCCGCAGGCGTAGTAGAATAACCAACCAACACGCGACCGCTGTAATCCGGGTCGATCTCGAACATTTCCCGACCCGCAAAGACACCCGGCAACAACAGATCCGGCTCGATACCACGTGAGCGGGCCTCTGTCGCAAGCCGCTTGAGCTGACTGGCGGAACCTAGAAACAGTACTTGCTCCGCTTTGCTCTCGATCAGTGAGTCCACCGTCGCGCGTATGTCCAGGTACGGCGGCTGGTACACCAGCGTGATCGGGTCGGCATCAACCAGGCTACCGAATCCCTCGAGCAGGCTGGCCTCTGCTCGTTCATACGGTTCTCCCTGTGGCCGCACGACGGCAAGGGACGACAAATTGGTGTTGCGCTCGGCGGCAAGGCGTTTTCCGAGAATGGCGGCTTGCTCCGCCAACCCGCCAAGCAGGTAAAAGCTGAAACGTGACAAGCCATCGCCAGGCCGCGGCATGCGGGTCGCTGGACCGACCATCGGTAATTCAAATTCCTCAGCAAGATTAGACAGCTCGTCTTCCATCCCTTCGCCGAGGCCCCCGACCATGGCGAAAATATCACCGGCTCCCAGGCGGTCGCGCAGCGTCCACAGGCTCTGGGTCGGATCCTCCCCGCCCTCGATCACAACGAGCTCCAGTTTGCGACCGTGAATACCACCCGCATCGTTAATGTCGTTGATGCTCGCGGTCATCACCTGGCGCATCGCCTCACCGTCAGGTGCGCGACGCCCGCTGGTTGGCAGCAGCGACGCGACGCGAATACTGTCGTCTTCGATTCCCGGGGCACTGTCATCGGCGATCTGCCTCAGGTAAGCGATCAGATCCGACATATCATCAGCGTGCATGGCGTAGCGTGGCATGGCGAAGTCCAGTTCGTTTCCAGCCGGATCCTTACCTTGCGTCACTGCTGCTGCGATCGACTCGGCATCGAAAGCCGGATGAGCGCGCCCGTAGTCATGCTCGTGCCCGTAGTCTTTGGTGAGGACCTGCCAGGTGATATCGTCGGGCACCACGCCGCCTTCCGGCCGCCCCTCTCCGTCCTCACCGTGGCAGCCTGAGCAGGGCAGAACCCCTGCCGGGATCGGTGCTCCGCCGCGGGACACGAAAGCCGTGATCGGGCGTCCGTATGCGGATTCGCCGGCGTGATAAATCTGTTTGCCTCTCAACGCTGCGTCCGACAAATCTTCCGCGCAGGCGGAAGACACCAATGCGGCGAAGAGGAAGGCAAAGGCTACACGCCTGGCAATGGATGTTGAATAGTTCACAGCCTGTACCGCAGAAACCATCGCAGGACGGATCAACCCTCCTCGAGCAGCAATCTGACTTTTTCGACAATCTGCGGCGGCTGCTCGTGGGGCTGGATCTTGATCCAGTGCGCACCATTTACGTTTCCAGCGAGCATCATCGTCGAGTGAGACTCAATCTCTACCGTGTACTGCCCCAGGCGCTTGATGATGTTGTCGAGATTTTCCGGCTTACCGGTCAGAAAGACCCAGCCATCATGATCGGCCTGGTGTTTTTTCGCGAAGGCCTTGAGCGCTGCAGGAGTATCGCGTTCCGGATCTATACTGAGTGATACAAACTCCAGAGGATTTCCGATTTGACCCTCGAACCGGTCTCGCACAAGTGAAAGCTTGTGCGTCATCAGAGGGCATGCGCCACCGCAGTTTGTAAAAATGAAATTGATCACGACAACCTTGTCTTTCAGTACGTCATCGAAAAATCGCACGGTCTCGCCGTCTTGATTGACGAGCTCGAGATTCGTGAAATAGCCGCGTGCTCTCTCGATTTCATCGGCAAGCACAGATCCAGCAGTCGCCGATAGCAACACCAGCGTCCCGATAATCATTGTGCCGAACTTTCTTGGGTCCATTTTCCTATCCTCCACTGACAGCGCCTTCCCGACGCGCCTGGGTTAACTGCTCAACCTTGTCGACAATCGCGTCAACGCCGGGAAAGCCGACAAACCTCGACCACTGGCCGGTCCTGCCGTCTCCCACCAGTACCATGGCGGGGTGGTCCTCGAAATTCGCGGTGTAGGCGCCCAATTTCCGCAGCACCCCGTCCACGACCAGCTTGTCACCGGTCAGCCAGAGCCATCCGTCATCGGTACGAAAATTGCTGGAATATTTCTTTAACCTTGCCGGCGTATCTCGTTTCGGATCCACTGTCATGGACACGAGGATGACATCCTTGCCAATTCGCTCGGCAAGCTGTCCATTCACTTGAGACATGATTGCCGTCAGGACCGGGCATACCGTCGTACAGGTAGTGTAAATAAAGTCCAGTACAACGATCCGGTCTGATACGACGTCCGACCTCAGGTCGACGGGCTCGCTGTTCTGGGTCACCATTTCCGCGATGGGAATCTCCAGCGTCATCATGTCGCCGGCTGCGGCGGAACCGTGCCCAGCCATTTGTCGATGCTTCGCATGGGGGTCGGCCTGTGCTCCACGATCTTGTTGCTCCGCGAAGGCGTTGCTACCGGACAGCATGATCGCAACCACCGGAACGATGACCGCTACGCGGG